>Ga0137463_1000760_pt1 | contig 10836 bp, 5 predicted proteins | sample EasRivERMGT800_2_FD_102333 | JGI IMG/M metagenome (GOLD analysis project Ga0137463, IMG submission 102333) | Soil microbial communities from meander-bound floodplain in the East River, Colorado, USA - East River MetaG ERMGT800_2 | ecosystem: Environmental > Terrestrial > Soil > Floodplain ...
CAAGTGAGAGAGAGGCCCGCGGATTTCCCGCGCCGGCAGCAGCCAGATTAACGGCGGGGCACCGCACCGGTCCAGTCAAACGAGCACTTGAGCGCCCTCTGCCTCAACTTTTTGTCGCGGATCGAGAACAGGCCTGGTTGCCGCCAGGGGCAACGCGTCGTCAACCCAACGCGAACTGCAGGGGACGTATCGCTGACACCTCCGCAGAACTCGGCGCGATGCTTTCTGGAACGGAGTCCGAGCCCGCCCGCGATTCAGCGACCGGCAGGATCACCGACACGTTGTTCTGGTTGCCCACCGGACAGCCTGTGGCCAGAGGCGCTGTCAGCCTGTTCCACCGGGACAATCGGGCGCCAATCCAGTTTTCGATACGACTCGGCAGCTTCGGTGATTTCGATCGCCTGATCGATAGCGACGTCGCGATAGACTTGCGTTGTGCCGCTGGTCGGCCAGTGGATTTCCAGACTGGCGATCCGCTGCGCCTGAGCCACGCCGATCGTCTGTTGCAGGGGGCTGGCTCCGAAGCTGCTCCCGGAAGAGATGTGGCGATGGACTGTCAACGGCGCGTCTCCGGCTGTGACCAGCTTGATCCGCGCGCCGATTGCCGATCGATTGGATGTCGTGCCGATCAGTCTGATTGTCAACCAGTGATTTCCCTGCCCGGGGTTCTGGAAGAGAATGTTGTGGTATTTGTCTCCATTGGTGGCGCCCCCCATTTCAATGAAGATGTCCACGTCGCCGTCGCGATCCCAATCGCCGCAGGCGACGCTGTGCCCCTTCTGGAGATTGCCGGTGCGTGTGGTGCCGGTGATCTCGGCGAACCGGCGGCCCGCGACGTTTTTGAACATGCGGTTGGGAACCAGCGTCGAAATATCGGGGTCTCCGGTCCCCAGGTACATGTCGAGCCAGCCGTCGTTGTCGAAATCACCGAAATTGCTCCCCATCGTCAGAAAGACCATGTCGAGACCGGCTTCACGAGTGGCATCTTCGAAACGCCGGCCCTCCAGATTGTGGTAGAGGCGATTCGTGTGCCCATTGTGCGGCTCCCCCATGATTCCTTTGACGGCGCTCGCCAGATTGCGATCGTAAGACGTCGCAAAAATGTCGAGCCAGCCATCGTTGTCGTAATCCCAGGCCCAGCAGGAAAACCCCGCCACCGGTCCGTCGAGGCCCACGTCGCGGGAGACGTCGGCAAACGTCCCGTCGTGCTGATTGTGAAGCAACTGTCCCCCGGGAGTGGGCGTGAGATAGTCGATGTACAGGTCCGGATAGCGGTCGTTGTCGAAATCGATCCAGGCCGCCCCCTTGCCGGGGCGGAGCTCGGTGCCGCGAATTCCCGCCGGGCCGGCGGTCTCCTCGAACGTTCCGTTGCCACGGTTGTAGTACAGCCTGTTGTGTGATGTTTCACAGCAGACGAACAGATCGGCGAAACCGTCATTGTCGTAATCGGCCCAGGAGGCAGAGATGGAGTTGGCTGGATGGAGCAGCCCGGCCTCGGCGGTTTCATCGGTCAGCGTGCCGTCGCCGTTATTGCGAAACAGAGTTGGCCGCACGGGATACGGCAGCCAGGCACCGCGAACGACGAAGATGTCGACGAAGCCGTCATTGTTGAAGTCGGACTGGACCGCATACACGCCGCCCAGTTGCCCGGCATCGCCGGCTTCTGCGGCACGGTTCTCGAAGGCCCCCTGCCCGTTGTTCCGATACAGAGCCGCGGAAGCTGTGGCATCCCAGGTGGGACAGAAGAGATCGAGATAGCCGTCGTTGTCGAGGTCTTCCATCAGCCCCCCACCTCCCTGATTCAGGCGGTTGATCCCCACCAGGTGGCCAATGTCGCGGAATCGGCCGATGTCGAATTCCGAATTCTGGAAACGCTCCAGCGAAATCAGGTAGCGCGGATCGACCCGGGCAGGATGTTCGCCCAGGGTCATGTGAGCCAGATTGAGCAACCACCGCGCGCCAAGGTCATCGGGAAATTGATCCAGGTACTCCATGAAATGTCCGATCGCCAGCCGCGACCCTTCCGGATGGATGTGAACGGCCGCGGGCGAAACGGGAATGATGCACGAACTCTCTCCCCGGCAAAGAATGCAATTTTCGTTCTCACCGCGGCGGAGGGCGGTCACCCCCTGAAAGTACATGAGGGTCGCCAGCGCCTGCCCGGCGACGGTATCGTCACGCTCAATATCTTTCCGCAAGTCGGCCAGCAATTGATAGGCGCGGTCGGCCTGACCTTCGTAGTTGTAGAGCATCGCCCGCAGGAATGTCGTCTGCAGTTGCTCTGGCAGGGGCAGCGCCCGGCCGGCCATCTCGCGATCGAACTGCTCGATTGTCCGAAACCCGATCCGCCGCCACGCATCGCTGACTTCTTCGAGAGTGGCGCGCGAATCCCACGGCTTGAGGAACGAGATCGCCGCGACGAATCCACCGCAATCGAGCCCGCGGCGCGGCTCGTAGTGGATTTTTGCGGGCAATACCGGACGACGCCGTGCGTCCGATCGCTGGCCGTGTTTCCAGGTGACCACCGCCAAAACGGCAGCGGTCAGGAGACCGACAATTCCCCACATGCGGAGCAATCGAGGTGCGGTGGATTCCACGATCGGATCCTATGGGGAAGCGAGGCGCGCCAATTCCGGGCGACCTTCGATCAGAACATATTCCGCATCGGCCGGCACGTCCGCAAAGGTCTGCTCGGTGCCGTTGAGCCACCGGATCTGGACCTGATCGACGCTCGCCGCGCCCCCCAGGCCAAACACCAGCCGCCGCTCGTTGTTGGCCTGGTAGCCATCTCCAGCCGTCAACTGCTGCATCGTTGTTCGGCCGGCCGCCGTGACGTGCACCGTCGCACCGATCGCATCGCGTTCGCCGGTGACGCCGCGCAACTGCAGCGCCAGAAAATGACCGTCGGTTGCCGTCCGATTGACGACCAGCCCGGCGGGAGCGGCGATGTGCGAGACGGCGAAGTCTTCTCGCCCGTCGCGATTCCAGTCGAGCCGCGCGAGCCCCCGGCCGAGGTATTTTCCCGCAAAGAATTCGCCCAGCGACGGACCCGTCAACTCCACAAACTTGCCACTGCCGACGTTGTGGAAGAACTGCGGCGCCATTTCGTACGGCTGACCGATGGCCCGCAGATCGTCGATGTGTCCGTTCGTCAACACAAGGTCGGGAAGGCCGTCGAGGTCGGCGTCGAGTAACTGCGTCCCGAAGCCGAGCGGACCGAAGGTCGGATCGCGCAGGCCGGCCTGCCGGGTCATGTCGGCAAACAATCCACCCGGCTGCTGCAGATACAGTGTGTCCGACTCGTTGTAGAAATTGGAGACGAACAAGTCGATCAGTCCGTTGCCGTCGGCGTCGCCGGCGGCAACCCCCATGCAGGCCTGCGCCAGACCATCGGCATCGAAAGCCAGCCCCGACAGCAACCCGCGCTCGGAATAGTTCAACTTGCCGCCGCGCCGAGATAGCGTCTCATTCACGAAATAGAAATTCGCCGTCTCGTCGTTGGCAATGAACAGGTTCAAATGCCCGGTCCCTTCGAAATCGGCGGCGACGATCCCCAGACCGTAACCGTTCGGGACGTCGATGCCGGACGATTCCGTCACGTCTTCAAAGGTTCCGTCCCCGCGGCCGAGATACACTTGATCGGGCGCGGCATCGAATGCCCGTGGCGAGCAGGATCGGGAGAGCCCCTCCTTGCGACACAACCGGCTGAAGGCCTGCTCCCGGGCACAGTAATTGACGTCGTAGATGTCGGGCCACGAATCGCCGTTGAGGTCGGCGATGAGGCAGCTCGTGGTCCATGAATTGCCGCGGACATTGGCGCCGCGCGTGACGTCGTCAAATGTGCCGTCGCCATTGTTCCGGTACAGCCGATTGGGGCCGATGTTGGCGACGTACAGGTCGGAAAAGCCGTCGTTGTTGTAGTCACCTGCGGCGACCCCCTGACTGAACCGCTCGTCGCCGAGACCAGCCGCGTCGGTGACGTCGGCCGCCCGTCCATTTCCCAGATTGCGAAACAGGCGGTCGCGGAACTCGGTGGAATGGGTCCCCTCGGGCCAGCGGCATCCCTGCGTGAAATAGAGATCCGGCCAATTGTCGCCGTCGAAATCGAACGCCGCCACGCCGCCGCCGGTTGTTTCAAAGAGCCGCGCTCCGGTTGTCCCTGAATCGGGACTGTTGAAGTACACGAATCGAATACCAGCCTCCTCGGCAATGTTTTCAAAGCGAATCCGGCTGGCGAGCGGCGACTCGCCCGTCTGGCGGACAACCGGCGCCCCGCGGCTCGTCCAATTCGGCAGCGGAAACGACGACAGGTCGGCCTGCAGCGCCGGATTGTGATCGGGGAGCGTTCGCGGCAGATCGGGGCTAAGCCGAGGTTCCAGACGCCGGACGGTTGCCGCGGCCCAGGCGAGAGATGGATCATCCGCCAGAGCCAGCCGCGCCCAGCCCCAGCTCTCCCAGATGCGGCCGAGCGGTTCCGCGAGCAGCACGGCCTTGTGCATCGACAGGGCGTCGTGCCGGTCATAGAACAGCCCGTCCATGATCGTTGCCAGGTGCTGCAAGCCTTCAGCCCGCTTGAGGAACGGGGCCGCACGATCAGGCTCGTGCAGTTCATTGAGCGTCTGCCCCAGCCGGTAATTCGCCAGACGGTGATCGGGGTCGCGAAGCACGGCCTCCCAGAAACAGCGGGCCGCAACTCGCAGCTCGCTCGATTGGAGAGCTCGGCGTCCGCGAACGACCCAGATTTCGGGATGCTCGTCGGAAGCCGGCGAAAGACGGGCATGCCACTGGACAAATTCGTCAGGCCGATCGTTCTCGAGCAGCAGCATTCCGAGCCGCACCTGGGCCTCGGTTTCTGCCGGGATCGCGGCCACGACTTCTTTCAGGAGCGCCAGGGCACCGGGCAGATCGTTGCGGGCTACCGCCAGTCGCGACAGCCCTAACTTGGGGAGGGGATCATCGGGGACGGCATCGCGAGACGATTGCAGGAGTTGTTCTTCGTTCAGGAGTCGCTCGGTGTCTCCCAGCATGAGCAGATGTTCGGCGTTATATTGGCGCGTGCGAACGAGCTCGACGAGATGGGGCACCGACTCCCAGCGGCGGCCGGTGATTCCGAGAATAAACGCCAGCCGATAGTGCGCGAGCGCGTGGTGGGGATCGCGGGAGAGGGCAGCACGCAGTTTCATTTCGGCGTTCGTGAGCTGTCCCCGATGCGTCAGAATCTCCCCCGCGCCGAACAGGGCCGCAACAAATGCCGGCGATCCGTCATCCGGCACCTCGAGATAGTACTTCAGCGCCGCGCCGGTCTTCTGCTGATTGATGGCAGCCTCGGCGGCGAGAATTCGGGCCCAACTGTTGACTGGTTCCCGGGACAGGGTCTGGCGGGCCAGTTCCTCGGCGCGCTCATACCGGCCTCGAGCCAGCTCGCGGCGTGCCTGACTTAAAAGTCTGTCCGGCGACGGTGCAGCGTGCTGGCGATAGAGGGCAACGGCTCCCACGACCAACAACACCGCACCGATCACCGACAGACCAGATTTCCACGCAGAACGCGTCACAATCGGGACTTAGAACTCACCCAGGTTTTCACCACCGGATACGGTCCCGAGGGCGCCCCAGAGCCCGAAGCTGGGCGGACTTCCAGCCCCATAGTTGCCGCAGTTGATGTTTTCGCTGATCAACCTGACGGAGCCATCCGCCATCAAAACCTGGGCTCCACCGGTGTGCCAGCTATTGGGCGTGAAGATGCCCCACGAATTGCTCATATTGTCGCCAAAGGGACCTCCGGTGCATGATGCGCTGTTAGGCGGCAACACGGTTGTCACCGCGCTCCAGCCGGGATGGCCAAACGGCCACAATGTCCCCTGACCCCAACTGCTGATATTGTTGCCGCCAAGATAGACCGATCCGGAGGCAGTTGCCCGGCACAAGAGGGGATTGGTTTCGATTCCGGCAACGCCATACACGACCTGCCCCAGAACTGTTCGCGTTGAACCTGGTGCTGGTCCAACTGCGGTTTCAGCCATGGCAATCGTATTGCTCGACCCGTCGGTGATGTCGCGGAGGCCCTTGTGACCGCCGGCAAACGAGAATCCGAACAAACCGTTAGTAACCCCGGCATAGTTGTCTTGGATCGTCGTGCCAACGCAGAGTTTATAACACTTGAGCATCACCGGTGCCCCGGTCCAGGTTCCCGGCACCGGAGCCGACGGGCACATAAATGTACCGATCTGAGTCTTCCAGGGAAGGAAGCTGCTGTCCCAGCAGACATTGGGCATCCCCTGCTTGGGGAGCAGATTGTACATCGGCGCCTGGTCAATATAGGGCAGCATCTGGACGAAGCCGACTTCGTCGCCATTACGATTGGCACCGTCATTGGGGCCGCCTCGCAGATCGATGAAGAAGTTGAAGACTTCGTGATAGCTGTGCAAGGCCAGACCGAGTTGCTTGAGGTTATTCTTGCACTGCGAGCGACGCGCCGCTTCGCGCGCCTGTTGCACGGCCGGCAACAACAGCGCCACCAGGACGGCAATAATGGCAATGACCACCAGTAACTCAATCAATGTGAATGCCGTGTATCTGCGCGCTTGCCTCAACATGGGTATCTCCTTAACAAATAAGAAAGAAGGAACCAGAAAAGCGGCCCGCAGTAAGACCTGGTGCGGTGACAAACGTCACCGCAGGATTTGAGCGCTCACACGATCTTCGAATCAAAGACGCGGTAGCCATCCGGGTGGCGTCTCGAGAGACGGGAACAGGCCGGATACGCAACCGAGAGAACGGAAGTCGCGACTACGTCAGCTATCAAGAGGCGAACTGCACTGATCCGAATTCTGGTTCGCAGAGAGCTGCCGCTGGCCGGCATGATCGAGCCAGGCTTCGGAAATCCCAGTCAGATGAAATACGCGAAGCGGGAGAATTCCCGCGCAAGTGAGCGCTTCCAATATTCCGATTGCTTGAAAATGATTGTATCTGCGGTTATTGATATGTTCAAGTATCTCTTTCAGTTCTCATTGATCGCCTTTCATGAAGGTCAAACCATGAAGCCAACCTGGTTGAAGTTTCTGGTTGCCGTCCCCGCGTTTCTATTTCTTTCGGGCTGTTCGGGAAGCGATTTGCCGCCGCGACCTAAGACCGTGCCGGTCACCGGCAAGGTCCTGTACAAGGGCCAACCGGTCGATGGCGCAACTGTCGGGTTCCTGGGAGATGGAAAAATTCCCCCGGCACTGGGGAAAACCAACGCACAGGGACGGTTCGAGCTGACGACCTCCGCGCCGGGAGACGGCGCTGTCGCGGGAAACCACCAGGTCATCGTCACGAAGGTCGTCGGCACAAAAGCCACGAAAGCCGCGACCGGACCGATGTCGATGGAAGACGCGGCGAAGCGCGCCGCGCAGCCAGCCGAGTCCGCCGGTCCCCAATCGCTGCTCCCGGAGCATTATGGTGAAGCAGCCACGTCTGGCTTGTCATTTGAAGTGAAGGCATCAGGACCAAACGACTTTACCATCGACCTGAAGGATTGAATGCCAGCCCACTGAGCCGGACCGTCGATTTCAGACACCGCCGCGAGCGCTTCCAGTTCGTGTGTAGCGGCAAAATGTAGCGGAAGTCGTGAGACTTCCTTTGGGAACTCTCACGAGTTCCGCTACAGCCAGCCTGGAACCGCTCTAGGCCAGCAACTCCTGGATGACGCGGGCCTGGTAGACGTCGGTCAGGCGCTCGTCGCGGCTGTTGTGTTCGAAGGTGAGCGACCTGTGATCGAGCCCCAGCAGGTGCAGAATCGTCGCGTGCAGATCGGCCGTTGAAGTGCGATTGGCGATCGCCCGGTAGCCGAAATCGTCGGTTGCTCCATATGCCTGTCCCCCGCGAATTCCACCGCCGGCCATCCAGATGCTGAACCCATACGGATGATGATCGCGGCCTTCGCTGCCGCGCGTCTTGTTGCCGTCGCGCTGTTCGGCCCCGGGTGTCCGGCCGAATTCACCCCCCCACACGATCAGCGTCGACTCGAGCAGCCCGCGCTGCTTGAGGTCGGTGAGCAACCCGGCAATCGGCAGGTCGGTCTGTTCACAGCAACTGCGCGTGCCGGACGTATTTTTCTCATGGGTATCCCACGGCTGACCCGCCATGAAGATCTGCACGAAGCGGACGCCGCGCTCCACCAGGCGGCGAGCCATCAAACAGCGTTTGCCATATGCGCTCGTTGGCTTCTGATCCAGGCCGTAAAGCTGCCGCGTGGCGGCTGTCTCCTGGGCGATGTCGAGGGCGTCGGTGGCCGTCAACTGCATCCGCGCGGCCAGTTCGAAGCTGGCCATGCGGGCGTCGAGTTCGAGTTCGCCGGGACGGATCCCTCGATGGCGGACGTTGAGCTCCCGCAGCAGGTCCAGGCGGGCGCGATCGACGTCGGCCGGCCGCGCGGCCTTCGGTTGCAGGTGCAGAACCGGCATGCCTTCGGAGCGGAGTGCCGTCCCCTGGTAAATCGGTGGCAGCCAGCCGCTCGACCAGTTTCGAATGCCGTCCACCGGAAGTCCGGATGGTTCCGGCAGTGCGACATACGCGGGCAGATTCTGGTTTTCAGTCCCCAACCCGTACGCCACCCACGACCCGATATTCGGCCGGCCCGAAACGATGAGCCCCGTGTTCGCCATCCAGATCGCCTGCTCGTGATTGCGATGCTCGGTGAACATCGAACGGATGACGGCAATGTCATCGGCATGTCGAGCAATTCCCGGCAGAACTTCCGAGAACTCCAGTCCGCTCTCACCGTGCCGTGCGAACTTGAAGGGACTGCCGAGCAGATAAGTCGTTCGCTTCTCGTCGTCGGCCACTTCACCCGGCGGCGGCTGGCCATCCAGACGCGACAGCTCAGGTTTGGGATCGAGCAAGTCCACGTGACTCGGCCCGCCGTGCATGAACAGTTGAATCACGGCCCGCGCTCGCGGCTCGTGACGGGGAGCTTTGGGCAATACGTTAAATCCGGCCGCCGAATCCGCCGCAGCCGCTCGAGGCGTGTCCCTCAGCAGGGCCGCCAGCGCGAGACCTCCCAGGCCGCCCCCCAGACGAGTCACCATGTCGCGCCGCGACAGATGCCCGCCCTGGAAATCGAATTCTCCGTTCATTTCGGCCATCCTCGATCGCATCTGAGAGCTTCTGTTCCTCGCACCTAATCCACGTACACAAACTCATTCGCCGCCAGCAGCATGTGGCACACATCGACCAGCGCGCTGCGCCGGCTGGCGTCGGGGGGATCCCCCCGGGCCGCGTAGCGCGCCTGCTGCGTCGTCAGGAACTCATCCAGAATCGCGCGTTCGTCGGCAGTGGCAGGCCGTGACCACGCCACGAGCACCGCGAAACTGATCGGCGCGTCGGGCGCCCGCTGCGCAGCGCGGTCGGCAAGCGACTGGGCATAAACGACCGTCGCATCGCTGTTGAGCAGCGTCAGCGCCTGCGTGGAGACGGTTGAACGGCTCCGCCGCGTGCAGTTCGTTTCCATCACCGGCTGATCGTGGAGTTGCAGCATTGTCAGGGGCTGGCCCCGCAAGACCTGCAGATAGATCGAACGGCGGCGGTCGTTCTGGCCGGCGGCGACTGTCACTTCGCCGTCGGGGCGCCTGGCGACCGGCATCGGACTGCCGAACAGACTCCGATCCAGCAGACCTGCGGCGCAGAGCAGCGAATCGCGCAGCGACTCGGCATCGACCCGCCGCAGTCGTTGCCGCCACAAGAGCTGATTATCGGGATCGCTCTGCCGGGCCGCGGCGTGCGCGGCGGCGTTGACAGTGGATCCTTGCCGATAAGCGCTCGACGTCATGATCAACCGGTGCAGGTGCTTGATGCTCCACCCGCTCTCGACGAACTCCCGGGCCAGCCAGTCGAGCAGCGCCGGATGACTGGGGGCGGCACCCAGACTTCCGAAATCCTCAGGGGTCGCGACGATTCCTTCGCCAAAGTGATGCAGCCAGACGCGGTTGGCCATGACGCGCGCCGTCAGAGGGTGATCGGGCTGGGTCAGCCAGCGGGCAAACGCCAGGCGCCGGCCAGACGTCTTTGATTCGGCAGGGGGCGCGGTCCATTGAAATGCAACCGGTGCGGCGAGGGCCGACAAGACCCCCGGTTCGACCGGCGCGCCCGGGGTCAGCGGGTCGCCGCGACGGAGCAGCGGCGTCGTTACCGGGCCGGGCAGATCGTAGAGCGCCCGGAGTTCGTCAAAGCGGATCCGCTGACGCTCCTGCTCGGCCATCGCTGAGTGACGCTGATCCACGGCGGGACGATAGTCGGCATACGTCTCGGGGAGCAGTTTGTCGAGCGACTTGTCATCCGGCTGCAGCAGCGGCTGAAACTTCGCCACGAGGTATTTGTCGACTTCGGTGCGCTGCTCCACGCCCCTGGAGAAAGCCAGTCTGACGTCTTCACGAATCGGCTCCGAGACGTTTGCCAGGCGCTCGTCGAACAGCTTCTGTTTGTGCTGCGTCCGCAGATCAGCCAGTTCGCCCTTCAAGCGCGTGATCTCGGCATCGAGCCGGCCATTGTGCTCGTCAGCCGCTTTCTTCTGCGCGGCCGAAGCCACCAGTACCTGCCGATCCATTTGCGCGATCCACTGCCGCGGCCGGAGTGCCGACATGAAGATCGCCTGCATCCGGTAGTAGTCGACCTGGGGAATCGGATCGAACTTATGGCTGTGGCAGCGGGCACACTGCAACGTCAGCCCCATTGTCGATGAAGCGACGATTTGCAGCGTGTCGTTGAGCGTCGGATAGAAGTACTGCGCGTCGGCGTTTTTAATCGTCGAGAAGTCAGGCCGGCTGGCGTCGGGCGCGCAGCGCAAGTAGCCGGTGGCCGTAA
>Ga0137463_1000761_pt1 | contig 10830 bp, 5 predicted proteins | sample EasRivERMGT800_2_FD_102333 | JGI IMG/M metagenome (GOLD analysis project Ga0137463, IMG submission 102333) | Soil microbial communities from meander-bound floodplain in the East River, Colorado, USA - East River MetaG ERMGT800_2 | ecosystem: Environmental > Terrestrial > Soil > Floodplain ...
GATTTTCTGTGGAAATTAGTTCCCTGATTGTTTCTCAGGCAACCCGATTATGAATGTAGAACCTTCATCGGGTTTGCTTTGCGCCGTAATGCATCCATTATGTTTTTCAATTATTTTTTTGCATATAGATAAACCAACACCCGATCCTTCAAATTCATGATAACTGTGCAGTCGTTTAAATACCATAAAAATTTCTTCTGTATATTTCGGATCAAAACCAATTCCATTATCCGAAACGCTGATCTTGTAATAAATATTTCCATTTACCATTTTTAGGGGAAGACTGTTATCTGAACCATTCATTTTTTTGGCTTCAATATTAATTACCGGTGCAACCATTTTTTTTCTGAATTTGATAGCATTACTGATGAGGTTGTGAAATAGTTGTCTTATTAAACTGGGAACAGCCCAGACAACCGGCAGGTCATTGATAAGAATTTGAGCATTATTTTTTTCAATTTCAATCTCCAGTTCGGCAATGGCTTCTTTGGCAAGGATATTCAAATCAGTTTTTTTGAAATCAGATGAACTCATGGATTGTCTTGAAAAACTGAGTAGGTCATTGATCAATAATTGCATTCTTTTTGAAGAACTGATTATTTTTTTGAAATATTTTTCTGTTTCCTCACCCATATTTTCTTTCATGAGTATTTTATCGCTGAAAACCATGATTTTTCTCAACGGTTCCTGTAAATCATGAGAGGCTACATAGGCGAAGCGATCTAATTCTTCATTGATCGTTTTTAAGTGAGTGTTATTTTTTACCAGTTTTTCGTTAAGTAATTTTATTTTTTGTTCTGAAGCTTTTCTTTCTTCTATTTCTTTTTGTAAAGATTTATTAGCCGTTAGTAATTTTTTTTCATGAAGAAGTAACTGTTGGGTCTTACGATACAGTTCCACAAATACTGAAACTTTCATTCTCAGCAATTCAGGTTTGATAGGTTTATAAATATAATCCACACCGCCCGTCTGGTATCCTTTGAAAATATAGTCTTCATCATAACTAAAAGCAGTGATGAATATGATTGGGATATTTTTCAATTTGTCCCGCTCATAAATAATGGCGGCGGTTTCAAGGCCATTGAGCTCCGGCATCTGTACATCCATCAGGATAAGTGAAAAATCCTGCTGGCGTAATAAAACTTTTAATGCTTCACGCCCTGAATTTGCTTTTACAATGGTGTAGTTGTCTTTTTCAAGAATCGATTCTATAGAGAACAGGTTGTCTTCCCTGTCATCTACAAGAAGAATTTTTATATCCGATTTTCGTTGCAGATGCTGAGAAGTTACGGTCTTTATATTTTCAATCTTTTCCATACTCATCATTTATTTGTATAACCATACTCTCATTAATGACAGCAGTTGATCAATCTTCAGGGGTTTGGTAATATAATCCGATGCCCCGGCATCAATGCATTTTTCCCGGTCGCCTTTCATAGCTTTAGCTGTAACCGCAATGATGGGCAGCGCAGTGTTTTTGTGCTCTCTCCTTATTTTTTGTGTGGTTTCATAACCATCCATTTCAGGCATCATTATATCCATCAGCACCATGTCAACATCATGCTGTTCACTTAAAATATTCATAGCTTCCTGGCCGCTTTCTGCGGTGATGGTTTGAATATTATATCTTTCAAACGCAGTTGTCAATGCAAAAAGATTGCGCACATCATCGTCTACCACCAGCACTTTTTTATTTGCCAGTACATCCTTTTTTGAACGAAGATTTTCTATCAGTTTTCTTTTTTCAGGCAACAGGTTCTTGTGATTGAGATGTAAAAGCATCACTGTTTCTTCAAGCAAAAGATCAAGAGAGGTTACATCTTTCAATAATATGCGGTTGGCATGTTGCTTCAATTTCATCTTTTCCCTTGGGGCAAAATCTTTAGCAGAATAAATAAGTATGGGCGTCATCAATATTTTCTTAATCGCACTTATCTCAGTTACAAATTTGAGGCCGTCAATATCAGGTAACATAAAGTCTACAATGATACCATCATATTCATTTTCTTTGATGAGGTCAAGAGCCTTTAGTCCTGAATCGGTAATCTCAATATTTATCAGCTCGCCATTATCAAGAATTTTTGCTACCTGTGATGAATCCAGTTCATTGTCCTCAACTATCAACAGTTTTTTTACCTTCCGGTTATTATACTTAACAATATCTGTAAATAACATATTAAGAGCTTCGGTGCTCAATGGTTTTAAATGAAAACTTCTTGCACCACGTTGCATGGCCAATAAATAGTTTTCTTCACCGGAAATGAGATGCACAGGAATATGCCTGAAGTTGATGTCATTTTTAAACAGGTCAAGGATCCGCCATCCGCTTGCATCAGGCAGTTTTACATCGAGAGTAATAGCAACCGGGTTATATTTATTGGTAAGGTCGAATACCTCGCTGAAATTGGTTGCAACCACGGCTTTCAAATCCATGTCATGGGCTTTGTCCAGCATAATTTTTCCAAAGTTGATATCATCTTCAACCACTAATACAACTTTATCCGTGCTTATAATATTATTTCTGTCGTCGCCTACATCATTGATAATCTCACTCAATAATTCAAGATCATCACTTACTTTAATGGTAGGTACAGATTGCAAGGTAATATCATCATTACTGTTTGTACTTTCAGCCAGCTTATACTCACTGATTTTACGACTGGTTTGTTTTTCTCTTCTTGTAATGGCAGGATTATATTCGATAGGGAGGAATAAAGTAAACCTGCTTCCAGTACCTACCTCACTGCTGAGTTCAATGGATCCTCCTAACAGATCAGCTAAACCACGGCTGATAGACAGTCCCAGGCCTGTACCACCATATTTCCGGCTGGTTGAGCCTTCCGCCTGTTGAAAGGCTTCAAAGATGATATTTTGCTTGTCCCTGGGTATGCCAATGCCTGTGTCTTTTATTTCAAACGCAACAACACGTTTTGCCGTATCGAGATTTGGATTGCCAAGTCTCCAATTATGTTCAGCTTCATAGATACGTAATTTAACCTCGCCTTTTTCAGTAAACTTGAATGCATTCGAAAGAAGGTTTTTAAGAATTTGATTGAGACGCTGAGCATCCGTTTCGAGACTATCGGGTAATCTATCATCCATTTCAATACTGAATCGTAAATTTTTGCTTTCCGATACGTGTTTGAATGTTGTTTGAACAAAGGCTGTGACTTCATGAAAGCGCAGGTTAACAAAATCAGTAGAAATGTATCCTGACTCAATTTTTGAAAGATCAAGAATATCATTGATTAATTGTATAAGGTCATCGCCGCAGCTGTGAATGGTTTTTGCATAGCTAACCTGTTTTTCTGAAAGATTACCATCCGAGTTTTCATAAAGTTGTTGGGCGAGGATCAACAATGAGTTGAGCGGCGTACGCAGTTCATGCGACATGTTTGCCAGGAATTCCGATTTATACTTAGACGTAAGTTGCAACTGCTCCGCTTTTTCTTCAAGCGATCTTCTTGCTTCTTCCACCTCTTTGTTTTTGGCCTCCACTTCTTCTTTTTGTTTTACAAGTAAGTGTGCCTTATCCTGCAATTCCTCATTGGCTCTTCTTAACTCTTCAGTAAGTGATTGTGATTGTTCCAGTAAACCCTCTGTTCTTGAATTTGCTTCAATTGTATTCAACACAATACCGATACTTTCAGTCAGCTGGCTAAGGAAGTCAAGATGTGTTTCACTGAAATTATCAAATGATGCCAATTCAATTACAGCTTTGATTTCTTTTTCAAAAAGCACCGGGAGAACGATGAGATTAGCAGGCGATGCTTTTCCAAGTCCCGATCCGATCTTAATATAATTTTTGGGAACGTTAGATAAAAGAATGCGTTTCTTTTCTAAGGCACATTGTCCGACCAAACCCTCACCTAATGAAAATTCTTTTGAAGTTTTTACTTCTCCGCCATAAGCATAGGCTGCAAATAATTTCAATTTTTGCTCTGTAGAATTTTCCCGTTGTTCAAGGATATAGAACATTCCTTTCTGGGCATTTACCACCTGCGCAAGCTCAGAAAGAATACGGTGAGTAACTGTATTCAAATCCTTCTGCCCTTGCAGCATCTGGGTAAATTTTGCAAGATTTGATTTCAGCCAGTCCTGCTCCTGGTTTCTTAATGTCGTTTCTTTCAGGTTAGCAATCATCTGGTTGATGGTATCTTTTAATTCTTCCACTTCGCCTTTTGCTTCCACGCGTATCATTTGGGTAAGATCTCCTTTTGTTACGGCAGATGCCACGTCCGAAATAGCACGTACCTGTGTAGTCAGATTTTCTGCAAGCTGGTTCACATTCTCGGTAAGATTTTTCCAGATACCTGAAGCACCGGGCACACTTGCCTGGCCTCCCAATCTTCCTTCTACACCTACTTCACGTGCCACAGTAGTTACCTGGTCTGCAAATACGGCCAGCGTATCAATCATTTCATTAATTGTTTCCGTTAACTGCGCAACTTCTCCCCGTGATACGATAGAAAGTTTTTGTTTCAAATTACCTGTTGCGACTGCCGTCACCACTTTTGCAATTCCACGGACCTGGTTAGTTAAGTTCGAAGCCATCATGTTCACAGAATCTGTCAGGTCTTTCCATGTGCCCGCAACACCCTGCACTTCAGCTTGCCCACCCAGTTTTCCTTCAGTACCCACTTCACGGGCCACCCTTGTTACTTCAAATGCAAATGAATTCAATTGATCCACCATGGTATTGATGGTGTTTTTCAAATCAAGAATTTCTCCTTTTACATCGATCGTTACTTTTTTCGTTAAATCTCCTGACGCTACCGCTTTTGTTACCTCTGCAATATTTCTCACCTGGGATGTAAGATTACCTGTCATCTGGTTTACTGAGTCAGTCAAATCTTTCCAGGTACCTGCAACACCCGGCACAAATGCCTGTCCTCCTAATTTACCATCAGTACCCACCTCACGTGCCACTCTCGTTACTTCAGAGGCAAATGCACGCAATTGATCCACCATTGTGTTCAATGTTTCTTTTAATTGCAAAATTTCACCGCGTACATCCACCGTAATTTTTTTACTCATATCACCATTGGCCACAGCAATCGCCACTTCTGCAATATTGCGCACCTGTGCTGTCAGGTTTCCGGCCATCTGATTTACCGAATCAGTAAGATCTTTCCATGTCCCACCCACCCCGGGTACGTGAGCCTGTCCTCCGAGCTTTCCTTCGGTACCAACCTCCCGTGCCACACGGGTTACTTCAGATGCAAATGCACGCAACTGTTCCACCATCGTGTTGATAGTATTTTTCAATTCAAGGATCTCACCCTTTACATCCACTTCAATTTTTCTTGAAAGGTCCCCGTTTGCCACAGCTGTAGTTACCTCAGCGATATTTCTCACCTGTGATGTAAGGTTCGAAGCCATTTTATTTACAGAATCAGTAAGGTCTTTCCATAATCCTTCCACGCCGGGCACATCGGCTTGTCCGCCCAGCTTACCTTCTGAACCAACTTCGCGGGCAACGCGGAACACCTCTGAACCAAATGAATTCAATTGATCCACCATTGTATTGATGGTATTTTTCAATTCAAGGATTTCACCTTTAACATCCACGGTAATTTTTTTGGACAGATCGCCGCGGGCAATGGCAGTTGAAACTTCCGCAATATTTCTCACCTGCCCTGTAAGATTTGATGCCATTTGATTTACTGAATCAGTTAAATCTTTCCATGTACCGCCAACACCCTGCACTTTTGCCTGACCGCCCAGCTTACCTTCTGTACCTACTTCGAGAGCCACACGGGTTACCTCCGATGCAAATGAATTCAATTGATCAACCATCGTATTGATGGTATTTTTTAGTTCAAGAATTTCTCCTTCAACGTTCACTGTAATTTTTTTCGAGAGGTCACCATTTGCCACCGCTGTTGTTACTTCAGCAATATTTCTTACCTGTGCTGTAAGATTTGATGCCATTTGATTTACAGATTCTGTAAGGTCTTTCCAGGTACCACCCACATCCTGCACTTTTGCTTGCCCTCCGAGTTTTCCTTCTGTACCTACTTCAAGCGCCACGCGTGTTACTTCTGATGCAAATGAATTCAATTGATCCACCATGGTGTTGATGGTATTCTTCAATTCAAGAATTTCACCTCTTACATCCACTGTAATTTTTCTTGACAGGTCACCTCTTGCCACCGCTGTGGTTACTTCTGCAATATTTCTTACCTGGCCTGTAAGATTTGATGCCATTTGATTTACTGAGTCCGTTAAATCTTTCCATACACCACCCACTCCCTTTACTGTTGCTTGTCCGCCCAATTTTCCTTCACTACCCACTTCTCTTGCAACACGGGTTACCTCAGCAGAAAATGAATTCAGCTGATCCACCATCGTGTTGATCGTGTTTTTCAATTCAAGAATTTCACCTTTTACATCCACCGTAATTTTTCTTGACAGATCACCACGGGCTACTGCTGTGGTTACTTCTGCAATATTTCTTACCTGCCCGGTAAGGTTAGATGCCATTTGATTTACCGAATCAGTAAGATCTTTCCATGTGCCGGCGACACCCTGCACCTCTGCCTGGCCCCCAAGTTTGCCTTCTGTACCTACCTCTCTCGCTACACGTGTAACCTCGGAAGAAAAAGAATTCAACTGATCCACCATTGTATTGATCGTATTTTTCAGCTCCAGAATTTCTCCCTGCACATCCACCGTAATTTTTTTCGATAAATCACCTTTTGCTACAGCAGTGGTTACCTCTGCAATATTTCTTACCTGTGCTGTAAGATTTCCCGCCATCTGGTTTACTGAGTCAGTAAGATCTTTCCACACACCGGCCACACCTTTTACTTTCGCCTGTCCGCCCAATTTGCCTTCGCTACCCACTTCACGGGCTACCCGGGTTACTTCCATTGAAAAAAGATTCAATTGCTTTACCATGTCATTTACTTCTTTTGCAATCTTTGCAAACTCACCCTGCAAAACGTGATCACCAATTTTCAATGGCATTTCCTGCGACAGATTTCCTTTAGCTACAGAACTGATAACGTGTGCAATTTCAATAGTGGGATATACCAGGTCGGAGATCAAACTATTGATGGAATCAGCGCCTGCGCTCCATGATCCCTTTGCATACCTTGGTAACACTACTCTATGATTCAGGCGACCTTGTTTCCCGATTGTATTTCTTGCAAGTGTCAATTCCTCTACAAGGGTTTCATTGAGAGAGATGATTTCATTTAATGTATCACAAATTTTTCCGGTGATTCCAATCTTATCAACCGGCATACGTATGCTGAAATCGCCATTCAGCACTTCAGTTAATGCTTTCAGAAGTTCACGACTATCGAGTTCATCATGATCAACGCCATTTGATCTGTTTTTTTCTTTGAGCTTTCCATTTTTGCCGTTGGCCTGCCCGGCTGAGTCATTCAGGCGGTTTTTTTTAGCGGTGGCTGTTGTTTCAGGAATTAATTCAGGAGCAATACTAACAGGGGTTTGAGACTTGATTTTTTTCTTCATTTTATTGAGGTTAAAAATGTATAGAAGATCTGCGAAAAAAGTTCATACTTGATCCGATTCGATTTTAAAGACAACTAAGATATTCTGGGAAATTTTCAAGTGATACAGGGCCTGTAAATATTATAGGAAATGCCTATCTTAGACGTAAACACTCGTAAACATTGTGCCATACCACCAAAATGAAAAAAAAATAATAAGTCAATCTTCCGCTTCAAAATTTATACTGCTTGGCGAGGATGATCTTGATGATGAAGAACTTCTGAAAGAGCTATTTTCTTCGGTTGACAATTCCTTTTTGCTGAAATTCATAAATAATGGCAGACAAGTGGTTGATTACCTAATCAGACTCGGGGATAACCATTTGCCCTGCCTGATTATATTAGATTATAACATGCCGGAATTAAATGGGGCAGAAATACTCAAAGAACTAAAAAACCAGCCAAGGTACATGGGAATTCCTAAAATAATCTGGAGTACATCCCATACTGAGGCCTATAGAAAAAAATGTCTTGAGCTTGGGGCTGATGAGTATATTATCAAACCTTCCAAAGTAAATGCCCTTGTCGAAACTATCCAGCATATGCTCTCATTTTGTTAGTAAGTGGAAAATTTTCTACACTTTTAGCAGGGTCAATTAGCACGGAAAACAGGTAATCCGACAGGTTTCGAAGGGTAGTTTGATTGAGATAAAACCTTTGCTTATTGCCAAATGTATATTGGCTATTACTTACTTTAGCCATATGGATGGAGCTAAAAATAAAGAAGAAGAATTAAATTCTGAAGGAAAAATATCCAAAGATCAATTTTCTGATTTTTTAGAAGCTGCTGCTCATGATCTTCATGCTCCGTTGCGAAAATTATCTGTATTAATTGAAATGGTTTTTGCCAAATACGCAAGCCAGTTTAACGAGGAAGCCAAAGAATATATAACCAGGATAGAAAATTGCATTGAAGAGATGCGATCATTAATTGATGATTTAACCGAATTAGCAAAAACAGATGTGGCGGCAACCATTACCCCATGCGATCTCAACTTAGTTGTAAAACAATCATTGGAGATGATGCGTGAAGAAATTGAGCAGAAGCATGCACAAATTCACATTGATCCATTACCAATCGTGCAAGGGAATACCGTTCAGTATAAGCAGCTTTTTAAAAATCTTTTGGAAAATGCGATCAAGTTCAATAAGAAAAATGCTTCAGCTGAAATTGAAGTAAGAATGGAATTAATAACTGATGAAAAGAAAATTCTTTTTGGTCTTCCAAACGGCAAAACATATTATAAAATTGAAATCAGGGATAATGGAATTGGCTTCAACCAGGCATACGCGGAAAGAATATTTGAACCGTTCGTCAGGTTACACTCAAGGTTCCAGTATGAAGGCAATGGACTTGGTCTTTCTATCTGTAAAAAAATAGTAACTAATCATCATGGAATTATTTATGCAGAAGGAAATGAAAAAGAAGGTTCGCTATTTGTGTTAATTTTACCTGAAACTCCCTAGTCATACATGCTAAAAGGAAATCAAATCCGTATTGCCATAGTGGATGATGATGAAGATGATTATTTCATTATCAAGGAGTATATACGGGAAATCGAAGATGGTAATTTTGTGGTTGACTGGCTTGAGGATTATCAAATTGCTATTGATAAAATTAAAGCTGAAGCCTATCATCTTTATTTCGTTGATTACAGGTTGGGAAATGAAACCGGCCTGGAACTTTTACAGGAAGCGGCCACCATGCCGTGTGATCAACCTATTGTTTTATTAACGGGGAAAGGAAATAAAGCAATAGACATTAAGGCTATGCAATGCGGGGCAACTGATTATCTTGTGAAGTCGGACCTGAATACAGAAAAATTAGAACGTTGTATCCGTTACTCCCTTGACAGGGCAGAATCTTTACGCGAATTAAAAGAGCGGGAGAACAAATATCGCAATCTCTTTAAAGGCTCAAAAGATGCTGTATTTATTTCAGATAAAAATTTATTTTTTACTGAATGTAATCATGCCGCTTCTCTTTTATTCAATTTAGATAATAGCGAACTTTTGCATCACAGCTTATTTGAGTTCCTTAATGAAGTGACACAAAAGGAGAAAATTCGCCGGTTATTGGAAAAAGAAGAAAATATCAATGATATTGAAATACAAATCCAGGATCATCAGGAAGAGGCAAAACTTTGCCTGCTTTCTATTTCCTTTCAAAAAAACTCTCATCCGCATCACCTGATTCATGGAATCATTCATGATATTACAAATATAAAAAAAGCGGAACAGGCGAATATCCAGGCTCAGAAACTTGCAGCCAATGAACGGTTGATCAGGATATTGGCACACGAAATCAGGAACCCTTTAAACAATATTACACTCGCCATTGATCAATTGCAGGTTCCTCATGAAGATGAAGGGAAGCAAAAAAACCTGGTAAATATCGTTCAAAGAAATTGCACAAGAATAAACAAAATAATTACCGAACTTCTTGATCTTACCAAACCACTTGAATTAAAGTTTCAAAAACATCCTTTACAGGAAATACTGGATGAAAGTCTCCTATTGGCAATTGACAGAATTAATTTGCAAAATATAAAGGTCCAAAAAAACTACCCCGATTTACCGCTGGAAATAGAGGCTGATAAATCGAAATTGATTATTGCTTTTACTAATCTTGTGATAAATGCTGTAGAAGCAATGGAAATAAATAAAGGTGAATTAGCCGTTTCAATCACGGTCTTGCCGAATACTTATAGTGTTTCCATACGTGATAATGGAAAGGGAATCCCTGAAGAGTATTTACCAAAACTTTTTGAACCGTTTTTTACCTCAAAAAAAAACGGGATGGGCCTGGGCCTGGCAGCCTGTTACTCCATTATCGAATCCCATAAAGGAACAATTCACGTAGAAAGCAAGGTTGATAAAGGAAGTAATTTTATTGTCAGTTTTAATAAGTAGTTGCTGGTTGCTTGATACTGGATGCTGGATGCTGGATGCTGGATACTGGATACTGGATACTGGATGCTGGATGCTGGATGCTGAACCCCGTAACTCCTAACCCGAAACTTTTTACCAGAACTTAACATACAGTGCTGCTAATACCATTATCAGCACAACAATCAAAGCAATGGTTCGGGGTTTTACCTTGAACATTCCCTCTTCAAATAAAAATGCTTTTGGATTTATTTTCGGCCCCGCAAGACTTATAAGCACCATCACGGCAACTGTAATTACAAATGACCATCCCATATTTACCATGAATGGAATTTCATAAATCCCTTTATCATTTCTGAAAGCTGTGTATAGCCAGGTTTCGTGTCCAAAAAGGGGTACCGCCAGGCTGTTGAAGAAA
>Ga0137463_1000762_pt1 | contig 10820 bp, 10 predicted proteins | sample EasRivERMGT800_2_FD_102333 | JGI IMG/M metagenome (GOLD analysis project Ga0137463, IMG submission 102333) | Soil microbial communities from meander-bound floodplain in the East River, Colorado, USA - East River MetaG ERMGT800_2 | ecosystem: Environmental > Terrestrial > Soil > Floodplain ...
CTCATAACCTGTTGTTCCATTGATTTGTCCTGCGAAGAAAAGATTCTCAATAAGTTTAGTTTCAAGCGAATATTTCAATTGTGTTGGCGGAAAATAGTCGTATTCAATTGCATAGCCGGGCCTGAAAATTCTGGCATTTTCAAACCCAACAATACTACGAATTGCTTCGTATTGCACTTCTTCTGGTAAAGATGTCGAAAACCCATTCACATATACTTCTATCGTGTTCCATCCCTCCGGCTCAACAAAAAGTTGGTGGCGCTCCCTTTCTGAAAACCGGTTTATCTTATCTTCTATGCTGGGACAATACCTGGGTCCTCTTCCATCAATTCTCCCAGTGAACATTGGGCTTCGGTCGAAGCCTTTTTTAAGAAGGTCATGAACTTTTTTATTTGTATAGGTAATCCAGCAGCTAAGTTGTTTTTTGGGTTTGTTTGTATTTGTAAAGGAAAAACCAGGAATTTCATTATCTCCCGGCTGCTCCTCCATTCTAGAGTAATCAAGACTTCTGCCATCGACCCTTGGAGGAGTTCCTGTTTTTAACCTATTACTTTGAAAACCAATAAATACAAGCTGTTCTGTTAGACCGGTTGCCGCTTTTTCTGACACCCTACCTCCGCCAAAATTCTTTTCACCAATGTGAATGATACCATTAAGAAATGTACCATTGGTTAAAACAACGGCTTTGGCTTTTATTTCATGACCAAGCCCCGTTATCACCCCACAAGCTCTTCCATCTTGAATCAAAATACTCTTTACCATGTCTTGATAAAAGTGAACGTTGGGGGTTTGTTCAAGAAGCTCCCTCCATTTTTGTGAGAAACCCATGCGATCGTTTTGAGAGCGAGGGCTCCACATGGCTGGACCCTTTGATCGGTTTAACATTCGGAACTGGATCATTGACAGATCTGAAACAACCCCTGAATATCCCCCCAAAGCATCAATCTCGCGAACAATTTGACCTTTTGCTATACCACCCATTGCAGGATTGCAACTCATCTGTGCAATCGTTTGCATGTTCATCGTCACTAGGAGCACTTTTGAACCGAGATTTGCCGCTGCCGCCGCCGCTTCACAGCCAGCATGGCCAGCGCCGACAACTATAATATCATAATTGGGAAACATAAAGCTGGCAAAGGTACATTCAATTTTAAGGATGTATATGGACTAAAAGTTTCACGTGAAACTTTTGTAAAGCTTTAAATAATGATCCTCTGTTTTTCGCATTAAGGTCAGTTGTTTTTCTTTTTTGTCTTTGTAACCACATAAATGGAGGGCCCCGTGAAAGATAACCCTGAGCAACTCTTCTTTGAATGTGCTGTTATATAGCTTAGAATTTTCCTTTACTCTCTCAATGCTTATGTAAACTTCTGCCTGTATTAAGTCAGTTTTTGTAATTGGGAAGGTTAAAATATCTGTTTCATAATTATGGTTCAAGTATCTACTATTTAGTGCTAAAAGGTGTTCATCAGTGGAAAAGACATAAATCAGGGACCTAAGCTTTTTCCCTTCAAATTCAAAAATTGATTTTATGAATCGTTTGAGTTTCTTTCTATCTCTAAACGAAAATAGAATTTTATTAAAAAAGAATCGAACAATTGTCTCGGCTTTTGCCATAATTTCAAAATTCGTAAATAAATCAAAACCAATAAAAATAGCTTTGTAAAGAGGTAAAATCAAATGAAACTTTCTGAACTAAAAGCCGGTCAAAAAGCAAAAATTCTTAAGTTCACAAACCAGGAAACACTTCTTAAATTAATGGAAATGGGATGTGTCCCAGGCGAAAGCCTGATAGTTGAGCAGATCGCACCATTTGGGGATCCGATCTCAATCAAAATATCTGGGTATCATCTAAGTCTTCGAATTAACGAAGCGGAAGATATTGAAGTAAATGTAATTGATTGATTATCAATTTTTTGTAATGAATATAGGCTTGTTTTTTGGTTCTTTCAACCCAATTCATGTAGGGCACCTGATAATTGCAAACCATATTTTAAACAAAGAAATTATAGAGAGATTGTGGTTCGTTGTTTCACCACAAAATCCTTTAAAGGAAAAAAACACATTATTGAGAGACTATGATCGACTTTTCCTGGTGAAGATTGCCACAGAAGATGACGTCAGAATAAAAGTTTCAGATCTTGAATTTCATCTCCCCCAACCATCTTATACTATTAATACGGTTACTTATCTGAATGAAAAATATCCAAACGAAACGTTTTCAATTATAATGGGCAGCGATAGTTTTCAAAATCTGGGTCGCTGGAAAAATTATGAAACCCTGATCAAAAACCATGATTTCATAGTTTATCAAAGAACGGGGTTTGACATTATCAACAGTTTGAATGCCCGCATTAAAATTGTCGATGCTCCTTTTTTGGATATTACAGCCACAGAAATAAGGGCATTAATCAAAGAAGGAAAATCTATTCGATATATGGTACCAGATAAGGTAAGAGAAGAGATTGATCGCGGGAACTATTTTCGAAAATGATTTCTCAAATAAAATAGCCTATTACCAAACAAAAAACGACAATAAGTGGTGCGGGGATCCTGGTATATTGAAGCAAAAGAAAGGTTCCGAAAATTATTCCGACATTAATAAAACTAATTGTTCTCGCCTCCATAAGTGAAATGTCTTTCATGATATATAAAGTTGCGGCTATCATTATTCCCACAACAACAGCATTAATTCCTTCAATGGATCGATAAACCGCCGCATATTTCTTTAGATTATGCCAAATTGGAAAAAAGAATAGAACCAATAGTGCACTTGGAAGAAAAATCGCAATCGTTCCAATTAAACAACCGAGCAATTGCATTTCAGGGCCCATGTCTTTTAAAGCCATGCCCCCTGAAAAAGAAGCGACGGAAAAAACCGGCCCCGGCATGGCTCTCACAATTCCCCACCCCGTGTACATATCGTCGTTATTAATTTGGATCACTTCGCGATTGGTTTGTTTTACAATTGGTGCTTCCGGTCTCACACAAAACTGTTCAACCATCATTGGCATTAAAATCTGGCCGCCTCCAAAGACCAAACTACCCAACCGGTAAGAATTTTCAAATAGAATGATCGGTTTTCGATTAGCCCAGTTTTCTTTTCTTGCAGTACTACTTAATAATCCTGCAATTAAAAAGATCAACCCAAAAAACCAAAAATTCCACCATCTTATCTTTCTTGGCTTTTGCTCCACCTGTGGAATACGTTTACGGCTAAGATTGGTTGAGAGGCCCCCTAAAACAATCAATAATGGAAATATCCATGGTTGCTTAAATAAAAGGAAAGTTGCAACTGCGCCAATCAGCATGATTATCCACGTAACAGTATTTTTTATCGAGGTGTTGAATGATTGCACTGTTGCATAAAGAAGAAATCCGGCAGCCATTGGAGGAATAAATTTGAAAATATCATTGTGCAAAGCTCTTTTATCGAAATAATGAAGTAAAAAAGAAAATGCCCCCATTAATATTGAAGCGGGCAAGATCCAAATTAAAAGAGTTAAAGTGGCCAGAACAACGCCGCCACGTTTATACCCAATTAATGTTATCGTTTGAGTGGAAGACGCGCCAGGTAAAAGCTGGCAAAAGCCATTGTATTCCAATAGTTCTTCTTTTGTTACGTATGGCCGACGATGAACAAAAGTCTTCATCATCATTGCAACATGTGCCTGAGGACCACCAAAAGCAGTAAGACTATGCAGTAAAACTGCTTTCAAAAAAGGAATATGGCGAAGCAGCATGGAATAAATATAAAACATTTCAGAATAGAATAGATTTGAATGAGATTATAAGGACCTCATTAAATTCAATAAAAAATTGACCGATGAAACATTTTCTCCTGGCGCTGACAATTTTTTGTTCAGCCGACATCTGTGTCGCTCAAAAAACAGAAAAAAAATTAGAAAAAAAAATTTTGAATTTAATTAAAGAATTCAACGGCGATGTTGGCGTTTATGTAAAGAGTTTAAAAAATGATAAAGTAGTTGCTATAAACGCAGACACTGTTTTTCCAACTGCCAGCATAGTCAAGGTCCCCATTTTACTTGGAGTTATTGATAAAATGAACCGAGGAGAATTAAACTATGATTCTGCATTGATTTATAAAGACTCTCTCTTATATGCAGGCTCAGACATTTTAGGGTCATTCAAAAGCGATGAAAAAGTGCTGCTCAAAAAAGTTATTATGTTCATGTTAACTACAAGCGATAACACAGCGGCCTTGTGGCTGCAAAGTTTGGCTGGGAAAGGAACAAGGATCAATGAAATTTTAGACAGCCTGGGTTTCAAAAACACGAGAGTAAATTCAAGAACACCGGGCCGGGAAAACAATAGAACTCTATACGGATGGGGTCAAACAACACCAGCAGAAATGGGGAGATTATTTGAAATGATCTATCGCGATCAAATTTTTTCTGCTGCTGCCTGCGAACGAATGCAGCGTTGTCTTGGAAGAAATTACTGGGATGAAAACGAAGCGATTTCACAAGTCACCCCGCAAGTAGAGGTTTTTAGTAAAAATGGCTGTGTGGATGCTTCGCGGAGTGAAGTACTACTTGTGAATGCTCCACATCATCCCTATGTCTTTTGCATTTTTACAAAAAATAATAAAGACATAAGCTGGACGCACAATAATGAGGCGTGGACATTGGCAAGAAAGATCTCTAAACTTTTATGGAATTATTTTGAGCCAAAAGAAAAATGGGTTTCTCAATTATCTGCAGAATGATCATTTAAGCAGCTGATAGGTGATCAGGCTCATGATATAGGCAATCCCCGACATGTAGGCCAATTGGATCAACGGCCATTTCCAGCTTTTTGTTTCCCTGCGCACAATGGCAAGTGTACTCATGCATTGCATGGCAAAAAGATAAAAGATCATTAAAGAAATACCGGTAGCAAGATCATACAAAGGTTTTCCGTTAGGACGTTTTGCTGCTTTCATTTTGTCCTGCAGCTTCAAACTGTTTTGATCATTTTCTCCAACACTATAAAGTGTGGCCATCGTTCCAACAAAAACTTCTCTCGCAGCAAAAGATGTAACCAGGGCGATCCCGATCTTCCAATCATAACCCAATGGAGTAATTGCAGGTTCAATTGCTTTTCCTAAAATGCCGGCATAAGAATTTTCAAGCCTCGCAGAATGTTCTTGTCTGTCTAAGTCATTAGTATTTGCACCGGGCTGAGATTTTAATTGCTCATAGCGTCGGGTAACCCCATTCATCCGATCACCGGGCCCAAAAGAACTCAGTCCCCAAAGAATTAAGCTGATGATCATAATGATCTTTCCGGCGTCGGTCACAAAAACTTTTGCCTTGTTCACCATGGTTTGGGTGATATTTTTCCATCTTGGTGAACGGTAAGTTGGCAATTCAAGAATAAAAAAACTTTTTTCTTTTATTTTAATAAAAAATTGCGCAATGTATGAAACCAATAATGCCATTGCAAGACCAAGTAAATACAGACCCATCATCACCAACGCCTTCAAACTTAAAAAGCCAAAAAAATAGACGTTTGGAATTACCAGCGCAATTAAAACCGTATAAACCGGAAGTCTTGCGGAACAACTCATTAATGGAGTGATAAGAATTGTCAGCAATCGTTCTTTCCTGTTTTCAATATTTCTCGCACTCATAATTGCTGGCACGGCACAGGCGAATCCGCTGATCATTGGCATTACACTTTTTCCATTCAATCCTACACTTCTCATCAGCCGGTCCGTTAAAAAACTAATTCTTGCCATGTAACCCGTGTCTTCCAATAATGTGATCAAACCAAACAGGATCATAATCTGCGGAACAAAAACCAGGATGCCACTCAATCCCGCCAACACACCATTTGTGATCAGATCGCTCCACCAGGTTTGTGGCAGCGATGAACTGAGTGAGGAATTTAATATTGCAAAGCCCGAATCGATCCAATCCATTGGATACTGTGCCAGCCAAAACACCATTTGAAAAAGAAGGAACAAAACAGCCAGCAAAATAAAATAGCCCCACCTGCGATGGAGGAACACATTATCAAGTCTTTCATTAAATAAAGTTTTTTGCAAGGGATCTGGCTCTGAAACCGATGACTGCATTATATATTTTATACGGCCGTATCTCTGCAAAATTTCTTCTGCCTGGGTTTTAGTATGATTGAAATTGTATTTGCTTTCGATGTTCTCGATCTCATCCTGTGTTTCGCCAGCAAGTGCAAAGGACTCGTGGTTGATGAGATAATGAACAGCTGTGTAATCGCTCAGCAACGGGAAAATTTTCTTCACCTCTTCAATGGCTTCAGCAGCCAGCAACCTGGTTTCTATAAAATCTCTTATGGGCGCATGGTATAGTTTTTCAGCTGTTAATTCGATCGCTTTTTTTAGCTGCGGAATGCCTTTGTGTTTTCTTGGATTGATAGCAACAATAGCCACGCCCAACTCTCTTTCTAATTCAGGAATGTCTATTTTGAGCCCCCTTCTTTTTGCATGGTCCATCATGGTTAGTCCAACCACCACCGGTCGCTTAAGATCAATGATCTGGGTGCAGAAAAGCAAATTCCTCTTTAGATTGCTGGCGTCAACTACAACCAGGATCACGTCTGCTTTGATATCACGATCCTGGTTTAGTAAAACCTTATAACTTACCCACTCATCCAACCTTCTTGGATATAAACTATACGATCCGGGCAGATCGATCACATTTGCTTCGAATTTTTCTGAAATAATGGTTGAACCGGTTTTCTTATCAACCGTAACCCCCGGAAAATTTCCAACTTTTTGATTCAAGCCTGTCAGACAATTGAACAAAGAGGTTTTTCCGCTATTGGGGTTTCCAACTAAGGCGATATGTAATTTTTTTCTAATCACAGTGGCTGATCAGCAAAAATAAAATGAACTGCCAGATCAGGCTTACGAAATACGATTTTATACTTGTTAAACAGGGTAGCCGCGCAAACTATTCCTGATGAGCTAAAGCAGGATCAATAACTTTGTACTATTCCAACGATTCATTCATGAAGATCCCTAAGTTGTTTAGCTTGTTGCTACTGGTTGTGATCAACCTGGTCAGCTATTCACAGAAAATAAAAAAAGCAGATCAACCAATTCTCACTAATCTGCAAGCGCATATTCACTACCTCGCAGATGATAAATTAGAGGGAAGGAGAACAGGTAGCCCTGGTGAATTTGCTGCAATGAATTATATCGCCGATCAATTCAGGCAGATCGGTCTGCAGCCAAAAGGTGTTGAAGGCTATTTCCAGTCTTTTGATGTGAATGAAGGCAAACAAATAAATACAACAACTCATTTTAGTATCAATAAAGATGAGTTAAAGCTCGATGAGGATTTTTTCCCATTTACTTTCAGCCCAAACACGAACATTGAAGCTTTTCCAGCTATTGCTCTGCAGGAACCAGATATGCCCTGGTTCATTGATCTGAAAGAAATTTTGACGGAGAGCAAAGACAGCCCTCAATTTAGTTTGGATGACTGGATCTATAACCAGGCAACAGATTTAAAAAAGCGTGGCGCCTCTGCATTGATCTTTTACAATAGCTCCGATATTGATGACCATCTGAAGTTCGATCCAAAAAATAAATCAGATCTTGTTAAGATCCCAGTGGTTTACGTGAAAAAAAATGCCGCGAAAAAATATTTTAGCGATGTCTCTGCTTCAGTTGAAATAGAAATAAGAACGGACATTGGCGAAAAAAAAAGAACCGGTCATAACGTGATCGGCTACTTAAACAATGGTGCGCCGACAACTGTAATACTTGGTGCGCATTACGATCATTTGGGATATGGCGAGGATGGCAATTCAATGTTAAGAACCGGGGAACGGCTGATCTATAATGGAGCAGATGATAATGCCAGCGGCACGGCTGCAGTAATCGAAATTGCAAGGCTGATCAAAAACTCAGGAAAGAAGGAACTGAAAAATAACAATTACTTATTCATTACATTTTCAGGAGAGGAGCTAGGGTTGTTCGGTTCAAAATATTTTGTTGAAAATCCTACTATTGCTCTCAGCAACGTGAATTATATGATCAATATGGATATGGTAGGAAGATTGAATGACAGTACCCAGGTGCTAACAGTGGGGGGCTTCGGCACCTCACCAGAATGGGCTGATGTTATTAAAATGAAAGAAAAAAAATCACCTTTTGTTATTAAGATCGATTCAAGTGGGACCGGTCCAAGCGACCACACTTCATTTTACAGGAAAAATATTCCTGTATTGTTTTTCTTCACCGGTTTGCATTCAGACTATCACAAGCCTACCGATGATTTTGATAAGATCAATTACCCGGGCGAATTGAGTGTTGTGAAATATATTTATTCATTGATTGTAAAAGAAGATGAGAACAAGAAAAAACTGACATTCACGCAAACAAGAGAAACGCAAACCTCAACTTCTGCCAGGTTCAACGGCGTGACGATGGGGATTATGCCCGATTATAGTTTTGCAGGAACAGGAGTCAGAGTGGACGGGGTGAGCGAAGGAAAGCCAGCACAATCCGCCGGCCTGCAAGCCGGGGATATTATCTTGCAATTGGGTGATTACAACACCTCGTCTCTTGAAAATTATATGCAAGCATTAGGGAAATTCAAAAAAGGAGATAGCGCGACTGTAAAAATTAAAAGGGGAAGCGAGATAATAGAAAAAAAAGTTCAGTTTTAATTGCAGCCAAATGAAACTTGTCCTAGATAATACCGAACTCACACAGGATTTTTTCGAAGACACAAAACTGCTGGGCATCATGGCGCCGATCAAAGATTATCAGCTTTGCTGGCACCTGAACAGTTTGTTGGGGGTAGATTTCCGGATCAATCATGATATCGAAATTCAACTCACAAAAAAGAAGAGAAATTATTTTTTTGCTGTTTATGAATTTTCGGACCCAACCGGCTCGCTTTATCATTATCTGTATAATAACCGGTTTGACGGAGAATATTTATTGCCGGAATTTAAGCACCTGGACTTTTTGTGGTTGATGAAGGGTGATATTGTTCATGAAGAAACACTGCAAGAAACCATCAACAATCTTCGAAGCATAAATAGCGTGCAACTTGTAACAGAGCTTACGAATGAAAAGATTAAGAACAAAGAACACCTTGTTTTTTAAACAAACTATTAAACTTCTAAACTGTAAACTTAATCATCATGTGGGAAGAAAAAGATAATGCGCTCTATCGCAAATTTGTTTTCAAAAATTTTAGTGAGGCATTTTCATTTATGACAAGAATCGCCCTGGAAGCAGAGAAAATGGATCATCATCCCAAATGGACCAACGTTTGGAATACTGTTGAAGTTTGGCTAAACACACACAGTGCCGGCGACATAGTAACGGACAAAGACAGGCAATTGTCTAAGAAGATTGATGAACTGATATAGCTGATTGTCTTTGTTGCAGGCTTTCCAGGTGATGTTGATTGTGATAGATCGTAAAAAACAACATCTCCCTCAACGTGAGTTTGCCAAGAAGGGGATGTGGTAAAATATATTTATCAAAATCATTTTCTTTTTGCTTCCGGACCTTCTTTATTAGATTTTGTTTTTGCCTTTCATAAACTTTCAGCAAGGAGGTTTTATTCTCAAACAGAATGACCGGGGGGATAAAACGACTTGAAGCTTTCCCACCCTGCGATAGTTTGTATTTATATTTTTCAACCAGCTGCTCATAAGATCTGGAAGGCCGATTGGTGAGGCCAAAAGATAATTTCAAAAAAAATTTTGGCAACCTATAAGCTAATTGCAAAGGTTTGATTGCCCGGATGAGATGATCCAGGTTTTGCCCCGCACTCCATTTGCCATTTGGAGTAGCTTCAAACTCTTCTTTGTTCAATGGAGAAATGAAATGATTAAAAGTATCAATTTTTTCATTAAGAGCAATAATGATCTCTTCTTTGTTCTGAACAGGCATGACCTAAATTTTTACTTCAATAATTTTTTCCTTTGTCTCACCCATTTGGCCAATTGGAACTGAAGACTTTTCCAGCCCCCGGCTTTTCAGCAGTTCGACTATCTCATCAATCGAATCTTGTTTTACAGAGAACAACAACCCGCCATTTGTTTGCGGATCGGAGAGAAGGGTAAATGCTTCCATCACAGTCACTCCTTTTTCAAATTTTACCTTCTCGCTATAGCTATTCCAATTCCTAAATGTTGCGTCAGGTGAAATGCGTTGAGCAATATATTCTCTTACTCCTCCGATCGTTTGAATTTTATTATAATAAAGCTCGGCGCTCAAACCGCTTCCTTCTGCCATCTCGATCAAATGTCCCAACAACCCAAAACCAGTCACATCGGTCATTGCCGTAACTCCCTTTATTTTTCCCAGATCCTCGCCAAGCTTATTTAGCGCTGACATTTGCCGGATCATTTCCCGCAAATGCTCCTCTTTCAACAACCCCCTTTTTTGCGCTGTAGACAAAATGCCAACGCCAAGCGGTTTTGTAAGAAATAAAAGATCTCCTTCTTCAGCCGCATTATTTTTTTTCAGGTTTTGAATGTCAACAACGCCAGTGACAGCCAATCCAAAAATTGGTTCGGGAGAATCAATGCTATGACCCCCGGCTAATGGAATGCCTGCTTCTTTGCAAACCATCCTGCCGCCTTCAACAACTTTTTGCGCAAGCTCAGATGAAAGTTTTTCAACCGGCCAGCCTAAGATAGCGACCGCCATTAATGGTTTACCCCCCATTGCATATACATCGCTGATAGAGTTTGCGGCAGCTATCTTTCCAAAATCAAAAGGATCGTCAACAATTGGTGCAAAAAAATCTGTGGTCAAGATCAGCGCTGTTCCATTCCCAATATAGTAAACAGCCGCATCA
>Ga0137463_1000763_pt1 | contig 10813 bp, 8 predicted proteins | sample EasRivERMGT800_2_FD_102333 | JGI IMG/M metagenome (GOLD analysis project Ga0137463, IMG submission 102333) | Soil microbial communities from meander-bound floodplain in the East River, Colorado, USA - East River MetaG ERMGT800_2 | ecosystem: Environmental > Terrestrial > Soil > Floodplain ...
CACGCCGGCCGGCGTGCGCGCCGCGCGGTCGACGACGATCACCGGGTTCTGCGCCTGGGCGAGGAGCCGCGCTGCTTCCTTCACCGCGCCGGAGTCGCCCTGCGGCGGCGAGGTGGGCACGTAGCGCGGGATATAGGGTTTCTCGCCGCCGTGTTCTTTCATCGGTTCCTGCTGCAGGCCGGCGTCGAGCGAGATCATCACCGGGCCGTAGGGCGGCGTCATCGCGATCTTGTAGGCGCGCACGAACGACTGCGAGAAATGCTGCAACGAGACCGGCGTGTCGTCCCATTTGGTAAAATCGCGCACCAGCGCGTTGATGTCCTGTGCGGCGTGGAAGGTCGGCACGCCGGGTGGCCGGTGGGCGGCATCGAGATCGTTGCCGCCGACGACAATCACCGGCACGCGATCGCACCACGCGTTGTAGATCCCCATCGTGGCGTGCTGCAGGCCGACCGTACCGTGACAGAGCGTGAGGAGCGGCTTGCCGGCGATCTTGAAGTAGCCGTGCGCCATGCCCACCGCGGATTCCTCGTGCATGCAGGTGAGGAACTCCGGCTTCGTGTTGCCGCCGTAGTTGATCAGCGACTCGTGGATGGCGCGATAACTGGAAGCGCAGTTCGCCGGCAGGTACTTGATGTCGAGCGACTTGATGACGTCGACCATGAAATCGGAGCCGGGTACGCCTTTGACCCGCGCCAGTTCCCGCGGCGTTCCGGTCTCGGCCAAGGCGACCTTTGCCGAAGGCGGCAGCGCGGACGGCGCGCGCGGCGGCGGGGTCTTCGGCGCCGTCGCGTCGGCGGCGCTCGCGATCGGCGGCGTCATCGCGGTCGCGGCGCCGGCCGCGATCACCCCGGTAAGAAACTGCCTGCGATCTACCTTTGGACTCGTATCCTTGCGTGCCATCGTTTTCTCCTCCTGGGACTGGTATCAACGACAACCTGCCGCGCGCCCGTGCTCAAGCGGTGCATCATTCTAGTGGTTCTTGTCGAGGGCAGGTACTCTGGGGATTGTGGGTATCGTTGCTGGAATCACCGAAACAGAATTGCGGGGATGTATAGTGGAAGCAATCAGTTAGAACCGTCATGCGACTGCAATTCACCAAGATGCAGGGGGTCGGAAACGATTTCGTCGTGCTCGACGGCGTTACCCGGCGCATCGACCTTACCCCGGAGCTCGTCAGGCGCCTTGCCGATCGCCATTTCGGCGTCGGCTGCGACCAGGTTCTCCTGGTCGAGAGGGCGCAGCGCGACGATGCGGATTTCCGCTACCGGATCTGGAACGGCGACGGCGGCGAAGTCGAGCAGTGCGGCAACGGCGCGCGCTGCTTCGTGCGCTTCGTGCACGACAAGGGACTCACGAAAAAGAACGAAATCCGCGTCGAGACGCTCTCCGGGATCATCGTCCCGCGCCTCGAGGCCGACGGACAGGTGACGGTCGACATGGGCGCGCCGCTGTTCGATCCCGAGCGCATCCCCTTCGACGCGCGCGGGCTGCAGCCCGTGCTGGGGGGAAAACGCTGGCCGCTCGAGCTCGCCGGTCGCAAGGCCGTCGTCGCGGTCCTTTCCATGGGCAATCCGCACGCCGTGCAGACGGTCGCCGACGTGGATTCGGCGCCCGTCACGACCGAAGGACCGCTGATCGAGCGTCACCCCCGGTTTCCGCGACGCGTGAACGCAGGGTACATGCAGGTGGTCGCGCGCACGCGCATCCGGCTGCGCGTATGGGAGCGCGGTGCCGGCGAGACGCTCGCCTGCGGCACCGGCGCCTGCGCTGCGGTCGTCGCGGGCATCCGCGAGGGGCTGCTCGACGAGTCGGTCGAGGTCGACACGCGCGGCGGCCGATTGACGATACGCTGGGCGGGCGGGGAAAATGATCCAAACTGCACGGTGTGGATGACCGGTCCGGCCGTGGCCGTGTTCGAAGGGGAGATCGAAATTGAAAGATGACGACGTCGCGCGCTACTTGCGGGAGAATCCCGGCTTCTTCGAAAGCTACGCCGACATGCTCGCCGAAATCACCGTACCCCATCCGCACGGCGGGCGTGCGATTCCGCTCTCGGACCGCCAGATGCTCAGCTTGCGCGAGAAGGGCAGAGCGCTCGAGTCGCGCCTGACGGAACTCCTGCAGATCGGCGAGGAGAACGACGCGATCGGCGAGAAAATGCACCGCCTGAGCCTCGCGCTGCGTGCCGCGCCCGACCTGCAAAGCCTCCTGAACGTGCTCTATATGCACCTGCGCGAGGATTTTGCCGTCCCCCACTCCGCGCTGCGCATCTGGGGCGCGGAACACGAGGCCCCGAGGGACGCGGGCGAATCCCCGGAGTTCCGTCCGGTCGGCGAACAGTTGAAGCGCTACGCCCAGTCGCTGTCGCAGCCTTTCTGCGGCCCGAGCGGCGACGCCGAAGCCGCGACCTGGTTCGGCGAAGGTGCCTCGCACGTTCGCTCGGTGGCTCACATGGCCCTGCGCGACAGGGAGTGCTTCGGGATGCTCGCGCTCGGCAGCGGGGACGTGCTGCGTTTCTATCCCGAGATGGGCACGCTGTATCTGAAGCGCATGGGCGACCTCGCGAGCGCGGCCCTGCTGAAATTTCTCTAGACCCGGCCGGCGGGAATGGCGCGCGACTCCCGCCTCAAGCTGCTCGAAGAGTTCCTCGATCAGCTCGCGCACCAGCGACGGCTGAGCCCGGGAACCGCTCGCAATTACGCCCGCGCGCTCAAACAGCTTTTTGCCTTGAACGACGGCGTGTCGCTGGAGCGGCTCGAGGCGCAGCATCTGCGCCGCACCGTGTCCCAGCTGCACGCGGGCGGCATGTCGGGCCGGACCATTGCGTACATGATCTCGGGCTGGCGCGGCTTCTTCAATTGGCTCATCAAGCACCGCGGCTTTCCGCATAATCCCTGTGCCGGCCTGCGCGCGCCGAAAAGCCCGAAGGCGCTGCCCAAGGCGCTCTCGCCCGACCTGATGGCGCGGCTGTTGGAGGGTTCGACGAGTGGACCGGCGCAACTGCGCGACAAGGCCATGTTCGAGTTGTTCTACTCCTCGGGACTGCGGCTTGCCGAGCTGGTGAGCCTCGATGTCGCGGACGGCGAAGGCATGCAGCGGCAGGCCGAGGTCACCGTGACGGGCAAGGGTGCGAAGACGCGCACGGTGCCGGTCGGAGGCAAAGCCTGCACCGCAATCGCGGTCTGGCTCGCCGAGCGCACCCGGCTCGCACGGCCCGAGGAGAAGGCTCTGTTTGTGGGCGCGCGCGGCCGGCGCATCAGCGCGAGCTCCGTGCGCTACGCTCTTTCCCATTGGGCGCGGCGTCTCGGCCTGCCGCAGCACGTCCACCCGCATATGCTGCGCCACTCCTTCGCCTCGCACCTGCTCCAGTCTTCCGGAGACCTGCGCGCGGTGCAGGAAATGCTCGGGCATTCGAGCATCTCCACGACGCAGGTCTACACCCATCTTGACTTTCAGCACCTCGCCAAGGCTTATGACGCCGCGCACCCGCGGGCGAAAAAGAAAACGCCGATGCCGGTGAAAAAGCCGTGAGCGAAACGCATTCGACGGGAATTCCCGCGCCGGGCGAGCTTTTTCTTCGATTCACGCAAGTCGCGCTGTCCGGATTCGGAGGCGTGATGCCGTTTGCGCGCCGGATGCTCGTCGAAGAGCGCCGCTGGCTGAGCGCCGAGGAATTCACCGACGTCCTGAGCCTGTGCCAGCTGCTTCCGGGGCCCAACATCGTCAACGTCGCCGTCTGCGTCGGGGCGCGCTATCACGGCGTCCGCGGAGCGCTCGCCGCGTTCTCCGGACTGATGACGGCTCCGTTCTTCATCATTCTCGCGCTGGGCGCGCTCTACACCCAGTTCGGCCATCTTCCGGCGGTTTCGGCGCTGTTCCGCGGGATTTCCGCCGCGGCGGCGGGTCTTGTCGTCGCCATGGGCCTCAAAATGGCGGCGAGCCGGCGGCTGCGCTCGGCAATGGCATTGTTCGCGGTGATCACTTTCATCGGCATCGCGCTCATGCGCCTGCCCCTCGTCGTCTTCCTGCTCGGCGCGGCCCCCTTGAGCGTCGCGGCGGCTCTCTGGAGGGCGAAGTGAGCGAAGAGACGCTCGCGGAGCTTGCGATGGATTTCTCGGTTCTGTCGCTGATCGCGGTCGGCGGCGCGGTCACCGTGCTTCCCGAGATGCATCGCAGCGTCGTGGAGGTGCACGGCTGGATGAGCGGCGCGCAGTTCGCCGAGCTCTTCGCGCTCGCCCAGGCGGCGCCCGGCCCGAACATTCTCGTAGTCACCCTCATCGGCTGGAAGGTGGCGGGCCTGGCCGGTGCGGTCGTAGCGACTGCCGCGGTGTGCGGTCCCTCGTGCGTGCTCACCTTCGCCGCCTCGAGAATCTGGCAGCGCTTTCGCAGCGCACGCTGGCGCTCGGCCGTGGAGGACGGGCTTGTTCCCGTGACCGTCGGCCTGATGCTCGCCGGCGGATACCTCATCACGCGCTCCGCCGACGATTCGTGGCCGGCTTTTGCGATCACGGCCGTCACCGCCGCCGTCGTTCTGACGACGAGGATCCATCCCCTCTGGCTGTTCGGCGCGGCCGGGCTGATCGGTCTCGCCGGCTGGGTTTGAAAAAGCCCTCGTTCGCTCGTGAGCAGCACGCCCCAACTTGCGCTTAAGCCCGGACGCGAGCGCTCGCTCCTGCGGCGCCACCCGTGGATCTTCTCCGGTGCGATCGCCGAAGTCCGTGGAGCGCCGCAAAGCGGCGATAGCGTGGAGGTCCGAGCTGCGGACGGCCGTTTCCTCGCCTGGGCGGCATACAGCCCCGCCTCGCAGATCCGGGCCCGCGTCTGGAGCTTCGAGGAGGCGGAAGTCCCCGGCCCGGATTTGTTCGGAAAGAGAATCGAAGCGGCGCTCGCGCTCCGGCGTGCAGAAGTTCCACCGGAAATTACCAATGCGTTGCGGCTCGTGCACGGAGAGTCGGACGGGCTCCCGGGTCTTATCGCCGACCGCTACGCGGACACGCTGGTCGTGCAGCTTCTTTCTGCGGGCTGCGAGAGGTGGCGGGAAACGCTGATCGGAATCCTTCTTGAGCGGAGCGGCTGCGCCAGGGTCCATGAGCGCTCCGACACCGAGGGGCGCGAGCTTGAAGGCCTCGCTCCGAGCACCGGGCTGATCGCGGGCGCGGCGGCCGATGGACCTCTCGTGATCGTCGAACACGGCATCAAGTATGAAGTCGACGTCGCCGCGGGACAGAAAACGGGGTTCTATCTCGATCAGCGCGACAACCGCGCTCGCGTGGGGCTCCTTGCCGACGGCCGGGAGATGCTCAATGGCTTCAGCTACACGGGCGGCTTCACGCTCTCCGCGCTTGCCGGAGGCGCCCGCTCGGTGCTCTCGATCGACAGTTCCGCGCCGGCGCTCGAGCTGGCAAAGCGCAACCTCGCGCTGAATGGGATCGAAGCGAGCCGCGCCGAGTGGCTCGAAGCCGATGTGTTCGGGGCCCTGCGCAAGTTGCAGCGGGAAGGAAGACAATTCGACTTCGTCGTGCTCGACCCGCCGAAATTCGCACCGACACCGAAAGACGCCGAGCGCGCTGCGCGCGGTTACAAGGACATCAACCTGAATGCCCTGAAGTTGCTGCGGCCCGGAGGGCTGCTCGCGACTTTTTCCTGCTCCGGCGGCGTGTCGATCGAACTCTTCCAGAAAATCGTTGCCGGCGCCGCCGCGGACGCCGGCGTTTCGCTGCTGCTTCGCGAGCGCTATCGCGCTGCGCCGGACCATCCGGTGCGCATCGAGTTTCCGGAAGGCGAGTACCTGAAAGGGCTGTTGCTGGAACGGCGCTAGGGAAGGTCCGGATTGGGATGTCATGTCGCGCAGCGCATCCGGTTGCTTTGTAATGCCCGGCGTGCTGTAATGCGCCCTTTTTTCAGCTCGCCGGTGCCCGGTCAGGGCCGGCTGGAGGCTCCGCCGCAAACTTTTGCGAATCAATATGCTCAAATAGGCTTGTTGCGCGAGGCGACGCGGCAGGGACTGCCAGGAGATCGAATTGGCGGCACAGGAAAACATGGTTCCGGTGACCATTCTCACCGGCTTCTTGGGAAGCGGCAAGACCACGCTCGTCAACCGTATCTTGAAGGAACGTCACGGCCACAAGATCGCCGTGATCGAGAACGAGTTCGGCGAGGCGGGCGTGGACAACGAAATCCTCCTCAACGAAGCCGGCGAGCAGATCGTCGAGATGAACAACGGCTGTGTATGCTGCACCGTGCGCGGCGACCTCATCCGCATCCTCGGGGAGCTCCAGTCGCAGCGCGACTCCGGCAAGCTCAATTTCGAGCGCGTGATCATCGAGACGACGGGCATGGCGGATCCGGGGCCGGTCGCGCAGACCTTCTTCATGGACGAGAAAATCGGAAACTATTATCTTCTGGACAGCGTCATCACCCTGGTGGACGCAAAGCACGCCGCGAAGCAGCTCGACGAGTTCCACGAGGCCCAGGAGCAGGTCGGCTTCGCCGACCGGATCCTCATGTCCAAGACCGACCTCGTCTCGGAAACCGAGCAGGAAATGCTGAGAAAGCGCCTGGCGAAAATGAACCCGCGGGCGCCCATCAAGAAAGTCCATTTCGGCAATACGCCGATCGAGGACATCCTCGATATCCGCGGCTTCAACCTGAACGCAGCCCTGGAGCTCGACCCGGCGTTCCTCGATGACAGCGAGCACGAGCACGACGAGCACGTCAGCTCCTTCGCGTTCCGTTCGGACAAGCCGCTCGATAGCGCGAAGCTCGAGGAATTCCTGTCCGGGGTCGTGCAGATTTACGGGCCGGACATGCTGCGCTATAAAGGCGTGCTCTACATGCAGGGCAATACGCACCGTGTCGTGTTTCAGGGGGTGCACATGCTCATGGGCGGCGACCTGGGTCGCGCCTGGGGCAAGGACGAAAAGCGTTCAAGCACGATGGTTTTCATCGGCAAGAATCTGCCGCAGGACCTATTTATGAAGGGATTGGAACAATGTTTGGTGGAAAAGCGGTAAAGAACCTGATGACCAAGGCGGCGAAGCCGGCGGAGGAAAAGCCGGCGAAGAAGAACGGCTTGACCGAGGCGGAGTTGCTGCGTGCCCCTGCGTCTCAATACATGAGCGCCGAACAGCTCGCGTTCTTCCGTGAACGCTTGCTCGAGACGCAAAGGGAATTGTTGGAGAAGGCGGATCTCACCTCGGAGCATCTGCGCGAGCACGCACTCGAGGCCGATCCGACCGACCAGGCGACGATCGAGGAGGAGTACGCGCTGGAGCTTCGCGCGCGCGACCGCGAGAGAAAGCTTCTCAAGAAAATCGACGAGGCCCTACGCCGCATCGAAGAGGGCAGTTACGGCTACTGCGAGGAGACCGGTGAACCGATCGGCATTCCCCGGCTGATCGCGCGGCCGACGGCAACGCTTTCCATCGAGGCGCAGTCGCGGCGCGAGCAAAAGCAAAAGCTCTACGGGGAGTGAACGACCGGACGGCGCAAGGGGCTTGTGACGCCTGTCGCAAAGCCCGGCTGCGGTTTGCGCCGCGTGGAGTGAAGGTCGGCACCGACCCGTAGTGATCGGCTGCGAGCGGTTCGGTCAGGACCTCTGCAACACGGAAGCGGGCCGGCCCTGCATCAAGTACTCCTTCACAACCGCGTAGATCGCCGGAATGACGATCAAGGTGAGGACGGTGACCGAGACCATGCCGCCGACCATGGGCGCGGCGATGCGGCGCATGACCTCCGAACCGGTTCCCGTGCCCCACATGATGGGAAGCAGCCCGCCGATGATCGCCGCCACGGTCATCATGATCGGTCGCACGCGCATGAGCGCGCCCTGGATGACGGACTCGTGCAAGTCCTTGCCGGTCACGCGCTCGCCGGCCGCCTCGCGCCTGGCGGTCGCGGCCGCAAGCGCCTGGTCGATGTAGATGAGGATCACCACGCCGATCTCCGCCGCCACCCCGAGCAGCGCGATGAAGCCGACGGCGACCGCCACGCTCATGTTGTAGCCGAGCAGATACATCAGCCAGATGCCGCCCACCAGCGCGAACGGGACCGACAGCATCACGATCAGCGTCTCGGTGAGCCGCTTGAAGTTGAAGTACAGCAGCACGAAGATGATCAGAATGGTGAGCGGGATCACTACCTTGAGCTTTTCCTTGGCGCGCTCCATGTATTCGAACTGTCCGCTCCAGGTGACGAAGTAGCCCGGCGGGAACTTGACGTTCTCGCGCACCGCCTTCTGCGCGTCGGCGACGTAGCCGCCGATGTCGCGGTCGCGGATGTCGACATAGATGTACGCGGCGAGCAGCGCGTTCTCGGTGCGGATGCTGGGCGGGCCCTTGACGAGCTTCACCTTGGCCACCTGCCCGAGCGGCAGCATGGTCGCGCTCAGCGTCTTGAGCGCTCGCGCGTCGCTCGCCGCGCCGGCCGCGGTCTTCATCCCCGCCGGAGCGGCGCGCGTGCCGCCGCCGCCCATCACGGGCACGAGCACCTGGGTGGCGATCGCCCGCGGGTCGCTGCGGAAGTCGCGCGGGTAGCGCACCGCGACCCCGTAGCGCTCCAGGCCCTCGACGGTGGTCGTCACCGTCTCGCCGCCCAATGCGGTGGAAATTACCTCCAGCAGCTCGCCGACGGCCAGGCCGTAGCGGGCGAGCGCCATGCGGTCGGGCTCGATGTCGATGTAGTAGCCGCCGGTCAGGCGCTCGGCGAACGCGCTGGTCGTGCCCGGCACTGTCTTCACGACCGCCTCGACCTCTTTGGCCACGCGCTCGATTTCCGCGAGGTCTTTGCCGAACACCTTGATGCCGATGGGCGTGCGGATGCCCGTGGACAGCATGTCGATCCGCGCCTTGATCGGCATCGTCCAGGCGTTCGCGATCCCCGGAAACTGGAGCGCCTTGTCCAGCTCCGCGATCAGCTTGTCTATGGTCATGCCCGCTCGCCACTCGCTCTGCGGCTTGAGGTTGATCACCGTCTCGAACATCTCGGTCGGCGCCGGGTCGGTGGCGGTATTGGCGCGGCCCGCTTTGCCGAACACCGATTCCACCTCGGGGAAGCTCTTGATGATTCTGTCCTGCGTCTGGAGGATTTCCGCCGCCTTGGTGATCGAGAGCGACGGAAGCGTCGCCGGCATGTAGAGGAGCGTCCCCTCGTTCAGCACCGGCATGAACTCGGTGCCGAGCTTGAGCGCCGGGTACGCGGTGATCCCCAGCACGATCGCCGCGGCCAGAATAGTGAGCTTACGCCAGCGCAGCACCCAGCCGATGATCGGACGGTAGCCCCAGATGAGGAAGCGCACGAGCGGATTCTTGTGCTCCGGCGGAATGCGCCCGCGGATGAACAGCAGCATCAGCACCGGCACCAGCGTGATCGACAGGAACGCCGCGCCCGCCATGGCGAAGGTCTTGGTGTAGGCGAGCGGCTTGAACATGCGTCCTTCCTGCGCTTCGAGAGTGAACACCGGCAGGAACGAGACGGTGATGATCAGCAGGCTGAAGAAGAGCGCCGGCCCCACCTCCTTGCAGGCGTCGATGATCGCCGCCAGGCGCGGCGCGCCGGGCGCGAGCCGCTCCAGGTGCTTGTGCGCGTTCTCGATCATCACGATCGCCGCGTCGACCATGGCGCCGATGGCGATGGCGATGCCGCCCAGGCTCATGATGTTCGAGTTGAGTCCCATGGCGTGCATCACGATGAACGCGATCAGCACGCCGATCGGCAGCATGACGATCGCCACGAGCGCGCTCCGGGCGTGGAACAGGAACACGATGCACACCGCGGCGACGATCAGGCTTTCCTCGATGAGCGTCCAGTTCAGGTTCTTGATCGCGCGCTGGATCAGGTCGGAGCGGTCGTAGACGGCCTGGATCGAGACGCCTTCGGGCAGGCCGCTCGCGATCTCCGAGATCTTGGCTTTCAGGTCTTGTATGACGTCCTGCGCGTTCTGCCCGTAGCGCGCCACGGCGATCCCGGCCACCACTTCGCCCTCGCCGTCGAGCTCGGTGATCCCGCGGCGCTCCTCGGGCACGAGTTCCACGCGCGCGATGTCGCGCACCAGCACCGGCGTCCCGCTTTCGGCCTTCACCACCAGCGTCTCCAGGTCCGCGATGCCGCGCAGATAACCGCGGCCGCGCACCACGTACTCGGTTTCCGCCATCTCGACCACGCGCCCGCCGACGTCGCGGTTGCTCTCACGGATCACCTGGATCACCTTCGACAGGGGCACGCCGTAGGCCTGCAGCAGGCGCGGGTTCACCGTCACCTGATACTGCTTGGTGAAGCCGCCGACGCTCGCGATCTCCGACACGCCCTGGGCCTTGGTGAGCTGGTAGCGCACGAACCAGTCCTGGATCGTGCGCAGCTCTTCCAGCGTGCGGTTCTTCGCGAGGACGGCATACTGGTATACCCAGCCGACGCCGGTCGCATCCGGCCCGAGCGAGGCGGTCACCCCGCGCGGCAGGCGGCCGGAGACGTAGTTCAGGTACTCGAGCACCCGCGAGCGCGCCCAGTAGATGTCGGTGCCGTCCTCGAAGATGATGTAGACGAACGAGGCGCCGAACACCGAGAGCCCGCGCACCACCTTCGATCTGGGCACCGCGAGCATGGCGGTGGTAAGCGGATAGGTGACCTGGTCCTCGATCACCTGCGGCGCCTGGCCGGGATACTCGGTGTAGACGATCACTTGCACGTCGGAGAGGTCCGGGATCGCGTCCACGGGCGTATTGATCACGGCGTAGACGCCCGCGGCGGCGACGAAGAAGGTCCCGAGCAGGACCAGAAACACGTTGCGGGCCGACCACTCGATGATTCGGCTCAA
>Ga0137463_1000764_pt1 | contig 10795 bp, 6 predicted proteins | sample EasRivERMGT800_2_FD_102333 | JGI IMG/M metagenome (GOLD analysis project Ga0137463, IMG submission 102333) | Soil microbial communities from meander-bound floodplain in the East River, Colorado, USA - East River MetaG ERMGT800_2 | ecosystem: Environmental > Terrestrial > Soil > Floodplain ...
CAGCCGCGGCTGAGTGATACCGGGGCACTGCACGCCATCGGGGCGGGAAAGAAAGGCGGGCGGTGACTTGGCGGTCATGCCACGGCTCGCATTACGGCCCCGTCCGGCAAGGGAGAAATCGTCCGTTTTCATTCGGCCGGGGACGAATGGGGGGTGTTCTCAGGGCGGTTCACGGCTGCCGAGCCGGGAAAACATCAAGTCATATTGTCTTGTCGACAGACCGATGCTAGTTTGGAGACGTCATTTACCGTGCAGGGGGTGGCCACCGAGCGTGTGGGGCGACCGGCGCGGCCGGAAGTCCTGGAAGAAATTGCGCGGGTCACGCGCGGCAAAATGATCGGGCCCGACAAGCTCGACGACGCGGTCCGAACACTTTCCGAATTGCCCGAACCGCCCGCGGCGGTGAGGCGCGTCAGGTTGTGGAGTCACCCGCTGGCTGGAGGATTGCTGATCCTGCTGATGGGAATGTTCTGGGTGGGACGAAAGGTGATTGGTTTGATTTAACGCCAGTTGAGTTTCAAGACAGTCGACTTTCAAGCAAGTCGAGTTTCAAGACAGTCCAGCACGGCTTATTCAGGAGATCAAGATGAGCCTCATCAAGACGCATGGCCGCTTGGAATTGCCCGGTGCACTCCAGACGCAATTGCACGACTTCCGTCGGCGCGTCTGGTCGATCAAGATGATCGAAGCCGCCTGCGGTGCGGTGTTCGGCATCGTCGTGCCGTTTCTCCTGATGTTTGGGGCCGATCGCCTCTGGAACTCCCCGGTCGGGGTGCGACTGGCGCTGTTTGTGCTGACGGTCGGCGGCTGCGCGCTCGTACCGCTGGCGTGGCACCGCTGGGTCTGGCGCAATCGCCGGCTCGAGCAACTGGCGCGACTCCTCAGCCGCCGGCATCCGCATATCGGCGATCAGTTACTGGGGATCATCGAACTGGTCGGCAACGAGGCCGAGCAGGCCCGCTCGCCGGCACTGTGCGAAGCGGCGGTCGAGCAGGTGGCCCGCGATGCCCAGAAACGCGACTTCCGCGATTCGGTTCCGAATCCCCGGCACCGGCTCTGGTCCACGCTCGCAACTGTCCCCACGCTTGTGGCGGTGGGGCTCGCAGTGCTCTATCCGTCAGCGACGGCCAACGCCTGGCTCAGGCTGCTCAGTCCCCTGGAAAACGTGCCGCGCTACACGTTTGCAGCGTTCGAGCCGGTCCCCGATCGACTGATCGTGGCACACGGCGAGCCGTTCGTGTTTACGGCACAGTTGACGGCCAACAGTCTCTCGCATCCGGCGCAGGGAACGGTGCAACTGGGCCAGCAACCCCCCGTTTCCGCGATGCTGCGCGACGGACACTACGAGTTTGAACTGGCCTCGCAGATCGAACCGGGTCGGCTCGCGGTCCGCATCGGCGATTTTGTCCAGAACGTCGAGATCGAACCGCGCCTGCGACCCGAACTGACTTCGGTGACAGCCGCCTTCTCGCTCCCTGAATACCTCGGTCAGCCCGGCACGCAGACCCGCGACGTTCGCGGCGGGCTCATTTCGCTCGTGAACGGCAGCCAGCTCGCCTTAACCGCGACGGCCGGCCGCAAACTGACGATCTGCACCGTCGATGGGAAATCCTGCTCGGCACAATGCTCGCCGCATCTTCCGGCGCCGCCGTTCGCGGTCGACGGCACGCGACGCGTGCAGTTTCAATGGACCGACGAATACGGTCTGGCGGGCAAGGAACCGTTCGTGGTCACGATTGCCGGCAAAGACGACGAAGCCCCGTCGGTGGTCGTCGAAGATCTGCCGCGTCAGAGAGTCGTGCTGGAAACCGAAGTGCTCAGTTTCAAAGTCCGGGCCCGCGACGACTTTGGCGTCCATTCGGTCGGGATCGAATGGAAGGGCGTCGAGAACCCGGTCGTGAAGTCTCCCGCCGTCGGAGAAAAACTGCTGTCGGCAGGCGGCCCCGACAAAGACTCGCTCGAGCTGGATGGCACGTTCTCAGCGAAGTCGCTGGGGATCGAGGCGCAGCCAGTCAACGTGCGGGTATTTGTGGAAGATTACTTCCCCGGCCGCGCTCGGGTCTATTCGTCGCCGCACACCTTCTACGTGCTGACGGCCGAACAGCACTCCATCTGGATCACCGAGCAGATGAGCAAGTGGCACCGGCAGTCGCTGGAAGTACGCGACCGGGAGCTGCAATTGTATGAAACCAACAAGCAACTGCGCGAACTGGCGGAGGAAGAGCTCGATCAGCCCGAAACGCGGCGCAAGATCGAGCAGCAGGCCACCGCCGAGCGCGCCAACGGGCGCCGTTTGTCGAACCTGACGGCCGCCGGCGAAGAACTGGTGCGACAGGCGATGCGAAATCCCGAGATCGGCGTCGGCCATCTCGAGAAGTGGGCCGAGATGCTCCAGATCCTCAAAGACATTTCGGGCAATCGCATGCCCTCCGTCGCCGACCTCTTGAAGCAGTCCTCGCAGGCTCCGGCGGTCGCCATGAACCAGCCGGCCAACAAGAGCCCGATGGCCGGCCAGATCCGCGCCAGCGGCTCGGGCAAACCGGGTGCTCCCCCGCAGGAAGAACAGAAGCCCAAACCGGCGGTCCCGAAAATCGTCGACGTCGAATCGTCGCAGCAGCCCGCCTCGAAGAAACAGAACGAAGACGAACCACCTCCTCCGGCCGGCAATAAAACGCCCACCCTGCGGCTGCCCGTCACCACGCTGATGGGAGACGGCTCGGGAAAGAAAAAACCCCCGGCGCCGGCCGAAGAGAAGCTGGACGAAGCCATCCAGCAGCAGCAAGACCTGCTGGCGGAATTTGAGAAGATCGCCGACGAACTCAATCGCGTGCTGGCCAATCTCGAGGGGAGCACGCTCGTGAAAAGGCTCAAGGCCGCCTCGCGAATGCAGTACAAGATCGGCGGCCGGATCAACGACCAGTTGAAGGATACGTTCGGCGTCGCCCCGTCGCTGGTCGCCGAAAAGCCGCTCAAAGTTATCGATGAACTGGCCGAGCAGGAATCGAAGGCCAGCCTGGACGTGTCGTTCATCATGGACGACATGCAGGCCTATTTCGAACGCCGCCGGTTCATGAAATTCAAGTCGGTGCTCGACGACATGCGGCAGCAGGATGTGATCGGTAGCCTGCGCCAGCTGGGAGACGACGTACGGAAGGAAAACGGCATGTCAATGGCCCAGACCGACTTCTGGTCGGATACGCTCGATCGCTGGGCCGAGGATCTGGTTGACCCCGCCTGCTGCGGCTCGTGCCCGGGCTGCAAGTCGAAGGGGAGCCTGCCACCGTCGATCATCCTCGAAGTCATGCTGATCCTGGAAGGAGAAATCAACCTGCGCGATGAAACCCGCGTCGCCGAGCAGGCCCGCCCCGCGCTGGCCGAGGCCGATCACCGAGCGCAGGCAACGAAGCTTTCGGAAACTCAAGATCTCTTGCGCGAGCGGATCGACAAGGTGATCGAACGGATCCGCGAGCTTCCGGACGGCGAGGCCGATTTCGCCAAAGAAATCCGCCTGTTGGGGCTCGTCTCCCAGGTGATGAACGAGGCCACCGGGATCCTGGCGAAGGCCGATACCGGCAAGCCGGCGATCGCCGCCGAGACCGAAGCCATCGAGCTGCTCCTGCAGTCCAAACGCATCAATCCGAAAGGGGGCGGCGGCGGCGGGTCGAGCCCCGGCGGTGGAGGAGGCGGCACGACGAACGACTCGGCCCTCACGCTCGTGGGGAGCGGCGTGAACGACAAGGAAGTTCGCGACGACCGCGGCGTCTCGCAGGCTTCGGGTGAAGCCGGCCCGACACTTCCCGAGGAATTCCGTGCCGGTCTCGATGAGTACTTCAATCGGCTGGAACGCCCTGGCCGTGAATGAACTCGCTCGTGGATGAACCCGGTCGTGAATCAACCTGACGTGCAGATCATGAAGTTGACGGCCCGCCTGCCCGCCAGAGACTGGTTGCACCGCTGTTCGGGCCGGCTGGCTGTGCCGATCGTGCTCGCGCTCTTGGCTTTCGCCACGTCGGCGTCCGTCACCCGCGGCGATGAGCAGCCTCCGGCAGATAAGCCCGCCGCTCAGGCGGCGCGCGCGGCCGAACCCGCGCAGGCCAAGCTCGATGAGCAAGCGATCCGCCAGAAGTTGATTGCTCGCACCGATTTCAAATTTGAAAAGACGCCTTTCGCAGAAGTCATCGAAAAGGTTTCCGAGCAGCATGGAGTTCCGATTCGCCTCGACGACGCCGCCCTCAAGCGCCAGGGAGTGACGCGCAACCAGTTGATCAACGTCTCGCTGGCCAAGTTCACGTTGGGCGGGGCCCTCACACAACTCCTCAAGCCGCTCAAACTGCACTTTCAGGTTGTGGATGGCGCGCTCCTGGTGACCGACGTGCCAGAAGCCGATCTGCCCAAGGGACCGCCGGCTCGAGTGATCATCCGGGCGGCACCGGCCCAGCCCGCCGATCCGGCCGTCGATGCCCAGCTCCTGCAGCAGCAGCAGCAATTCTCCCGGCAATTTCAGGCGATCGCCAAATCGGAGCTGCATTTTGCCCGCAAGATTTGCGAACCGACGGCCGAACAGTTCCAGCAGCTCCGCGGCGATGTCGAGCAGACGCTCAAAGAGACGCTTGAGCAGCAGACGGACCGGCAGAAGAAAATGGTCGCGCAGCGACGCAATCAACCGCAGGCGGTCCAGCTCGATCTGAATGCCAGCGCCAAGCTGGCGCGCGACGCGGTGGCCCGGTCGGTGAAGGCGCGGCTGTCGGCCGAGCAGTCGGACCGGTTTTATGAAGAACTCGCCCAGCGGACTCTCGACCGCCGCGAAACCGCCGCCCACAATTTCGTGGCCCGGCTCGACGAGGAACTGATCCTCTCGGCCGAGCAACGCTCGCAGATCACTGTGGCGCTCCTGGCGCGGTGGGACGATTCGTGGTGCCAGTCGCTGCAGACGTTCATGTACGATGAGCAGTCGCTCCCCAATCTGCCGGAAGCGCAGATCGTCAAATTTCTGAATCCGGCACAGAAGAAGATCTGGCCCACGATCCCCAAAAATCAGGGAACAATGGTTTTCGGCGGTGGATTTTTTGGCGCCATGCTGGGCGAAGATATTTTTGGGGACGCCGACGGTGATCTGCCGGCCGCCGCCGTGCGGGAGGAGTAAACTCGATTGTCACAGGCGGGCCGTTCGAACGCGGGCCTGCCGCGGGAGAGTCGTTCGCGTAGGGCAGTGTAGTGGGGGGAAGTGCGATCCTGGATCTCCGTTCGTCAAATCGATGGCGTTCGCGCGCTGCAGGCCGTGTGGCGGCTGCCGCCCTGCTGCTGGCTGGGGCCATGGCCCGCCCGGCCATTGCGCAGGACGACGTCCCGGTCGAAGAGAACCCGCAGCAGCAGGCCGAACAGCAACAGCAGCAGTTTGTCGTCGCCGATGAAACGTTCGACCAATGGGTGTTCGGCCAGCGGGGGAACGCCGCCCTCGGCAAGACGCGGCTCGAATCGGCGCTGCTCGTGCAGATCGAAAATATCGATCGCCTGTGCACTCTGACTGAAGAACAGCGGCAGAAGCTGCGGCTGGCCGGCCGCGGAGACATCAAACGCTTGTTCGATCGCGTCGAACAGTTGCGCAAGAAGTTTCAACTGGTGAAGACCGACCAGAACAAGATCAACGAGTTCTTTCAGGAAGTCCAGCCGTTCCAGGCGGCGCTCAAACGGGGCCCGTTCGGCGATGGGTCGATCTTCAGCAAGACGCTCAAGTCCACGCTGACCCCCGAACAGGCTGCCCAGACCGACCTCGCCCATCGCGACCGGCGGATGTTCGAATACAAGGCGCGCGTGGAACTTGTCGTCAATCTGCTCGACGAAAACCTGGCACTGCGCGCCGCCGAACGCAGGCGGCTGGTCGAACTGCTCGTCGCCGAGACCCGCCCCCCGAAAGCTTTTGGGAACCACCAGTACGACTATTACGTCATTATGTATCAGGCCGCGCGGCTGCCCCCTGCCAAAATCCAGTCGATCCTCGACGAACCTCAGTACAAAGCCATGCAGAAAGTGTTCGACCAGATGCGCGGCATCGAGCCGTTTCTCAGGACCAACGGGATTTTGCCGGATAAAGAATGATAGAAAATGCGGAATGCGGAATGACGCTGGAGTACAGCCTTCAGGCTGCGGCGTTTTGAGTTGCCTGATTTGACAGCGATCGAGTTGGAGGAACAGTTGAGTTGTTATTTAAAAAAGCAAACAGGCTAAAGCCTGTACTCCAGCCGCCCGGAAATCGGTGATATGAGTTCAATACGATTCAAAGCTCTGGAAGTTGCCGCAGTAGCCATCGCCACGATGTTCGGTGCGGCAAACACCGCCAATGCGCAACTCACCGACGTGCGGTATGGCGAGCTCGTGCCGCGCGACGTGCGCGAGATGTATGACCGCGGGCTGCAGTATCTGGCCACGAGCCAGAGCGAAGCGGGGGACTGGCCCGGTGGTCAGGCCGGGCCGGGTGTCACGGGACTCGCGCTGATGGTCTTTCTCGCGTCGGGTGAAGATCCCAACTATGGGCTCTATAGCCATCACGTCCGTCGCGCTTTGCGGAACATTATCACCACCCAGAATGCAACGACCGGGTACCTCGGCAACAGCATGTACCATCACGGCTTCGGCATGCTCGGATTGGCCGAAGCGTACGGCGCCGTCGACGAACGCAACCTGTGGCCCGATCAGAAGGGACAGCGCTCGGTCGGCCAGGCGCTCGAACTGGCCGCGCGGGCGGCGGTCACATCGCAGAAGAAGAACTCGACCGGCGCCTGGCGCTACTCACCTGATTCCACTGACGCCGATACGTCGGTGAGCGGGTCAGTCCTCGTGGGACTCCTGGCGGCCCGGAATGCGGGGATCGAAGTCCCTGATGAATCGATCGATCGGGCCATCGCCTACTACAAGTCAATGACTTCGGCGCAGGGCCAGGTGGCCTACTCCGGGTTGGGGTTCGATGATTCGCTGGCGCGCATTTCGATCGGCTCGCTGTGCTTTGCCATCGCCCGCCGCAAGGATCTGCCGCAGTACAAGGCCACGGTCGCCAATCTGAAGCAGAAGCTCGAGCAACCACCGAACGGCTACATGGAATACACCCGCTACTACGAAGCCCAGGCGCTGTTCCAGGGAGACCTGGACGCCTGGGAGAAGTGGAACAAGCTGTTGATTCGCCAGCTCAAGCAGACCCAGCAGCCGGATGGCAGCTTCCGCGGACAGTTTGGAACGCCGATCGCCACGTCGATGTCGCTGTTGGCGCTGGCTCTCAACTATCGTTTCCTCCCGATTTACGAGCGCTGAACCGTGCCCCATCTGTCCCGCAGAATTCGGCTTTGCATCCTGGGCGCCATCGGTGTTGTCGTCCTGACGGCCTTCTGGCCCGCGAATTTTGCCGGCGGCGCCAATCCGACTGGCGGGCCAGCGGCAGAATGTGTCCTGCATCTGACCAACGACGGCTTCGTCACCGGTGACCTGCGCGATTCGGATGGGAAGGGGGGCCTCCGCTGGCAGTCTCCCGCCTTCGCCAGGGCGTTTGATTTCGCCCTGTCCGGCGTCAATGCGGTCCACTTTCCCGTTCCCGCAAAACTTCCGGTCGCCAGCGGCGAGTATTGTTTCGAGCTGGAGCGGGGTGACGTCGTCTTCGGCTCAATCGTCTCCTGGAACGGCGACGATCTCGTTCTGGACCTCTCGAAAATCGGTCGCGTACACGTCGGCCGGTCGGAACTCCTCAGGTTCTTCCGCTGGCGGGAAAGCGCCGGGATCGTTTACCAGGGACCTCAGGGACTGGCGGGCTGGCAGGTGGCTGCCACCGGCAGCCCCTGGCGCGAAGAATTCGGCCAGCTCCTCGCTGAAAAGGAAGGAGTCATCCGCCGCAACCTCGGCATTCCCGCCCGCTCAATGATCGAGATCGAGCTGTCCTGGAAAAAGAAGCCCGATTTTTCGCTGGCGCTCGGCGTGGGAGAGGATGAACAGTCGCCGCGGCCGGCGTTCAGCTTCGAGGTCTGGGGGACCGACCTGGCGGTCGTCCGCGAGCTCGACGAGGTCGCCGATCCCTCGCTGGTGATGCCCATCGCCCCCGGCGCGGGTCGTGCCCACCTGCACGTGTATCTCGATCAGGAGCAGGGGCGGTGCCTGGTTTTTTCGGCAACCGGCAAGCGGCTCGCCGAATCGCAGGTTTCCTCCAAACGCTCCGCCGCCGCCGGTGGAATTCGCCTGGAGAATAAACGGGGCGACATCCGGCTCGAACGCCTGCGGATTGCCCAATGGGGAGGCGAGCTTCCTCGCGAAGTGCGCGCCGACCAGCCGCGCGTCCAGCGCCCCGACGGTGCGATCACCTATGGTCAGGTCACCGGGTACGACGCAGCGGCACGAAAGTTTACGATCCAGGGAGAGGATGGAGCAAAATCGCAGATCGCCGCCGATGCACTCGACAGCGCCGTCCTCGCCTTTCCCAGCGAGAGCGAACCGCCGCCAGTGCGGGCCTCGTATCACGACGGCGTCCAGGTGACGGGCGAATTCCTGAAGGTCGCCGCGGGGGCCGTCTGGCTCAAGTCGCCAGCAATCCGGGAACCGCTGGGGCTCCCCCTCGCAGGGCTGCGCTCGCTCCTGGTCTTGAAACCGGAGTCGATCACCGCGCCCGACGACGTCGGCCCGATCGCCAATCTCGAACTCGAAGGCGCGAAGCTCCGCGGTTACCTGGCCGATGCCGATACGACCGCCGACGGAACCTGCCTGGCCTGGCATCCGCTGGGGAGCAGCACGGCCAGCCCCCTGCGGCCGAACGCTTCAGGACGAATCGTTTATCGCGACCGCTCTGCTCTGCCGGCCGGCCGCCCCAGCTCTGTCACGCGCGTGCTCGGCGGAGGGGCCCTCAATATCCTGCCCGGCCCGGCCGAGGCGATCGACGCGGCGGCGCGGAAGGGGATGGCCAACGCCAACCCGCCGCGCGCTGCCGGGCAGCCTTCGCTCTACCTGCGCTCGGGAGACACGATCCCCTGCACCGTCACCGGAATCGACGAAAAGGGCCTCTCGTTCAAATCCCCCCTCTCTGATGCAACATATGTCACGCACGACAAGATCAAGGCGGTGGAACTGGTTCGCGAGACGCAGAATGCGCCGGGATTGACCCGGACAAAACGCGAACGCCTCCTCACCCTCCCCCGCATGCAGAAAGACAGCCCCCCCACGCACCTCATCCGGTCCCGCAACGGCGACTACCTGCGCGGCCGCGTCATCGGCCTCGACGACGAGCGCGTGCAGGTCGAAGTGCGCCTGGAAACCAAAGAAGTTCCCCGCGATCGCGTCTCTCGCATCATCTGGCTGCACGCCGAAGAGCTCGGCGGCACTGCGGCCGAACCGAAGGCCGAAGGTGAACCGGTCGCCGGGAAAGAAAATGACTCAGGCGAGCCGAGCATCGCGGAGCAGAAGATCGCACGCGCACTCGACAAACCGACAACGGTCGACTTCAAGGACAAACCCCTGGAAGACTGCCTCACCTTCCTGCATGAGTACCACGACGTCAATATCGTCGTCGACAAGAAAACGCTCTCCGAAGAAGGGGTGGCGATCGAGGACCCGCAGACCCTGAAAGTGAAGGAGATTTCGTTCCGCAGCGTCCTTCGGCTCATTCTGGAACCATTGGACCTCAAATACTTTATTGAAAACAATGCGATCCAGATCACGACCTCCACGAAATTCGCGGAGCGGGAAAGCCAGCGCTCAAGCGAAATTTCGAAGCCGGCGGCGGATGGAACCCGATTGCGCGTGCAGGTCGTCCGCAGCGACGGCGTGCGCCTCACGTTCACTCCCGAGAAATTCGCCGAAGCGGCCCTTTCGGGAACCAGCGACGTCCTGGGCGCCTGCCGCGTGCCGATGAATCAGATCGACCAGCTCCTGATCGGCGGCGCCATCGAGCAGGCGGCCTCCCAACTGGCGTACCAGCAGTGGGTCCTGCATCACGCGATCGAACCCAAATTTGCGAACGGGGGAGAATCCGGCGACGGTGGCGATGCGGGGACCGAATCGGTTCTCGTGGGCAAGCCCGCCCCGCTGTTTGAACTCGAATTGCTCTCCGGCGGAAAGTTCCGCCTGGCCGAACAGAAGGGGCACGTCGTCGTCCTCGATTTCTGGGCGACGTGGTGCGGGCCGTGCCTGGCGGCGATGCCCCAGGTTGACCGCGCCACCCGCGACTTCGCCGATCAGGGAGTCCAGTTGATCGCCGTCAATCTGGAAGAGACCCCCAAACAGATCAAGTCGATGCTCGAACGGCACAAGCTGGATCTGACGGTAGCGCTCGACCGCGACGGCGCCGTGGCCGAAAAATACAAAGCCTCGGCCATCCCGCAGACGGTGGTCATCGACAAGGAAGGAAACGTAGTCCGCGTCTTCATCGGCGGCGGCCCCAACTTCGACGATCAGGTCCGCGACGCGCTCCGCCCCCTCTTCCCGGACGCGAAACCAGTCCAATGAGCAGGCGGGATCGCCTCGCCCAGCGAGCCGACGGGTTGATCCCGTCGGGATCGAGTCTACCGGCGCACACGGTACCGTGAGACATCTCGACTCGTCGCAGGCGCTTCGCGACGTCGGAAGTCGAATGACGATTGCAACCGTAAGAACGGATCACCCGACCCCACAGGGATCGCCCCAGCGAGCCGGTGGGTTCGTCCCACCGGGATCGATTCCACCGGCGCCCGCGGTAGCGAATGACATGCCGACTGACGCAGGCGCTTCGCGAGATTGGAAGTCGAATGACAATTTCAACCGTAAGAGCGATCCACCCGATCCCGCGGGGATG
>Ga0137463_1000765_pt1 | contig 10779 bp, 7 predicted proteins | sample EasRivERMGT800_2_FD_102333 | JGI IMG/M metagenome (GOLD analysis project Ga0137463, IMG submission 102333) | Soil microbial communities from meander-bound floodplain in the East River, Colorado, USA - East River MetaG ERMGT800_2 | ecosystem: Environmental > Terrestrial > Soil > Floodplain ...
ACCTCCTCGAGCTTGCGGCAGGCGTCGAGCAGCGCGCCGTGCAGGTCGCGCCGGTGGACGACCGTGTAAGGAGCACGATAGCGTTCGCGAAACGCCGCCTCGCAGGAGATGCGCGTCAGCTCGCGGTCGGTGAGGGCGTCGATGAGGATCAGATTCCTGGTGAATACCGCCTGCGGCTCGAGGTCCTTCATCACCCCGAGCCAGTCGAGCATGCGGTAGGCGTTGGGGCCCTGCTGGATGCCGTAACCGATCTCGCCGAACTCGGCGGATTTTTCCAGCACGCGCGAGCGCAGCCCGCGCCGCGCCAGCGCCAGCGCGAGCGCCACGCCGCCGATGCCGCCGCCGACGATCAGGATCTCGGTGCGGGAGGAGGCGCTCACGTCAGGAATTTGAAGCAGCAGGGACCACGACGCCTGAGATTCTACATCCGCAGCAAGGGGAGCAACACCCGCCACGACGCCTTTGGCGCCCGGGCGCGCTACAATCGCCGCACCATGAATAGCGCCACGTCGCCTTACCAGCACGACTCCGCTTCGTTCGCCTGGCGGGCGGACAGTTTCACCGGCCCCTCGGACTACTTCGTCGAGTTCGATTCGCGCGACCGCGGGGAATTGCTCTCCTCGGTCGCCGCGCTGGAGAAAGCCGGCCGGCTTACGCCGCTTCCCGCTCTCGGCCGCGACGATTTTCCCTTCGCTGGCCTGTCGCGCAAGCTCGCTCGCGCGTATGCCGAAGTCCGCTCGGGCCGGGGATTCGTCGTGCTGCGGGGCCTGCCCACCGACGCTCTGGACCCCGGGCAGTTTGCCGCCGCGGTGTGGGGCGTGGGCCTTTGCTTCGGCAGCGCCTTGTCGCAGAACGCGCAGGGCGAGTTGCTCACCGAGGTGGTCGACGCGACGGGCGAGGACGCGACCCCGCGAATGTACCGCAGCAACCTCGAGTTGCGCCCGCATTCGGACATCACCGCGATGATCTCGCTCGCCTGCTGGCAGAAGTCGCAGTCGGGCGGCGCCTCCATCATCGTCAGCGGCGTCACCGTGCACGACGCGATCCGCGCGCGCGCGCCGCACCTGCTCGAACCGCTCTATCGCGGCTACCACTACCATCGTCTCGGCGAACAGGGCGCGGACGAGGAAGCGGCGACGCCGTACCGCGTCCCGGTGTTCGCCAACCGCAACGGCCAGCTCAGCTGCCGCTACCAGAGGTCGGGCCTCGCCGGCGGCCAGCGCGAGCTCGGCGTGCCGCTCGATGAGCGGGACATCGAAGCGCTGAACCTGTTCGACGGGGTCGCGGCGTCGCCCGAGAACCGCCTTGCGTTTTTCCTCGAGCGCGGCGACATGATCGTCATCAACAACTACACCGTAATGCACGCGCGAACCCGTTTTACGAATTTCCCCGAACCCGAGCGCAAGCGGCGCCTGCTGCGCCTGTGGCTGGATGCGGACGGTTTCCGCGACGTGCCTGGCGAATTCCGGCTCTTCGAGAAGAGCAACGGCGTGCCGCGGCAGGAAGGCCGGCGCGCGAGCTTCGATTTCAAGAAGCTCTATCGCGACGACCCGGTCGCGACCGGTGGCGTGCCCGATCTCAAGGTGAGCGACGGTGACGCGGCACAGCGCCGCTAGGTCCCGCGCGGACCACTCCATGCAAGACCTGTTGCGGCGATTCGCCGGCGTCTTGCTCCTCGCCGCGCCGCTGGTCGCCGCCGCGCAGACATATCCCGCCAAGGCGGTGCGCATGATGGTGCCGTTTCCGCCGGGCGGAGCGACCGACATCATCGGCAGGCTGGTCGCGGCAAAGATGCAGGAGGTGTGGAGCCAGCCGGTAGTCATCGAGAACCGCGCGGGCGCGGGCACGGTGGTCGGCACCGACTACGTCGCGAAGGCCGCAGCCGACGGCCACACGCTGGGCTTCGTGGTCACAGCGTATGTGATCAATCCCAGCCTGCGCGCCGACCTGCCCTACGACACCCTCAGGGATCTCGCCGGCGTCACCCAGGTTTCGGTGCAGCATCTGGTGATGGCGGCGCACCCATCGCTCGAAGCGAACAGCATTGCCGAGCTGATCGCGCTCGCGAAAAAGAATCCGGGCAAGCTCGCCTACGCGACGCCGGGAAGCGGCACCGCGATGCATCTCTCGGTGGAGCTGCTGAAGACAACTGCCGGCATCGACCTGGTGCACGTGCCCTACAAGGGTGGAGCGCCTGCGCAGCAGGACGTCGTGTCGGGCCACGTTCCCATCCTCATGGACGTGCTCTACGCGGTCCAGCCGCTGATCCAGTCCGGAAGGATCAAGGTGCTCGCGCTGCTTTCCCCGCAGCGCGCACCGGAATCTCCCGGATACCCGGTGGTCGCCGAGGCGGTGCCGGGCGTGAGTGCGCTCAGCCTGGTCGGCATCGTTACGCCCGCCGCGACGCCGCGGGACCTGGTGCACAGGATCGGCGCCGACATCGCACGCGCGGTGAAATCCTCCGACCTGAACGGGCGCATGAAGCAGCAGGGCATGGAACCGGTCGGCTCGACGCCAGAAGCGTTCGACGCGCTGATCCGCGCCGAGATCGATAAGTGGGCGAAGGTGGTAAAGGCCTCCGGAGCGAAGGCCGACTGATCACTACGCACTACGGCTTGATCAGCCCGATGCGGCGCAAAATCTCAGTGTGCAGCTTGTACTCGCTCCACAAGTCTGCGCGCAATTTTTCCCCGGGGCGATAGTCGACGTCGACGCCGCGCGCAGTCATCGTCGCGACGAACGCCGGATCGTCAGTCACCGCCTTGGCCGCGTCGTGGATGTATCTGAGTACCGCCGCCGGCGTGCCTTTCGGCGCCACGAGCAGATACCACACGCCGTTTGCCACATCCCAGCCCGCCTCTTTCGCCGTCGGCGTGTCGGGGAATGCCGCATGGCGCGACGGCTGGAACATCACCAGAGCGCGCATTCGCTTGCCGTCCACCAGCGGCTTCGCCTCACCGGGCTGCGCAACCACCGCCTCGATATGTCCGCCGAGCAGCGCCGGAGAGGATTGGCCCCAGCCGGCGTAGGGCACATGCGTGAGCTTGACACCGGTGCGGAACATGAACTCCTCGAGATTGAGGTGGCTGGAGGTGCCTTCGCCGGGAGTCCCCACGCGCAACTTCCCCGCGTTGGCCTTGCCGTCGCCAACGAACTCCTGGATGGTCTTCCACGGCGCATCCGACCTCACCACCAGCAGCGGGTAATACGCGACCAGATTGATCACCGGCTCGTAATCGTCAGGGGTCTTGTAGGCGAGGTCGCGATTGAGCTGCGGGCCGATCACCAGCGACGACAGCGGCGTGAGCACGATGGTGTAGCCGTCGGGCTTCGCCTGCACCACCTCCGACACCGCCACGGCACCGCCCGCGCCGGGCTTGTTGATGACGACGACACCCTTGGGATATTTCGGCTTCATGCCTTCGGCGACGACACGCGAAACCACGTCGACCAGGCCGCCCGCGGGGAAACCCGCGACCACGGTGAGCGGGCGATCGGGATATTGCGCGGCCGCCGGTACCGCACAGGCGAGCGCGAGAAGTAAAGCCGAGAAGTTGCGGATCATATGGTCTCCTTGTCCGTGTCTGGATCGTCGGTTCAAATGCGCGATTCCTGGTAATCGAGATCTTCCTCGAGACGGTGCAGCACCTCGTCGCTGATCTGGTTGTCGCGCCAGACGCGGATCAGCTCCTGGCGCTCGGCCCTGACGGCCGCCTGGCGCAGGTGCCGGGCGTTGTCGGTGCCGGGATAGGTGAACACCAGGCCATTGGGAACCGAGAGCGTGATCTTCTCGGCGAATTCGGCGCGGATACGCTCGGCAAGGGCATCCGGGATGCCCTCCTCCACGGCGAGCGCATCGATCGCCGCGATGGCCGCCTTGCCGAGCGCCATCCTGGCGCGCTGGCTCTCTTCCTGCAAGCTCCAGTCGGTCCCCAGCCTGAGGCTGCGGATGAGCGGCTTGAGCGTCAGCCCCTGCAACACCAGGGTCACGGCGATCACGACGAAGGTGAGGAAAACGATCAGGTCACGCTCGGGGAAGGCGCTGCCGTCCTCGAGCACCGTGGGCAAAGCGAGCGCGGCCGCGAGCGACACGATGCCGCGCATCCCGCACCAGCTCATGATGAAGACCTCGCCCGGCAGTGGCGGCTCGATGCGCTCTCCGCGCGCGGCACGCCACATGAGCGGCAGGTAGGTCGCGGGATAGACCCACGCAAAGCGCACGCCGATGGCGACGACGCTCACCAGCGTGCCGTAGAGGAAGATCTCCGCCATCGAATAGCCGGTGAGCCTGGTGGCGATGCCGGAAAGCTGCATGCCGATGAGGATGAAGATCAGGGTGTTCAGCAGGAAGACAAGGAGGTTCCACACCGAGCGCGCGATGATGCGCATTTCCGCCGAGACGATCTCAGGCGAGTAGCGCCCGCGCACCAGGCCGGCCGCCACCACCGCGAGCACGCCCGACGCGTGCGCGGATTCCGCCGTGATATAGGCGACGTAGGGCACGGCGAGCGTGAAGAGCACTTCGATGAAAGCATCGCCGAGGTAGCGGTGAATGAAAACGAACAGGCGTCCCATGACGAAACCGATCACCACGCCGCCGACGGTGACCTGCACGAATTCCAGGCTTGCCTGCCACAGGGAGAACGCGCCGGTGAGGACGGTGGCCACGGCGAATTTGTAGATCACCAGACCGGAAGCGTCGTTGACCAGACTTTCTCCCTCGAGGATCTTCACGACGCGACGCGGAATGTTGAGCCGCGACAGGATCGCGGTCGCCGCCACGGCATCGGGGGGAGACACGATGGCACCGAGCGCGAACGCGGCGGCCCAGGGCAGGTCCGCGATGAACAGCTTGAAGGTGGCGCCCACCGCCAGCGTAGTGACGATCACCAGGCCGATGGCGAGCAGGCCGATCGGCCGGATATTCGCCTTGAAATCGCGCCACGAAGTCAGCAGCGCCGCCTGGTAGAGAATCGGCGGCAGGACCAGCACCAGCAGGAACTGCGGGTCGAACTGCAGCTGCGGCAGCCGCGGCACGAAACCCAGCGCGCCGCCCCCGATCACCAGCGCAATCGGATAGGGAAACTTGAAGTGCCGGGCAACCCAGCCGAGCGCCACCGCGCACAGCATCAGGAACAGGATCACCTGCAGCAGCGCCATCGCGCTCCCCCTTGACCGAAGCGCCATTTAATCACGCCGCGCCGATGCGCACCATGCCGAGGGCATGGCCGACGCCATTTCCGCAGGCGGCCGGTCTCGCTGCGCCGCGCCCGCGGCGTTTGACCGCGTTGCAGTTCGCTTGTAGCCTACGTCCCATGAATTTTCTGCACCGCCTCGCCGCGGTCGCGGTGCCATCGAGCCGGTGGGTCACGCGCGCGCGGGACTGCACGTGGCACCCTCAGCGGACAGTGCCGGCGTGATTTCGCTGCCGCGGCTCAAGATCTCCGGGATCGGGCTCGCCGCCCTCGCGGTCGCGCTGGCCCTCGGATATTGGGGTTACCGCAGCTACGCGAAGAGCCAGCTGCAACGGGCCGTGGTCGAGTTGGTCAGGGATTCGAGCGAGCGATTGCAGACGGCGTTTTCCATCGAAACGGCGGCCCCTGGGGCGGACAGCCCGCAGACGGTGTCGACACTCGACAACCTCGCCCAGGAGGTGGACAAGCACGTCATCGAACTGAACCGGATGAGCGCCTCGCCCAACCGCCCGCTGGCCGACGCTGCGGAAGAATATCTGCTCACGGTGAGGCAGATCCTCCGCAATCAGGCGGCGAGCCATCGCTACGCGTCGCAGGTCGCCGCGAGCGACCGGGCGCTCAGGGATCACATGCGCAGCTCGAACCGGCGCTCCGGCGCGTGGATACAGGAAGCGTTGCGTGCCAAGGAGCGGCTGGAGAAGGACTACTTCGATTACCGGCTCTCGGCCGAAGCGCTCAACCGTTTGCTCGACTCGTACCCGGAGTCGCGCAAGCGGCTGGCGCAGCACGTCAGCACCACGGCGCTGACCGACGAAACCGCGGCGCGAAACGCGCGCCGGCGCGCCGCCGAAAATCTCAAGCGCGTTGCAGGCGAGGTCGAGCGCGCCAGGCAGCTCGCCGCCGTGCGCTGATCACACGACAGGAGAAGAAATGAGCTCACCCGGAAAAGTCGCGATCGTCACCGGCGCGGGCAGCGGCATCGGCCGCTCGGTCGCGCTCGCCTTTCTCAAGGACGGATACCGCGTGGCGCTGGCCGGGAGGCGCAAGGACAAGCTCGAGGAGACGGCCAAGGATTCCGGCGCGGGAGAGCGCGCGCTCGTGGTGCCCACCGACGTGACCCAGCATAAATCGGTGCAGGCATTGTTCGCCGCCGCCAAGGAGAAATTCGGGCGCCTGGATGTACTCTTCAACAACGCCGGCATCGGCACGCCCGGAAAAATCATGCTCGAGGATCTCACGCTCGAGCAGTGGCAGGCGGTGGTGAACACCAACCTCACCGGCATGTTCCTGTGCACCCAGGAGGCGTTCAGGATCATGAAGAGCCAAACGCCGCGCGGCGGGCGCATCATCAACAACGGCTCGATCTCGGCGCACGCGCCGCGACCCAATTCCGCGCCCTACACCTCCACCAAGCACGCGGTGACGGGCCTTACCAAATCGAGTTCGCTCGACGGCAGGAAATACGACATCGCTTGCGGCCAGATCGACATCGGCAACGCGCGAACGCCGCTCGCCTCGCGAATGGCCGACGGCGTTCCCCAGGCGAACGGCGAGATCAAGCCGGAGCCGCTGATGGACGTAGACCATGTCGGCGCGGCGGTGCTGCACATGGCAAATCTGCCGCCCGAAACGAACGTGCAGTTCATGACCATCATGGCGACCAAGATGCCCTTCGTCGGTCGCGGCTAAAGAGGAGGAAGCATGGAACACCCTGCGAACACCACACGACGCGAATTTCTCGGCGGCATGGCTGCGCTCGGCACGGCCGGCCTCGCCGGATGTTCCGGACTCCCCTTCGGCCGCAGCGACGGACTGCCCGGGCGCGGTGAATTCGTCATACGCGGCGCCCATGTCATGACCATGGATGCCGCCGGCGATCTGCTGGACGCCGACGTGCACGTGAGGAACGGCGAAATCGTGGCGGTGGGCCGTAACCTCAACGCGGGCGGCGCGTCGGTCATCGACGGCCGCGGCATGATCGTGCTGCCCGGCCTGGTCGAGACGCACTGGCATATGTGGAACGCGCTCCTGCGCAGCATGTCGGGAGACAAGCGCGAGCACGGCTATTTCCCCACCGCGCTCAATCTGGGCAAGGCGTATCTGCCCGATGACATGTACCAGGGCACGCGGCTCGGCGCCGCCGAGGCGATCCACTCCGGAATCACCACAGTGCACGACTGGTGCCACAACATCCGCACACCGGAATATGCGGCGTCGAATCTGCGCGCGCTGCGCGAAACCGGAATCCGCGCGCGCTTTTCCTACGGCGCCGCGCAGGGTCAGCCGGGCGACCAGGCGATCGATCTCGCCGACCTCGCGCGCCTGCAGCGCGACTGGAAGGCGCAGTCGAACGACGGGCTGATCGCGCTCGGCCTCGCCTGGCGCGGACCGAGCACCGGCGCCACCGGAAGCGTCGCGGCCGCCGCTTACCGGAAGGATTTCGACGCCGCGCGCGCACTGGGCATCCCGATCTCGGTGCACGCCAACAACCGCGCCACTGGAACCATTGCGCTGCTCGCCCGCGACGGGTTTCTCGGCAAGGACGTGCAGGTCATCCACGCGACCTGGGTCACCCCGGAAGAAATCGCCGCGCTCGCCGGCTCGGGCGCCTCGGTGAGCCTGTCCCTCTACTCGGAGCTGCGCATCGGCTTCGGTTTTCCGCCGACAGGGGATTTCCTCGCGGCGCGCATCCCGGTCGGCCTGTCGGTGGACACGACCGCGCTCTCGGGGAACGCCGACATGTTCGCCATCATGAAGGCGATACAGAACATCGAGAACGCCCGCGCCAAGGACGAGTTCAAGCTGCCGGCGCGCCGCGTGCTGGAACTGGCGACGATCGAGGGAGCACGCTCGCTCGGCCTGGACGACCGCGTCGGTTCGCTGAAACCCGGCAAGCGCGCCGACCTGATCATGGTTAACACGCGCGAGGTCAATCTCGCTGTGTTCAGCGAGCCTGCGCACATGCTCGTCGAAGCGGCGCAACCCGCGAACGTCGACACCGTGATCGTCGACGGGCGCATCCTCAAACGCGGCGGCAAGCTGACCACGATCGACACCGAGCAGATGGCAGGCGAAGCCGCGGCGGCGCTCGTTGCGCTGCGCAAGCGCGCCGGCTGGTGGTAAAGTTCGTCCCTCTCCCTGAAGCATCTTCCGTCCGGCCGCGTTTAACGCGGCGCAAGTTTTGAGACAATTGCGGGCGCGCCACGCGTCCTCCTTCCATGGCTGATAAAACCATCCGGCGCGAAGATGCGCGCCTCCTCACCGGAGGCGGCCGTTATACCGCCGACTGGAATCTGCCCGGACAGCTCTACGCCTGTTTCCTGCGCTCGGACCGCGCACATGCCGAAATCGTCTCGATCGACGCGAGAGCGGCGGCCGAACGGCCGGGCGTCAAGCTCGTCCTTTCCGGTGCGGACTATGCCGCGAGCGGATGGAAGTCGCTTCCCGGCGGCGTTGCCTACGAGGGCGTCGGCGGCCAGAAGCAGAAGAAACCCTTCTGGCCGGCTCTGGCACAGAACAAGGTCCACTACGTCGGCCAGCCCGTCGCGCTGGTCGTCGCCGAGAGCGCGGCGCTTGCGCAGGATGCGAGCGAGGACATCGTGCTCGACTACCGCGATCTTCCCGCGGTCGTGGGCGCGGAGGCGGCGACGCGCGCGGGCGCACCGCAGCTCCATGGGGATGTTCCCGGCAATCTCGGCTTCGAGTACGAGTCGGGAGATCGCGCCGCGGTCGAGGCCGCGTTCGCCTCGGCAGCGCTGAAATCGCGCCTCACGCTGAAGAGCCAGCGCCTGGTCGGCAATCCGATCGAGCCGCGCGCATTTCTGGCGGATTTCGACGCGGCGAGCGGCGTCTACACCGTGTATTCGCCCAGCCAGGGCGTCAACGGCATGCGCGGATTCCTCGCCGCAGGCACCGGCCTTCCGGGCGAAAAGATCCGCGTCGTCACTCAGGACGTGGGCGGCAGTTTCGGGATTCGCAGTTACTCCTACGCCGAGCATATTGCGGTCATGCTCGCCTCGCAAAGGCTGCAGCGCCCGGTGAAATGGGTGGCGACCCGGTCGGAAATTTTCCTCTCCGACAACCACGGACGCGGCCTGACGCTTGCCGGGGAGCTCGCGCTCGACCGTGAAGGCCGGTTCCTCGCACTGCGCTTCGACGACACGGCCGATATCGGCGCGTACGCGACTCCGTTCGGAGCGCAGATCGGCACGCGCAACATCACCGTCACCATGGGCGGCGTCTATCGCTTCCCGGCCCTCTTTGCGCACACGCGCATCGTGCACACGAACGCGGTGCCGGTGTCGGCGTATCGCGGCGCGGGGCGGCCCGACATCGCCTATGCGATCGAGCGCCTCGTAGATCATGCCGCGGCCGAGCACGGCTTCGATCCGATCGAGCTGCGCCGCAGGAATTTCATTCCGCCGGAGGCGATGCCCTACAAGACCGCCAACGGCACGACCTACGATTGCGGCGAGTTCGAAAAGGTGATGGACAAGGGCCTGCACCTCGCCGACTGGAAGGGCTTTGCCGAACGCCGCGAGCGGTCGAAGCGCGACGGAAAACTGCGCGGCATCGGCATCGCGACGTTTCTCGAAATCAGTGCGCCCGGCGTTGCGCCCAAGGACCAGGCGTTCGCGCGCTTCGACCAGGCCGGCGAGCTGCACCTGTATACAGTGTCGCAGACCACCGGCCAGGGCCACGAGACGGCCTTCGTTCGCATCCTCGGCGAAGGCTTGGGCCTCGCAGACGCGGAGCTTGCGCGTATCCGTGTCCACGAGGGCGACCCGGACCTGCAGGTGGTGGGCAATGGCACCGGCGGATCTCGGTCGCTGTACGGCGCGGGCAGCGCCGTGAAGCTCCTCGGCCCGAAACTCATCGAGACGGCGAAGCCTGCCGCGGCCAAGCACTTCGGCGTGGACGCTGCCTCGGTCGAATACCGCGGCGGGGCGTTTCACGCAGCAGCGAGGCGCATCGGCTTTTTCGAGCTTGCAAAGGCCCTCGCAAACATCGCGCCTCATCCGATGGACTGCGTCGCGGAGGGCAGTTTCGGCGCGACGTTTCCGAACGGCTGCCACATTGCCGAGGTCGAGATCGACCCGGAAACCGGTGTCGTCGAAGTCGCCCGGTACGCGACCGTGGACGACGTCGGCAACGCGATCGATCACACCAGCGTCGAGGGACAGGTGCACGGCGGGGTGCTGCAGGGCGTGGGGCAGGTCCTCGCCGAGCACGCGATTTACGACCCTGAAACCGGCCAGCTTCTCGCGGGAAGCTTCATGGACTACCCGATGCCGCGCGCCGACTGGATGCGCTCGATCGTCTGCGACGAACACCCGGTGCCGACCAAAGCCAACGCGCTCGGCGCCAAAGGCGTGGGCGAATCCGGCACCTCCGGCGCGCTGGGCGCGACCATGAACGCGATCCTCGACGCGGTGCGGCCCGCGGGCATCCCCGACCTCGACATGCCGGTGACGCCGGATATTCTCTGGCGCGCTCTCAGTCAGGCGGTGCGGAAAACGGGCTAGACCCGCGCGACCTAAAACACTGAATAGAAGGTGTTTTTAAGACTATTCACGCACCAGAG
>Ga0137463_1000766_pt1 | contig 10774 bp, 9 predicted proteins | sample EasRivERMGT800_2_FD_102333 | JGI IMG/M metagenome (GOLD analysis project Ga0137463, IMG submission 102333) | Soil microbial communities from meander-bound floodplain in the East River, Colorado, USA - East River MetaG ERMGT800_2 | ecosystem: Environmental > Terrestrial > Soil > Floodplain ...
CACGTTCACCTGCCCGCCGACCAGGTCGATCATCATCGGCGCGCCGCCCTTGTACGGCACGTGGGTCATTTCGATCCCGGTGCGGTTCGAAAGCAGCAGGGCGTTCAGGTGGTTCGAGCTGCCGGCGCCGACGGTCGCGTAGGTCACCTTTCCCGGGCTGGCTTTGGCGAGCACCACGAGTTCCTGCACGGAGTTCGGTGCGAAGTTCGTCGCGCCGACCAATACCTGAGGCGAAGTGACGAGCAGGCTCACGTGCTCGAAGGATCTGAACGGGTCGTAGCCGAGGTTCTTGTAGAGCAGATGGTTGACCGCGTGCGTGTCGAATACGAGCAGCACGGTGTTTCCGTCACCGCTCGCTTTCGCGGCCTCCGCCTGCCCGATCGAGCCGCCCGCGCCCGCCTTGTTCTCCACGACGATAGTACGGCCGAGGCCGGAGGAGAAACTCGGGCCGATAACGCGCGCGACACCGTCGACCGTGCCGCCCGCGGGCCAGGGCACGATCATGCGGATCGGCTTACCCGAGTAGGGCTGGCCGGAAGCGACCAGCGGGAGGAAAAGCGCAACGACCGCGAAGATGATCCGTTTCATCTTGCCCCCCTCGAAGTCAGCAACTTCGCGATGCGTGACGCATCCTTGAGCTTCTCCATTCCCAGCACCGCATCGCACAGTCGTGCGCTCTGCTCCCGCTTCAGCGCGCGTGAGGCGAGCTTCTCGAACTTTGCCACGATCTGCGCCTCGCTTGCGAAATTCGGCTCGCTGCCGCGTGGAGTTTCCACCACCCGCTCCAGGCGGCTGCCGTCCTCGAGCATCACCTCCACCCGCACGCTGTGGCGGGATTTCGCGCCCTTTGCGCTGATTTCCGGGTCGGGGCGGACTTCGATTTTTTCGGCGAGCGCCATGCGCTTCGGGTCGGCGACGATCCTCTCGCTGAACTGATCGACGAAGCAATCGCCTTCGAGCAGGAACGTCGCCGCGCAGAAAGCAAGATTCATCTGGGCCGAGGCGAGGCTTTCCGGCCGGTACTTCCAGCCGGCGTGATCCACCGTCACCTGCGAGGCGTGCACGACGATTTTTTTCACGTCCTTGGCCCCGAACGCCCGCTCCGAGCGCATCTCGCGCAGCGCGTCGAGCGTGGTGTGGTTGCTGCCGACGCAGGAATAGAATTTGAGCGCGACGCCCATCGTCTGCCAAACGCTGCCGAATCCCGCAGTCAGCTCGGCGAGCCTGAAGCGATCGTGCGAGCGCGAGAAAGTCGTGCAGAAGCCGCCGTATTCGCTTTCGAACACGTCGGTGATGCCGGTGAAGCCGGCTCGAGCGAGCAGCGCGCCGTAGAGCCCGCTCTGCGAGGAGCGCCCCGCGTGCATGCGCTTCACCATCGCGCCGTACTGCGCCGCCATCAGCCCCGCCGCCTGCGTGCCCGCGATGCCGAGCGCGTGGACCGTCTTGTCCACGCCGAGCTTGAGTCCGCGCGCCGCCCCCGCGCCCGCCGAGAAAACGCCGAGCGTCGCCCCCGAGTGCCAGCCCTGCCCGATATGCTCCTGCCCCATGCACAGGCCCACGCGCGGACCGACTTCGTAGCCGGCGGCGGCGGCGGTGAGGAATTCGCGGCCGCTTATGCCACGGAGCTCCGCAACGGCCACGAGCGCCGGCAGCACCACGGCGCCCACGTGCAGCACGCCTTCGCGGTGCACGTCGTCGAGCTCGAATCCCTGGACCTGCGTGCCGTTCGCGAGCGCCGCGTGCGGCGCCGAGAGCCGCTGCGTCGTCCCCCACACGCCGCAAGCGGTGGAGCTGTCCAGCTCCTTGAGAGTGCGTTGCAGAATCCTGCACCATTCCAGGTGCGCGCCGTAGAGCGCGCAGCCGAGCGAATCGAGGATAAGGAGCTTGATTCGCTGACGTACTTCTTGCGGAACCGCTTCGTACCGCAACCCGGAGACGAATTCGGCCACGCCGCGAGTGTAAGGGTTGGAGGTCTTGTTCATTCCAGGCGGATCTTCGCTTCGCGGATCAGTTTGCCGAGGCGCTCTTTTTCGTAGCGGATGTGGGCGGCGAACTGCTCCGGCGTGCCCCCGACCGGCTCCGCGCCCTCGGCGAGCAGGCTCGTTCTCACCTCGGGCTGCGCCAGCGCCTTCACAAACTCGGCGTTCAGTTTCACCACGATTTCCCGCGGCGTCCCCGCCGGCGCGAGCACGCCGTACCAGGAGCTCGCCTCGTAGCCGGGCAGGCCCGATTCCGCGATCGTCGGAAGGTCCGGCATCGAAGGCAGGCGCCGGCTCCCCGTCACCGCCAGGCCCCTCAATTTTTCCGACTTGATGTGGGGCAGGATCGCGACCACGCTGCTGAACATCAGCTGCACCCTGCCGCTCAAGAGGTCGGTGAGCGCGGGCGACAGCCCCTTGTAGGGCACGTGAACCATGTCCACGCCGGTCATCGATCCGAACATCACCGCGGCGAGATGGGACGAGCTGCCGTTGCCGTTCGAGGCGTAGTTGAGCTGCCCCGGCCTCGAGCGCGCGAGCGAGACGAATGCCTTGAACGAATCGGCCGGAACGGAAGGGTGCACGACAAGGACGAGCGGTGCTTGAGCGAGCAGCGCCACGGGCGCGAAGTCGCGGATCGGGTCGTAGGGAAGGCTGTCGCTCAGATTCGGATTGATGGCGTGGCTCCCCACGCCGCCGAGAAAGAGCGTGTAACCGTCGGGCGCCGCTTTCGCCGCGAGCTCCGCCCCGAGCACGCCTCCCGCCCCGGGCCGGTTGTCGATGACGAGCTGCTGGCCGAGGCTGTCGGACACGCGCTTGCCTACCAGGCGCGCGACGCTGTCGTTCCCGCCTCCCGCGGCGAAGGGAACGATCAGGCGGATCGGTTTCTCCGGATATTGAGCGAGCGCGGCCGCCGCGACGACCGACGCGGCGAATGCCGCCAGCGAGGCAGCCAGAGCGCTTCGCACCCGTCGCGCATTCTCCGATCGCACGGCGGAATGCTAGCATGGCGAACTTCGAGGTTGCCCAAACTACGATCCGGTGTACCGCTCGCTTTCCCTGCTGCTCGCAGTCGCGTCGCTCGCGAGCACCACCGCCGATGCGCAGACCTGGCCTTCGCGCCCGGTCAGGATGATCGTGCCGCAGGCTGCGGGCGGCACGCCCGATATCGTCGCGCGCGTCATCTCCGGGCGGCTGTCGCAGGAGCTGGGCCAGCAGGTCCTCGTCGAGAACCGGGCGGGCGACGGAACCATAGGTACAACGGCGGTCGCGCGCGCGGCGCCGGACGGCTACACCTACTTGTTCGCCCCCGCTTCGGTGCTCGTCATCAACCAGTACATGGCGAAGATCCTTCCCTACAGCCCGGAGGACGATTTCGCGAGCGTCGCGATGGTCGGCTTCTCCCCGCTCGCGCTCATCGCAAACCCCGAGCTGAATGTGAAATCGCTCGCGGAGCTCATCACGCTCGCCAAGGCCAACCCCGACAAGCTCGCCTTTGCGAGCCCCGGCCTGAGAACGCTCCCCGGAATGCTCGGCGAAATGCTCAAGATGCGCGCGGGCATCAGCCTGCTGCAGGTCCCGTACAAAGGCGCGCAGGGCGTGCAGGATACGGTCGCCGGCCGCACCCAGCTCACCATCCAGGGCATTCCGGCGATCGCCGGGGTGGTCCAGCGCGGGCAGCTTCGCGCGCTGGCGGTGAGCTCGCCGCGCCGCCTTCCGGAGCTGCCGGAGGTGCCGAGCTTTTCCGAGACCTTGCCGGGACTCGAATTCAACGGCTGGTTCGCGGTGGTCGCTCCCCTCGGAACGCCGCGCGAAGCGATCCAGCGCATGAACCTGGAATTCAACCGCATCCTTCTCGACGGCGAAATCGAGCCGAAACTCCGCGCGCTCGGGATCTATACCGAAGGCACCGGACCGCCGGAGGAGATCGACGCGTTCCTGAAACGCGAGCGCGCGTTCTGGAGCCGAGTCGTGCGGGAACTGAGAATCGAGCCGGAGTAGACCTAGCCGGAGCGCTTTAGGCTCAAGGCGCCCGGGCCGGACGCCCATAGCACGAGAAGCCCGCCCATGATGGCGACGTTCTTCATGAAATGAACCATCGCTTCCTGTCCGGCCGCGGGATTGTGAAACACCAGGGTGACCGGAATCATCCACAGGACCAGGGCCGCCGCGGCCCAGCGGGAATTCCAGCCGGCGATGATCGCCAGCGCAGCCCCGATCTCGACGATGATCGAAGCGATCAGCAGCACTTGCGGGAACGGCAGGCCGGCCTTGGTCATATACCCCAGGGTACCGGCGTAATGCACGACCTTGTCGATTCCCGACAGCAGGAAGATCAGCGCGAGAAGTATGCGTCCGGCGAGCGCGGCGAGGCTGTTCATGGGCGGGCTCCGTGGAGTGTGAGCGGGAATTGGAATTCGGCAAACATACACCAACGCAGGCGATATTTCATTGTGGCCGGCACGTGGCGGGATGGCTCCCTATTTGATCAACGTGTAGACGCCGGCGTGGGCTATCACGGCGCCTCTGCTGCTGATGGAGAGCACTGCGTTGTGGTCACCGAAGCCCGCACCTTTCTCCGCCGACATCGCTACCAGGACGACCGTCGACCCACCCGCAGCGACGCTCGCGGCGGGAGTGACCGAGTAGCTCACTCCCGCGCCGGACGCCGAACTGACGCTCAGTTCGAGATCGAGGTTGGCGGCGCTCAAGTTCGTGAGCGTCACGGCGAAGGTCTTCGACTGACCGGAGCCGGACGGCACGGCGCCGAAGCTGATGCTGACCGGATCCATCGCCAGCTGGGACTCGACGGCGGCAAGGAGATTCTCCCGGCCGGACCCGATCACGTTCGGGTCGCTGGCGATCACACCTGTATCGAAGGTTTTCACGACGCCCCGGTCCGCGGTGTTGACCACTGCCGAGCGGATTTGCACCGCCGACCAGTCCGGATGCTGCTGTCGAACGACCGCCGCCGAGCCCGCGAGATGCGGCGTCGCCATCGACGTCCCCTGAAAGAATGCGAAGCACGGGTTGCCGCCGCAGAAGGACACCGGTATCGAGCTGAGCACGTTGACGCCCGGCGCCATCACGTCAGGCTTGATCCGGAAGTCCACGTCGGTCGGACCCTGGCTGCTGAACCCGGCCTGGAAATCCACGCTGGTCGTCAGGAAGTAGCGGAGCGTCGCGCTGATGGTGGACGACAGGCCGTTGGAGCCCTTCAGCGCGGTACCGGCGTTCAGCGCGACCATGTAGGCCGGCACCGTCGGTTGAGCACCGGTTCCGTCGCTCGCCATCGCCACCGGGTCGCCCTGGACGTTGTTCGCCACGAGCACCGCGGAAGCGCCGGCGTTCTGGGCATTGCGGATCTTTGCCGAGAACGTACAGGTACCGCGCGCGATGAGCGCGATCTTGCCGGTCAAGCTGCCGGTGAGAGGCGTGCAGGCGGTGTTGAGCGCTCCGGTCGGGGTCAAGACGACTCCCAGCGGAGCCGCGAGGTCGCTGCTGACCACCGCGAACTCCCCGCTCGCCGCTCCGAAGCTGTTGCCCGATACGGAAACCGGGGCGCCGACGAAATGCGGGACGGTGGTCGCGCCGGCAGTCAATGCCCGGGCGGCCGATCCGGGCGATTCGACAGTGAAGTGGCCGGGTCCGGAGTTGCCGGCGGCAACCGCGACGACCATGTTGGCCTGGTCGAGATTGTCCACCGCAACCGTGAGCAGGTCCTGAATTCCGTGAGCGCCCCCGCCCAGGCTCATGTTGGCGACGTCGAAGCCGTCAGCGTAGGCCGCCTCGAGGGCATTCAGGATATCCTCGGAACGGGCATTCGCCACATCGGCCGGGAAGACGTTGTAGTTGCCGAGCAGCGCGCGCGGCGCTACGCCCGAGATGCCGTACGGGATCGTCACTCCGCTCACCGTCGCAGGCGTGTCGTGGTTGCAGCCGATCGTCCCGGCGACGTGCGTGCCGTGGGAATCGATCGCCTCGGCGGTGAACCCACGGCTCGGCGTTTTGTTGTTGAACACCCTCGCCGCGATGACCTTGTTGTTGGTGAATCTGGGATCGCCGAACCGCGTCTTTGCCCCGTACGCGGTATCGTCGAAGCAGGGGTGCTTGGCGTCGATGCCCGAGTCCACTACGGCCACCTTCACGCCTTCGCCGGCGCTGGAGGCGCCACCGGCCCTATTCCACGCGTCCACCGCGCTGATGATCGCCAGGTCCGGGTCCGTGATCATCGGGTAATACACTCCCTGGTACTCCACGCGCCGCACCATCGGGGCAGCGGCAAGCGTACCGAGCGCCTCGCCGTTCAGCCGCACCGCCACGGCGTTCAGTGCCAGGTCGAACTCCCCCGTGACCTGGGCTCGCGGAGCGTTTGCGCGCAGCCACGTCTTGAAGTCGTTGCGCAGGGCCGAAAGCTGGGCGCGGGCCGACTTGACGGTGCTGCTGTCGAAGTCGATCTTCTTTCCATGGGGCGGTTTCGTCTTGATGTCGGTCGCGAGCGGCTCGCCGTCGAGCTGCACCAGGGCGCTCCCGGTATCCATGCGCTGACTGCTGCCGGTCGCGTCGCCAGCGCTCGCGCCCTTGCTGCCACCGGCCGCCGCCAGGGCGGTAGCCACGGGGAATGCCGCCATCAGGGCGAACGCACATGCTCCGAGTACGTGTAGTAGGGGTGCCATGAGTTGCCTCCTCCTTTTGGATATGATCAGTTTAACCCGGACGACCGCCGCCGTCGAACACCGTCCATCCGCGGATTGCGATATCGTGGCGCATCGCGCCCTCGGTCCGACCGGACCACGGATTCCCCGTTCGCGCGAGCATACAATAGCGGGCACCCGCCCCGGAGAGACGCCATGGCCGCACGCCCCAGCGATATCGCGCGCAACAACGTCAAAGAAAAGCTCGCGCGCGGAGAGGTCGTCTCTTCGATGACCGTGCGCCTGGTGCGCTCGATCGAGATCGCGCGCATCGCGAAGACCGCCGGCTTCGATTCGATCTACGTGGACGTCGAGCACTCTAGCCTTTCCCTCGAGACCACCAACCAGATCTGCATCGCGGCCCTCGAGATCGACATCGCGCCCTTCGTGCGCGTGCCGAGCACCCGGCCCGAGCACGTATCGCGGGCGCTCGACGGAGGCGCGCTCGGCGTGATCGCGCCGCACATCCGCTCGGCGGAAGAAGCGCGCGAAGTCGTCGCCTCGGCGAAATATCCCCCCTTCGGCGAGCGCTCCATGGGGGGCGCTCTGCCGCACCTGCACTACCGCTCGTTTCCTGCCGCGGAGGCCAACGCCGCGATGAACGAGGCCACCATGGTGGTGGTGCAGTTCGAGACGGCGGATGCGATCGACAAGGCCGGCGAGATCGCGGCGGTCGAGGGCGTGGACATGGTGCTGATTGGAACGAACGACCTCCTCGCCGACATGGGTCTTGCCGGACAATACGAGCACGAGCGCGTGCGCGACGCCTATGCGCGCACGATCGCCGCCTGCAAGAAGCACGACAAGCACGTCGGCGTGGGCGATCTCGCGACCCACCCCAAGCTCGCAGCGGAGTTCGTCAAGATGGGCGCGCGCTACGTGTCCACCGGCACCGACCTTGCGTTCCTGCTGGCCGAGTCCACCGCGCGCGCGAAGCAGGTGCACGAGATCGCGCTGCGATGAGCGAACGCGTCTACGTCGAGCACGACGAGGCCGACGCCTTCGCGAAGGCGCTGCTCGTCGCGCACGGCGTGCCGAAGAAGGACGCCGCGACCGTCGCCGGTTGCCTGGTGCGCGCCGATCTGCGCGGCGTGGAGACGCACGGCCTCACGCGCCTGCCGGGCTATCTCGACCGCGTGCGCCGCGGCCTCATCAATCCCAGGCCCAAGCTCTTCCCGAAACGTGTGGCGCCCGCGGCGGCGGCGCTCGACGGTCAGAACGGATTTGGATTCGTGATCGGCACGCGCGCCATGACCGAAGCGATCTCGCTCGCTCGCAAATCGGGGATCGGGATCGCTTCCGCAAGAAGGAGCACTCACTTCGGCATGGCGGCGTCCTACGTGCTGCAGGCGCTCGACGCGGGCTTCGTTGCGCTCGTCTTCACCAACGCCTCGCGCGCCATGCCGCCCTGGGGCGGGCGCGAGGCCCTTCTCGGCACGAGCCCGCTCGCAGCCGGCGCCCCCGGCGGGAAGCTCGCGCCTTTCGTGCTCGACATGTCGCCCGCGGTCGCGGCGCGCGGCAAGATCCGGATCGCCGAGAAGCGCGGCGAGAAAATCCCTCTCGGCTTCGCGCTCGACGGAGAGGGGCGTCCCACCAGCGATCCGACCGAAGCGCTGAAGGGCGTGGTGCTGCCGATCGGCGGGCCGAAGGGCTCGGGCCTCTCGATGCTGATGGACATCTTCGGGGGCGTGCTCTCCGGCGCGGCCTTTGCAGGCGACGTCACCGACCAGTACAAGGTGTTCGACCGGCCGCAGAACGTGGGACACTTCTTCCTCGCGATGAGGCCGGACCTGTTCGTGTCGAAGAAAGAATACCGCGCCCGCATGGACACGCTGGTCGAGCGCGTGCGCGCCTGCCCCAGGGCGGAGGGCTTCGACGAGATCCTGATGCCGGGGGAACTGGAGGCGCGCGAGGAGGAAAAGCGCGCGAGGACCGGCATCCCGTACAGCGCCGCGGAGATCGATCCGCTGCAGGAAGAAGCGGCGCGCGCCGGCGTTGCCAAGCTCGACGTCTCGGCCATGCCCTTTGATTCCTGAGCGCACGGACATGAAGAGGATCGCAAGCGTCGCACTGCTCGCTGCCGCAATGGGCGCGAGCGCGCTCGCACAGACATTCCCCGCAAAGCCCGTGCGCATCGTCGTGGCGTTTCCCCCGGGCGGGGGCACGGACATCGTGGCGCGCCTTCTCGCGCCGAAACTCACCGAGGCCTGGGCCCAGCAGGTGATCGTGGACAACCGCGCCGGGGCGAGCGGTGTGATCGGCACGGAATTCGCCGCGCGCTCGGTGCCGGACGGCTACACGCTCTTTATGGGAACGCTGGGGAATCTTGCGGTCAACCCGCATCTGATCGCCAAGATGCCCGTGGATCCCTTGCGCGATTTCGCGCCGGTGACGCAGGTCGTCGCGGTGCATTTCGTGATGGTCGCGCACCCTTCCCTGCCGGCGCGCAACGTCGATGAGCTGATCGCGCTCGCAAGGTCGCGCCCCGGGGAAATCAACTACTCGTCTTCGGGCCCGGGCGGCGCGCCCCACCTCGCCGGCGAGCTCTTCAAGAGCATGGCCAAGGTGAACCTCGTTCATGTCCCATACAAGGGCAGCTCGCCGAGCTTCCAGGACTTGCTCGGCGGGCAGGTGTCGCTCACCTTCGACAGCCTGGTGCAGGCTCTGCCTTACATACGCGACAAGCGGCTGATCGCTCTCGCGGTGCTCGGCGCCGCGCGCTCGCCGCTTCTCCCCGAGGTGCCGACCGTCGCCGAGTCGCTTCCAGGCTACGAGCTCACCAACTGGTTTGGATTGGTTGCACCTGCCGCGGTGCCCCGCGCGATCGTAGGTAAAATTCACACCGACGTGACCAAGGTGCTTCAAGATCCCGGCGTGTCGGAAAAGCTTTCCGCGATGGGCGCGACCGCGGTCGGCAACACCCCCGAGCAGTTCGGCGCGGCGATGCGCGCGGATTCGGAGAAATGGGCCAAGCTGATCCGGGAAGCCAATATCCGGGCGGAGTGAAAATGGAAGCGATCAAGCTGGAGGAGTACGAGATCGACGTCCTGATCCAGGGCTTTCCCGGCAGGATGGTATGCCACGGCGGACTGGGCTGGAGCACGATCGCACTGATCCGCGGCCGCGGGCACGTCGCCCTGGTGGACGTGGGCAGCTTCAACATGAGAAAGGGCCTCATCGAGCAGCTCGCGAAGCGCGGCCTGGAGCCCGATGACGTGACCGACGTCATCCTCACGCATTCGCACTACGACCACTCGCTCAACTGGATCCTGTTCCGCCAGGCGCGGATCATCATAGGCGCGAGGGAGCTCGCGTGGTCGGTGCAGGAGCCCTGGGGCAAGACGCCCGTGCCCGAACTCTACATGCGCGAGCTGGAAAGCTGGCCTACGCTGCACCCGGTCGCGGCCGGGCAGGAATGCATGCCGGGGCTCAAGGCGCACGCCGCGCCGGGCCACACGCCCGGACATCTCGTCTTCGTGATCGAGGGAAAGGAACGCGACGCGATTTTCACCGGCGACGCGGCGAAGAACCGCGCGGAGCTGCTCTCGCGCAAAGGCGAAGCCACTTACGACGCGGCGCAGAGCAGCGCGTCGATCGAGCGGATCTGGCAGCTGTGGCAAAAACGGCCGGGCAGCGTTCTCATCCCCGGCCACGACCTGCCGATGACGCAAAAGGACGGACGCATCGAATACATCGGCAAGCGCAAGGCCGCGCTCAAGGCGTGGTTCGGCGAAAACATCGAGACGATCACGCTGATCGAATTGGGCGTACGCTGAAGCCCGGAGGAAAGTTTGCAAGGCCGCCGGTATCCAGCCCGAATAGAAACCTGCAGCACGGAGGAAAGAGATGTCCCAGACGCTGAAATCCGCAACCCTCGGCCTGCTGCTCGCGCTGCTCGCCGCCGCGCTGTATGCGACGAACGCAGCCGCGCAAGCCTATCCGAGCAAGCCGGTGCGCATGATCATCCCGTTTCCTCCCGGCGGCAGCAACGACGTGGTCGGGCGCATGATCGCTTTCCAGCTCTCCGAGCGGCTCGGCAGGCAGGTGGTCGTCGACAACCAGGGCGGCGCTGGAGGGATTATCGGCACGGAGGCCGTTGCG
>Ga0137463_1000767_pt1 | contig 10761 bp, 10 predicted proteins | sample EasRivERMGT800_2_FD_102333 | JGI IMG/M metagenome (GOLD analysis project Ga0137463, IMG submission 102333) | Soil microbial communities from meander-bound floodplain in the East River, Colorado, USA - East River MetaG ERMGT800_2 | ecosystem: Environmental > Terrestrial > Soil > Floodplain ...
CACCATCCCTGAAAATACCACAAAACAAGAACCATCCGGTTCCTCTTTCCAGGCGCAAATGGCATGCCGAGAGTGGCGAAAATGTAAGGGACTTGTGTGTAAGGATGAGAGCTCCCGCTTGGGGGCGCCTCGTCTGAAGCTCCCGCTTCACGTCTCTGCCTTATCCCCCTCGCACCCGATCCGTCACCGCATCCATCACCGCCGATTGGCCGTCGAAGTGTGCAGGTTATGCTGTGCATAACGGAATGCGACAAGGCCCCGTTGCAGGCCGGCAAGTGTGCGCGGCATGCACAGCATGCCCTACTGAATTGCATTGCTGCATCACGTTCGACGGGTCGGCTGTCGACGCGATCAGGTGCCGGTCATGAAATACGGCTACTCGGTTTCGAAGGAGCCATTGCGCCCGGATTGACCTGCGGGTGCCTGAGTTGGTCGGCCAAATGCGATGATACGCGAAGCAGGAGCTTCGCACGCGGCATCCCCAAGCAGGAGCTTGGGGACGAGGAATCCCTGACGTGGTTGCACAGATAACCAAGGCACACGTCATTCCCGTGGGAGCGCAGGCACGCCATATCGATAGGCCTTCATTCTGCCCTCGGCGAAGGGACAGAATTCGTCAAGGAACTTGCCGATCGTCAACTCGTCCGAGATTTTCGTTTCTCTTCCGACGTCATATCGATCCGGGTCCGGCAGACCCATTGCCAGCTCCGACTTCCCGATCTTCAACCTCCAGGCATCGTTCGATTTTGCTCGATCCGCAGCAATCAGTCGGCACACAACTTCGCGCCGTGCCGTGCCTTTGATCGACCAATGTGTTGCTCCTGTCGCAAGTTCATGCTGTACTCCAGGGCGGTTTTCGCTTTGAGTCACGCATCCGTGGTACTGCAGCGTCAAGTTTTGGTCCCTGCAGAATTCCCGCAGCAGGTAGTGAACCCGATCGGCGTCGTAGAGGCTGACGAACATGGACTCGTCGGCGTCAGGGGCCGATCGATTTTGGGTGTTCGTCTTCTCGACCGTGGACGCAGTTTTCTCGTCAACACCGCTGACGATGCGCGCTGCAAAGACCGTAATTGCGATTAGTACGACGGGAGGCGCCGAACGAAGGAGACGAGTGCATTGTCGAGCGATTCCCTGCACAAATGGTGGTTTCCTTGCGATTCGCAGCGGCATGGCTCCCTCCAGGGCTCGGGGTCGCAGATTACTCACGGCGGAATCCTAGATGATCCACCGAAGTACGGAAATGCCGAAGTTCATTCGCAACGACAGCGGAATCCAGCGCTTGCGGCGCGGTGGCTTGGCAGTTTCGCCGGTGGTGGAGGTCATAGCGGCCATGCGGGAAGTGTACCGGTCGCGGGTTGGCGGGTGCATCTTAGTCCAGCAATGTCCTACGAACGACTGTGGGTCTGCGCGGCATCCGTATTCGAACTAGGAGATATGCAAATGCACTATGGCCGCGACGGATTCGGCGAATCAAAGTCGTCTGTGACCTCGCCATGTATAAAAATCGCCAATTTGGGTAATGCCCTCTTCAATTCGGCGATTTCGGCGGCAGTAATCTGCCATCGAGACAACTCTAAATACTCGAGCTGACGGAGTTTGACGAGGCGCATCACACCGGCGCTGGTGACTTTTGTCCCCCTCAGGTCGAGCGCTAAGAGGTTCGGAAGTCGGCTGAGGTGCATCAGCCCAGCGTCGGTGACATTCGTGTCTGGGATGAACAGGCCTCGCAATTCAGTCATGCCCGCCAGGTTGGCCAGTCCTGCGTCAGTCACTTTCGTTGCCGTTCCGTCGATGATCAGTCGCTTCAAGCGGGTCAAGGCACTGACGTGCGCGAGAAACGCGTCATCGACACAGGAATCCATCAGAATGAGCTCGTAAGGCTCGCCAAAGAAGTTGTTCCAATCATCGCCGATTAAATCCCGGACCCAGTTCGGACCGACACTTCCCATGTTCACGTAACCTCCCGGCTCGATCGCGCGGACGGCCGCTCTCTGCCGGTACGCGGGAACGCCGACCCACAGAACGCTGCCGACGAACAGCAGCACCATCAGCATCACGAACATCCGCAGCGACAGCGGAATCCAGCGTTTGCGGCGCGGCGGTTTGACTGTTTCGCTGATTGCGGGCGCGGCGCTGGACATCCCGGGAGTGTATCGGTCGCCGCTGAGCGGGTGAATCCCAATTGACCGCGAGCGGCGCTCATGAGCAAACTCGGATTACATGTCGTGCTGCCGAAGTGTAAACTTTCAGGTGGAATGTGAACTCGGCTCTTCGTGCTTCGGGAGCGTTCCGATGCTACTCCGATTCCTGGTCTTGTTCGCCATTGCGATCTCTGCCGCCGCAGTGGGATGTTCCGCCGACACGCCGCAGAATCTCCCTGACAAGGCGATGAACGAGTCCACGGCGATTACGAAGCAATTCATCCAGGCAGTCAAGGCGCAGAATCTCGAAGCGGTCCTGCAGGTCTCGAGTACCCCCTGGTTTGACCCGTTTGAAGGCCGGCTCATCACCAATCGAGATGATTTGAAACAGTATTGGCAGGAAAAATTTCACGATCTCGTTCCGGCGCGAATTCCTGATCAATCCTTCGATGCCGAGCCGTACAGCGACTTCCGGGCCGGTAAGGGACAGGCGCTGCTTGCGGAAGAGTACTATCGGAAGGCACACGACAGGGTCGTCGCCGAATTCGACAAAGTCATGGAGCCGAGCGGATGGATTGTCACGATCGCGGCTCAGGACCCGCGCGAAGGAATGTTTGTCCTGGTGCGAGTGCAGGAGGGAAAGCTCTCAGTTGTCGGCGGCCCGGCTGGCTGCGCCTATCTGAATTTGGGAAGCGCGATTCCAAAAGACGTTCTTGGACTTCTGGATCAGGCGGGCCGGATTGAAGTTCTGTCGCTCGATCCGAAGCGACCCGACGAAAAGCCGATCGACGATTTTCACGGGTATCGTGTGCTGGGGAAGACAACCATCGACGATCCCGCGACTCGCCGGAAACTCGTAGTGGCGTTCAAACAGGGAGTCGAAGAAAATGGTGGAGCTGTTGCCGGCTGCTTCAACCCCCGGCACGGCATTCACGTCGCCCAGGACGGCAAGACCGCCGACTTCGTCATCTGCTTCGAGTGCTACAGCATCGCGCTCTACGAGAGCGGCACGCCAAGCGATCGACAGATCCTGACGACCGGGTCACACCAGCCGGTCTTCGACGACATTCTCGAAAAAGCGGGCGTACCTCTCGCCGAGAAGGCCGAGAAATGATCGGCTAGTCCTGCAGGTCACGCTGTGCGTGACGCAAGATAAGTTTGTCGCTGAAATGCAAATCAATCGGGCCGTCGGTAGCTACCGAACTGCGAACGTGGAGCACATCGCAGCGCTCAGCGATGGCCAGTCTCGTGCACAGCATGACCTGCAAAACTTTCGTAATTCCCGCCCTCAATCCAGGCACGTAGAATCGTGGTATGGCCACTGTGCTGTCAGCCCTCGGCGTCGCATTCGCTGCGTTGTGCGTGTGGCTGGCGGTGCGCCTGATCAATCGAGGATGGAGGCCAGGGCGACGGTTCTGGTTTATCACTCCGCTCGTCCTGCTGGTTGGATATGCAGTGAGCCTGGGGCCGGCGTGCTGGTGGCAGCTCTATGCGCATCCGATACAAGGAATGATTCCCACACGGCGGGCGCCGCATCCACCGACCTTCTACTGGCCAATTGGATGGCTTGCTGCTCATGCCCCCGACCCGGTCAGGGACACAATTGTCTGGTATGCTACGCTGTTCGGTGCCGACACATCCCTCTATATGGCAACCGACTGGAGCGGCGATCCGGGAATCTGGTTTTTCGCTTCCGGAGACAAATAGATCCGACTGACGTCGCGCTTCCCGAAATTGCGTCGATTTGAAACTGGTGCAGTACCAAATCGTGATCCCCGAATTATTCATTTTCTGAATTGTAATTCATGACAATCGCGCTCCAAACGCTGGGCGTGGCGTTCGCAGCCTTCTGCGTGTGGCTGGCGGTACGGATCGTCAATCGGCGGGAGCGGTGGGCAAAGTGGAGGCTGTCAGTCGTCGTCGCGCTGCCGGTGCTGTATCTCGCCAGCTTCGGTCCGGCGTGCTGGCTGCGCGGCAGGGACTTGATGTCGTGGGAGCGATTTGCGTTATGCTATCGCCCGATCATTTTCGCCGATCAGGCGGGACCGATGAACGAGGCAGTTTTGGAAATTGCGATGTGGTGCGGAGGCGGGGAGGCAGCATCGTCCGTCGTCGAAATTCGGATCGTTGAGAAATACTATGGAACTGGCGCGGCAGAGACCTGGCATTGACCATTGCCTGATCGAGACCCTCCCTAAATCCTCCTGACGCACTTCAGCATTCCGGCCATGTCGACAAACGACGCAGCAAGTCAAATTCAAAAAACTGTCTGGTACTCAAAATGTCTCGGCCTTGGCGTTTCTGGGGATGCTGCGTGGGCGATGCGATCCTCGCAGTCTCACTGTTTCTTCCGGCTGCCACGGGCCAGTCGGGAGATGACTTGCCCGGCTGGATGGCCTTCGTGGTTGGTTGCTATTGGTATCCATCCAATTTGGTGCTGATCATATCGCCGCTGCTATTCTCTCAATCCCTCAATAAGAATGTTCGCATCTTCTTTGGATCGTTCCTGCTGTTGTCTTTGGTATTTACGATTTGGTTCCTGTTGTTGACGGCGAATGTGAAGGAATTAGGATCAGGCTTCTACGTCTGGCTGTCGGCATTTGCCGTGTCCGGGATAGCTCTCGTTGCCTCTCTCGTCGAGCCTTCGGCCCTGATTCAAGACTCACAAATTGTTTCAAACGTCCACCGTACCGACGACTTACCGGTTCGTGATAGCGCCATGCCGCCTGAAATCGTTCCATGAAGATCATCCTGGCAGCTCTGGCGGTCGCCTTCGCCGCCTTCTGCGTGTGGCTCGCGATCCGGATTTTCAACCGGCGGGAGCGATGGGCGAAGTGGACGGGTATGGGCCTGGCTGGCCTCATGATATCTTATCCGCTGAGCATCGGCCCGGTATGCTGGATGTCGAGCCATGCCGGAATCGGTTCCGGCGCCGTCTCGGCCATCTACGGTCCGCTCATCAAATACGCTCCGCCTGTCGCATCGCGAATCTTCGAAGATTATTCGGGACTCGGAGCGGCAACGTCCTGGTCGTGGCGGCATATTTTCATTTTGGCGACTGACGATCCGGACGTGGGGCCGTTGGGAACCCGAATCGTGTGGGAGTCGGATTGAACGTGTGCGTCGCCAATCCGGAGGTTCCCTTAATCACAAAACGACAGGTGCGGAGTGCGGTGTTTGGATCCCGGTGGGATCACAGAAATTAGCCGGGGTGGTCGGAAATCGTGAAATTCGTCGTTGTCCGCCCGGTCTCCATTGAACGCGAAAGCGACTGGCAGCGCCCAGCGACGTTCAGGCATGCACAGCATGCCCTACGAAACTCAGCGGCGCTGCGGGTTTTGGCCGATTCCCAGGAGGCGGCGGAGGGCTTCGTCGACTCGGGAGCGGACTTCGGGCTTGGGATCCTTGAGCGACCCGCCGACGTCCACCAGGATCCAGTCCTTCGAGACTTCGCCGATCGCCTGGTGGATGATCGGAATCGGCCATTGCCGCTTGCCCATCCGCGAGGCGAAGTTGAGGCGTACGTTGCCGTCAAAGCCGACCGTCCCCTGCCCGACGAGCGTGATCGCGTCGCCGACGAGGTCGATGCGGTCGAAGTGCACGTGTCCGCCGCCAATCCCGAACGCGAACATGGCTTTGTTGAACGCGGTCTTTTCCGGCGGTACGAACGAGATCACGTTGAAGACCTGCACGATCACGGGGAGTTCATACAGCGCCGCCGGACTGATCACGAGCTGGCCGGCTCCAGATAGACTCTTGGGATTGGTCCCCGTGCCGGTGAAGTCGACGGTGCCGTTCATTCGCCCGGCCAGATTGTTATGCCCCGCCATGTGGAGCTGCGCGTAGCGGCGGAGGTCGCCGTCTTTGAGCGTCGTATGCACGCGATATTTCATCGGCTCGCCGAGCGTGACGACCGCATCGAGCAGCACGAGCCCGTCGATAAATCGCGCCTTCACATGCCGCGAGGGATCAGATTCTATGGGCGCCGTTCCTTTGGCCGGCAGATCGAGACCGAGGATCAGCCGCGAGCCGTTGATCCGCACGGGGCCTTCGACGTTGGCGAGCTGGAAATCAAAAATCTTGACTGAATTGAGCTTGATGCGGCCTTCGCAGATCGCCTGTTCGCCATCCCACGTTCCCCGGAAGAACGCCTTGCCGCGGATGTCGCGCAGGTCAACGCCCGCGTTCATCGTCGAGCCGGAGTAGTCGGTTTCGGTGTCCCAGGCGGCAGTGACTTCTCCCTGGTTCCCTCGAAACTCGATCATCCCGGTGATCGATTGTTTCCCGCGCGGGTTGAGGGCGTCGACGATTTTCCACAGGCGCTGGGGGAGCGCTTTGCGAAACTGCGGTGTGGCTTCGAGATCATCGACGAACATCGGCTCGAGGCGCACGCGCCACTCGCCGTCTCCCTTGCACTCGGCGAATCCACCGTCCACCCGGATCACGGTTTCTTCGTGTTTTCCGGAAAACGAAATGATGTTCGCCAGTTCTCCGTCGTACGAAATGCGCGCCGCCACGTCGGTCAGATCATACGGAAACGACTGCAACGACAGCGTGGCGTCGGTGATTTCGGCCTCGAGCCGGGCGAGTTGAGTCCGACCTCCCGAATCGGGCCACCAGTAGACCGTGCCCGAGGGGACGTTGAGTGCTCCTTCCGGATTGAATTCCTTCCAGACTTTCTGGGCCGCCAGGGGAAGCGCCGAACGGAGTTCGCGGTCGAGATCGGCTCCCATCAGCGAGAAATCGAGCGCCAGCCTGAGCAGCCCGTCGTCACCGGGGCGGAAGTCGCCGCTGAAGGCGGCCTCTGCACCGCCATGCTGCCCGCGGCAGTTCTTGAACGTCCAGGTCGTTCCCGATCCCTGGAATTCGCCGGTGACATCCGAGAGCGGGTAGGGAAAGTTGCGGCAATTGATCGACCCGTTGGAAACGCGGGCATCGACCAGGATCGACAGCGGCTGATCCAGCCCGGCGGGGCGAACCAGACGGACGCGTCCTTCCAGTTCGCCTTGCGCCTGCAACTGGTCGATCACTCTCTGGAAATTCGCCGGGCAGGCCGTGCGCAACTGGTCGTCGATCGGAATCCCGGCCGTTTCGACCGTGATCAGGCTGGCCGCCTCAGGTCCCGGGTTTTTCACGCGCCCCGACAGGACGACGCGTCGCGTGCCGGCACGCCCCTGCATCGCCACTTCGATCTGATCTCCGCGCTGCTTCAGCGTCCCTTCGACCTGATCGACGGGATACGGAAACTTGACGTGCGAGGCGGTGCAGTTGCGGGCGAACACATCGCAATCGTGGCTCCAATGGTCGAGGCCGTTGTATTCCAGATGCGCGACGAGATCGACGGCTCCGGAAACCCGCAGATCGTCGTAGACTTTCCGCGGATTCACAGGCAGCATCGCGGAAATCCGCTCGTCGAGCGGCAAGGCGGAAATTTTCAGATCGAAGTCAGCCGGGCGGCGGTCCCCCTGATCGGTAATCCGTCCCTGTTCGAGCCTGATCTGCGTCGTGCCGCTTTCGGCTGTCATCTCGCGGAACGCGATCTGGTGATTGTCGATCGTGACGTCGCCTCGCAACTCGCGCAGTGGATAGGGGACCGGCGGGTTGAGCCACTCCCCCTTCAGGAGGTGAATGCCCAGTTTGTATTCGCGCTCGGCGTCAGTCCGCCACTGCTTGAGCCGGAACTGAACGTCAGCCGCCGCCTTGAAACCCATCCGCGTCACCGGGTCAGCCGCTGTGCCGTCTGTGGCTGCCGCCGGCGAGCCTGCCAGAAAGTCGTTGAGCCGCACAAGGGCGGCCTCATATTCAGGAGACATCTGGGCGGCCAGTTGCGACAGCGAACCGTCGATCATCAGATTGCGAATCTGGCCGGCGGCATCCCACTCGCCGTCGTCAAGGTGCCAGTGTCCTTCGGCCGAGACGGCGTCAGCTCCGGGAACCTTGGCCGAGACCTTCACCAGAAACTGCCGGGCAGCCCGTGGAATCAGCTTGAGATTGAAGTTTTCGATCTGGACCGCCGGACCGGGTTTGGCTCCGGCTGAGTGAAACTGAACATTGACGCTTCCCTGGTCGAGATGAAACTCAGGGATGACCCGACTCAGCAGCTTCGGAGGAGCCAGTTTCTGCCAGTTCCAGAGCCCATCCGGCTCGCGCACCAGGTGCACCCGGGTTTTCATCCAGCGAACCTGGCGAATCGGAGTTTCGGGATCAGCCAGCCGCTCGCGATCGACCGTCAGAATCGCCTCGCCGACGTCGATCAGGGGCGAGAGGCCGTCGGCCCCTTTCAAGCTGAGTTCGTAGGCGTGAATTCGTCCCTGGAGGTCGAAGCGCGCGCGGCCAATGGTGACCCGCCACTCGGGCGCGATCTCATGAAGTCGCTCCAGGAGCGCCTGGCGCAGCAGTTCGTCGCTCTGGTTCCAGACGAAATAGGCGTAACTGCCCGCCGCCAGCCCGCCGGCCAAGAGCAGCAGAAACATCCATTTGATCGTCTTGCGAATCGTGTTCATCGGCGAAACAGCGCTCGAACTCCGCAGGCCGAGAGGGTGAGAAATGCGTACTCAGCCGGCAGGCGGTATCGCACCGAGCCAATGAAGACAGCATGGACCAGTGCGAAATAAACGATCGGACCGCCCGCCAGCAGCAGCCGCCACCCCTCCCGGCGCGACTGCCAGAGACCGATCCCTCCCAGAGCCAGTACGGGGAGTTCAAACAGTCCCACACCGAGCCAGATTGCGCTGTTCGAGAACTGGTCGGCGTTGGGAAACGGATTGAAGAATCTGGCCAGCTTGTTCGCTGCGAGCACAAACACGCGGGCGGGATGACCTTTGGCAAATGCCAGCGCGGCCCGTCGATAGTGCCGGTCGGCGTCAAATTCCGAGAAGTCGGCGCCCACGTACAATCCGTCGGTTTTGATAAACGTCATGTCGCTCACGCCGGTCGCGCTCGGGGAGAGGCCGTCGTACAGACTCGGGCCAACCCATAAGGTCGTTGGCACGAAGTGGCCGGTGATCAGCGCATTGCGTACCGTCCACGGAGCCAGCGCTGCGGCCAACCCCCCCAGCAGCAACACACTTTGCCAGACAGCTTTGCGGCGATCGCGCGTCGTGACCAGGACGACTGCACACAAACCCGGTGCAACCAGCAGCCACGTCGGGCGCACCAGTGTCGCCAGGCCACACAGCACCCCGGCAATAACTGCCACGGCCGCCCAGCGGCGCGATTCGCCGGCGACACCTGCTTTAAGTTGTTTCACGAACCGGGCCAGCGCGATCAGGCTGGCCAGGAGAGCCGTCGCAAACAATGTTTCACTGAGGAACAGGACGCTGAACCCGACCATGATGGGCGAGACCGCCGCGAGGCCGCAGGCGAAGAGGCCCGTCGTCCGGTCGGCGACTTCGCAGCCCAGCCAGTAGACCAGCCAGCAGGCGCCGGTCCCAACCACGGCCAGCAGGAGGCGGAGCGGGAGCGGACGTTCGCCAAACAGGCGCATCCCGGCGGCGAGTACGATCGGAAATCCGGGCATGCGCTCAATGCGCCGCGGCGGATCGTAGATCGCAAAGTCTTCCCCGCGAACGATGTGCCGCGCCAAATCCCAATACCCTTCGGCATCGCCAGCGATCAGACACAACCGCCCTTCCGTCCGTTCGACCCAGTGCTGCACGAGGAAGGCAGCCAGGACGCGAGCCGTCAGCGCCGCGACGAGAATGCACGGCAACCACGACCAATTGGCAAAACGCCAGGACATGCGAAACCCCGGAAGGAGGGCAAAAAGCGGGGAATGGTACGCCTCGGGGCGGCAGAGGGTCAATACCAAGGAAGGCCATCCACAACTCATGCCTGCTCAATGTCTTACGGAGCGGTCACAGCATCCGTTTGGGCATTCGCAATAGTGAGAAATCAATTTTGGCTCGCTCGACCCGAATTGTTCTGCCGAGTCGTTGTTAATAGAATCGAAACGGGAGCGCCGTTGATCGGACTGTGCCCCAATTCCCGACGCAGGCTCAAGTCTGCACTTCGCAGGGTAAATCGAATGGCCAAGAGCGGATCTCGTAAGAAGCTTCCCAAGGAAGTCGCCGTCATCAACGCCGACAATTGCACCGGTTGCGAAGCATGCCTCGAGGTATGCCCGGTGGACTGCATTTACAAAGTGCAGGGAGAATCGATTTCGGTCCTCCAGTCGTGGTGCGAAATCGACGTCGAACGATGCGTGGGCTGCGAAGTCTGTGTCCACGTGCCGACGAAGAAGAGCGATCCGTATGAGTTGACGGTCTGCCCGTGGAACGCGATCGAGATGGTCCCGACGATCCAGGTCGCCCAGGCGGTCGCCGCCAAAGGGGGACCTCCCGACTACATGCTCAAGCATTGGGATCGGCTGGTCGGCTCGGCTCAGCGGATGGCTGAACTGGCTGCATCGTAGCACGGGCAGGATCCTGCCATGTCCGCCGCCGCGCGGTTTCGCGTATTGCTCACCGATCGTGCCTGGCCGGACGCGAATATCGAACGCGAAATCCTCGGGGGCATCGGCGCCGAGTTGATCGAAGCGACCGACACCAGCGAACCGGCGCTCTGCGAACTGGCAGCGGACGTCGATGCCATTGCCGTCAACTGGGCCCCCGTCACGCCG
>Ga0137463_1000768_pt1 | contig 10746 bp, 6 predicted proteins | sample EasRivERMGT800_2_FD_102333 | JGI IMG/M metagenome (GOLD analysis project Ga0137463, IMG submission 102333) | Soil microbial communities from meander-bound floodplain in the East River, Colorado, USA - East River MetaG ERMGT800_2 | ecosystem: Environmental > Terrestrial > Soil > Floodplain ...
AAGGGCGCTCTTATCGCTCTGCGCCGCGCTCACGTATTGCACCAGACGCTCGTGGAACAAGCTGCGGTTGGCGAGGCCCGTGAGCGAGTCGTAGTACGCGAGGTAGTCGAGCTTCTCTTCCTTTTCGATATGATCGAGCGCGAACGAGACGTCGCCGGCGAGCTCCACGAGCAGCTTCATCTCCTCGTCGTCGAAGAATCCGACCTCCTTGGCGTACAGGGCAAGCAGGCCGATCCCTTCGCCCCGGACGATAAGGGGCAACATGACCAGGGAGCCGATGCCGCGCTCCTTGCACTGCTCCCTCATCTGGGCGCGAGGATCGTTCTGTATGTCGTTCGCGATCACGGCCTTCTTTTCCTTGATGGCTCTTCCCGACATTCCCCGTCCCGCCGCGGAGTTTTCGCTCATGGAGAGGGGAGCCGAGGCCAGGAACTTCTCCGCCCCGCCGCCCCAGGCGACGGGCTTCACCCGCTTGGTGTCGCCGTCCACGACGCCGACCCATGCCATCGGAAATTGTCCGGCCTCGATCGCAATCCGGCAGGCTCCCTGGAAAAGCTCGTTGCGATCGCGCACGCGCACGATGAGGGCGTTGATTCCGCTGAGCACGGCGTACACCCTGTTCAGGTGGTGGATTTTTTCCTCCGACTCCTTGCGCGCGGTAATGTCGCGGATGAAGCCCGTAAACAACGTCCCGGACTGCGACTGGATTGCCGTTATCGCCAGCTCGATCGGAAATTCCGTCCCGTCCGCCCGTATCGCCTCGAGTTCGAGCCGCTTGCCGAGGATGGGTCCCTCCCCGGTAGCCAGGTAGTGGGCAAAGCCGCGATGATGCGCGTCGCGCAACCGGGGAGGAACGATCGCTTCGGCCATGGACTTGCCGAGCGCCCGCCCGCGCGAAATGCCGAAAATCGCTTCCGCCGCCGGGTTGAATTCGACGATGCTCCCCTCTTGGTCGATGGTAATCAGGCCGTCGAGCGACGACTCGAGAATCGCGCCCTTGAGGCTCTCGCTTTGGGCCAGCGCCTGCTGCGCCTTTTTGCGCTCAGTGATGTCGCGCACGATCCCCTGGACGTTGTCGTTGCCGAGAAGTTTGATGCTGACTTCGGCCGGGAAACAGGTGCCGTCCCTGCGCCGGATGTTTCGCTCGTACAGGCTCGTTTTTCTCTCGCGGACCTCTGCGCGGCGTTGCGCCCGGTTGTCCTTTTCTCCCTCGGGGTAGGTCGCCTCGCTGTGAAGCCGCAGAAGCTCGGCGCGGCTGTAGCCCAGCATCTCGCAATACCGCGAATTCACGAGGATGAAATTTCCGTCCTTGTCGGTGACGAAGATGCCGTCCGACGCCTGTTCGATGAGTTCGCGGTATTTCACCTCGCTTTCGCGCAGAGCCCCTTCGGCGAGCCTGCGTCCCCGCCGCACTTCAGCCTCGCGCAGTTCGCGCTTCAGCGCAGGCAGGAGCCGCGCGAGATTGTTCTTCATGACGTAGTCGTCCGCGCCGGCTTTCATCATGTCGACGGCGACGTTCTCGCCGATCGTGCCGGAAATGAAAATGAACGGGATGTGGGCCTGGGACTCGCGCGCGATCGCGAGCGCCGTGCGCCCGCTGAACTGCGGCATGGAGAAATCCGAGATGATGAGATGGGGCTGGAACTCGTGGAGCTTGCGACGAAAGTCCGGCTCGGTCTGCACCCGGCGGCTGTGGAAATCGAGGCCTCCGCGCGTCAACTCGAGCAGAACGAGCTCGGCATCGTTGAGGCTGTCCTCGACGAGCAGGATCCTGAGCTGCTCGGCCATGTTTGAGCGCCGTTTCCGCCTCAGTCCGCGCGTTCCACGGGCGGAGGCTCGTTGATGACGGCCCAGAACATGCCTGTCTGTTTTATGGCGTCGACAAATTGCTGAAAACCGACCGGTTTGACCACGTAGGCATTGACGCCCATTTGATAGCTCTTCACCAGGTCGGCCTCCTCGCGCGACGAAGTCAGCATCACTACCGGGATGACTTTGAGCGCGTCATCACCCTTGATCTGCTTCAGCACTTCCAGCCCGTCCACCTTGGGCATTTTCAAATCGAGAAATATCGCGATCGGAAGCCCGTCCTCACGGTCTCGGAAGTTTCCCCGCCGGTAAAGGTAATCCAGCGCCTCTGCGCCGTCGCGGGCGACCACGACTTGGTTTGCGAGATTGTTTTTCTTCAAGGCGACGAGGACCAATTCGACGTCCTTCAAATTGTCCTCGGCGAGAAGAATCGGTCTTAGGTCCGTCATGAACTATCTCCTTTCGGAGTCGGGGAGCGTGAAATAGAAAGTCGCGCCCTCGTCGACCTTCGCCTGGGCCCACGTCCGGCCTCCATGGCGGGCGACGATGCGCCTTACATTGGCGAGCCCCACGCCCGTGCCCTCGAATTCTTCCGGCCGGTGGAGCCGCTGGAACACCCCGAACAGTTTCTCGGCGTATTTCATGTCGAAGCCCGCTCCATTGTCCCGCACGTGAAACTCCAATTCGCCATTCTCTCTTCTGCTTCCGATTTCGATTCTCGCCAAATCGCGCGGACGCGTATACTTGATCGCATTCGAGAGCAAGTTGGCCCAGACTTGTTTCAGCATCGAAAAGTCCCCGCGCACATCGGGCAAGGAGTGAATTTCCCATTCGATATTCCGGCCGCCAATATCGCCAGCCAGCTCCTGCAGCACTTGCTTCACCAGCGCAGCCATGCTGACCCGGGTCTGACGCATCTCGACGCGCCCCATTTGGGAAAACAGGAGCAGGTCGTCTATCAGCTTGCCCATCTGTTTCACCGAGTCTGAAATGACCCCAAGATAACGTTGGCCGGCGGCATTCAAATCTGAGCTGGACTGCTCGACCAGCATCTCCGCAAAACCGGCGATGTGACGCAACGGAGCACGTAAATCGTGCGAAACGGAGTACGAAAACGCCTCGAGCTCGTGATTGGCGGCTTCCAGCTCCGCGGTCCGCGAACGCGCCTGCGTCTCGGCGTCGACCAGCTTGGTCGCGAGCGGCCTGATCTGCGAGCGCAGCAGCAGCGTTCCTCCCACGACCAGGAGGAACATCAGGCCGATGACGATCTGTAGTTGCTCGCGGATCGGCTGAAATATCTCGGCAGCGTCGATTTTCACCACCATCCCGAGACCCAGATCGCCTACCGGGCCGTAGGCGGCGACCACGTTCTGCGCCCGGTAGTCCCGGGTGATGATCACGCCGGTCTCTCCGCGCAAGGCGCGGGTTGCCGGGAGGGCTTCGCCGGCAACGTTGACCAGCGGCGTGGAGAATGCCCGGGGGTTGAGCCGCTGAGGAAAGCACTGCAGTTGTTCTTCGCGCCGGACGCACAAGCCCATATCCCCGGTCCCACTCATCCCGAGTACGTCCCGCGTGAGGCGCGTCAGCACGGAGAGGCGCTGCTCGGCGAGCACGGACCCGACTTCCCCTGCGGGGTCCCACAGGGGAATGCGGTGGCGGAGCACGAAGCCGCCGTCCCAGAGCAGCTCCGGCCTATCGGGGGTCGCAAGCGTCACCGTCATGGCGGGCGCCTGCACGAAAGCGCCTCCGCTCGCGACGACCTTGCCGTCGACGTCGTGATAGGCAATTGCGCTGAAGCCCTGCTTCAAGAAGCTGTCGACGACCGCTTTCACGTTTGCAAGATCTGAGCTGTCGTCGCGGCCGGCGTGGATGACGCGCAAATTGCGGATTACCGCAGGCCGGGTGGCGGCGATCCGGGCATTGATTTCACGCAGCTCGATCAAGTCCCTAAACATGTCGGTCCGGTTCGTCGGCGCCGCATGGTCGTTGTCCCCGACCAAGAGTTGAGCCCGGTCCTGAAGGATGGCGAAGCTCGCGATCCCGGCGGTCAGTGCGATCGCAGCCAAAACCGTCGCGCCGACGAACGTGATCCGGTCGTCGTCCCTCGCAAACAGCGGCACCCCGCCCCACTCGAGCCGCCTCCAGGAGGTCCGTAGGCCGACCGCGAGAACGAGAAGCCCTGCGGCAGTGTGCACCGCCACGCCGACGAAAAGATACCCCGGAAAAAGCAGGCGAGCGCTCACCAGATAACCCGCCAGCCCGAGCACGCCGATGGCCCCGACCCCCAGCGTCAGCAACCGGACAACGGTGCCCACCCACGGGCGGCGGACCCGCGTCGCGAGGATCAGCACCGCTCCGCTCATCAGGAATCCGCATGCGGTGCCGGACGACATCCGGCCCGCGTTCGGATTGGAGTCGTTCAACCAGGCGTGCAGCGGGGCCCAATCGATTCCGAGGTTGGTCTGCAAGAGATTCTCGGCGAGCACCAGGGCGGCGATGATGGCAAGCACGCCGCCGATCGCCGTGGTGACGCGTCGGTAAGGGACCGCGTCGGAAAACGCTGTCAGCAGCGCGCCGCCCGCCAGGACAAAGCACAATGCCGTGTTGAATACCATCGGCGAGAAGCCCGGCAGCACGCGCACCAGAAGGGGCGACTGTATCCACCAGCCGGACATCACCACGCTGCCTAGGAGCGCAAGCAAAGCTCCCCCGGCTGTGGAAGGAGACACGGGTTTCATCGCGAACTGTATAGTCCCAACGCATCCGGGATGCAAGGGACGCTCGCGTGAGCAGCTCTTAGGGGTCTATTTCCGACAGGACGTGTAGGGATTTTCCTGACTGTCTGCTGCTGGGTTCAGGTCAGTACGACAGCCACTGCGGCCGCTTGGCCGAGATGACCTTGGTGTTGACCCCGCACCAGTTCAGGCCGCCGAAGAGCCGCCCGTGCTCGATCTTGACGCAACGATCCATCACAGCTTCGAGTCCCGCGGCCTCTGCCTTCTTCGCCGCTTCGACGTTCTTCACGCCCAGTTGCTGCCACAGCACTTTCGCGCCGATCGCGATCGCGTCCTCGGCGATCGGCATGATGTCTTCGGTTTTCCTGAAGCAGTCGACGATGTCCACCTTGACCGGGATTTCGCGCAGCGACTTGTAGCACTTCTGCCCGAGGATGGCGTCGTATTTCGGGTTGACCGGAATCACGGTGTAGCCGTGCTCGATCATGTATTTCGCCGCGAAGTAGCTCGGCCGGAACCAGTCGCCCGAAAGGCCGACGACCGCGATGACCTTGCTCGTCTTCAGGATGCGGCGCAAGCCGGGAATGTCGTCGACCATGGATTGTCCTGGAGATTGAGCTCGATTCTATCCAATCGGCAACGCGCGCGCATCGCTGCGGTATAGTTGCGGCTTTCCGGAACGCCTCTTTCCATGACAGCGACTGGCATCTCCAGGACCGCGGCGCAGATCCTCGTCGACGCTCTGAAAATCCATGGCGTCGATACGGCGTTCTGCGTTCCCGGCGAGAGCTATCTCGCGGTGCTCGACGCTCTCTACGACGCGCGCGAGGCGATCAAGCTCATCGTCTGCCGCCAGGACGGCGGCGCGGCGTACATGGCCGAGGCCTGGGCCAAGGTCACCGGGCGCCCGGGGATCTGCTTCGTCACGCGCGGGCCGGGCGCGACCAACGCGTCGATCGGCGTGCACACCGCGATGCAGGACTCCACGCCGATGATCCTTTTCATCGGCCAGGTGCCGGGCGAGTTCGCCGACCGCGAGTCGTTCCAGGAAATGGACTACCGCCATATGTTCGGGCCGATGTCGAAGTGGGTCGCGCAGATCGACCGCCCCGAGCGCATGCACGAGTACGTGAGCCATGCTTTTCATCTTGCGATGTCCGGACGGCCCGGCCCCGTCGTGCTGGCCTTGCCCGAGGACATGCTTACCCAGACCGCGAGCGTCGCCGACGTCGCTCCCTATCAGATGGTGCAGGCGAGTCCGGCTGCCGCTGATCTGGAAAAGCTGCGGAGCCTGCTCGAGCAGGCGAAGCACCCGCTCGTGATTCTGGGCGGCACGGTGTGGACCCGCGAAGCCTGCCGCGACCTGCAGGCGTTCGCGGAAAGCTCGGGGCTCCCGGTCGCCTGCTCGTTCCGCTTCCAGGATCTCTTCGACAACCGCCACGACCATTACGCGGGCGACGTCGGAATCGGCATCAATCCCAGGCTCGCCGAGCGCGTGCGCAATGCGGACCTGCTGCTCGTGATCGGCGCGCGCCTGGGCGAGATGACCACCGGCGCCTACACCCTGGTCGAGCCGCCGCGGCCGAAGCAGAAGCTCGTGCACGTGCACGCCGGCGCCGAGGAGCTGGGCCGCGTGTACCAGGGCGAGCTGCTGATCAACTCCGGGATGCCGCAGATCGCGGCCGCGCTGAAAAATCTCAAGGTGGATGGCGGCGCCTGGAAATCCTGGCGCGAGCGCGCGCGCGCCGACTATCTCGAATGGACCAAGCCCGCTCCGAACCCGGGCAAGGTTCAGCTCGCCGAAATCGTCGCCTGGCTGCGCGATCGCCTTCCCGAGGACGCGATCATCGCCAACGGCGCGGGAAATTTCGCGGGCTGGATCTCGCGCTTCTATCGCTATCCGGGGCTGCGCACGCAGGTCGCGCCCACCAACGGTTCGATGGGCTACGGCGTTCCCGCGGGCGTCGCGGCGAAAGTCGCGCATCCGGAGCGCGTCGTCGTCTCGATCAACGGCGACGGCGACTTCCTCATGAACGGACAGGAGCTCGCTACCGCGGTGCAGTACGAACTGCCGATCGTTTTCATCGTCGTCAACAATGGCATGTACGGCACGATCCGCATGCACCAGGAGCGCGAGTACCCGGCGCGCGTATACGGAACGATGCTCGTGAACCCTGATTTCGCGGCTCTCGCCCGCGCTTACGGCGCCTCGGGAGAAACGGTCCAGGAGACCGCTCAGTTCGCGCCTGCCTTCGAGCGCGCGATCAAGACCGCCGAGGCGACGGGCAAGCCGGTGCTGATCGAGGTGCGAATCGATCCCCAGGCCATCACCACTTCCACGACCCTCGATGCCATCCGGGCGCGGGCCCTCAAGGGCTAGTCCGCCGGCCGTGGGCGCTCAGCGCAGATTCGCTACGTACACCACGCTCGGCGGAATCGCGCCGCGATAGAGCGCTTTGCCGTAGGTTTGCCATAGCCGGTTCGCTTCCCCGTGCTCGCCGGCGGCGTGCCCGCCGAGCATCGCCGTGAGCAGCAGGAAACGTCCCCAGTCGTCGCCTCCCTCGACGGGCCCCTCGAGCAGCCTGCGGGCGCGCTCGAGCATCGCCCGCGCATCGCGCGATGCGATCGCCGCGTATATGGCTAGCCTGTCACGGACGTGCGGCGAGAGGCGCTCCGGGCTGCAGCCCAGCCACCGGAGGTCGGTCCAGAGCGCGCGGCTGCGCTCCGGCGCGAGATCCGCCACGGTCCTCTCCGCGGCCCAGTGCAGCTTCTCGATTGCCGCCTTCGAAGGGTCGGGGCCGCACAAGGCTCCGCGCCGTTTCAAGATGAGCAGGGCGGCGCGCACGTATTCGTTGTCGCTACGCAGCGGATCTGCGGAAGAGGTGAGGCCCCGCTCCAGATCGATGGCCACCGACTGCGCGATCACCGGCGGGGAAATGTCGGATTCGGGCAGCGGGTCGCGCAAGTAGGTGCGGGCCGAGCTGCCGGCCATCTCGAGAATGGGCAGCGGCGCGTTCACCAGCGCGAAGATCGCATGGGCGAAGGTCCCTTCGAAGCGCGCACGGGGAGCTTCGAGCTGCACGAACGGGCGGAAGTCGGAGTTGACCGGGGCGCCGAGGGTCGCGAACAGCGGCGCGATCTCGCGTTTCGTGCCGATTCTGCGCGCGCTGATGTCTTCGACGCGCTTGATGCTCAGGCGAGCGAGCTCCTGCATGAAGGCGGACTCCTTCTCGGGCAAAGGGCCCGCGGGCGGCACGCGCCCCTCGGCGACGGCGACGACGATGAGGTCCGAGGAATTCGCCGCGTACACCTCGTAGTCCGCGAAGTTCTCGCCGAGCGCGGCGAGCATGGAACCGAGCAAACGGTCGTTGAGCTCGTAGATATGCAGCCACTGGAGGAACAGACCGCCCGGGGCGAGATAGCGCTTCGAATCGCGATAGAACTCGGTGGTGAAAAGGCCGGCCACCCCGTTCACCCAGGGGTTGGAAGGCTCGGAGATCATGACGTCGTAGGGCTTGCCGTGGCGCGCGAAATAGCTTTTCGCGTCCTCGAAAAAGACCTTGCTCCGCGGGTCGCGGTAGGCGCGGATGTTGCGGGGAAAGAAGGAGCGCGCCCCGGCCACCATCGCCGGTTCGATCTCGATCGTGTCGACCTCGCGCGGGCCGCCGTGCGACACCAGAACCTGCGCGGTGAGGCCCGAGCCCCAGCCGATGTTGGCGAAAGTCTTGGCCTCGGGTTTGATCAGCAGCGACAGCGCGGCGATCAGCATCATCGTGTATTCGTCCTCGCGGGGCGGACGGCTTGGATCCATGCCGACGGCGGCGTCGGGCTTGCCGTTGGTGATGATCGATACGGCACCCTCGCTCCCCCGCACCGCGACCGAAGCCGTCTTTCCGTCACGATAGAAAAAGACCTTCGTGCCTTCGGGCACTGCTGCGCCATAGCGAAACACGCCCGAGGCAAGGCGCTCCGGCTCGAGAATCTCGGCGCGCGCGGCCCCCGTCGCGGCGAGCATGCCCAGGATGACCGCCGCAAAGGCGTGGGCGCGCCGGAAGACGGCCTGGGAATACCGCAGCAGCCAGGCCCCGAGCAGCATGTCCGCGGCGGCGCCGAGCACGAGGGTGAGCTTCAGGCCCGTTTCCGGCACGAGCAAGTGCACGGCAATGAGCACACCCGCAATCGCGCCCAGGGTGTTCGACGCGTATATCTGCCCGATGGCGCGCTCGCCGCGCCCGCCGCGCAGCAACACGTGCGTGAAAAGGGGCAGGGTCATTCCCGCGAGGAAGGTGGCGGGGAGCATCACGGCGAAGGCGAGCGCATGGCTGAACAGGTTGAACACCGGGTAGGCGGCCTCGTTGTGCTGGAGTATTGCAAGCCCCCAGGCCATCCAGTCGAAGGTCCAGTGATAGACGAAGATGGTCGCGAGCGCGGCGAGCCCCATGCCGAGCTGCACGATGCCCGCATAGCGCACCGGGTCAGCGATCCTGTCTATGCGGCGCCGGATCCAGAGGCTGCCGAGAGCGAGTCCCGTTATGAACGCGGAGAGCATCAGCTCGAACGCGTGGAACGAGGATCCGAGCACGAGCGAGAGCATCCGGATCCAGGCGATTTCGTACACGAACGAGGCCAGTCCCGTGACGAAAGCGCCGGCGAGGAACAGCCGGACGAGATACGTCCCGAGCGGCTTGCCTCCGTCCCGCGGCTGCGCGACGAGCGGCGCCGGTTCGCCGCTGCGGGCGATCGCGAGCACCGCCGCGGCGAGCGCCAGGTTCAGCGCGCCCGCAAGCCGCATCGTGCCGGGCATCCCGAGCCACCCGAGCAAGAGAAACGCCGAAGCGAGCGCGCCGGCGGCCGCACCGATGGAATTGGTGAAGTAGAGCATGGCCAGATGATGGCCGCTCGCCTCGGGCCCGCGGCGGATGATCGCGCCGGAGAGCAGCGGGAAGGTCATGCCGAGCAGCACGGTCTGCGGGACGATCAGCACGGCGCTCAGCGAATACTTGTAGATCTCGACGGTCGCAGGCGAGCCGAGCGCCGGTATGACGTGATCGAGCGAGATCTGCGTCAGCAGCACGAACGACTCGTGGAATATCAGCGCCGCGACCCCGATCGCCGCCTCGATCCAACCGTAGGCGGCGAGCAGGTTCTTCAATCGCGCGCTCCAGCGGCTCGCCAGCCACGCGCCGAGGGCCATTCCGCCCATGAAAGCGGCGAGCACGAACGACTGGGCGAAGGCGGCCGCGCCGAGGAAGAGCTTCAGGTAGTGCGACCAGACGGACTCGTATATGAGCCCGGTAAAGCCCGACAGGGCAAACAGGGCGAACAGGAGCTTGACGTTCCGGTCGGGCATGTTCCCTCCGAAAGGGGAGGTCAGTGGTGCAGAATCTTGGACAGGAACAGCTGAGCCCGCTCGGAGCGCGGTTTTCCGAAGAAATCCTCCTTCGAGGCGTCTTCGACGATCTCGCCGCGGTCCATGAAGACGACGCGGTGCGCGACCTTGCGCGCGAACCCCATCTCATGCGTGACCACCATCATGGTCATGCCTTCGCGGGCGAGCTCGACCATCACGTCGAGCACTTCGTTGATCATCTCGGGGTCGAGCGCGGAAGTCGGCTCGTCGAACAGCATCGCGATCGGGTCCATGGCGAGCGCGCGGGCGATCGCGACGCGCTGCTGCTGGCCCCCGGAGAGCTGGCCGGGATACTTGTCCTTGTGGGCGGCGAGGCCCACGCGTTCGAGCAGCTTGAGGCTCTTCTGCGTCGCTTCGTCCGGGCTGCGCCCGAGCACCTTCACCTGCGCGAGCGTCAGGTTGCGCATGACGCTCATGTGAGGGAACAGCTCGAAGTTCTGGAATACCATGCCGATTCGCGAGCGCAGCTTCGGGAGATCCGTCTTCGGGTCGCCGACCGAGATGCCGTCGACCGTGATTTCGCCCTTCTGGAACGGCTCCAGTCCGTTCACGCATTTGATCAGCGTCGATTTTCCGCTCCCGGACGGCCCGCATACGACCACGACTTCGCCTTTTTTCACTTCGGTAGAGCAATTGGTGAGGACCTGGAAGCCGCCGTACCACTTGCTGACGTTCTTGATCGAGATCATGGGACCCTACTTGACGATTGCGATGCGATCCTGGAGCCGCCTCACCAGGGAGGAAAGTCCGTACGAGACGACGAAATACACCACGGCCACGAAACTGTACATC
>Ga0137463_1000769_pt1 | contig 10742 bp, 10 predicted proteins | sample EasRivERMGT800_2_FD_102333 | JGI IMG/M metagenome (GOLD analysis project Ga0137463, IMG submission 102333) | Soil microbial communities from meander-bound floodplain in the East River, Colorado, USA - East River MetaG ERMGT800_2 | ecosystem: Environmental > Terrestrial > Soil > Floodplain ...
GAGCTCATATTGAGCATGCACCCAACCCATGGCGAGAGGCAACCAGACCATATCGTTGAAGGAAATCCGGCCCTCTGCGTCGGGTTCCATGGAAAACTCTAAGACCCGGAGCGTGCAGGCGGCGAGCTTCTCGACCGTCCAGCCAAGGTCTTCGAAGTCCTGACAATCGACACCCCAGCAATCCGCCAGTTCAACGAGCTCCGCCGACGAAGGAGAAACAAACATATTTTTCGAAAAGCCGACGAGGCGGGCGACGGCGGAGACGGCGGCGTCGGGGGCATTCAGGCCGCATGCGCGAATCACGCGCTCCTTTTCGACAGAATCATCCGGCTTGGCCCAGCTCCACACCTGTTTAATGTAACTGAATCCCAGCGAATGGAGCGTTTTAACGTCAACGCGAGGGTCTGAAATCTTGGCTTCGGCTTCCTTCTGGTTTTTCTTGTTGAAAACCGCGTAGAGTATGCTGCCTTCGGGGGCATGGGAAAAGGCGGCTTTAATCGTGGTCGTTTTGCCCGTGCCAGCGCGGGCACGGACTACTGCGGAACCGGAGCCGGACTTGAACCAGTCGAAAATGGCGTTCTGTTCATCGGACCAAACCACGGAGCGAGCGACGACCGGGGCGACCGGGGCGACCGGGGCGACCGGGGCGACCGGGGCGACCGGGGCGACCGGCGCAGCAGAGGAGCGAACGGGCGCGGAGGAGTAGTGGCAGGCTTCCCACTGCCCGTTGTCGTTCTTGCGGCAACTGACACCGGCGTTCTTCAGACCGGACTTGTCAGAATTCCATGCCCGCCAGAATGCCGCCCCGGCAGAGGCGACGCGGACGAACCGGGGGCCGTGGACCGTGGAGACTTCGACCGACTCCGACCAACTCGCGAGTGATTCAAGATTCAACATGGCCCTAATATAGGGCCTAGCCGGTCAAAGTGCAAGAACTATTTTCAGGAAAATTGGGGCGGGCAAATTCGCCAAAATGTGCCTTTGCGGCAGCGTCGTAGGCCCGGGCGGCGTCGTCTTCACTAGAGAACCGTCCAAGAAACTGTTTTTTCCAATTAACACGAATATATGCGGCCCAGCGAGCCCCCCGGGGTTCCCAAGAAACCCCCTTAAACCGGCTGCTCGTTTTTTTCAAATAAACCGGCTTCCGCATGTTGGCTCCGTTGCTGGAGTTTGTGCATTCTCTAAGATTCTCCTTTTGGTTGTTCAGCCCATCGCCGTCTTTATGGTCAGTAAAGCGGTGGTGCATAAGCACCTCGTGGTGCATATAGACGTGCTTCGAAGTTCTTCCATTAGACCACTCGGTGCGAAACGCCTTCCAACAATCTTGGTTGACTCCCCAATTATACGCCTGCCATTTGAAAGCTGAGAGGCGCTCGTAATCCTCGTCGTCAACGAACGCAACCTTGCCTTGAGTTAACAAAATATATTTCATACTAGCGGAAAGTTTTCGGGAAGCTGATATGTCGGAGCATCTGGGTCCGCGAATTTCAGAGAGAGGGGATATTCGGCGGTTCGTCCGTATTTGGGGTGGACAAAGAGCAAGCGTTGCATAGGGTCAACCGGTGCAAAACCGCTTGCTAACGAATAGTTGTCGAGCCCGGGGAAGCCGCCGTTGATAATTACCTCGCCAATGGCGTGCGGGAGCTGGATGCCTCTATGAAGATGCCCTGCGATATAATAGTGCGGAGACTGCTTTCCGAACTTGTTAAAGAGCTGGGTGGTGGATGAAATCTCGCGACCGATGGCGTGATTCGGGATGCCGAGCGATTTATCGCCTCCCCGGAGGTTGTCCCCATGGCTCGCACGAAACACGTGGTTCTGAACCTCAAAAACCGAAAAAGGTTGCATGTTCAAATCCCATTGGATTGCCGGGATGTCGTGCGTGAGTGCCTCGATATACGCATAGAGGAACTGGTCGAAGTTCGAATACCGTTGCCCGGTAGGCATTTTCTTTTGGTCAGCGAACCGGGTATGGTTCCCCACCACGGTCTTAACCTTGAGCACCGGCACGTGCTGAGAAAGGTTTCTAATAAACTGCGCAATGGCGTGCCCCGCGCCGTAATACTGAGAAAAAATCGTGTCCTGCTGGTCAGCCTCGGACCCATGCTTGAGCGCGCCGTGAAGCATATCCCCAAGCATAGCCACAACGAGCTCGTCTATCTTCGTGGTGGTGTGGTTCTCAAGAATGGAGATAACCGACTCCTCCAGATACTTCAGGCGCGAAAGGAACGTCGCGAAGTCGTATTTTCCAAACCCCAGCGTTTGGTCTGGCGAGATTACCTGCCCGACGTGCGTGTCGCTAAACAGGAGCACCGCACTCTGTGACGTCCCCGAAGACTTGCGGCTGCGCGTGATTGCCGGGGCGGAGGTGTAGCTGAGGGGAGCGAGGCTACGGATGTCGGCAACGAGAGAATCGACTACCGACTTTTCATGCAGAGCCTTTTCGTATTTTCCTTCGAGAAATTTGAACTTACGTCGCCAGATATCCGAGGATGCCCGGGCAGAATCCTCGTCATAGCTAGCTTCCGGCTTTTCGGCTTTAGTCGGTTCGGCGGGAATCCGGGGCGTCGGCGAGTTTACCAGCTTCCGGCATCCGGTAGTCACCGACCGGTAGCTCCGGCCAAGAATATCAGCTATTTCTTGGTTTGTTTTTCCTTCGTTTCGAAGGCTCTCCAGCTGGCTTAGGTCGTTTGTCGTCCACGGATTGTATTGGCTTTTCTTCATTTTTTATAGGATACGGTTCTGGTGTTTTTCCGGCGTTTAAATCGGCCTCGCGTTTCTCGAGGTATTCGGCGGTCTTGGCGGGCACTCCGTTGCGGCAAACCTCGTCGAATCGATACATGGCTTCCTCCACTGTCGCGCCAACTCCCATTATGGCGTTACCTAAGTCGTTTTCGCGTCCAAGCATTGCGACAATGCGGCCGTCGTCAAGACGAACCAAATTCGGCTTGAATCTAAAATGGGGCGTGGTGGTGAGATAAGCAAACCTAGCTTGGTCCCGGAGGAAGGCCATATTGAGGTCATGGGCCTCGTCAAACCGGGCCGCGAGCTTTTGCTGAGCCGCCATGCTCCAACGGGTTTGCTCATCCAGTAGTGCGTCGAAGGTCGAGAGCACTTTGATAAAAGTATTTTCCGCCGCAATCTCAGCTTCTTTAGGGATATCGACTCGAATTTCGCTGGGGCTGGGACGAATCAGCGCGTGAAGGCAAAAACTCCCAATGCTCAGGAGGTTGTTTATCTGGCCGGTGCTAGTCGCCTCGGCGTTGGGAACTTTGTTCGGTTTGTTTTCGTTCATGGTGTCGGCGTAAATTGTCGGGCGAGAAAATGCTCAGCCCATTTGTGCAACCATATTGCATCAACCGCGTTGTCGTCGCAATCTCTTATTTCAATTTCCGGATGTTTTTTTAGTAACGCGTTTCGCATCGCTTCCTTCTTGGCACCTCCGTAGGCGGCGAATCTCTTCAGCGTTTGGACCGGGACGCACTCGAAAATCATTGGCGCGTTGCCGTTGTGTGCAGACCGTGCCCCAAGCTGCATAGCCGTTCGGAAAGAGCTCCAGAGCTGGACCTGAAACGTAAAAGTAGCGAATTGGACGTCTTCCCAGATGACGACGTTTGGCTGTTCGATTGTGCAAAGCTCATGGACCCATTTCCACAATCGACGGATACGTGGGTCGTCAGTTCGGGCAGTGCGTGAAGGACCAAACTGCCGTATTTCTTTGGGCTGGGCGAGGGTGAGGGTTCCATACTTGGGCATTTCACCGGCGTTGCCAAGGCACCAACCGGTCTGTGTTCCTAGGTCTATTGCTAATATCTTCACCCATACAATCGTTACTTTTTCACGAGCACGGCACGCAATTTATCGAGTGCCCGATTATAGCAAAGTCCGACCCATGCCCGGCTGCATCCGAATTCTTCGGCAGCCTCGCGGAAACCGAACCCAGTGGCCCGGATGAACAGGACCAGAGCACGCTCAAACTTGGTTAGGCACTTCATTGCTCCCAGCACGCGGTCAAAATCCTCTCGCTGGTTTATACCACCGAAGTCGGCTTCAGTCCGGCCTTCCAGCTCGTGGGTCGTTTCGAGGTCTTCGAGGTCCGGATGAATCTGCCGGGCCTTCGTCCTATCCGTGGCCTCTAGCCAGCCCACGGACTGTTTGGCGTGTTTCACCGTCTCCAATGAACGCCAATGCTCCACTAGCACCCCCCGGAGCGCTTTCTTAGCGAAGTAAAAGAACCTCTTGCCCTTCTCCGGTCGGTAGCCCCGCGCCGAACGCTCTAGGGCCTTGTAGGCGACCGATACCAGCTCGCCGTCTGTCTGGCGACCCCCGCTAAGCTCTCTCAAGAAAATCACGGCCTCGCGCAAGGTGTGGACAACCATGAGCTCCTTGGCCTTGTGGTCGTTCGGATTCTTCTTGAGCCGGGCGGCGCAGCTGTCCGCCATTTCCTGAGTAAGTGGAATAGCTGTCAATTGTTCGAAGGCAATACTCATACGGGGCGTTGGAAAATCCAGAATCGGATATTGTGTTTTGGGTCAGTTTCGGAACGGCAGTCCATGAATTTATCGGCGGCTAGGTTCTGTATATACTCAACAATTTTTTCCGGCTTTGTCATTCGGATTATCGAGCTGTCGGCACAGTGGCATGTGACCTGCTTCAGCAACTGAGTTGTCGTGTTGCGGAATTCCTTTTCCTCTGGGTTGTCTCTAAACCATCCCGTCAGTGCTTCCAAGATTATTTCCTTGAAGGGTCCGGATGGGCTAGAGCCTCTGGCGCGTTCGAAAAGAGATTCCTCGTGCCGCGCTTCCCAGCCGTAGCGTTCTACGTCCGGCTTGACGTGGTCCGGGACTTTATGGTCTACCAGCCAGCGAAGGAAATACGGAAGCTCCTTTTCGATAAGCGCGGCAATCTGGGCGCGTGCCGGAAACTTGAATCCGTCCGCCCGACCGCCAATGACATTCGCACACCGGAGAAGGCTAATCTTTTTCAGCATAGCTTCCTCGAGGGTTCCCACGATGCGCACGCTTTTCTCGTCTAGGTTGAACGAAAAGTGCAAACGTCCGCCCCATTTGGTCATACTCGAGACTTCGTATTTCTGGCTGAACTCGAACGTGTCGTTCGATATAATTTTTTTAATCATCATATGAGCCTGATTCGCGAGGTATTCGTTCGAGCTCGTGGTATCGTCATCCAGCGACCAATGCGGGACGCCAAGCAAATGCGAATTGAACTTGTCCCCGTTCAGCACGAATTGAGCAGCGTCTGCGAACCCTCCGACCGCCGGTCCCCATATGTTTCGGCTGGCTAGAGTTTTCCCACAACCCGGCTGTCCGCCAAGATACATGGCAGGCCCGGGGCGGCATACCCCCTCTAGGACTCCCACGTAGTAATACTGCCCCCACGCAAAGTAGTCATCTAGTTGGTCGAGCGGGTCGTAGAATCCGCTAAACAGGGCGGATATGAACGGAAAATTTCCCATCCGTCCCCAGTGCTGTGTTCCGACTACCGGGTGAATGGGTTTTCCCGAGTAAGTATTCAGATGTCGCGTGCCCATGAAAATGTGGACGCCTTGCGGGAGGGGAACAAACGGCGCGGCTCCGGTGACTCGCTGGCAGTTGTAGACGTGTGAAAGCGCGTTCTGAATGGGGGACTTGCCGGACTTGTCTTTCTTTTCGGATAGGCTGCAGTCTGTCGTGAGATAGTTCAAAAATTCCGCTGGCTTCATCGACACGTAGCGGTCTTCAATCTTGCGGTGATACCGGTTACCATCAAACCAAATATCCGCGGTCGCTTTCGCGACATTCGACTTTTGGTAATCCGCCATGAATTCGGCACCCAGCAAATCCGACCACGAATAAAACGACTTTTCTGCGTGTGCGGCAAACGTGAATATGCCGTCAGTCTTAACAATCGCAGAACTAGTCGACTGGGAATCCGCGACCCAGAAGCTGGGGCCTTGCGCACCAAGGCAGAATTCGCCGGGCCATTTGGAAAACTCCGGATACTTTTTCCTCAGCTCTGCTTCGACCACGTCCAGCCCGATTGCGGTGTCTGAACACTCCTTTGAACGAAATTCTTTCGCGACGGTGACGAAAAACGCCTGTGTTTCCTTGGCGGGCACTGGGCCGTAGCCGGTGGCTTCCCACTTGTCGCCGCAGCAATAGAGGCGGCTTGCTTTGAGCCACGCGGGCTCGTCCAACATGGGGAGAAGGTTAAGGCGAAGCCATTCCATCGCCTTGGTCTGATAGAAGTAGGCAAACTCGTTTGAGGCGAGTAACGTGGGAGTTTCGTATTGCCAAACCAGTCGGCAGTTTCCGCCTAGCGACTGCTCAATAAACGTAGGCTTTACCGGCATCATTTCGATAGCCTCCAAAAGCCTCTCGTGGGGAATCTGGCAATCGTAGTCGGCGGAAAGGAGACGAAGTTCCTTGGGAGGATTGTCTTTCCCGACCCGCATAAGCTCGGAGCGTCCGACGAAGCCGGAGTAGAAACAGTGGCGCGTGGCCGGGTTTTTATACCACTCCTGCCGGTCCGCTTTAACCTTACGGATATTCTCCGGTATGTTGTTGGCCTCAAATTTGAATTCCCACGGCAGGGAAAAGGTGCCGGAGGATTCCGTGAGGTTCGGTAACGTGAAGATTAGCTTGTTCATTTCAGGTATCGACTGACTTCTTTTGCCGCGGCTGCGATTGGGCATCCGGGCATCCATTTCGGGCAATAGCCCATTTCCGTCTCCACTTCTTTGGCGGTGACGTGCTGGTCAACCTCAAGGATTGCCTCGTCATGCGCCGAAAATAAGTTGCGCCAGCCCCGGTCTTCCATGCGAATTATTTGTTCGCTGAAAACATCCCTCGAGGCTGCCTGCACTAGATTCTCGCAAAGTTTTCCGCCATAAAAATGTTTGCGCCGTGCGTCAGACATTGCCGTGAATTTCCAATTCCTAACGGGCTGGCCGGTCACTTTGTGCTTCTCGATTGTGACGCTGGCCCGGACTTCTTCGTATCGCATTACGCGCCCGGAGGGCAAAGTCAGTTTGAAGTCGCTGCCTACGCTCTGTTTAAACGCGTCATCTAGCCGCTTCCAGAGGGCGGTGATTTCTTTATTGTCTGCGCGATACTGGGCCACGATTTTCTTGCTGTTCGCGCCGTAGCCCGGAATCTGGGTAACTTTTCCGGTGACCGGGTCAGTCACGTCGATAAACTCCGGGTCGTTCGCGGTTATGTCCAACCGGGCCATGGAATAGGCGACCGTGATGAACTTTTCCCATCCGCATCCGTAGCCCAGCCCCAGCACACGTGCCTTGGCTAGTTTATACATTTTTGGGTCAGTTTCATCCAGCGGTGCCGGGTCGTTGTAATTCATCGAAGCACGGGCATGCGCTTCATATGGCGATTGCCCCTGCGCGACAAGGTCGAGGAATTTCTGATTTCCCGCAAGCCACGCAAGCACCCTCGGCTCGATTTGACGAAGGTCAGAAACAATCATTTTCTTGCCGGGACGCGGCACTATCAGGGCACGAAAATCGAGCGTGCTACGAACCCAATCCGGGAATTTGCCGGACTGTTCAAAAGTGTCAAGGGCGGTCAAGACCCGCCGTTCATCACTTTCCATTAGGCCCCGCTCGTTGCATACAACCGGAAGGCGGCGCATGTTCTGCATATTCAGGCGAGCGTCTCCCGACCACCTGCCCGTTTGCAAAGAAATAAATATTTTTCCATTGAACCGAAACAAGCATACTCCGTGTTTTGCGGTGGGGCAGTAAACCTCCCCGGCGGGTCCTGCGTCAGACCAATCAGCCGACTCTACCGTGGTGTCCGAAGAATTGCGCACGAATACTCGATACAGCGTAGCCCAGTTTTTCTGGGGTTCAAAGGTTACTTCTGACCTCGTAGCGGCCCGTCCCGTTAAGTGAGCTACCGTCGATATCCAGTCCGCGTTTTGAGAAATCGTTGTCGCGTATTCTACACTTCCGGGGCCGCACGCGGTTCCGTCCCAATGAACCAATTCCGTCATGAGCGTATCTAGATTTTTTGGAGACCACTGGAGAAGCTCCTCCGTCCAGAGTTTTCGGTTTGAAAGCCATTCCGGATATTGTCGGACCACGAAAACGGTAACCCCGAGTTCCGACGGGTAGGACGTCTCTCTCCAGTCCAGTCCCGAGTCGGCTAGCAGCCCCCGAAGTCTCTCGATTTTTCTAGTTCTGGACAACCTAAATCGGATGCTCTGGTGGTCAGAAAAATAGTGGCCGTCGGCCTGTGTCGCACAAATAAGGCGAACCTGAGTGTCCGAATATTCTAAATTGCCTCCGGTATACTTCGCTGAGATTGGTATCCGAGTTCTACATCCGGCGACGTGTCCCGCTTGTCGTCCGATTAGTTCCCCGCGCTTGTTTAGCGTAGCGAGCCAGTGGCCTTGTGTCGCTATGCATTCAAACTGCCCGGTTTTTCCGTGTAGCAATCTTTCCCCAGAGGCGTTAGGAAAAACATTTGCGCGGGCGTCATCAAAAAGAAGTTCGCCCGACTTCCACTGCATAATGCTACCGCCGGTCCAAGCATCCAGCCGAACCCAGCCAGATGTCGTAAGAACCTCGTGGTCTCCCGTGAAGCAATGCGCACCGAAATATTTTAGCGCGAACGGCATAACCCCCTTGTCGTCCAGTCGGCGCTTAACCAAAACGAAAGACTTGTAGAGTTTGTTAATGGAGCGCCAAGAGGTGACTGCAGAAATCCACGGGTGAGCTTTTATGTGGGTCGTTTCCCAATCCAAATAGCCCTCCGCGTCAAGAGACTTTTTGGGCGGCGGAGCAATTCCTTTTCGGCGGCACTGTTCGTCAATGCACTTAGTGGACGACGGGCTAGTGTTAAACTCGTCCCAGTCGTCGGTATCATCGTCTTGCATCCACGGTATTTGCTTCACCGTTTCCCCCAGCATTTCATGGGAGCGGAGAATGTAGTCGTTTAGCCGTCCGACATCGATTTGGACGCCACGCATTCCTTGGTCAATCGTCAAATCCGAAAGCCTATGTTCGACTTCCGGCATGCGATGCGAAAAATCTGTCCAGAGCTTGTGACACCAAATCGCGTCGCTCTTGGCATATTCGAGCATGGACTTGCGCTCTTCTTCGGTGAAGTCCTGCGGCCAGTGCTTACCTTCTGCGTCGGACCGAACCGCTTTGCTGATTTTTATTTTGTAGAGGTGCTCGACTGCCGCGTTAAGCGCCCGCCGGTTGCAGAGGTAGCTGGTCAAATTGGCCGTGCAATGCCATGCCTTCCAGTTAACTTTCGGGACGCGACCGTCGGCGATTTCCTTGTTCAGGACCGTATTATCGAAACGCCTATTGTGCGAAAGGAGTGTCTGGCCCTCAAGCGCGGCCCAGTTAAAATCTCGCGGATGCCCCGACCACGCCTGCCGGTCGTCGCAAACGGAGACCATGTAGGTATCGAAAAGCGGGTGCGACACGTATTCTTCGGGAAGGTTGCCGAATACGGTGCATTTGAGTTTTTTGGAGTAAAAGGTTTCAAAGTCTATAGCGATTGGTGCCGACATTGGAAACACCTTATCAGAGGGATGGACCGGGAAACAATCTCTTTTATTGCTCCCCGGTCCGGTTTGTTTTTAACGGGTCCTGCGAGCGGTGCAGCCGACGGTGGGCTGGCGCTGGATTTTGTTCTGGACGATGCGACCAATATACTGGTCCAGTGCGTCCTGAGTAGCCTCTAAAAGCGCGCCGGTGGAGAACTTGAGGTTCCCGATAGGCAGAGGCTCGTGTAGCGTGGTGCCGTTTCGCAATACGCGTAGGTCCCGCACGAAACAAGCCACATCGGCTTTTACCTCGTCCATGAAATCCTCCCCTATACGGGTGAACTTCCCGGCGCGGAACAGCTTCGAGCACTCTAGCGCGTGCTGCCGTATAGCGGATTCATTTAAGAATCTCAGAGATGCCTCGTCACTCATAAGAAAAGGTCAGTATCGCAAGCCGCGCCAAAAAGTTGTTCAGTGAGTCCGGTGTGGCCCTTCGTAAAATTCAAGTTTTCGACTTGGACGAAGACCGATACCCTATGCCGGTCTTCAGTCGCGAGGAATTTTGCCACATCCTCCGAAGTGTTGAATTCCCAAGAGGCCGGTTGCGAACGCGGATTGTTCCGCTCGATGAAAACAAGGTATTTTTTCATATAGTAGCCGCCACAATTATCATCTGAAGGGTTTCTTCGCACAGCATAGCCTTCCGCAGAGTCTCCCCGGCGAGACTATCTAATCCGCCTCGCTTGAGGCTAAGCGCGTTATTTTTGAAGTTGTCCCGGCGTTTCATAAGCCGCGTAATCGCGGATTTAAACTTCTTGAGCTCGTGTCTGGTGCGTATCTGACTCCATTGTAAACCACTCATTCTTCACCTCCGTCATCTTCGCCTTCAGGGGCCTTGAAGCTCATGGGCTGCATGTTGCAGGGACATACGGGCGCTCCGACGTCCAGCCATTTCGCGGACGTCCGGGCCACATAACCGCACGTTTCGCACTCGCACTTAACCATACGAGTCGTCTGCTTCTTCGTCGGGCGACCGCCCGGGTTCAACGTCGCGTGGGGATACTCCCCCAGCTTCTCCATCCAGCCCTTCATCTCTTCGATAAGCGCGGCGCTGGCGACGGTCTGGGTCAATTTGCCCTGGAGCCCCACGGCCCGGGCGCACTTGCCGAAAACCCCGTTATGGCCTTGGTCATTGCCCACCACTCCGTGGACGACTTCATGCA
>Ga0137463_1000770_pt1 | contig 10735 bp, 9 predicted proteins | sample EasRivERMGT800_2_FD_102333 | JGI IMG/M metagenome (GOLD analysis project Ga0137463, IMG submission 102333) | Soil microbial communities from meander-bound floodplain in the East River, Colorado, USA - East River MetaG ERMGT800_2 | ecosystem: Environmental > Terrestrial > Soil > Floodplain ...
GCTGATCAATAGTCCTAAGACGCGCAGAGACTTTGTCATATTTCCTCCCAGTTGCGAATCTTGAATAACAGGCTGTATTTGATATGGAAAGTCTAAAATTCAATTCGACGAGACAGCACTGGTGAATGTCATACATATTAGCTGACGTTTATCCTATTGCCCGGTGCGGCATGCGGTATCCATCACGGCGGCACGTTCCGACCGGCTACACCGATCCCTTAGGGGGACTGTTTTTTGCTGAGAGAATCCGTGTACAATTGCAGCAGAACGCGGGGGAGCGAATACAGCATCATGTCAAGCCTGACCGGCCAAACGGTTGGACAATATACGATTGCCGAGGAAATAGGCCGGGGCGGGATGGCGACCGTCTACCGCGCTATGCAGGAGTCCATCGGGCGCGAGGTCGCCATCAAGTTCCTGATGCGGTCGCTGCTCGAACAAGACCCGGCTATTGGCGAGCGGTTTCAGCGCGAGGCGCAGGTGGTCGCCAGTTTGCAGCACCCGCACATCCTGCCGGTCTACGACTACGGCGAGCATGAGGGTCAGCCCTATCTGGTGATGGGGATTCTGCCCGGCGGGACGCTGGCCGAGCACGTCCAACGCACCGGCGCGATGGATACGGCCAGCGCGATGCGCACCCTCAGCGATATGGCCGACGCGCTGGACTACGCTCACAGCCGCGGCGTTATCCACCGTGATTTCAAGCCCGGCAACGTGATGCTCGATGAGAGCGGGAGGGCTTATCTCACCGATTTTGGGCTGGCGAAGATGATCTCCGGGTCGAGCCTTAACGCGGCGACGGTCGGGCTGATCGGCACGCCGGATTACATGGCCCCGGATTGGACCAGCGAGGCGGATATCACGGCCTCGGTCGATGTGTATTCGTTTGCGGTCAGCGCCTACCAGATGCTGGCCGGGGAAGTCCCTTTTCGGGCAACCACGCCGATGGGCGTGTTGATGGCCCACGCATCCAGCCCCGTGCCAGATATCCGCAGCGTTCGCGCCGACCTGCCGGGCGCGGTGAGCCAAGTGTTTGAGCGCGGCATGGCCAAGACCGCCGACGAACGCTACCCGACCGCCGGGGCGATGGTGCGCGAATTGGAGACCGCGCTGCAAGGGGGGCACGCCTCGACGCCCGCGCCAACGCCGTCCCTTCAAGCGGTGGGGCCGTTTTACTATCCGAACGCGTGGGGAAAGATGATCATAGACTCCGCCCTGGAAATCATCGGGCAAGATGCGGTGACAGCGTTGCTGATGCAATCCGGACAAATGTACCTGCTAGAGGCACCTATCCCGGATAACTATAAGCGTGAGTTCGCATTTGAGGAGATTGGAAAGCTGACTCAGACATTTTATACGGTCTACGGTAAGCGCGGCTCGCAGGCCATCGCCCGGTTGGCGGGCCAGCTCACGCAAGAGATGAGCCAGCAAAAAATGAAAGCAGTGGTGCGCGTCGCCGAGGCTATCACACGTGGGCTGCCGCTCAATATGGCGGTCAAATCGGGGTTGGAATTTCTGGCGCGGGTGTTTAATTCGATGAGCGATCAAATCGTTGAGATCGACGAAACGGATAATCACTGGATATACCGCATCCTGCGCTGTCCGTTGTGCTGGGGCTGGCACGCGGACGAAGCCGTGTGCTGGACGGCGATGGGTTCGCTGGAAGCCGCTCTCAAATGGAGCACGGGCAAGACCTTCCGCATCGTCGAAACCGAATGCATAGCCAAAGGCGATGCGACCTGCACATTCCTCATTGATAAGACTCCCCTCGATTGACAGTTTGCTGATAGCCGGGGCTTGCCAACGGCTTACCCCGACGATTCCGCGTGAGGTTTGCCGAATCGCAATCGGATTCTCACAAAAATTCGGCATGTCGTCCCCGACTATTGACTTTTTCAATAATCATATTAATATAATTAACTATTGCAGTCATTTATTGAACTTCCAATGCAATATGCTGGTATCGTACACGGATGGAAGTCAAGCGTGTTGAGACAGGGAGGGGCTATGAGAATCACCATCGGACGGCGATCGATGCCGGTTGTGACGGTGGCGATAGCGGCGGCTTTGTTGCCGTTAATGGCGGCAGCCCTGTATGTGGGTATCGTGCGGCTGGCCAACCGTGACCGCTTCGACCCGGCCTACTTTACGCCGGAGCTAAACGTGAAGTATTCGACACCGGGCCACGTTGCCAACGCACTGGCCGGGGCGCTGCAAGCCAACGATCAAGCCGTGTTGGCACGGTTGGAAGGCTTGCGCCAGCCGGTGGCGTTTCCGACCGGCGGCGAGCGGTCGATGGCGCTGCTGAGGCCGATAGCAAAATCGACGTACTACATGGCGATGATTACCGACGACAAAGCCAAGAGTTACCGGATATACCGGCTGGGGCCAGCGCAAGGCCGGTGGGTGGTGTCGCCGGACGACGATTACACCCTGGTCGATTCCGGCCTGTGGCTGGCCGCGTGGCTGCCCCCGGCGCTGATCTGGTGGGTGGTTGAAGCGGCCAGCCTGATTGTGCTTGGCGTCAACACGTTACTCAAGCGAGGGCGGCCCGATCAAACTCGTCTCCACGACGCCAGCTAACGCGCCCCATAGATGGCGGTACAGGCAAAACGGGCGACTCACGCGAGTCGCCCTTTAACTTTGTCATGCGATTTTGTAGGCGTTTCTTGTCGTGCCCACTATGTTGAGACCGAGGTCGGGCTGTCAATCGACTCAGACAAACTCCAACGCAGCAAAACGCCCCAGGAGCCGGCCAATGTCACCCGCTTGCTCGCCGATAAGATCGGTTATGTCTGAACCCACCGGGTGGAACATGTCGACGGTGATGTCCAGGCGGCCAAACTGAGTGGTTGACCGCCATACGCCCGCGGCTGCGCCATCGACCAGCACGACCGGGACGGTTTGGCCGCCGTGATACACCGCCGCCCGGTGCGCGGGATCAACGACCAGGTCGCGGTCGGCATAGCCCAAAATCAGCGTATCAAAGGCCGCGAGCAGACTCACGGCGGGCAAGGCGGGTTCGGACAGGTCTTCGAGCGCGGCGGGCGTCACCCACAGGCTGAGATCGCCCACACGCGTCTCAATAATCTGCCCGGCATCGATGAGCGACTGCCAGGCCACCTTTGACGGGGACGCGCGCAAGCCGGACCATGCCACAAAATCGCGAAGGGTCGCCGGGCCATAGCCAGCCACGTAGCGGCGAGCCAGCTCGGCCAGCGGGGTTTCAACGGGCACAGATGGTTGCGGGGCAAGCCAGCCATCGACCAGCACGAAAGTCTCTTCGCTGTCACGATCCGGGCCGCAGCACAGTAAGCCCGCCAGCGCCGCCTGGCGGATCAGGTGGATAGGCGTCTGTGACTTACGATTCAGCGCGAGGCCGCGCGTGTTAAGTTCCTCAACGATTTGGGTGCGGGTCAGCGCGCCATGATCATCGAGGATGGCGTGCAGGTGTTTCAGGCCAACCCCAAGGGTGTCAGGGTCGAGGCCCAGCGCAGCACGGCGGCCAGCACCGCCGGGCAGAAACGCGGGGCCAAACACCCCAACCAGCCAGCGATACTCGTCCGACGCGGCGAGGTGGAGCGTGCCGCGCATCAACCAACCACGAACGAGGGCGCGGGCGTCAAACAGCGCCGAATCGATGTCGGCGACGGTCAGGCCGGACACGCGTGCCCGCAGCGCGAGGCGCATAGTCGGGATCGACTGGGCATTGACGGCGACCACCGATTTCACCACATCGATGAGGCCATCGTGGGCGGCGTGGGCGCGAAAGGCAAGGCGTGAGGCCTGGTAATTTTGCGTGCTACTAGCGATCTCGGAATTCACCGCGTCGGTGAGGTCGGTGCGGGCGGCGTAGGGCTGCAGGCGCTGGGCGCGCAGGCGGAGGAGGCGGACATCACGGGGGGATAGGTTGATCATGAGAATGCTTTGCACACGCGCAGCAGGCTGCTCACGGCTTCCAGAAAACCACGTATCGCCCGACTCCAGCGCTGCGTGTCAACTGGTGCTCGGCCAGCATGTCCGGCACCGACGCGAAATCAGCTACCGATTTCACTATCACGACGCTGCGGATCGGGTACTTCGACAGCAGGCGCTCGAAATCCGCCCGGTATTTCAGCAGCCCACCCGCGAACAGCGCCGCGTTGTAGCGCAGCCCCCGGTCGTACGGGTCGGCCAGCCACGACTCCCACAAGTCACTGCGAATGAGCATCTGCGGATAATTCGCATCGACCATCGGGACGACCCCGTATAACTCCAACGGATCGGGGACGGGCGTCAGCATCAGACCGGGCGGCGCGGCGGCAACCAGGCCGCGTGCGACTTCGAGAGGCCGCGCGGGGAACTTTTCGATGCGGAAAGCCAGGTAGTCCACCCGAGCTTCGTCGGCGACATAAATCGCGATACACACTGCCAGAAGCGCGAAAGCGGCTCCGCGCGCCACAGCCTGCCGTGGATGCCAATTCACACGGCGAGCAAGCTCGACCAATATCAGCCCACCAACCAGCGGGAACGGGTACGCGTAGAACAGGCGAAAATAGACGTTGGGCGTGGTGAATTTATCCATCAGAAACGGGGCGACCAGCGGGTTGAGGAACGCCATGGTGATCGCAGCCGCCCAGCCGGCCAGCAACCGCCCGGTCTGGCCGCGCAGCAGCAGCGCCGCCAACACCAGGCAGACGCCGACCGCGACGGGCGTACGTGGATTATCCGGGTTGACAAAGAAAAGAAGATGCCCCAGGTAATCGGTGGGGAAGCCGGCGGCCATCGGGCTGCCGATGCCAAATGGATAGGTGACGCGGCTCCTGAGGAACAGCGCATAAGCCGCCACAAAACCCAGCGATGCGCCAAAGGCGGCCAGCCGCAGCGCCGTCTGTCGGAGCACATTGGGGCGCACAAGCCCGGCAGGATTGGCCCACAGCCACCCTGCCGCCAGGCCTACGGTCAGCACGGCCAGCAAAGGGATAGCCGAGCCGCTCATGCCGAGCATCGCCAGCGAGGCGGCGACCAGCGCCGCCCAGAAAAACAGGCGATGCGATGATCCCATCAGGAACGACAGGCCGAGTGCCGCAAAGGCGGGCAGCCCCACAGCCAGCAAGACCGCCTTGCCCTGGTAGATGCGCGGGATGGCGAAGTTGCCAAAGGTGCGGTGCGTATCGGTGAGCACCAGCAGCAGCCCCAACGCGGCGACTGCGCCCAGCAGGGCCTCGCGGGGCGAGGCGGTGAAGCGGCTGATCAGGAAATAATAGGCAATCGGGATCAACGCCGCTGCAACGGCGCTGCTCCATGCGTAATAAATCACCAGATAATCGACGTGGAAGATCCACGCCGCGACTGCGCGCAGGTGGTCGGAAGCCAGCGCATTTTGCTGCGCGTATGAAATGACCGGCTCGCCTTCCGTCACCAACTGGTGGATGGCAAAATCCATCGGCGCATCGGGGTTTTGCAGAAAATAGCGGGCATTGGGGACGTAGTAATAATCGTCGGCGTCCGGGCGAGACGTGATTAAGGCGAGCAGCATGGCGGCAAGGCTGACCACCGCCAGCAGGGCCAGGTTCGCCACGTCGCGTTCCTCGACGCTCGGCCAGAACCGCCGCGACGCCCACATCACCAGCCCAACCGCCAGCACCACGGCGGCGGTCACGGCGACCCAGTAAACCCGGAACGGCAGCCCGGCGGCTTGCGCGATCAACGTGATCGGCGTGCACACACCCACCACTGCGACAAAGCCGGTGATGATCGTTTGCGCAACCCAGGTGCTCAAGGAGAGCTTGAGGGCGGAATTCATAGCGGCAGTCCGCATCTATGCCCTGTCAACCGTTCAACCCCTTTGTTCACAGGCATACAGAGAAAAGGAATATTTGTCCACGAATTACCCGAAGGGTGTAAACACACGAAGGGCACGAATTTTAACAGCAATTTCACTCACGATTCTTACCACCACAGACGGATATGCATGACCGCTGATTCAACTTCTATATTCGCGCACCTGCTTCATGCCGCGCCCAACCATCGCCTGCGCGTGGGACTGCGCTTCGCGCAGAATCTTCTCCTCGTCGAGCGTGACAAGCTCGCGCTTGCGCATCAGCCAGCGGCCATCGACCATCACATCGGTCACGTCTGAGCCTTTGGCGGAATGCACCAGGTTGGCGATCAGAGAATGGCGCGGGACGAGGTGCGGCGCATCCAGATTGACGAGGATCAGGTCGGCGGGCGCGCCCACCTGAATCACACCGGAACCGGCAAAACCGAGCGCGCGCGCCGAATTCTGGGTCGCCATGCGGAGGGCGGTATCGCCGGGGACGGCTTCGGGGTCATTGGCCTGATACTTGTCCATCAGCGCAGTCTGGCGGATGGTGGCGAACATATCCATATCGGCGTTGGAGCCGGGGCCGTCCGTGCCGAGGCACACCCGCACCCCCGCCGCCAGCCGATCTTTGAGTGGTGGGAAGGGCATGGCCAGCTTCATATAGGTAATCGGGCAGTAGGCGACATTCACCTGCTTTTCGGCGAGCAGGGCGGTGTCTTCCTCGTTGATCGATAAGGCGTGGGCGGCGACGCATCCCCCCGGCGCATCGAAGACGCCCAGCTTTGCCACGTGCTGAACGGGCGTCAAGCCGTGCCGCTCAAGCGACTGCTCGACCTGCTGGGCGCTCTCGGCGAGGTGAAGATGAATCCCCTGCCCGGTTCGGTGGGCGGCCTCGACGATTTGTTCCAGAAATTCGGGCGGGCAGATATACGGCGAGTGCGGGCCAAGAAAGGTGCGGATGCGCCCATCGTTGGTGTCATGCGTGGCTTTGATCCAATCGAGCGTGCCCGCCAGTCCCGGCCCGATTTCGGCCTGCTGGCCGATGCCGAAGACGCACCACGTCAACGCGGCCTTCATCCCACTCTGGCGGGCCACCTCGGCGACACGATCCATATAGAAGTAGTGGTCGTTAAAGCCGACCGTGCCGGAGCGGATCATCTCGCAGGCGGCCAGCGCCGCGCCCCAATACACGTCGTCGGGGGTGAGGGCGCTTTCGGCGACCCAGATTTTCTCGTTGAGCCAGCGGTCGAACGGCAAATCCTCGGCCCAGCCGCGCTCGAAGGTCATCGGGCTGTGGCAGTGCGCGTTGAAAAAGCCCGGCATCGCCGCGCGCCCTGACCCGTCGATGATCTCATCGGCCTTCAGATCGCCGGGCGCTTTTCCGACTTGAGCGATCTTGCCATCCTGAATCACAAGATCGGCGTCATGCAGAATAGTCCCCGCGTCGTCCAGCGTCACAATCTCAAGATGCCTGATATGGGCGATGGTCATGTCAGTTTTCTCCCGCCGGAAGTTTGGCACTGATGGCGGCGCAGGGCAAGCGCAACAAAAATGGGCGGCCTCTTTACGTTGAAGGCCGCCCCTGACAACTTGATCAATCCCTGCGCGTCTGGCTAATCCCAGTCACCCGACACCAATGATCTCATGCGCCAGTTTTCAGCATATCCCCATAGAATCCGCCTCGCCATACGACACGGTTCTCAACGCGTGAAATTTTCCACGCTTTCGGGCTGCGCACTAGTTGGGCTGTTATGACGCCGCCGGCCACAAAGTAATTCTCTGGCGAATTTACATCAGGCTGGCTGTTTGCCCAAAGGTGCATGGCGACTAAGTTGGCTCGCACGGTGGCTTTTTCGCCGTCGATAGTCACATCATGGCTGGTGAGCAGGTGTTGCGTGCTCCGGAAACGAGCAAAACTTTCTTTATGGCTATTCCCGATCACCTCAGGACCAACCATCGATGCGCCATTAGGCCTGATCACCTCTGCATCTGGGGTGAAGATCAGTTGTAAATGCGAGACCTCAAAGTTTTTCTCATCGAGCGCGCGGAAATAACGGTTAAGCGCCTGAGTTACCTCAGAAATAGCAATCCATTGGTCTTGTGACATATTTTGTTTTCTTGCTCCAATCAGCCGACACTCGCCAGGCACACCATGCGGGTGAAAGGCAACGATATGGGCTAATCGACCGCCGCGATCTCCATCTCGACCCGCGCGCGCTCCATCACCATGGGCGCGGTTGGCGGCGCGGCGGCCTCCGTCAAAGGCTCCAGAACCCACGCCCGCAAGCCGGGCCGCAGGGCGAGCATCAGCCCCGCGCCGACCATCAGCCCGATGGCGTTATACAGGATGGCGCGCTGCGTGCCAAACGTCTCGGCGCTGTAGCCGATCACCTGCGAGGCGATGGGTTGAAGGCCAAAGCTGACCATGGTGAACAGGCTGATAATCCGGGCGCGCATGTCGCGCGGGGCCAACTGCTGCAGCACACCCATCGCGGTCGTAAGCACCAGCGGCCCGCCCAGACTGACACAGAACATCGCCGCCATCGACAGCGGCAGCAGGCTGGAAGTTGACAGCAGCGCGAAGAAGACGCCCATCCAGATCGCCGCGCCGCTCACGATCAGCCCGATCCGTTTGGCGGCCTGCGACAGCGGCAGCAGGACAATCGTGGAGACGAGCGCGCCCGCGCCTGACGCGCCAAGCAGCAGCCCGAAGGTGCCGGCGTCGCCGTGCAGCACGGTGTCGGCCACGGCAGGCAGGATGTTGATCGTCGCCAACCCGAAGAAGGTCACCAGCGTGGCGAAGATCATCAGATCAACCATGCGCGGCTGCCCGCGCACATAATTGAGCGCCTCGCCAAAGCTGCCCGATTTTTTCCCTTGTGGTATGGTCACGACCTGCGTCGAGCGCACCACCAGCAGGCTGATGATCACCGCGATGAAGCTCAGGCCGTTGATCCAGAAGGCCATCGCCGCGCCCAGGGTCGTCAACACGACGCCCGCCAGCACCGGGCCCAGCATGCGCGCCAACTGCACCATCATGATGTTGAGCGTGGTAGCGCGCCGCACCTGCTCCATGCCAGACAGGTCGCCAAGAAAAGTCTGCTGCGTCGGGAAATCAAGCGCGGTGGCGACACCCGCCAGCAGCGCGATGATGTAGATGTGCCAGATTCGCGCCAGATTAGTCTGCACGAGAAAAGCCAGGATAAAGGCCAGGGTCATCATGACCGCCTGCGTGCCAATCAGCAGCTTGCGCCGGTCAAAACGGTCAGCGATCACGCCTGTCCACGGGCTGAGAACAAACAGCGGCAGCCCGGCCAGCAGCGCGACTGTGCCCAGCGCGGCCTCGGAATGGGTGATCTGCCAGACCACCCAGCCCTGCGCGGTAACTTGCATCCAGGTGCCCATCAGCGAGATGGCTTGCCCGCCGAGATAGGTGCGAAAGTTCGGCAGCTTGAGCGGGGCGAAGCTGCCTGAATAGGTTTTGATGAGAGATACGCGTTGAGTGGATGTCATATACCCGTTTCTTGGTGTGTTTGGAAGAAGGAATCTTTTTGGGGAAAGCATATGAGCCATGTATAGGGAAATAAGACGCCTAATCATTATTGCAGATAGCGTTAGTGGCGAGAATCTTACGAGGTGAGCAGCGGTGATGATGAGATGGGCGTCAAGGAGGATCGATCCCGGGTCGTCAAGGGTCACGATTTCAAGATGTTAGAGGTGGATGGAAGTCATGGTGAGAATTCTGGAAGGATACGGGCGGGCGTGCTCACCTCATTGCCTTTACGGTGTCTGGTTTTGAGGCAATGGAATGATCTTGATTTTGCTGGCGAAACGCTTCATGTCATCGACGTTAGCAGTCAGCAAGGTATCGATGCCATAAGCGATCATCGTGGCGACGATATTTGCATCATGGATTTGTTTGCCACCTACGGGGATTTCCTTGATCAACGCCAGCAGATTGAGCGTGACTTGCTCGGTTTCGTCGGCCATCTGATAAAGCGCGCGGATCGCGTCAATCTCCCGATGCATATTGTCAGAACTAAGGGATGGCATCCAAGATTGCGGGCGGGTCAGAGTGACAATGTATTCGCGCAAAACCTGCCGACTGATCCACATTTCTGTCTGTGGCGGTTGAGCTAGAACCAGCCTTTGGGCTTCCCGATGCAATGGCGCAGCTGCAATTGAAGCTCTTAGCAGCACATTCGTATCCAGAAAAACCTTACCTGCCATCGTCGTCGTACCAGTCGGCGCGATTAAAGGAAAAATCTGGTGATATCGGTGTTGTAATCACCGCCGACTCGAACAACGCACGCCATTCTTCCGGCGACAGTTTGCGCTGTTTGGCCTGTTCCTGCAAATGATTGATCAATTCGCGCTTTTGGTCTTCGGATAGCTGATCGACCAGTTCAAGCAGCGTTTGATAAGGGATTGTCAGTTGAACTGCCATAGTTCGCGCTCCTTCTTGAACATCTTATTATAGCCACACATGAGGGCACATGCCGTCAGGCGAGGACGTCTCGGCGTCATCGAGCGTGACGATTTCTGGGCGTCGGAGGTGGATGGTGCTTATCAGCTGAAAGGCCCTACAACCCAACAAGCTGCGAAGCCATATTGACTCCGAGCCTCCACCCCACAACAAACAGCACACCGAGCGCGACCCCGCTCACCATCAGCGCGCGGATCATGGCGGGTTGCCACGTTTTGCCTCCACGCCGCAGAGACGCGGCAAGCAGCGCCCAGCCACTGATGGCTAGTAAAACTACCACCAGCCATGTAAGAACGGAGTTTGCGGCAGCATAATGGCCAAGCCCAAACTCGAAACCACTCGCGAGGCCTAACACCCCACTGGTTAGCCCACAAAATAACCCGGCTCCAACTGTTCGAAGTGACATCAATCTGCCTCCAGGGTTAGTTAGCGACCGCTAACCC
>Ga0137463_1000771_pt1 | contig 10721 bp, 11 predicted proteins | sample EasRivERMGT800_2_FD_102333 | JGI IMG/M metagenome (GOLD analysis project Ga0137463, IMG submission 102333) | Soil microbial communities from meander-bound floodplain in the East River, Colorado, USA - East River MetaG ERMGT800_2 | ecosystem: Environmental > Terrestrial > Soil > Floodplain ...
GCCACTGCAGGGGATGCCACTAACCAGTTTGATGTGTAACGTCACCAACGTGTCAGACCTGGCGCCTTTGAAGGAGATGCCCCTCAAAGAGCTCCATTGCGACTTCAAACCCGAACGGGACACCGAACTGCTCCGTTCCATTAAGACGCTGGAAAATATCAACGACAAACCGGCGGCCCAGTTCTGGAAGGAATTCAAGGAATAATGCGCGCTCCGGTCGCGCGGTCTGACGCCTGAACTCCAACAGGCATTGCATTTTGGGGAGAATATGCCCTATAATGAGTTTTTGTCGGAAGACTGAATGAACGGCAACCGCCATCCGGCGGGGGCTGGTCACAGCGAAACAGGTAAGCCGACCGCGTGCAACACCCACCCAGGTGTTCCACGCGGTCGGCTTTTTTTTATCCAGCCGCTCAAGATTCGGGATCCCCAGCACCCGTCAATAAGGATTGCCCATTCCCAAAACCGCAACGAAACCGAAGGCGTCACCGGCGATTTTGCCCAAGTGTCAGACCGGCATTCAAGGGCTCGACGAAATCACAGGGGGCGGTCTGCCCCTGGGCAGGCCCACCCTGGTGTGTGGCGGCGCAGGCTGCGGCAAGACACTCCTCGGGATCGAGTTCCTCGTCCGGGGAGCCCTGCTGCACAATGAACCGGGAGTGTTCCTCGCCTTCGAGGAAACCGCCGAGGAGCTCGCCCAGAACGTCGCTTCGCTCGGATTCGACCTGGCTGACCTGATCGAACACAAGCAACTGGCGGTCGACTACGTTCACATCGAGCGGAGCGAAATCGACGAGACGGGGGAATACGACCTCGAAGGCCTGTTCATCCGCCTGGGCCACGCGATCGACTCCATCGGCGCCAAACGGGTCGTGCTCGATACGCTGGAGACGCTGTTCAGCGGCCTGCCGAACGTCACGATCCTGCGGGCCGAACTGCGCCGCCTGTTCCGCTGGCTCAAGGAGAAAGGGGTCACCGCCGTCATCACGGCCGAGCGCGGCGACGGCGCGCTCACCCGGCACGGCCTGGAGGAATACGTTTCGGATTGCGTGCTGCTGCTGGATCACCGGGTCGAAGGACAGATCTCGACCCGCCGCCTGCGGATCGTCAAATATCGCGGATCGTCGCACGGCACGAACGAGTTTCCGTTTCTGATTGACGAGGGGGGCATCTCGGTTCTTCCGATCACGTCGCTGCAGTTGCAGCACAAGGCCTCCTCCGAGCGCATTTCCAGCGGCGTACCCGCGTTGGATGCCATGCTGGGCGGTCCGGGGTTCTTCCGGGGGAGCAGTGTTCTGGTGTCGGGGACTGCGGGGGTCGGCAAGACCAGCCTGGCCTGCCACGCCGCCGACGCCTGCTGTCAACGCGGCGAGCGCTGCCTGTTTTTTGCCTTTGAGGAGTCGGAAGCCCAATTGCTCCGCAACATGCGGTCCATCGGCCTCGATCTGGGGCCGTGGGTAAAGCAGGGGTTGCTGCGATTTCACACCGGCCGTCCGACGATGAATGGCCTGGAAATGCACCTGGCGAGCATCCACAAGCAAGTCGAAGCATTCGGGCCCCATCTGGTGGTCGTGGATCCGATCACCAATTTCATCTCGGCCGGGACGGCGACCGAAGCCAGTTCCATGCTGATGCGGCTGGTCGATTACTTGAAGTCTCGTGAGATCACGGCCCTGCTCACCAACCTGAATCATGTGGCGAGCGCTGTGGAGCAGACCGACATGGGCATTTCCTCGCTCATCGACACCTGGCTGTTCCTGCAGGACATCGAACTCAATGGCGAGCGCAACCGAGGGCTGCATATTCTCAAATCGCGCGGCATGGCCCACAGCAACCAGGTCCGGGAATTCCTGCTCACCGACCGGGGCGTCCAGCTCACCGAGGTCTACCTGGGGCCGGAAGGCGTACTTACGGGCTCGGCCCGGCTGGCCCAGGAATCGAAGGAGAAGTCGACCGAGGTCCTGCGCGGCCTGGAGATCGAAAGGAAGCGGCGCGACCTGGCACGCAGGCAGCAGGCACTCGAGGCCCAGATCGCCGTGCTCCAGTTGCAATTTCAGACCGAAGAAGAAGAGCTGAAACGGGACATCGCCGGCGAGCAGGCGTTTGTGGAGCAACAGGAACAGGGCCGCCACGAAATGGCACGCAGTCGCAAAGCCGATTCGAACGGACACCCGGGATCCCCCAAGCGAGCTCGCAAATGATCAGGAAGTCCAGATCGAACGGACAAGCAGTGCAGACGGCGGCGCCCAAACGCTGGCACCTGCGCCTGTACGTCGCCGGGCAGACGCCGAAGTCCGTCGCGGCCTTTGCCAACCTCCAGCGAATCTGCGAGGAACACCTGGCCGGCGAATTCGAAATCGAGGTGATCGACCTGATCGAGAACCCCCGGCTGGCAAAGGACGACCAGATCGTTGCCATTCCGACTCTCGTCAGAAAATTGCCGGAGCCGGTCCGCAAGATCATCGGCGACCTGTCGGATATGGAACGAACGCTGGTCGGCCTGCAATTGCGGACCTCCAGGATATAAGGAGACAAGTCCTTGAAGAATAACGAGACCCGTGCCCCCGGTCAGGCCACGACCGCGGCATTCGCGGAACAGAAGCTGAACCGCTCGCACGAGCGCTACGTCCTGCGATTGTATGTCGCCGGACTGACCCCCCGATCGACGCTGGCGGTCGAGCGGATCCAGGCCATCTGCGAGCGCCACCTGGCCGGTCGTTACGAACTGACGATCGTCGACCTGTATTTGCAGCCGGAGGAAGCCCGGCGGGCGCAGGTCGTCGTCGCCCCCACGCTGGTCAAGCAAAGCCCGACCCCCCGGCGATTGTTCATCGGAGACATGACCGACGAGAAGAGAATCCTCGCGGGCTTAAACATCGCCTCTTGAGCCACTTCGGGCCACCAGACAGCCGTCACATCACAATCACCATGATCCCCCCCACGACACACGCCGACGTTTTTGCGGAAAATGAGCGGTTGCGCCTGCGACTCGAAGAAGCCGAGGCGGTCGTCGAGGCGATTCGGGACGGAATCGTCGATGCGGTGGTCGTCCGCTCCACGCCCGGTGAGAGCGTTTACACCCTGGAAGGGGCCGACCGTCCGTACCGGCTGCTGGTCGAAGCGATGCAGCAGGGAGTCGCCGTCCTGAATTCCGAGGGCATGCTGCTGTACTGCAATCCCGGCCTGGCGGACCTGTTCCAGATTTCCGTGGAGAAAATGACCGGAGCCTCGGTCGACAGTCTTGTGGCAGAAGGCGGTTCCGCGCTGTGGGCCGCGATGTTGGGGAACGTCGAGAACGCATCGGCCCGCCACGAGATCCAGCTGTGCCGCCGGGACGGGACCACGTTTCCGGCAGCGCTCGTTCTCAGCAGCCTCCCCTTGCGGAAATTCTGTCTGCTGGTCACCGATTTGAGCCAGCAAAGGCAATACGAGGAACTGGTCGTGTCGAGAGTCGCGCTCCGGCACTCCGAGATTCGCTATCGGCGGCTGTTCGAGACGGCTAAAGACGGCGTTCTGATCCTCGACAACGAGACCGGAAGAATCACCGACGCCAATCCGTTCATGAGCGAACTGCTGGGGTACTCACACGATCATTTCTTAGGTAAGGAACTTTGGGAGATCGGCCTGTTCAGCGACAAATCGGCAAACGAAGCCGCTGTGCGAAAACTGCAACAGACCGGCTACATTCGTTACGAACACTTGCCGCTGGAAACCAACCGTCAACTGCGGGTTGAGGTCGAGGTGGTCGCCAACGCTTACCAGGAAGATCAACACGGCGTCATTCAGTGCAACATCCGGGACATCACCGACCGCAGCCGCCTGGAAAAACAGCTTCAGGAGCAGGCCCAGGCGCTGGCGGACCTGGATCGACGCAAGGACGAGTTCCTGGCGATGCTGGGTCACGAACTCCGCAATCCGCTGGCGCCCATCACCAATGCCGTGCAACTCCTGGGACTCAGGAAGAATGAAGACAAGGTCCAGAACCGAGCCCGGACCATCATTGAGAGGCAAGTGGGGCAGCTGACGCGACTCGTTGATGATCTGCTGGAAGTCTCCCGGATCACGACCGGAACCATCCACCTGCAACGAGAACAGGCCACACTGAACGGTATTGTGGAATGTGCGGTGGAGACGGTCCGATCGCTGATGAACCAGCGCCGGCACGAACTCACGCTGTCGCTCTCGCCGCAACCGATCTGGCTCGATGCCGACGCCGCCCGGTTGGAGCAGGTGGTCGTCAACCTGCTCACCAACGCCGCCAAGTACACGGCCGACGGCGGACACATTTTTCTCACCGTTCAGCAGGCCGGCGACGAGGCGGTACTGCGGGTGCGGGATACGGGCGTCGGAATCGCCCCCGAACTACTCCCGCGGATCTTCGACCTGTTCACGCAGGCCGAACGATCGCTCGACCGCGCCCAGGGCGGGTTGGGAATTGGCCTGTGCCTGGTGCAACGCCTGGTGGAAATGCACGGCGGTCGAGTGGAGGTTGAGAGTGCCCTGGGGCGGGGGAGCGAATTTGTCGTCCGTCTGCCGATGATTTCGACTTCGGCGTCGCCGCCAGAAACCGGCATCGAACCCGCCGAGCCCACCGGACCAGCCTTGCGAGTGCTGGTGGTGGACGACAACGTGGATGCGGCCGAAAGTATGGCGCTCCTGATGCAAGCTGCCGGGCATCAGGTGCGAATGTCAAACGACGGCTCGGCGGTGCTGGCGGCGGCCCTCGATTTTCTCCCGGAAGTCGTGCTGCTGGACCTCGGCTTGCCCGGGCTCGACGGCTACGAAGTGGCGAAGCGGCTGCGCCAGGAACCCGCTCTGAACGACCTCGTACTGGTTGCCGTGACTGGCTACGGCCAGGATTCCGACCGGCAGCGTTCGCAAGAGGCCGGGTTCGATCACCATCTGGTCAAGCCCGCCGACTTCGAGAAGCTGCGACAGATCCTGGCCAGGGTCAAGAAGAGCCGTTAGCGGTACATCGCAGGTCAGTCGTCAACCGCGGCGCCCGCCGGTGTTGACAGCGATGGCTGCATCCAGTCGATCTCGGCAACAGTCTGCGGTGGACGCAGCCGTCGGGCACCACGTTTCTTCAGTAGCCCGACCGGTCGTTCCGCTATCTCTGAATCGGGTGGTTCAGGACTCGCTGCAGAGAAAACAAGAAGGATTCCTTGAGATCGCTGGATGGCTCGACGATTGTGGATGGAACGCCGTGAACGGCATTGACGGAACTCGATCAAGAACCTGAATTTTCCGTCAACCTGGCCAGCAGCGCATCTCGTTTCGTTTCGCTGGAGATCAGCTTCACCACGTCGACGGCGGCCTCAGTCTGGCCGGCGTCGTCCAGACTCACGGCGCAGTCGGCGGCGACTTCGTCTCGCAAGAGGGCGTCTGCGATGCGCGCAAGTCCCATCAGGACCGCCGGTGCGGAACCTTGATCGGCCGAATCGCGGCAGGCTTTCGCCAGCGCGGCGTCTCTGGCCTTTCCATCGGAAATCTTTAGCGCGCCCAGAATCTCGGGCATCATGTTCGGGGGTCCGGGATCGGCCGGCCCGCAGCCGCCTGATAAGGCGAGCGTCAAAATCAGCGGAGCGAGTTTCAGCACGGGACGCATCGCGGCCTCAAGATGGACGGACTTCAGGGCTGCCGCCTCTTTTCACGCGGCGAGATTGCAAGTCTGGCGCCCGGACATTCTAATATTCGTCAGAACGTTATTTCAATCCGACTCTCGAAATTTCCGAGCCGCGAATCCAGGAGTCTGCAATGAAACGCCGCGCCTTCACGCTGATCGAACTCCTCGTCGTGATCGCGATCATCGCAGTTCTCGTCTCGCTGCTGCTGCCGGCCGTGCAGCAGGCCCGCGAGGCCGCACGCCGGGCGCAGTGCAAGAACAATCTGAAACAGATCGGCCTGGCGCTGCACAATTACGAATCGTCGATCAAGACATTTCCGCCAAATCTCGTGCCCGGGGGGAGTTTCAATTACAGCGCGGGAAACTGGGGTGTGCTGGCGTTTCTGAGTCCCTATCTCGACCAGACGTCCATTTACAATCTGATGAACCTGAACGCCCCAACGTACGCGCCGACCTCGCCCTATAACATCGCCGATCCGAACAACGCGATTGCCGCCGCGCTGATTGTGCCTTCATTTCTGTGTCCCAGCGACAGAGCGCAGTCTCTCGGCGGAGATTACGGCGTCGCAAACCTTGCGCCGTCGAATTATTGCGCCAATCAGGGGTCGGGCGTCTACGCCTCCGGAAACGGCTCGCCGTACAGCTCGGATGGCGTCATGTTCGCCAACTCCCGCATTCGGATTGCCGATATTACCGACGGCACCAGCAACACGGCCTGCATGTCGGAAAGCGTGCTCGGCGACGGGACCCGCAGCGTTTTCGGTCCGACTCCGCCGGGTCCTCCGAAAACGACCTATGGCTACCTCCTCACGTTTCAGAGTTCTCTGGACGATGCTTCGTGCTCCGCTCCCACCGCCTGGAATTACGCGGACCTGAGGCAGTTTTTGTGGTACTCCGGAGAAATGCGCAACACCGCGTACAACCACTATTACACGCCCAATTCCAAAAACTATGACTGCATCACGAACGCGCAGGCATTGGGTTACACCGCGATCGGCTGGAAAGCGGCTCGCAGCCTGCACGTCGGCGGTGTGCATCTGTTGCTTTGCGATGGCTCCGTGCGGTTCGTGGCCGAGAATGTCAACGCCACTCTCTGGCGATCGGTGGCCACACGCAACGGTGGCGAAGTGCTCGGAGATTTTTGAGTCACCCGAAATTGAGCGGCTACTCGATGCACCCTGCCCAGAGTGACTCAATCCCGTTGTCGGCTTTCGAGTTGGACGAATACCGGCAGGCCGGATTCATCGTCCGTCGCGGGACGTTCACGGCCGGCGAAATGGCCGACCTGACAGCCGAGACCAATCGACTTCTGACGGAACGCCGCGACTTGATTGATCCGTGCAATCTGCGCTGCCGATTCATGGCGCACGTCGAGACCGGTGATAAGCTGTTCGAAGTTTTCGATCCGGTCAACGACATCTCCCCGGTCTGTGCACGGATCACGAGCGACGAACGGCTGCTGGCCCTGGTCGAGTCGATCATGGGGGAACCAGCGTGCCTGTTCAAAGAGAAGCTGATTTTCAAACCCCCCGGGGCGTTGGGCTACAACCTGCACCAGGACATTCCCCGGTACTGGGACGGTTTTCCACGATCCTTCCTGACCGTGCTGCTCCCCATCGATCCGTCGACCGAGGAGAACGGCTGCACCGAGGTGTTTCGCGGCTACCATCACGACTTTCTTTCGCCTGCCGACCGCCCCGACCAGTACATGCTCCCTGATGATTGCGTCGATCCGGCACGCCGCGTGAGTCTCGTTCTGCAGCCGGGGGACGTCGCCATTTTCCACGGACTCACGCCCCACCGTTCGGCTCCCAACCGTTCTGGCGACATGCGGCGCGTGTTCTACGTCAGCTACAACGCCCGGTCCGAAGGTGGCGATCAACGGGAGCGCCATTATCACGCATTCCGGGCGCGGATGCGGACGCACCTCTCCGCCCAGTCGGATCGTGCCCTGTATTTTCGATAATTACACTGTTCGATCGTTTCAGAGAACCAGGTCGTCTGATGTCCGTTGCCCAGCCCGAATCGCTCCCCGCCAGATCCGGATTGCAGGCGATTCCGTTTTTCTACGGCTGGGTCATCGTCGTGATGAGCGCTCTGGCGATGCTGGCCACCCTGCCCGGACGAACCCACGGATTGGGTTTGATCACCGAGCGGCTGCTCAATGATCCGCAGCTCCAGCTCGAGCGGCTGCAATTTGGAAAAATGAACTTCTGGGCCACCATGCTGGGAGCGGCTTTCTGCCTGCCGTGCGGCCAGCTCATCGACCGCTTCGGTTCGCGTCTGGCGCTCACCCTCGTGACGGCCGCGCTGGGGATCGTGGTCCTCGCCATGACGCACCTGACCGGTTACTGGCCGTTCTTCGCAGCCATCCTGCTGACGCGCGGTCTGGGACAAAGCGCCCTCTCGGTGGTCAGCCTGTCGATGGTGGGCAAGTGGTTTTCGCGGCGCCTGAGTCTGGCGATGGGGATCTATACGGTCCTGATGGCGCTGGGATTTATCTCGGCGTTTGAGATTGCCCGCGGCTACCGCGAGGCCGCCTGGCAGACTGTCTGGTCGGGCCTCGGTTACGCGCTGCTGTTCGGAGTCGCCCCTCTCAGTTGGCTACTTGTCCGCAGTACGCCCGAAGAATGCAGGCTGGCTGTCGATGGCGCGCCGCAGTCGGCCGGTGAGGCCCCTCCCCCGGCGACAGGCTTCACGTTGCGCGCGGCGCTCGCCGAGCCGGCCTTCTGGGCGTTTGCCCTGGCGACTTCCGTTTACGGGCTGGTCAGCTCGGGCGCCTCGCTCTTTAATGAAGACATTCTCGTGGAGCGCGGCTTTACGAAAGAGACCTACTACACGTTGCTCAAAGTCAGTACGGCGCTGGGGTTGGCCGGCAATTTTCTGGCGGGCTGGCTCGTGCAATGGACGTCGCTCCGCCGCGTCATGGGAATCTCCATGTCGCTGCTTGCCGCCGCCCTCTTCGGGCTGCCCCAGGTCGGCACGTTTCCACAGCTTATGGCCTACGCCGTGGGGATGGCGCTGGGGGGTGGAATGATGACGGTCGTCTTCTTCACGGCGTTCGGCCAGGTCTTCGGCCGCCTGCACCTGGGGCAGATCCAGGGGATCGCCCAGATGCTGACGGTGTTTGCCTCGGCGCTCGGCCCCATGTTGCTCGCGTATGCGAAAACCTATACTGGGACGTACATGCCGTTTTTCTACGCGTCCGCCGGCGTGGTGGTCGCTCTCGGAATCTGGACCTGTTTCCTAAGACTACCTGCGCCAGGAGTTGTACATCATGCCGGCTGAAGATTCACAAGCAGTCAGGTTTCATCTGTCGCTGAACGTCGCGGACCTGACGCAATCGGTGCAGTTTTTTCAGGCATTGTTCGGTGCCGAGCCGGCCAAGCAGCGTGCCGACTATGCGAAATTCGAGCTGCTCGATCCACCCCTCGTCCTGTCGCTCGAACCGCACCCCCCCGGAGGCCGCGGCGCGCTCAACCACGCCGGATTCCGGTTCCCGAGCTCCCCCGCCCTCGTCGACGCGCAGCGCCGTCTCGAGATGGCCGGTTTTCAAACGCAGCGGGAAGAAGGGGTCGAGTGCTGTTACTCGCGGCAGACGAAATTCTGGGTCAATGACCCCGACGGCGGCCTGTGGGAGTTCTACGTCCTCGAAGGGGACATCGAACACCGCGGCGCCGGGCAGGCTTCCGACGATCTCTTGCCGCAGGTCGCCAACTGCGGCCCGGCCTGCGGACAACAGGCCCCCAATACAAAGGTTTATGAGCATCGGATGGGAGACAAGCTGGCGCTCTCCTCTATTGACGAGGGCACGCTCGCAGAAGTCCGGCTCCGCGGAACATTCAATCTCCCGGATCTGGCGGCCCAGCTCCCCGAATTCTGGCCGACGCACGTCGTGCTTTACAGCCCGGGGGCAAGCTGCACATCCACGTGCTGACGGCCGATCGACCACTGGCCGATGGCGCTCTCTCCCTGGCCGGCCCGGCGGCGCGCGTCAAGCACGTCCCGGTCGACCACGAGCTGCTGAACGTTCTGCAAGAATCGCAATTTGCCAGCGTCACGCTGACGACATTTCGATCGGCCCCCTGCTTCCGCCTCGGCGACGCGGAATTGAGGGAAACGATGGTCGTCTGTCAAAAGCCGATGGCCGACCTGTGCGGAGAAGTACGGGTTGTCGTCTACAAGGGCCCGTTCCAGCAGGTGACCGACGACGAAGACCGCACGTTCCGCCGAGGCGAGCGCATGACCATCCCCCTGGCCGCCTGGGAGAATCTGCAAGGCACTCCGCTGGGCAATCAGTTCGTCTGCTTCGACGTCAAAACCGACACGAATGCCGTCTGCGGAGTCCATTGACCATCTCACTGCCACGCCGTCCGTCTTCCACATTTGCCGAAGGATGTTAAGATCGACGGACGAAATCTCGCAATTCTTCCGTTTCAGGCGATCCGGTCTCCCATGGCGAAAAACCAGCTCCAGCCCATCCACTGTGCCGAGCAATTGAAAGCTCTCGGCGAGCCGTCGCGGCTGCGCATCGTGAGTGCGCTGCGCTCCGGCCCGAAGAGCGTGAGTGAGCTTGCCGAATCTTTGAATATCGAACTGGTGACCGTTTCACACCACCTGGGAATCCTGCACAGCGCTCACCTCGTCCAGAAGAAGCGCAAGGGGCGGTTCATTCACTATTCTCTGTACGACGGCGTATTCCAGCCGACCGATTCGTCGCGCGGCAAAGAACACATCGACCTGGGATGTTGCCGCCTGGAAGTTCCAAAAGAATAGAGCTCAGCCCGCGGTGGAGTGCGATCACGACCGACATCCAGGGTGATCGTTAAGCCTGTCGTACCCACAATCGGCATTCTCGCTCCCGAGCTCCCGCCTGGGAACGTCGCCTGCGAAGCTCCTGCTTCGCCTATCGTGCCGTTATGCCCGACTGGCCGAGCCCCTCACCGAACTCGTCTGCGACTTCAAGCCATTGCGTGACGCCGAATTGCTCCGTTCCATCAAGACCCTGGAGACGATCAACAAACCGGCAGCCGAATTCTGGAAAGAGGTTGATGAGAAACAGGCCGCCTTCGAAGCCTGGACGAAAAAGGTCGCC
>Ga0137463_1000772_pt1 | contig 10714 bp, 11 predicted proteins | sample EasRivERMGT800_2_FD_102333 | JGI IMG/M metagenome (GOLD analysis project Ga0137463, IMG submission 102333) | Soil microbial communities from meander-bound floodplain in the East River, Colorado, USA - East River MetaG ERMGT800_2 | ecosystem: Environmental > Terrestrial > Soil > Floodplain ...
AGCATGACAAACAAAGTGAGAAATGGACCAAACATGTCAGGGAACACCTAACTATTCATGCTACCCAGATCGAGCGGCGTTTTTTCCAACACATCTTCCAGGATTGTGCGCGCCGTACTTCCACGGAGTTCAGCTTCAGGCTTGAGAATGAGGCGATGAGAAAATGTCAACGGCACAAGAATTTTGATGTCGTCCGGAATCACATAATCACGTCCACGGATTGCGGCAAAGGCCTGTGCCGCTTTCAACAGCGCCAGAGTCCCGCGCGGGCTGACGCCTAGCGTCAAATCCGAGTGCTTGCGCGTGGCCTCAGCCAGCGCGACGATGTAATCCTGCAAAGTGCCATCTACATTCACATCCCAGACTCGTTTTTGAAGGGCGAACAATTCGTGACCATCAACAACCTTGCCGATTTTTGTAATCGGATGCTCCCGCCAGAGATTGACTAGAATCTGACGCTCATCCATATGGGATGGATAACCAAGCGAAAGTCGCATTAAGAAACGATCCAATTGGGCCTCAGGGAGCGGAAACGTACCTTCATATTCAATCGGATTCTGCGTCGCCAGTACCAGAAACGGGCGCGGCAAATCGCGCGTCACGCCGTCTACGGTCACTTGTTGTTCCTGCATCGCCTCCAACAAAGCTGATTGCGTGCGTGGCGTGGCGCGGTTGATCTCATCAGCTAGAAGAATATTGACGAAAATCGGACCAGGCTTGAATTCAAACTCCCCGCTTTTCTGATTGAATATTGATACTCCGGTAACATCGTTTGGCAACAGATCAGGAGTGCACTGAATGCGTTTAAAGCTAATTCCCAGGCTTGTTGCAATCGACCGTGCCAGCATCGTTTTGCCAGAACCAGGCATATCTTCAATGAGTACATGTCCCTCACAGAGCAACGCCACCGCAATGAATTCGATGGCCGAACGTTTACCAACAATGACATGTTCAACATTTTCAATCAGCGGGATAACAAACTTTTGAACATCTTCCATCGGGCATCTCCCTTAGTGTAAAGAAATTCTTCATGCCATTATATACTCATTAAGGATGTCCTGACTACTGGCTCATCCCACGTTGAGTCGGCAATATTACACACATATTTTAGAATGTGTTGCTGGGGACGCTCGGATAAGTTAAGTTGACTCATCGCGGCCCGTATCAAACTCGATCCTCCTCCTGTAATTTGCAAAATCGCCGTATCTCTCCGACTCTTATATCTGCGTTGCAAATAATGTCAGTGGAACTGTTGTTCGAGAAACGCTTTTGTTGAATATCGCGCGCAGCTTGCACTCTTGAGCGAATCGCTTCCGACGACTCCCCTACTCGATCTCCGCTCAACTTTTCATAATCTACACGCGGAACTTCGATGTGGATATCAATACGGTCCAACAATGGACCAGAAATTCGTTTTTGGTATTTGGTAACGACAATAGGCGCACGCGTACAGGGTTTTTGTGTATCACTCCAGTATCCACACGGACAGGGATGCACACAATTTGACACATTTTCAATGTTTAGCGAATGGCAAAAGCCTGATCTTAAGAACATATTTCAATACTCTACATCAAATGTATTGTTGAGCAACCCGATAGAAGGAGATCCATTGCTGCATAATTGTATTCTCGTAATGGTTACTTATACCCGTAGATCAGATGTATGCCACACTGGGAGATTTTGGTAATGCTATAAGCTTTACTATTTCCAACCACATTCACTAAAGAGCATATAATATCCTTAATGCCAAACATCCTTCCTGCATCACTAATCTCACTCCTCGGGCGTGAGCATGAGACCGGGGCGCTGAGTCAACTCTTGCGCTCCTCCGAAGTTCGCCTCGTCACCATCACTGGTCCCGGCGGCGTAGGCAAGACGAGCCTAGCCTTGCAGCTTGCCCATGATGTACAAGACCCCTTTACTGACGGCGTCTTCTTTATTTCTCTTGCAGCGATTACCGACTCGACCCTTATTATTCCCACGATCGCGCAAACCCTAGGCGTTATCGAATCTCCGAACCGCTTATTGTTCGACAGTCTCAAAGATTTTTTACAAAATAAGCAAACATTGTTGCTGCTCGATAACTTCGAGCAGATCATCTCCGTTGCCCCGTTGCTGACCGAGTTGTTGTCAACCTGCGCCGAGTTGCGAATATTGGTCACCAGCCGTGAAGCATTGCGCTTGCGCGGGGAGCACGAATTCCCTCTCGCTCCACTCGCGCTGCCAGACCGGCCATCAATCAAGACATTGCTGCAATATCCGGGTATTGCGTTGTTCGTCGAACGCGCGCAAGCGATCCAGCATGACTTTCAATTGACGCCGGACAATGCAAATGCTGTAGCTGAAATTTGCAAGCGCTTGGATGGTTTGCCGCTGGCGATCGAGCTGGCGGCCGCACGCATCAAACTGCTTCCGCCGCAGGCTATGCTTAGGCAGCTGCAAGAGTCACCTTTACAAATGCTCACAAGCGGCGCACGTGACCTGCCTGCCCGTCAACAAACTTTGCGCGGCACAGTTCAGTGGAGTTATGACCTGTTGAACGCCCACGAGCAGCGCACGTTCCGTTGGCTGTCCGTTTTCGTTGGCGGCTGCACATTGCAGGCGGCGCTCACTGTGGCTCAGCCGCCAGCCTCTTTGGATACGCTCGATTCACTGGTGAACAAGAGCCTCTTGCGTCAGACCGAAATCGACACCGAACCACGTTTGACGATGATGGAAACCATCCGCGAGTTTGGGTTGGAAGAGTTGTCGCACACGCATGAATTGGAAGCCGCGCGCCGTGCCCACGCCAGCTATTATTTGTCGTTTGCTGAAGAAGCCGAGCCGCATCTTTCAGGCACCGACCAGAAGAACTGGCTCCAGCGAGTGGCTCGCGAGGAAGACAACCTCCGAGCGGCGCTTCACTGGGCGATAGAACATCGGGAGGGAATTTTGGCTCAACGAATGGCCGGCGCGCTACAGCCATTCTGGTTTGCGCGCAGTCACTGGAGCGAGGGCCGCCGTTGGTTGGAAGAAGCGTTGGCGATGGACTCTGGCACCGCACTGGCTCCAGTGGTCCGTGCTAAAACGCTGTACGGGGCAGGCATCCTGACACGCTTTGAGTTTGCCCGAGCGCGGATGTTGTTAGAAGCAAGTCTGAAGTTGTATCGCACCCTCGCCGACAAAACCGGGGTGCTCATGGCGCTTGTGGAACTGAGTCGCATCACCGCCTATCAAGATGATCAAACGGCTAAGAATGCCTTTATATCTGAAGCCGCCTCTCTGCTCGAAACCTTGCCCGATAGTCTCGTGCAAGCGAATGCCTACTCGGATCTTGCACTTATCATGGATCTTGGCGCCAGCCAATACCCTCCCGAGACCGCCCACTTTCTGGCTGAAAGCGAACGCATCCATCGTGCGCTAAACAACCCAGCCGGGCTGGCATTGGCTCTCATCCGCCAAAGCAGTATAGGGTTATTCGAAGAAGATTCCACCATGATGCAATCTCGATTGGATGAAGCCGAGCGCCTGGCACTGGAACTCGGTGACGAGCGCATCTTGGGCCGCCTGGAAGGCATCCGCGTGTTACGCGACGTGCAGGAAGGCGATTTCGCTGTCGTGCGCCTTCGCTTGGAAAACTCCCTCCAGCAGTCCGTCAACCGAGGTGACCATCAAGCGCCCTTCTGGCTGCCAATCCTGGCTGCTGTTTTGCATGAGCAAGGTCTGGATGTGTGGTCTGCGCGGGTCTTTGGCTTGGCAGAGGCTTTACCCGAGACCGTCTAATTGCGTGCGTACGCAACAGCCTTTAAACAGCGCTTCCACATCAGCGACGCTCGCGGCCAAGTAAGCGCTGAATTGGGCGACGAAACGTTTGCCCGCGAGATCGCGGCGGGTCAGCGACTGAGGCTGGAAGACCTGCTGGCAATTCCTTATCCGCAGGAGCCCGCGCCCGCTCCGGTTGCGGGGACGTCGTCCTCCGGCGCATCTCTAACGGTGCGCGAAATCGAGGTGTTGCGACTGCTTGCCCAAGATCTGAGCAACTCGCAAATAGCCGAGCGGCTCGTTGTCAGCCGCCGCACGGTGGATGCGCATCTGCGCTCGATCTATGACAAGCTCGGCGTCAAATCCCGCGATGCGGCCATCCGTGTTGCAGGCGAGAATCGGTTAATTTAACGGCGAACAACTGTTGGCTGGGGGCGAAGCGAGGTTTTCATCCAGCATCCGCTATGGAAAGATAGGCAAGGAGCATAGGTAAGTTACCGATGTGCGTTGCGTGTTTGCGTCCTATACTGTTGATAACAAATCAAACTAAAGGAGCCTACTATGTCTAATTCAACCATGCAAGCACCAACCCCCGATCAACCCATCCCTACCCCGCCCGATTTCCAAGTGGTGTGGGATAACCCCAGCGACGCCCGTCAGACTTGGACGTTCGACCCAATCCATTTCTCCGAGCCCCTCGCACCGTTGCCCTATGCCGTTGCCGCTGCCTTTATGATGGGCGGCAATGTGGGCTTCGAGGGGGCAGGCGTGCCCTTTCAGCTACGCGTTCAGCATCTCAACACCTATTTATACTTTGGCATCCTGCCTAAATCTGCGCCGCCAGAGGTGGTGACGAAAGGCATGAGCCTGCTCAACCGCACCGCGCCGGGTGTCTTCAAGAGTTTAATGGGCAAGATGACCGCCGGATTCGGCAAGCCCCTCAACTCTATCATTGAGCGATTTGAGTCCTATTGGCTTGATGAACTCCTGCCGGAGATGAAACAGCACATCGCGTACTTCGAAAGCAGCGACTTGCGCGGCATGAGCCTCGATCAACTGCGCGCGCACCTGGCGGAGACACTCAAGCGTGCGGAGCGGATGGGCGCCCTGCATAGCGTTATCCTGCCGATGTTGTATGCCATGAGCCAGTTCGAGGAGTTGTATTGCGAGCTCTTTGAGGGTGCCACTACGCTAGATGCCCTGCGACTCACGCAAGGTTTTGACAACAAGACCATGGAATGCGACCGCGCCCTATGGCGCTTGAGCCGTGCCGCCCGAGCCACACCCGAGGTGCAGGCGATTCTTTCCAGGCACGCACCGGGCGAGGTGATCCCTGCCCTGGAAAAATCAGCCGCCAGCCAGCAGTTCCTGGCTGACCTGCACGCCTGGCTGGCTGAATACGGTCAGCGTCTCAATTCGACCTTTGCCTTCGGCGAGCCAAGTTGGATCGAAGATCCAACGCCCGCCATCCAAAATTTGCAGGCGTACATCGCGATGCCCGATCTCCGACCTGAAATGGAACCAGCCGCGTTGGCCGCTGAGCGTGAAAAATCAGTGACTGAGGCGCGCGCCAAACTCGCCGGTTATCCACAAGCCGTTGTCGACCGCTTTGAAACCCTATTGAAGGCGGCACAGGTTGCGACCGTTGTCCATGAAGATCACAACTTCTGGATCGACCAGCGCATGCCTTATCACATCCGGCGGCTCACCGTGGAATTCGGAGGGCGTCTGACACAAGCCGAGTCGCTCGAAGCGGTGAACGATGTGCTCTATCTGACGCCGGATGAATTGCAGGGCGGTCGGGACGTTCCCATGAAACGTCTGGTGCAGGAGCGCAAAGCAGAGATGGAGCGCTTTAGCCATGTGACCCCGCCACCGATGTTGGGCACGGCACCCGCCTTTGAGATGACCGACGGAGGACCTCTGCTTCGCGCACTGTCCAAGGGCGAGGCGAGCCCGGCCAACACTGGCAAGAGTGATACGAACAAGGTAAAAGGGTTGGCGGGGTCGGCGGGCGTGGCACGCGGCACCGCCCGAGTGATCCGCTCGCTAGCGGAGGCGGGCAAACTGCAGCCGGGCGATGTGCTGGTGGCCGTGTCTACGGAGCCGCCATGGACGCCGCTGTTCGCCACGGCCGTAGCCATTGTCACCAATACGGGCGGCGTGTTGTCGCATAGCGCCGTTGTCGCCCGCGAGTATCGCATCCCAGCCGTGGTTGGCACCGGCAATGCGACAAGCACATTCCACGATGGGCAACTGCTCGAAGTGGATGGCAATACTGGAATCGTGCGTGTGGTCGTTGAGGAAATTCTCAGCCCATTTATCGCAGTCGCAGTTGCGTGAGGACGGATTCCAATAGAAAGCATCAAACAGAGTAAGTAATGTACGCACCGTCCCGAAGGTTTGGATTGAAAACAGACTTGCATTGTGAGAACCTTCGGGACGTTCTTCTACTGACATCGATCATTCACCTCGCGGAAGGGCGCGTCTATCCACCAAAGGAGAAATGAAATGAAACTCAATGTTATGTTTACGATCACGGCGGTTTTCCTAATCCTGGTAGGCATCCTCTCATTGCTGGGTCCAGTACTAGCACCTGGCGCGTTAGCAAGTGCTGGCATTCTTGATGCTACAGCGCGTTTCAACTCCATGCTAGCTGGCGGGGGATGGCTGGCGCTTGGCGTTATCGCCTGGCTGGTTCGGAATGCAGAGCCGTCGAAAACGCGTGACTCGCTCGTCTTCGGTTACACCCTGTTGTTTGGCCTATTGGCTGTAGTAAGCCTATATGGGATCACCTTATCCGACATGCCATCCCATGCTTCTTCCTGGGTGGGGGCCTTGATCTGGGCCCTGTTGGCAGTTGGCCTCTTCATCGCGGGCAGAGCCAGCATGTCGACAAGCACAAGTTAAGTCCATTGGTTCATGCGACACTCACCATTGAATCTCTTGTAGATTGGTGAGTGTCGCTACTAAGAGGAGTAGCTATGAACAAATCAAACCAATCGATTACAGGAATTGCTGAAATATCGTTGCGTGTCCACGACCTTGACCTGATGAGAAGATTCTACGAACAAGTGATAGGGCTTCAAGTTCTGCGAGAAAACCAAGAGAGCAGTGGCAAGGCTATATTCTATGCCGTCGGGACAGGGGATGATAACCTGGCGCTTTTCGAAGAGACATTGATGGATTGGTACACGTGAGACAAATCTCCTCAAATCGACCCGAAGATGACCACCCTTGCTCATTTTGCCTTTAGCATTGCACTCGATGATTTTGAGTCTGAAAAGAAACGGCTAGAACTGCTCGGCATTGAGATCGTAGATTCAGGTACATCGAGTTGGATGCACTGTCGGATGTTTTACTTCTTCGATCCCGAAGGAAACCTGATCGAGTTCAAGAGTCATGATGAGAATATACGGTAAAGGAGCAAACATGAACAAGTCAGACCGCCATGTCAAAGGCTTGGGTGAAGTGTCCATCCGCGTCAAGGACCTTGACGCGATGCACAAGTTTTACGAGGAAGTAGTTGGTCTTGAAGTGCTCAGACGAGATGAGAGTTTTGTTTTCTTCAAGGTTGCAGAGGGTTATGGGGGGCATACACAGAATCTCGCCCTCTTTGATGCAACCGACCGTAATTTTCTGGAAAACAAATCACTAGGACTCAACCCGGAAGCGACGACTCTGCATCATATTGCTCTTAACGTGGCGCTTGAAGATTTCGAATCTGAGAGAATGCGCCTCGAGGGTTTGGGGTTGAAGGTGACTGCGACCGTACATGAGTGGTTGCATGTTCGCTCGATGTATTTCTCCGACCCGGAGGGGAATTTGCTGGAGTTTGTCTGTTACGATGAGACGGCTGGAGTAACAGTATGAACCTTCTATGGCTGGGTGATCCCAAATCCTTTGATGTAGCCCTGGTAGGCGGCAAAGCGGCGAACCTCAGCCGCCTCGCCCGAATGTATCACCGCGTGCCGGATGGTTTCTCCTTGCCGGTGACTGTGATGGATGAGGTGCATCCCCTTGACCTACGGGATGAAATCACCGCCGCCATCTCGGACCTGATGAACTGCCACCGCCTCCCCGACTTTATTGCCGCTGTGCGTTCTTCCGCTGTGGATGAAGATGGAGCCACCGCCTCCTTCGCTGGACAGCACGAGACCTACCTCAATATCGTCGGCGCGGACGCCATTATTCAGGCAATAACACGTTGCTGGGAATCTGCTCGCTCAGAACACGCTCTGGACTATCGCCGCCAGCAAGGGCTGTCAGTGGAACGTCCGCAAATCGCTGTACTCGTGCAGCAATTGGTTGCGTCAGATGTCTCTGCGGTCGTATTTAGTGCCAACCCGATCACTGGCAGTCGTGATGAACTCATGATCAACGCCAGTTGGGGATTGGGAGAAAGCATCGTCGGAGGAACAGTGACTCCCGATACGTTCATCGTGCGCAAATCTGATCTAGCTATAACCAGTCAAACCATCGCTGACAAACAGCACATGACTGTCTCCACACCGGGTGGAACACATGAAGTGGATGTCCCGCGTTTCCTGCACAGTGAAACTTCTTTGAATGAGGAGCAAGTTGTTGAGATGGCAAAGCTTGTCTTGACATTGGAAGTAACAATGAAACATCCGGTGGAAATCGAATGTGCCTATGCAAGTGGCGAGTTGTATTTGTTGCAATGTCGTCCTATCACTACACTAAGATAGTAGGAATAACACTTGGCTTTATCCTGTTGAGCTGCAGCATGATCATTTACGGGACGAAAGTTGATCCATACAAGGTCAACCACAGCAGATGAATTCTTCATTACCACTGGATGCTAGAATGATTTGGTTAATTGTTCATCGGATAACCAGTCATGAAACGTACCATATCGACCCTTATTCTCGCCATACTGATTCTGTTCACATCGTCTTTCACAACAGGGACAGCCGTCTCATCCACGAGCGTGGCTTACCCTAATGCGCTTTGGATCAGGGCTTTGGATGATATGCATCCCCTCTGGCAGACTTGGTGGTTTATCGGGTCGATCATCGTTGTGTTGAGCGTGCTTATCGCAGGTGGACTCAGGCTCAGGTTAGGTGCGATTCGTCAGCAAAACATCCATCTCGAAACACAAGTCGCCGAACGGACATCCGAACTGCTTGAGACAAATAAACTTCTCGAAAAGGAAGTAGAGCAGCGCAAACGCGCTGAAGCGAAATTGGCAAAACGCGCCGCGCAGGAATTACAACAATCCGAGGAACGCTTCCGGGTCATGTTTGAGAGCGCTGGGATCGGCATTGCCCTGGTAGGCATGGATCGCCGTCCGCTGGAGGCGAACGCCGCGATGATCGAAATGACCGGATACAGCCCTGAAGAATTTTTCCAAAAGAGCGGCGTGGAACTAAGTTATCCAGATGATGCAGATATAGGAATTCCAGAGTTGCAAGATGTATTGGATGGAAAACTTCATACCTATCAGATCGAAAAACGTTATGTTCGCAAGAATGGCGAGATCTATTGGGTGCGGCTGACAAATTCCGTTGTCCGCGCACCCGATGGCAAGCCCGAATATTTTGTGACCATGGTCGAGGATATCAACGAGCGCAAGCATGCCACGGAAGAGCTTCGCAAATCACAGGCGCGTTTCCAAGCCCTTTTTGATAATGTGGCAGTCGGCATTGCCGTAATGACCCTGGAACGCAGACCACTTGCGTTCAACCCTATTACCGAAAAGATCATCGGTTACACATTTGAAGAAATTCAAAACGTTGACCCCCGCCTACTCGCGGTTCCTGAAGACAGAGAGATGGATACCGAGTTGTTCAAGGAACTGATAGAAGGTAAACGCAATTCGTATATCATGGAACGACGCTATCGCCACAAGGATGGACGAGTCTTCTGGGCACGTATCAACTATTCGTTGGTACGCGATCTGGATGGCAAGCCCGATTACCTAGTTGGCATTATCGAAGATATTGATGATCAAAAGCGCTCCACAGAAAGACTTGCCGAACAGGAAGCTGATTACCTCCGCACACTGCAACAACGCGTAGAGGAACGCACCCAGGATTTGGAGGCAGTCAACCAGCGCTTGCATAAAGAGTTCGAGCAACGCACAAAGATCGAAAAGGAACTGGCAGAGAAAGCCGCAGACGAGGCAGTGGCAGCCGACCGCACCCGCCTCGCACGTGACCTTCACGATGCTGTTACCCAGACCTTATTTTCTGCCAGCCTGACGGCAGAGGTTCTGCCCGATCTATGGGATATGGATGTGGACGAAGCGAAGAGGTCCACCGAGGAATTGCGACAATTGACTCGCGGCGCGTTGGCAGAGATGCGTACGCTGTTGCTCGAATTACGTCCCGCAACATTGACCCAAACTCATCTAAGCGACCTGATCAAGCAACTCTGTGAAGCCTTTATTGGACGTTCACGCCTGCCCATCAAGTTGAACGTCGAAGGCGATTGCCAGCTTCCACCTGAAGTGCAGGTGGCATTCTATCGTATCGCCCAGGAAAGCCTGAACAATGTTTTTAAATATGCGCGCGCCACACAGGTGAACGTGGGGCTTTTCATTTCTTCAAACACAGTACGCTTTGAAGTGTGTGATAACGGAGTTGGTTTTGATATGTCCACGAGCAAGCCCACCAGTTTGGGCATGCGTATTATGCGCGAACGCGCCGAAGCCATCGGTGCAGACTTTCATATCAATAGCACCTTGGGTTCAGGTCTGACTCGAAAAGTGACTCTAATCACTGCGCCCACTGGCTTTGGCAAAACAACTCTCAAGAATTTGAAGAGGCACCCATCACAATGAAAAAACGAATCGGTTTCATTTCACTCGGAAAAGAATCTCGCCCGCCTTCGGCACATACAACACTCCTTGCTCCTCGCGATTCTTCCATTCATCCACATTGACCTTCGCCGGGTCAAGATATCCTAAACCAAGCCGTACACAATCTTCTGCGGATATTTTGCTGGCAAG
>Ga0137463_1000773_pt1 | contig 10710 bp, 13 predicted proteins | sample EasRivERMGT800_2_FD_102333 | JGI IMG/M metagenome (GOLD analysis project Ga0137463, IMG submission 102333) | Soil microbial communities from meander-bound floodplain in the East River, Colorado, USA - East River MetaG ERMGT800_2 | ecosystem: Environmental > Terrestrial > Soil > Floodplain ...
TACAGGGTAAGTGGGAATGATTTATTATAATTTGCGCCGGTTAAATGCCGGCACAACATGTTTCAAAATTTTACTCAAGAGCAATACTGAAATTCACAACAGCAGGTTGTAAGCACATTTCATCTGTGCAAACCTGGAACTCAATGCTGCCACTTATATTCGTTTTTACATTATTTTTCAGTGTAACCCGCTGCACGAAATCAACTTCATTATTATATTGCCATGATTCAATATCAAGACTTTCTTCCCTGCTTTTCTCCAGTTTTCCTATCTCTTTTATTTTTCCTTCAAAAACAAGGAGAGGGTGTTTGCTGAACCTGATGGTAGTAGCTGTGCCGATAAAATTTTCCGGTTGTTGCTGTGCATACAAATGCCAGCCATCCTCTATGGTCGCTTTTAGATGCAGTTCGTAAACTTTATCAGATATTTTTTTTGCGTTGTAATTCCAGCTAACCGGTTTCTGGGCCTGGACAACAACAGCTGTCATCATTGCTAAACAAAAGCCGATTCTTTTTTTCATGTTCGTTTTCTTTGATAGAACTCTGCCGCCGTGCCAGGTCTTAGCGAGATGATACACACGGCAACAGAGCACCATGGTTTAATAGTCATGGTCAACGGATCGTATGGTTCTATAATCATTATCATTTATAGCTTAACCAGGATTTTTTTACCATCAATTTCAAAATGTACGCCACCCATCATTTCCAAAACAGTAAGCAATTTGGAAACGGACACAGTCCTGGGAATACCCGTTGCAACAAAATGACCGGAGATTTTATCCTTAAAAACTACCTCCACATCATACCAGCGTGACACCTGCCGCATGATGGTATTGATGTCGGCGCCATTGAATTTGAACATTCCATTTTTCCAGGCCACCACTTCATCCGGATCCGCATCATCCACTATTTTAATCTCACGCTTGTCATTTAGAACCGCTTGCTGTCCCGGTTTCAGAAAACTAATTTTTTGTCTCGCAACAATCTTGACCGCTCCTTCCAGTAATGTTGTTTTAATATCGGATTCGTCTCCATAAGCATTAATATTGAAATGCGTTCCCAGCACTTCCACCTGCATGCCATTTACTTTCACCTTAAACGGCATGGAAATATTTTTCGCCACTTCAAAATATGCTTCGCCCGTGATCTCCACGATCCGCTCTTTTCCAATAAATTCCGTAGGAAAACGAATTGACGAAACGGAATTGAGCCAGATCTTTGTTCCATCGGAAAGAACCAGCGATCTGAATTCTTCGCCACGCCCCGTTGTCAAACTATTGTACAAAACTTCACCCCGTGATTTGTTTTTGCTGGAATTGTAAGCCAGCAATCCATCTTCCTTCATTACAATGGTGCTGCCTTGTTGTGCAATCGTTCCATTGGCTTTATTATCCAATGTAATTTTTGATCCATCCGCCAATGTCAAAACCGCTTTTTCGCTTCCGGGGTTTATATCATTTTTAAATCTTTCTCCTGTTGGCTTTGTAGTTGCCATGTCTTGCTTTTCTTTATGGTGAAAGAGAATGAAATAAGCGCCGACAGAAAATGAGATGAGAAGAACGGCGGCTGCTGCCGGCCACAAGCTGCGCCGGGAAGCGGAGAGAGGAACTAGTTTTCCTTTTCTTCTTTCTTCGATCCTGCTCCAAAGATCCTGGCTGTTATACGACAGCATTTCTTTTATGTCGCCTTCTAATTTTTCCTTATTCAGGATCTCTTTGTAAACGTCAATGTTATGCGGGGATTGGGCAAGCCAGTTTTCCAATTCGTTTTGTTCTGATTCGTCCAGGTCCAGATCACTGACCAGTTTGTTTAGTAAGACTACGATCCTTTCGTTCATTTCTTTTATGTTTTTTCTTAGCGGTGCTCGGGCAAATTCTCGTTGGGAAAACGACTGATCAGAATTTTCATTTACAAAATGTTATTAAATAAATAATATAGGGGATAAACAGGTCAATTATATCTTTTGATGTCCTTGCCTCACAATTTTTGATGTCTGTTTTGTAAAGCAATGAATCCCGCCTTTGGCGGGACAAGCTGCTATGAACCGCAAGGATCGCAAAGAATGAAAAAAATCTTGCGTTCCTTGCGTGGCCCTTGCGAACCTTGCGATACTTGTATTTTGTATCGCAAAGAGCGCTATGAACCGCAGGGATCGCAAAGAATGAAAAAAATCTTGCATTCCTTGCGTGGCCCTTGCGAACCTTGCGATACTTGTATTTTGTATCGCAAAGAGCGCTATGAACCGCAGGGATCGCAAAGAATGAAAAAATTCTTGCGTTCCTTGCGTGGCCCTTGCGAACCTTGCGATACTTGTATTTTGTATCGCAAAGAGCGCTATGAACCGCAATGGTCGCCGGGTAAAATACAAGTGAAATCCTGCTTTTTTCTTTGCGTTCCTTGCGAAAACTTTGTAAACCTTGCGATACAAAAAAACATGACCGAAAACGAAATTTCAAAAATTATAGTAGAGGAAGCCATTTATATTCATAAATCAATTGGCCCTGGAATGCTTGAGTCCTCTTACGTTAATTGCCTGGCTTACAGGCTTATTAAAAGAGGCTTGAATGTGAAAACGCAAGTGCCGGTTCCATTGATTTTTGAAGAAATAAAACTCGAATGCGGTTACAGAGCAGACCTGGTGATTGACAACAAAGTTGTGATTGAAGCAAAAAGTATTGAAGGCATTGCCTCTATTCATTTAGCGCAAACATTGACCTACTTGCGTTTCTTAAATCTAAAGCTTGGTATGGTGATGAATTTTAATTCTGTTCTGATGAAAGACGGAATTAGGAGAGTTGTAAATAACTTATAACCTTGAGTTCATTGCGCAATCTTTGCGAACCTTGCGATACTTGTAGTTTTGTATCGCAAAGAACGCCATGAACCGCAATGAACGCAATGAAAGCCATACTCTCCTTGCGACCATTGCGCATCCCTTGCGCTCCTTGCGATACTTTCTCAATTAAAAAGCATGAATTAAAAGATAAAAAAGGGGGGTTAGAAATGATCTCACCAGGTTCCGCTTGCATCGCGAAGCAATTCCTTTATTTCAGCAAGCAATTCCTCGCTGTTTGAGAGATATTCATAGAGGGAAAGATTATGAGGTGATTGATGGGTCCAGTCATCAAGTTCTTTTTTTTCTTCATTATCCAATAACTGATCGTCGATCGATTTACGGAGTAGTATGATGATCTGTTCGTTCACTTGCAGGGGTGCTGCGACAAAGGTTTAATGTACGATGCTATTAAGAAAACAGGAAAATGCCCACTTTCATTTACACGAAAAGAAGGAAAGTTAACAAAGCCGTCATATTACAAAGGACGGACAATAACCCTTTTTTTAAAATATTTGCCCGGATGGAATGAAGCGCCCTGGCTTTTTGCACCCTGACTGTATCGATCGTGATGTTTAATTTTTCGGCGATCTCAGCAGTGCTCAATTCTTCTACAAAGATCAGCTTGAAAATATTCCTGCGAACCGGCGGCAGGCTTTCCACTTCTTCCAGTATCGTGTTCAATAGTTCGGCTTTGATGATCCTGCTCTGAACAAAGTCTTCGTCTTTTTCCATTAAATAAATGATCTCTTTGTGGGATGCTGTCTTACGCCGGGAATGTTTCAGGAAATCGAGACAGGCATTCCGGGTGACCGCATATAAAAATCCTTTTATTTTCACCAGGTCGTCAAAATCATTTCGTTTGCGCAATAGTTTGATAAAGGTTTCCACCACGATGTCCTCCGCTTCCTCTTTATTATTGACCAGGTTCCGGGCAAAATAACAGAGCGGGCGGAAATGAGCATGATAGATGCTATTGATAGCCTCCTGGTCCCCCTGCCTGAATGCCGATATGAGATCATTTCCGTAGGACTCGCTTGTAGACATCAGTTGGTTGCGGATTTATGTTTGAACAATCGTTTCATTTAAAAAATGTGGTCCACGAAATCATCATTCATGACTTTGCCATAGCATGTTAATAAAATATGATTTGTTGATAAAATCATCAGGATATGAATCAGAGCCGGGCTTTAACAGAGATAGGATTTCATTATGGGAAGAGGGTTCTTTTCTGCATGATCTTAGCAGAGGGTCAGGATAAAAAAATTCATCCAATGCAGGTTCTATAGCCGTTTTATCCGGTGTTTTGTGATTCTTTCTTCGTGAGTTTGCCTGTCTTTGCGGGTAAATATCGTAGGAAACTAAGTAAAAACCAATAGTAACTCTACGATTTTTATCCGGAAGTGAATAACTTTTCCGCAACAGCTCTGCGAATGTCAAAATCTTCATGGGTTCTATTTTGAGGCTTAAATGCTTTTTTCTGATTAGTTATAAGTGAATTATAGGTTGCTTTATAAAAAGCAGTACGGATAATTGATAGTAAGTATTGACCGTGCGGGAAACCAGGGATAAAAAAGGCGCAGGTCTCAACTTACCGTCTAGAGGCACTGGCATGCCGACCACGTATAAGAAGAGCCCACGCCTAAGCGTGGGCATTCTACTTCTCATCCCGTGGTCTGAAAAATTGCCAGTTTTCTAGACGAGAATCAAAGCGAATGCTTCAAGTATTATTTGAAGAATCGCAATATTATAAAATAAACCAGATGCTATGCCGGTTGTTTTATTATCTATTTTTGTACAAAATTATACATTTACAGACAATAAATGTACATTTTTTGTCTAAAATAAGATGTTTAATCATCTTTTTTTATAAGAAAATCTGCAGGGAAAACTGGGGAAAAAATCAGGGCGGACTGCTGGCCGGATGCTATTTTGTTCTCACTTATAAAATTATTTTCCTCAGAAGGCACTGGCATGCTCACAGCGAATAAAAGACCCCGTTTTTTGCGGGGTTTTTTTAGACGTTTGGGTATATGTGGATTTTGCGCCGACCGTAGTTCCGACTTTTAAGATCAATTATTTATGGAAAGACCATGGTGCAGAAAATGGAATTAAAGGGTTACATCTTCTTTATAATATTTAACACGTCTTAATCCTCCTCAGTCCCAGAATGAATCCCCCATAAAGAGTAAAAAATTATACCAGGCTTTTCGCCTTTGAGCAAAAAGAATCCTGAAGTTTGAAAATTGAAAAAACACAACCAAAAGAATATTGTGTATGAAAATTTTTTTTGAAATTTGTGCAACCGATTTGATGTAGTGAATTCTGATTCTTCTTCTATAATGTTATTAAACCTCCCTGTTAAATCATAAGGCAAATACCTGCCTATAAGAATTCGCCTGGCAATCCGAAGGATAAAGAGAATTTTTTTGCTTGCTCTGAAGCAGGGCAAATCTTTTGTTATACGCCGGTATACAACATTAAACAATTTTATGTTCAATCATCGTATTTACTGTACATTTTTTTGTACAACACTGTTCATTTCTTTACCCGCTTGAAAACGAAGGCGAAACATATACACAGGGGTGAGGTTTTACAGGGTGCTGTAAGAAAACACAAACTTAAAATTACCCAGGTCGTTAAAAAACTAGGCATCAGCAGGGGAACTTTTTACAATCATGTTGAAGATCCAAATCTGCCCTTTGAGATACTTGAAAGGTATGGTAAGGCCTTAGGTTATGATTTTACTGCGGATATCCCTGAAATGGCAAAATATACTTTGGAAGAACCATCTGAGGTTTATGGACAGCCGTCGACTTTGGAAGAGGCTATAAAGCTAGGGGAATACTGGAAGAATAAATATATTGTATTGCTTGAAAAACACCAGCGGCTGATTGAAGAATGGCAAGCAAATAAGTGAACATTTTTAATCCTGCAATTAATTTCAATATTTCTGAATGAAAGAGTCAAATTTTTTCAGAACGAAGACAACGAAAATAAAAGACCCCGACACTTTGGTCGGGGTCTTTGCTAAACCGTCCTCATAGATAATAGATTCTTTTGATCATCGCTTAGCGACATCATTGAATTTTCTGAATATGGATTTTACAGCGCTGTTGATTTCTTTGGTGGTTAAATTTTTACTGTTCACTTCATCAGTTGTCCAACCCTGCCAAACAACTTTATCTGTTTTTGCATCAGTCACTGTAATGGTAACTGTTCCTTCTCTTACAGGCGTCTCGTAATTATCATAGCCCATAAATTCTGAAGGATAATAAACGTTGTAATAACGGCGTGAGTAAGGATTGTAAAAAACACGGCTGAAAGGACGACTGTAAACAGGTTCAGATTGTTGTCTTGTACTTCTTTCAACCAGCACATCATAGCTGATCAATACATCCGGTCTCCTGTTCTCCATTCTCCAGCCTTGTTTGTTCAATGCATCTGAAACTGCCGATTTAAATTTTTGTTCCATGAGCTGATTACTCCTGTTCGTTCTGCTTTCATCCCTCTCAACCCATGCATAAGATTTGTAACGTGAAAAATCTACACTATTATCTTTCTCAACATGAACGGGTGCGGAGCAACCGATCACCATCAATGCCGCGACGGCCATGCCTAAAAACCATTTTAGATTTAATGTTTTCATAGTATGTTTTCCTTATTTTTATTTGATTCTAATAATGCAATAATCGTTCTATAAGAACGGGAAACTGCTAGAAAGGCTTATTAAAGGAGTGTGAAAGTTTAAAACGGAGGGAGTTAATAATTGAAAATTGAGCAATGAACATTTTTCAAATAAAACAAATTCTCAATGTTCAATTTTCAATGATCAATGCTCATTGTTCAGGCAAGCCCAATCTCAAAATGTCTCTCAGGAATTTGAACATCTAAAAAACCTTTGCGAATGAGTCGCTGCTGAAAATCTTTCTGAACATTGTATTCGCCATGAACAAGAAACAATGTTTTGACTTGTTTGGGATCCTGGCAAGATAGCCATTGTGAAAGATCTTCATAATCGCCGTGAGCACTCATGCTGCGAATAGCACCAATTTCTGCATGCACTTCATGTCTCACTCCAAAAATGCCAACTTCTTTTGCACCTGCCATCAAATGCCCTCCCAAAGAATGCGGCTCGCAATAACCTGTCAATAAAATTGTGTTCCGGCTATTCTCAACATTATTACTGATGTGATGCTTTACTCTTCCACCTTCTGCCATTCCACTTGCAGAAATGATGACACAGGGTTCATTGCGGAAATTAAGCAGCTTGGATTGTTCGACGGTCTTTACATATTTCAATCCTTTGAAAGAAAAAGGATCATTATCAGTTTCTAAAATTTTCTGGATGCCCCGGTTGAAATATTGAGGATATTCTTTTACAATGTCTGTAGCGCGTATACTCAATGGGCTGTCCAAAAAATAATCAAGATCAGGCAAACGATTTTCTAACTCCAATTGATTCAAATGGAAAAGAATTTCCTGCGTTCTTCCCACACTGAATGCCGGCATGATCAGTTTCCCTTTTTTCTGAATGCAGGTTTTTCCGATCCAGTCAAGAAGCATTTCGGGAGTGGTAAGATTGTTCTCATGCAGGCTGTTTCCATAAGTGGATTCAAGAAGAATATATTCAGCCTGTGAAAATTCCTGTGGCGACTTCAGGATAACATCCCGATAGCGACCCACATCGCCGCTAAATGTGATGCGTCTTTCTTTTCCATTTTCGGTAATTTTTAAATGCCCACACCCACTTCCTATAATGTGACCCGCATCGCTATAACAAGCCTTCACTCCATCAATCACCCCAAACCAGTTTTCATAATTAACCGAGACAAAATGATCAAAAGCTTTTTCTGCGTCATCTTTTGTATACAGGGGTTTTAAGTATGGCTGACCACTTGCCGCTCTTCTCTTGTTCTCATATTTCACCTCATCTTCCTGTATCTCGGCTGAATCAAGTAATAGAACCTTTGTCAACTCTTTAGTGGCCGGTGTACAAAATATTTTTCCGGCAAAACCTTCTTTCACCAATTTTGGAATGAGGCCGCAATGATCCACATGCGCATGTGAAAGGACCATTACATCAACAGACGCAGCATCAAATCCAAATTCCCGGTTCAGGGCATCCGTTTCAGCTCCCATTCCCTGGAACATGCCACAATCCAATAAAACCTTTTTCCCATTCTTTAACGTAACCAAATGCTTTGAGCCGGTTACTGTTCTTGCTGCACCATGAAATGCGATCTTCATATTTTGTTTTTTGCTTTAAACGACCAGGTAATAAAAAACTCTGCAATAATTTCTCCGTTCTTATTTTTTCCAACAGATCTTGCCCGAAACATTTTTGGTTCTCCACTGATAACAGCTTCATCAATGGTGTTTTTTATCTGCATGCCATCTTCACAGATAAAAGTTGAAACCCCGATCGCTTTCTTGAAATATTCTCCCTCCACTTTCACGACAAGCATCGATACAGCAGGACTGCGTTTATAGAGATGAGCAAGACACAACGCACCTGTACTCATTTCCGCAGCCATACTAAGGCAGGCAAAATAAGTGGAACGAAAAGGATTTTTTGTGAACCATTTGTAAGGAACAACCGTTGTACAGCTGTTTTCATTTATTTCCTTGACTCTCACGCCGGCAAAAAATGCATTGGGAAGCTTTGAAAGTAAAAACATCCTGAATTTCACAGGATGCTTCATCAGTTTTATAAATGCCGGGGCATTAGAGTTTGTCATTGCTTTTGATAGCTTTTGGGATCCAGTGCTCGTGGAGCCCAGTCATTAAAAAAACCGATCACTTTATCTTTTACATAGCTTTTAGCACCATCTTCAAGGTATCCCGAGTTTTGCGTGTGGATCAGTTTACCCTCACCATCAAGAACAAGAAACACAGGAAATCCAAAACGCTGAGGATAGCCATATTTAGCCATTAGTTTTCCATTGAGATTCTCTTTGCTCCAGTTCATGTGATACACCACGAAACCTGCATTAATGACCGAGTCAATTTTATGATCGTTGGTAATAAACTCATGAAATCTTGCACACCATATACACCAGTTGCCGCCAATTTGTATAAACACATGCTTGCCTTCTGACTTTGCCTTCTTCACCGCATCGGCAATTCCCTGCTCAGCATTTTCTTCGGGTTTATAGAGGTGGAAACTTTTCATGTCCTGTGAAAAAATGATCATTGAACTCATCACCAGAGCAGCAAGTACAAATGTCTTTTTCATGCTTAACTTTTTAGAGGTTGAAATTAGAAATTTAACTCCACCTGGTTTCTTAATAAATCCTCAAACCTGTCTGCTCTGCGGATCAGCCAGTTCTTTCCATCCTTTACCAATACTTCGGCAGGCTTGTAGCGGGAATTATAATTTGAAGACATTTCAAAGCCATAAGCACCTGCATTGTAAAAAACAAAATAGTCGTCTTCGCTCACTTCATGCAACAGCCTGTCGGAAGCAAATGTGTCTGTTTCGCAAATATATCCTGTGACCGTATAAGATTTTTCCTGACCGCCCGGATTGGAGACATTGACGATATGATGGTAAGCATCATACATCATTGGACGTATCAAATGGTTGAGACCACTGTTCACTCCAACAAACACCTGGTGTCCATTATCTTTAACGACGTTCACCTTTGTAATTAAATAACCACACTCACTCACTAAATATTTTCCCGGCTCAAACCACAATTGATATTTTTTCCCATTGACAAAAAGATGAGCATCGAGATAAGATTTTAGTTTGCGTGCGATCAAACCAATATCGGTTTCTTCATCATCGGGTTCATAAGGAACTTTAAAGCCACCCCCAAGGTCAATCACATCCAGGTCAGGAAAATGTGGAACGAGTTCCGATAAAACCTTAATGCCATGAACAAACACATCGGCATCTTTGATGTCGCTGCCGGTGTGAATATGCAATGCTTTTATTCTGAGTTTATATTTATCAACAAGGCTTATTAATTCATCAAGCTGGTCCACCGGAATTCCAAATTTACTTTTTTCATGACCCGTTGAAATTTTAAGATTGCCGCCAGCAAGAATATTGGGTCTTATCCTCATGCCAACCGGGTAACTGTTGCCAAATTTTTTTCCGAATTTTTCAAGGTTCGACAGGCTGTCGATATTTATGTTCACCTTATAGTTTGCCGCTTCTTCGATCTCTTCAAAAGCGATCCCGTTGGATGTATAAAGTATTTTTTCTGGCGGCACTGCGCCGTGCAGCGCCAGTTTCACCTCGGTGGCGCTGCTGCAATCAATTCCACAACCAAGAGAATCGATATACTTTAAGATATTGATATTGGTCAGAGCTTTGCAGGCATAAAAAAATTTTGTGTCGACAATTGAAAATGCGGACACAAGTTTTTCATACTGTTCTTTTATTTTTTCGGCATGGTACACGTAAACCGGCGTTCCAAATTCTTCGGCGATAGAAATAAGTTGTTCGCGGGATAAACTTTGAGACATAGGTTGCAAAGATAAGAGGAGACGGTCATCGCTGACCAGTCGGCAGTTGGCAGTAAGCAATCGGCAGTCGAAACCCGACAGTAGTTGCAGTTGTCTTTGCATCACTGTCGACTGCTTACTGCCGACTTTTTTATGTTACCAGCTTTTGAATTTCTATTGGGCTTTTGTTGCGTCGCACTCTTGTACTGCAACAATTCTATTCATCAATTGTTGCAGTAGCCTGCCCTGAGCGAAGCGAAGGGTTCGGTAATTCTATTCAGCAATAGTTCCCGCTGATTGCCGCTGATTAATTCGCAGATCTCGCAGAATGTGATCTGCTCAATCAGCGATAAGATCTGTGTTAACTGCGGGAAAATTAATTCGTTTCGCGAAACTTCCGGGTCATAAAGAATACCCCAA
>Ga0137463_1000774_pt1 | contig 10706 bp, 8 predicted proteins | sample EasRivERMGT800_2_FD_102333 | JGI IMG/M metagenome (GOLD analysis project Ga0137463, IMG submission 102333) | Soil microbial communities from meander-bound floodplain in the East River, Colorado, USA - East River MetaG ERMGT800_2 | ecosystem: Environmental > Terrestrial > Soil > Floodplain ...
ACCGACGCGAACGTCGGCGGCGAGACGATCGTGAGCGACGTCCACGCGATGACGAACGCGCCGACCGGGACGCTCGCCGGCGTCTCGATCACGTCGGACGACGTCGTCCCGATCTTCCAGAGCCTCGACCTGTCGTTCGAGTCGACCCACACCGAGGTCTTCGCGCCGACCCCGACGACGACGCTCGACTTCATCGAGGACGAGTACGGCGCGTCGGTGCAGCCGGCCTCCTTCCCGCCGGCCGGGACGACCTTCACCTTCACCCTCCACCCGGCGGGCTCGGGGACCTCCGAGAGCTGCGACGTCGTCGAGCGCGGCGCGACCAGCGAGCCGGTGGCGCTCGTCGCGCCGAGCGGCCACGCGCTCGCCGACGCGGCGCTCGGCGGCCGCCTCGCCGTGACCTGGCAGCTCCCGAAGTCGTTCGACGTGATCGCGATCGAGCTGAGCGGCCGCTGCCAGGACTACTCCGGCACGATCTCGTCGTCGATCGAGAGCGACGGCCGCATCGATCCGACCGCCACCTTCGCGACCTTGAGCTTCCCCGCCGACCTCATGGGGACCGCGATCGACTCGGCGACCTTCCGCCTCCTGATCAAGGGGCCGAACGGCGAGAGCTGCGTCGTCGACTACCGCTTCGCGGACCACTGAGAGCGCGGCGCTCTCGAAGGTTCTACTTCGCGCCCGGCTTCGCCACCGACTCGAGCTCCTTCGCGAGCTCGGCCGCGGTCTTCTTGCCGGTGATCTTCTTCAGAGGCGCCGCTTCGGGCTTGTCCGACTTCGGGTCGAGGACGAGGATCGCGGGCGGGTCGCCCGCCGCGACGCCGAAGCGCTTGGCGTCGGCGCTCTCCTTGGCGGAGGCGCGCGCGACGACGAAGCCGTCGAGCGCGGCGTAGAGCGCGGGGTCGAACAGCGCCTCCTCGAGCTCCTCCGAATCCTTGTCGGTCGTCGTGAAGAGATAGAGGACGGGGAGCTTCGCCTTCTTCGCCGCGGCGCTCGCCTTCTCCCACGACGCGAGCGGCGCGCCGCCCCCCTTCTTCGCGTTGTCCTCGATCAGCTTGATGACCGAGTGGGCGTCGCGACCCTGCAGCGTCGCGATCAGCCTGCCGTACGAGTCGGTCATGAGGACGGTCGGGTAGCCGTTGACCTTGAAGCGGCCCGCGAGCTCGACGTTCTTCTTGCCCCAGTCGCAGTCGACGAAGACGTCCACGACCTGCTTGCTGGCGGCCACCACCTTCTCGTCGCTGAACGCACCTGCGCTCAGTGCCTTGCACGGCCCTCAGCCATCGCTGGTGAAGAACATCAGCATCGGCTTGCCCGACTTGCGCGCCTCCTTCATGGCGGCCTTCGTGTCGTGGTTCCACGGGATCTTGCCGCCGTCCTGCGCGTGCAGCGCGCCGGCGAGGAACAGCGTCGTCGCGAGCGCCAACATCGGCTTCACCATCGCAAGCTCCTCCTCGAACCCCTTCGGACGCCCGCGCCGCGATGCGGTCGACGGGCCTTCCAAGATACCGCGGACCCTCCGCCGCCGCGCGCCCGCCGGGTATGAACGGGCGCCATGGGCGTCGCAGCGAACGGCTTCTTCTCCGGCCAGGTCGTCGTCGTCACCGGCGCGAGCATGGGGCTCGGGCGCGCGCTGGCCCTCGAATTCGCGCGTCACGGCGCGGGCGTCGTCCTCGCGGCGCGTTCGAAGGCGAAGCTCGAGACGGTGGCGCGGGAGATCGAGGCGCAGGGCGGATCGGCGCCGGCGCTGGTCGTCGAGACCGACGTCGCGCAGCGCGACTCGCTGGCGCGCATGGTCGAGACGTCGGTCGCGAAGCTCGGCCGCCTCGACGTCCTCGTGAACAACGCCGGCTACGGCATGAGCGCCCTCCTCGAGGCGACGCCGCCCGCCGAGCTCGAGCGGATCTTCGCGGTCAACGTCTTCGGCCCGGTCCACGCGGTGCAGCTCGCGCTGCCCCACCTCGAGAAGAGCGGCCGCGGGATCGTCGTCAACGTCGGGTCGGTGATCGGGCGGCGGGCGGTGCCGGTGCTGGGCGCCTACTGCATGACGAAGTTCGCGCTCGCGGCGTTCAGCGAATCGCTGCGCGCGGAGCTGGCGCGGCGGAACGTCCACGTCCTCCACGTCGAGCCGGGGCTGACCGCGACCGAGTTCGGCGAGAACCGCGTCGTCGTGGGCGAACATCCGCGCCACTTCCGGTCGCGCTTCGTGATGAGCGCCGGGACGGCGGCGCGCCGCACCGTCGCCGCGGTCGAGCGCAGGAGCGATCGCGTCGTCCTCACCTTCTCCGGAAAGGCGCTGATCCTCGCCAACGCGCTCGTGCCCGGCCTGCTGAACCGGATCCTCGCCCGCAGCACGACGCGTCGCTGAGGCGCCCGACGGGGGCGTGAGCCGTCGCGGACTCGCGCTATGCTGGCCGGGCCTGCGCACTCCCACCACGGTCAGAAAACCTGCATGAATGACCGCATCCGATTGCGTTCCGGCGAGTCCCTGTCCCGGACCATCGCCGACTACGACCGGAGCCGTCCGAAGATCGCCGCGAGGACCCTGCGCGCCGTCTGCTACGCGCCCTTCCTCAGCATGGACTTCGACGCCACCGGCGCCGTCCGCCTCTGCAACCACTCGCACTCGATGGTCGCGCAGATGGCGCCCGACACCTCGGTCATCGACGTCTGGCGCGGCGAGGTCTACAAGCGCTACCGCTCCGAGTTCAGCAGCTACGTCTTCGACGAGGTCAACTGCCAGCACTGCGTCCGCCAGTGCACCGCCGGCTCGGGCAGCCACGTCTTCGCCGTCGAGCAGTTCGACCCCGGCGCGAACGACGAGCGCCAGCCTGCCTATCCCAAGCGGCTGATCTTCCGCCTCAACAGCACCTGCAATCTCGCCTGCATCATGTGCGACGGGATGACCTCGTCCCGGATCCGGAAGGAGCGCGACAAGCTGCCGCCCACGCCGTCGATGTACGGCGAGCGTTTCTTCAAGGACATGGAGGAGATCCTGCCGCACGTCGAACACATCGAGTTCTACGGCGGCGAGCCCTTCCTGGTGAAGGAGCACACGCGCATCTTCGAGATCATGGACCAGGTCAAGGCGAAGTGCACGATCTACGTCAACACCAACTCCGTGTCGCTCTACCCGAAGGCGAAGCACTTCCTCGAGACGCTGAACTTCAAGACCATCGCGATCTCGATGGACGCCGTCGATCCTGAACTGCACGGCGAGATCCGGACCGGCCTGCGCAGCAACCTCTTCTTCGGCAACGTCGACTACTTCCTCGATCTGCGCCGGCGCCGGCCCGGCTTCGAGGTGATGCTGAACGTGACGGAGCACCGGAAGAACTGGTTCGAGCTGCCGGAGATCTTCCGCTTCGCGGAGAGGAAGAAGATCTTCCTCCACATCAACACCTGCATCCATCCGCACAACGTGACGCTCTACACGCTGCCGGCGGACCAGCTGCGCTACGTGCTCGGCTACCTGGAGCAGCAGCGGAAGGAGCTGCTGTCCGAGTTCCCGAAGCTCTCGAACCTCGGCAACTACGACTTCCTCCTCTCGCTCATCCAGAGCGAGCTCGACTCGCGCAAGCCCGACTGGCAGCCGCAGAACTACAACCTGAACCTCGCGACCGACGGACTGCTCGCCGCGCCGCGACCCGGCGTCGCGCCGCTCGACACGCCCGAGAAGGTCCTGCGCGAGGCGGAGCGGATCGTCCGGCTGCTCGACCGCAAGAGCGCGACGCGGATGCTGAACGAGATGGCGACGCGCGTGCAAAGCTACCCCGGATCCGCGACGCGCGACGCTGTGCACCAGTGGATCCTTCATCTGCTGGGTACCCTCGCTTCGCCGGCGACCCGCTGAAGCGCTCGATCGCCGACCCGCGCCGGCGCCCGCTTCGTCGTGACGCTGCCCGATCGCGCCGCGCAGACGGGAGTTGTTTCCTCCGCGGCTTGAAGTCGCCGCGCGCCACCGGTACGACGCGTCGACCGCCGCGCCCCGCGATGGCGGGATTGCATCGGAATCTGGAGGCGCGCGTGCTGTCATTCCTCGGCGTTGCGGTCCTGGGTCTCGTCGGCGGCGCGAAGGGTCCGATGGGTCGCGGCGACGCGGCGCCCGTCGACCTGGTCATCGACCACGCGCAGATCTACGACGGCAGCGGCGATCCACCTTTCGCGGGCGCGCTCGCCATCCAGGGTGACCGAATCGTCGCCGTGTTGAAGGAGGGCGAGGCGCGACCGGCCGCGACCGCGACGCTCGACGCGAAGGGGCTCGCCGTCGCCCCCGGCTTCGTCAACATGCTCTCGTGGGCAACGGACACGCTGCTCGAGGACGGCCGCTCGCAGGGGGATCTGCGCCAGGGGGTCACTCTCGAGGTGATGGGCGAGGGCGAGTCGATGGGGCCGCTCAATGCCGCCATGAAACAGTTCATGGTCGAGCAGCAGGCCGACCTCAAGTTCCCGATCGAGTGGACGACGCTCGGCGAATACCTCGACCATCTCGTGAAGCGCGGCATCGCCTGCAACGTCGCGTCGTTCGTCGGCGCGACCACGGTCCGCATCCACGAGGTCGGCTACGCCGACCGCGCGCCGAACGCCGAAGAGCTGGCGCGCATGCGGGCGCTCGTGAAGCAGGCGATGGAGGAGGGGGCGCTCGGCGTCGGCTCGTCGCTGATCTACGCGCCCGCCTTCTACGCGAAGACCGACGAGCTCGTCGCGCTGTGCGAGGCGGCCGCCCCCTACGGCGGCCGCTACATCTCCCACCTGCGCAGCGAAGGCAACCGCTGGCTCGAAGGGATCGACGAACTGATCGACATCGCGCGCCGTGCGAAGGTCGGCGGCGAGATCTACCACTTCAAGGCGGCGGGCGCGCAGAACTGGAACAAGGTCGACGCGGCCCTCGCGAAGATCGAGGCGGCGCGCCAGTCGGGGCTCGACGTGACCGCCGACATGTACCTCTACACGGCCGGCGCGACCGGCTTCGACGCCTCGATGCCGCCGTGGGTGCAGGAAGGCGGCTATCCGGCGTGGGCCGCGCGGCTGCGCGATCCGGCGATCCGCGCCCGACTCGTGCACGAGATGACGACGCCGACCGACCAGTGGGAGAGCCTCTACCTCGACGCCGGCGGCCCGGAACACGTGATCTGCACCGGCTTCAAGAGCGCGGCGCTGAAGCCCCTGACCGGCAAGACGCTGGCTCAGATCGCGAAGCTGCGCGGCAAATCGGCCGAAGAGACGATCATGGACCTCGTCGTCGAGGACGGGACGCGCGTCGAGGTGATCTACTTCCTGATGTCGGAGGAGAACGTCCGCCGCGAGCTCGCGCTGCCGTGGATGGCCTTCGGCAGCGACGCCGGTTCGATGGCTCCCGAAGGCAACTTCCTCAAGTCGAGCTGCCATCCGCGCGCCTACGGCAACGTCGCGCGCCTCCTCGGCAGGTACGTGCGCGACGAGAAGCTCGCGCCGCTCGCCGAGGTCGTCCGCCGCCTCACCTCGTTCCCGTGCGAGAACTTGAAGATCAAGCAGCGCGGCCGCCTCGCGGCCGGCTACTTCGCCGACGTCGTCGTCTTCGACCCCGCGACCGTCGCCGACCACGCGACCTACGAGAAGCCGCACCAGTTCTCGACCGGCGTCCGCGCCGTCTTCGTGAACGGCGTGGCGGTGATCGAGGCGGGCGAATCGACCGGCGCGAAGCCGGGCCAGGTCGTGCGCGGGCCGGGCTGGAAGTCGGGCACGCCGGGACGTTGATGCCAGGACGTTCGATGGAGGCGGAGCCGTTGCTGGCGCCCCGTCGCGTGCAGTCGCTCCTGTCGCGACGGGTGCGGTGCGCGGCGTTGCTCGCGATCGTTCTGTGGGCGGCGGTGCTGCGCGTCGAGGGGATGGTCGGCCCGTTCGGATCGGGGTGGCAGCACCTCGGCGCCTTCTATTCGTTGATGGCGCGCAACGACCTGCGCTACGGCGTCGCGGAGACGCGCCTCGCGCAGGTCGTGAACGCCGAGCCGGCGCCGCGCGACCAGTGGGTCTTCTACACCCACCATCCGCCCGGCATGAGCCTGACGACGGCGGCGGTCGCGTCGCTGATCGGCGAGGGGCCGCTCGCGATCAAGCTGCACGGCCTCCTCTTCTCGCTGCTCGAGGTCGTGCTGATCTACCTGCTGGTCGCCGCGGCGCTCTCGCCGGGAGCTGGACTCGCGGCCGCGTTCATCGCGGCGGTGGTCCCGGCCGGCGCCTACTTCGCGACGCACGGGAGCGAGCTCGGGCCGCAGGCGATCGCGCTCGCGCTGCTGGCGCTCTTGATGGACGAGCGGGCGCGCAAGCGCGCGCAGGAGTCGGCGCCGGCGCGGCCGCGCAGCCTCGCGACCTTCGCGGCGCTGTGCGGCTCGCTCTTCTTCGCGTGGCCGGCGCTCGGCGTCGCCGCCTTCATCTCGGGGCGCGATCTCCTGGCGCGGAACTTCCGGCGCGCGCTCCTCTTCGGGGCGCTGATCCCCGCCGCATTGCTCGTGCGACTGCTCCACGTCCGTCTCGCGACGGGCCACTTCGACGACGGCAGCGGGATCACGCTGGTCGCCTCCGCGCTCGGCCACAGCGTGGTCGGCGCGTCGACCCTGCTGGTCCAGTTCGACGCGTTGCAGGTGGTGCGCCGCGTCGCGGGCCACCTGCGCTTCCTCTTCGGCGACCTCGGACTCGCGGCCGCGGCGCTCGGCGCGCTGCTGCTCGCGCTCGCCTTCGTCCGTCGCCGCCGCCGCGACGACCCCGTCGGACCGCGCGCGTGGACGACCGCCGCGGGGCTCGCGACGTTCGCCCTCCTCTATTCACTGCCGTTCCCGCGCGCCGTCGTCGTCCACCGCTACTACCTGATCGTCGCCCTGCCGATGGTCGCCTTCCTCGGCGGTTTCGCCGTCCACGCGACGAGCCATCTCGCGATCGGCCGCCTCGCCGCGCTGGCCGCCGCCGCGGCGATCGGCGTCACCGGCAGCGCCCGCGTCCTCCACGACCACCGCGCCGATCGGACCCCCTATTACGAGGAGCTCGGCACCGCGCTGCGCGACCACGTCCCGCCCGGCCGCCGTGTCTCCACCACCGAACGCTTCTCGACCTGCCTCGTCTACTACGCGCAACGCGAGATCCGCGGCGACCTCGGCGACAAGGACCTCGAAGGGTTCCTCGCCGGCGGCGGCGCGCCGGCGCTGCCGAGTGCCGGCTGGTTCGCGGTCGTCGAGCCCTCGATCGATCCGCCCCACGCGCGCGATCAGGAGCTGCTGCTCTTTCTCCGGCGCCACTGGCAGCCGGAAGAGATCGCGCTGCCGAAGAGCGGCGCGACGCTGCTCCTCTTCGACCTGTCACGCACCGCCGGGCCGTGGACGAATCCTGGCGTCGATCCGCATCATTGAGTCGTGAGCGGGCGGCGCGGGCTTCCACCTCATCCCGCGACTGCCTTCGTGCCGCCGACTCGACTCACTGCGGCGCCGGCTTCCCGACGACGATCGCCTTGTAGTCGAGCTCCATCGGCGGCGGCGCTCCGCCCGGCCCATTCAGATAGTGGTCGAACCATTGCAACAATCTCAGGTGGTAGTCGAGCCGGCTCGCCGCGCGGGCGTTGCCGTGCCCTTCGCCGGGATAGAGGACGAGTCGCACGGCGCGGTGGTTCAGCATCTTGAGATATCGATAGAGCTCGATCGACTGCGTCGGCGGGACGCGCGGGTCGGCCTTGCCGCCCAGGATCAGGAGCGGCGTCTTCGACTTCGGCGCGTGGAAGATCGGGCTCCGTTCGAGGAAGAGCTGCCAATCCTCCCACGGGTGCATCTCGTGGTGGACGCAATAGTGCTCGTCGGGAATGTCGGACGTGCCGAGCATCGAGAGGAGGTCGGACATGCCGAAGCCCATGACGGCGGCGGCGAAGCGGTCGCTGTATTTCGTCGCGCACCACGCCGACGCGTAACCGCCGTAGCTGGCGCCGGTGACGCCGACGCTGCTCTTGTCGACGAGGCCGCTCGCGACCAGTGCATCGACGCCGTCGACGAGGTCGTCGAACTCCTTGCCGGCCGGATCCTTGTGGTCGAGCTCGGAGAAGGCGACGCCGCGCCCGGTGCTCGCGCGATAGTTGGGGAAGAGGACGGCGTAGCCCTTCGCCGCGAGGATCTGCCCCGGTTCGCTGTAGCGGGTGAGCCAGCCGTTGCGGAAGTGCGACTCGGGACCGCCGTGGACGATGACGACCAGCGGCAGCCGTCGGTCGGTCGGCGTGCCGGGCGCGTGGCCCGGCGGCCAACTCGGATGGATCAGCACGCCTTCGAGCTCGAGCCCGTCGCGCGCCTTGTATTTCACGACCTCCTGCGCGCCGAGCTGCCGCTGCTCGAGCCACGGATTGGAATTCGTCATGCGTTTGCGTTCGCCGCCGAAGTCGAAGCGGAAGAGCTCCGGCGGGAAGGCCGACGACTGCGCGACGAGCGCGGCGCGCCGGCCGTCCTGGCTCAGCGAAAACGCGGTGACGACGAAGCCCGCTTCCGCGATGATCTCCTGGTTGCCGCTGCCGTCGACGCCGATCTTCCCGAAGAGCGTCTCGCAGCCGCGGTCGGCGACGTAGGCGAGCGTCGTCTCGTCGACGAAGGCGCAGCTGGTGAAGTGGCCGGCGAAATCGGGCAGCAGCTCGCGCGGCTTGCCGTCGGCGACGTCGGCGACGACGAGGCGGCCGGCCTGCGGATCGTGGAGATCGTGCGCCGCGATGAACGCGACCAGCTTCCCGCTCGGGCTCATCGCACTCGCGCCGACCTTCCCTTCGTGGTCGAGCTTCACGACGACGGCGCCGGTCGCGGCGTCGACCAGGTGGAGGCGGCGGCGCATGTAGGAGGAGTCGACCGACGGGTCGGGGGCGAGCGCGACCAGCAGATTGCGGCCGTCGGGCGACCACTTGAGGTCGCTCGGATGGCCCGGCGTCGGCAGCGCGCGCGCCTTCGCGCCGGCGACGTCGAGGTCGGCGACGCAGATCTGCGCGTTGGTCCGATCCTCCTCGACGACGTCCTGCGAGAAGCCGCGGTCCGCGGCGTCTTTACGCGCTGGACTGGCGGGCGTCGCCGTGAAGGCGATGCGTCGCAGCGTCGGGTGGAGCGCGAAGGCGGCGATGTCGACGTCGTGCTCGAAGAGCTTCTTCGCCTCGCCGCCGTCGACCGGAATCGCGTAGAGACTGCGGCTCTTGTCGCCGGCGCGCTTGGCGAGGAAGGCGATCGACCGGCCGTCGGCGAAGAACTGGAGGTCGCCGATCGAGACGTCGCCGGTGATGAACGGCCGCGAGCGGCCGTCGGAGCCGACGACATGAAGTTCACTGAAGCCCGGTCCGTCCTTGCCGGAAAGCGGATCGCGCGGCACGGCGAGCGCGCAGGCGATGGTCGACCCGTCGGGCGAGATCGCGGCGCCGCCGACCGCGCGCAGCTTGAAAAGGTCCTGCGTCGTGAAGGGCTGCGCGTCGCCGGCGGCGAGCGGCGCGGCCGGCGCGAGTGCCCCGCAGAAGAAGAGGAAGAGGGCGGGGGAGAGCGCGGCGGCGACGAGGCCGGCGGCGACCTTCACGACATCCTCCTTGGCGGGGCGCTCCCGCGTGATTCGCGACCGGGCGACTATAAACGCGCCCCGTTTGCGAAGCCGTCACGGACGCACGACTCAGCGGTCGCCGCCGTTCCCCGATTCCAGGACTCTCAATGACGATCGAGCTCGCGTTCCTCTGGTTCGCCGAGTTGGTGATGCTCGCCGCGCTCGCCCTCTTCGTGCGCGGCTTCGCCGTGCGCAAGAGCGACCGCGCGCTCCACATGAAGCTCGGCAAGCTCGGCGCGCTGCTCGTCTTCGTCGGCCTGATCGCCGTCGAGGTCCTGCTGCGCGGCATGGGGTGGAAATTCCCGGTCCGCTCGACGACGCTGCTCCACGTCCACATCACCGTCGCGAGCTTCGCGCTGCTCTTCCTGGTCGGCCTCGTCGCGACCGGCATGAAGGGTCCGGCGCGCGTCCACGTGAAGCTCTACCTCATCTTCTTCCCGCTCTACGTCGCGACGATCGTCCTCAGCGGCTTCGCGTTTCGCCTGTGGTAGACGCCCGGCGAAGTGCCCACACGTGGGTAGATCTCCGGTAGATCTACCCACGTGTACGAATGACCGCGGATGCGATTTGGCATCGGACCCCGCGCACGTTCGTCCGCGTCGCATTACGATCGCCGCGCAATGTACGCGCAGGTCGAGGGTGTCATCGACGGGCTGCGCCGCCGCGGGATCGCGCGGCTCGGCGGGGTGTTGCATCGAGCGCTCGTCGCGCGGCTGAACCGTGCCGCGGAACGCCTGGCCGCGACGCCGGCGCGGAGCTGGGACGAGGCGACGCAGTGGTTCGTCGACGCGCGCTGGCGGCCGAGCCACTTCGCCGGCGGCGGGAAGAACCGGAACTTCTACGACTGCCTCGGCGTCGACGAAGAGCTCGACGCGGCGGTCGAGGAGATCCTGGCGACGCCGCAGATCGGTGAATTGCTCGACCACGCCGTCGGCCGCAACCGCCGCCTCTGGTACGCGCAATTGCGCTGGGCCGAGCCGGGGGGCGACGAGTACCTGCTTCATCAAGACGTCTTCGGCGAGCTCGGCCTCTGCGTCTACCTGACCGACCATCGCGACCCGGCCGGCTCGATGGCCTTCTGGCCCGGCTCGCACCGCTGGCCGCGCGTGCTCGAGGCCTTTCCGCTGCTCGAGCCGCGC
>Ga0137463_1000775_pt1 | contig 10697 bp, 10 predicted proteins | sample EasRivERMGT800_2_FD_102333 | JGI IMG/M metagenome (GOLD analysis project Ga0137463, IMG submission 102333) | Soil microbial communities from meander-bound floodplain in the East River, Colorado, USA - East River MetaG ERMGT800_2 | ecosystem: Environmental > Terrestrial > Soil > Floodplain ...
CCGGTCGAGGCCGAGCTCCCGTTCGACCGCCAGGTACTGGGCGGCGAACGCCTCGTTGATCTCAACCAGGTCCATCTCCTCGAGCGCCAGCCCCGCGTGGGCGAGCGCCCGGCGTGAGGCGGGCACCGGCCCGATCCCCATGACGCTCGGGTCCACCCCGGCCACACCCCAGCCGACCAGCCGGCCGAGCGGGCGAAGTCCGCGCTCATGCGCGAAGTGCTCGCCGGCCACGACCAGCGCGGCCGCGCCGTCACAGATTCCCGACGCGTTCCCCGCGGTGACGACGCCGTCCTTCTTGAAATAGGGCGGGAGCTTGGCCAGGCCCTCGACGGTCGTCTCCGGGCGCATGTGCTCGTCGGCGGCCCAGGCCACGTCCTGGCGGGTCTTCCGGTCCTTGAGCATGACCGGCACGACCTCGTCGGCGAGCGCGCCCGCCGCCCAGGCGGCCTTGGCGCGCGCCTGGCTCCGCGCCGCGTAGGCGTCGACAGCGGCGCGATCGAGCCCGTAGCACTCCGCGAGCTTCTCCGCGGTCTCCGCCATCGCGAGCCCGCAGTACCCGTCACGCAGCGTCTCCCAGAGCGGGTCCTCGAGCGCCTGGGACGGACCGAGCCGCAGTCCCCACCGCGCCCCTCGCACCACGTGCGGCGCCTGGCTCATGGACTCGGTGCCGCCGGCGAGGACGACATCCGCCTCGCCGAGCAGAATGCGCTGCGCGCCCTGGATGACTGCCTCGAAGCCTGACCCGCAAAGCCGGTTCACGGTGACGGCCGGCGTCTCGATCGGTAGGCCCGCGCGGAGACCGATGTGGCGCGCGAGGTAGGGGGCGTCGGCGGAGGTCTGGAGGACGTTGCCGAAGATGACGTGGCCCACGGCGGTCGGCTCGACGCCGGCCCGATCGAGGGCGGCCCGGCCCGCGAGAACGCCTAAATCGGTGGCGGAGAGGTCTTTGAGGGCGCCGCCGAAGGCGCCGAAGCCGGTGCGGACGCCGGAGAGGAGGACGACGCCCGTCTCGCGTGGGGAAGACATGATCCCCAAATATACGTCAGATCACGGTGCCGTTCTTGATCACCGCGTTCTTGGGAATGATCACGATCCCATCGCGGATGTAGTAGTTGGGGCCGTCGAGAAAGGCCGGCTTCCCAGCGGGAGAGATCCGCACGTCGTCGCCGATCCGGGCGTTTTTGTCGACGATCGTCCGCTCGATCCACGCGCCGTGGCCGATCCCCATGGTCGGGGCACCGGGGACCGGCACCCGCTCGGGGCTGTCGTAATAGTCCTGGCCCATCACCAGGGAATCCCGGATGGTGGCGCCGGCCTGGACCCGGCTGCGCACGCCGAGGAGCGAGTGCTCGATCAGCGCGTCGTTGATGATGCAGCCGTCGGCGATGACGGACCGCTCGATCGTGCTCTTGATGATCTTCGTGGCCGGCAGGTAGCGCGCATGGGTGAAGATCGGCGCGCCGGCGTCGTAGAAGTTGAACTTGGGGAGTGGTTCGCAGAGGTCAAGGTTGGCCTCGTAGAAGGCCAGGATGGTTCCGATGTCCTCCCAGTAACCGTCGTGCCGGAAGGCATGGACCCGCCGGGTCTCGATCAGCCGCGGAATGATGTGCTTGCCGAAGTCCACCTCGCTGCCGGCGAGCGCGATGGCCAGCACCTCACGGTCGAAGACGTAGATCCCCATCGAGGCGGGCAGCTCGTCCGGATAGCCGCGCAGCGTGGCCTGCACCGCCGGGTCGGTCGGCTTCTCGACGAAGCGGGTGATGCGGCCGCCCTCCGCTACTTCCATGATCCCGAATCCGCCGGCGATGTCCGCGTGCACCGGCGTCGTCGCCACCGTCACCTCGGCGCCGCTGGCGACGTGCTGCTCGATCACGGCGCAGTAGTTCATCCGGTAGAGCTGGTCGCCCGAGAGGATGAGCACCAGACGGTGGCCGTAGGACTCCATGTGGACCAGGTTCTGGCGCACGGCGTCGGCGGTGCCCTGGTACCAGTCGGAGCTGTTCGGGCGCTGCTCCGCGGCCAGGATCTCGACGAATCCCGGCGAGAAGTTGTCGAACCGATAGCTCTCCTGGATGTGCCGGTGCAGCGACCCGCTGTTGAACTGCGTGAGGAGGAAGATCCGGCGGAGCTCGGAGTTGAGGCAGTTGCTGATGGGGATGTCGACCAGGCGGTACTTGCCCGCGAGCGGCACCGCGGGCTTGGCGCGGTCCTTCGTCAGCGGGAAGAGGCGGGTCCCGGCGCCGCCTCCCATGATGACCGCGACGACGTCGTGCGGGCGAACGGTGGTCCAAGGCATGGGTGCACCTCACCGAAGCGGAGTATCGGCACCTGAGGCGCCGAGCGTGAGCTAGCCGTCGGCCAGCGCGGTTCCGCAGCTCACGCAGTGGCGCCACCCGGGCTCGACGTCGCTGTGGCATCGCGGACACTCGGCCGGGATCTGCCGCCGCCCGCAGTGCGGGCAGAACCGGACCGGCCGGTCGCCCGGCAGCGCGTCTCCGCAGTAAAGGCAGTGCGGCGGGTCGGCCGCGGGCGCCTCATCGGGCGCCCCGGAGGCGTCGGGCTCGATCGGGTCGAGATCGTTGAGCGGGTCGAGCGCCGGTAGGTCGAGCCCGGCCAGCAGCTGGGTCGCGAGGGGCGGCGCGTACGGCAGGTCGGGATCGGCCTCCGAGCCCAGCGCGCGGGTAAGCGGCTCGGCGCGGATCGAGACGAGCACGTGCTCGAACTTGTGCAGCACGTGCAGGTCGGGGTTGGTGCTTGCCGCTTCTTCGGCGAACCGGGCGCGCACCTCCTCGGGCTCTGTGCGGACCAGCCCGCCCTCGCCGGCGCAGAGCCGGAGCACGACCAGCTCGTAGTCCTCGCTGCTCTCGAGGAGCAGGGCGCGGCGGTTGGACCGATAGGGCACGATCGACTCGAGAATGTCCTCGAGCGGAATCGGGCGGTGCAGGCGCGCCGGGTCGCTCCCCGCCAGGTTGGCGACGAGCCGCCGGAAGAAGCGCTCGAGTTCGGTCACGTTGACCTCGCGAAAAGACGGTCGGTTTCGCAGGCTTGGAGCGCTAGCGGCCCTCGCTCAGCGCGAACGGGTCGTCCGACAGCAGCCGCTCCTCGAGCTCCGCGAACGCGGCGTCGGGGTCGTACCCCGGATAGAGCCCCTTCGCCCGCTTGGCCTCCAGCCATTCGTCGAATCCCGATTCCACGATGCCCTCCGACACTCGCTGCTCCTTCGCCGCGAGCACCGCGAGATCGTTGGCGTATTCGTTCTTCGGGTGCCCCTTGTGGCCCCGGACCCAGGTCCACTGCACGTCGTGCAGCCGGGAGCTCGCGACCAGCGCCTTCCAGAGCTCGAGATTCTCGATCGGGCCCTCTTTCCGCCTCCACCCGCGTCCCACCCAGCCCGGCACCCACTCGCGCATGCCCTTCACCAAGTACTGCGAGTCGGACACGATCAGCACCGGGAGCCGGGCTCCCTTCCTGGCCAGGAGCTGCAGTGCCGCGACGGCGCTGGCCAGCGCCATCCGGTTGTTGGTCGTGGCCGGCGAGCTGATGTAGAAATCCCGCCGGTGGATGCTGCCGTTTCCGCTCCGCGCCTCGATGAGTCCGCCTCCGCCCCCCGGGTTCTGACCCTCGCGCCCGTTGCCGAGGCAGCTCTCGTCGAGGTGCAGGATCGCGGCGCTGCTCACCCGATCACCTGGAAGCTGTCGATCTGGTCGAGGCGGAAGGTCAGGTCCTCGCCGGTCATCGGCAGCCGGCCGATCAGCACCTCGTGGCGGTCGGCCGAGATGACCCGGAGCGCCACCACGATGTACTCCGTGCCGCGGCGGGAGAGCGCCACCCGAAGCCCCTCGCGGGCTGCGTGCTCGAGCTGATCCATGCGGTCGGCGGTCCAGCGGACGGTCACGCGAGCGTCCGGGTCACCCGGATGTGCCCGGTCGGCCCCTCCGTCAGGCGGCCGATCACCGCCACCGCCGGCGTCTCCGCCTCGCGCAAGGCCGCCACCAACGCCGCCTCGTTCTCCGCGGGCACCGCAAGCAGCAGCCCGCCCGAGGTCTGGGCGTCGACGCAGAGGATCCGCTCGGTCGGCGTGACGTCATCCGCCCACTCGACCTGCACGGCGGCCTCGAGGTTCCGCTGCGTGCCGCCGGGGACGATGCCGCGGTTGGCGAGGTTCAAGGCGTGCGGCAGGATGGGCAGCGACTCGAAGGCGATCTCGGCGCCCACCTTGCTCGCCGCGAGGATGTTGCCGAGGTGGCCGAGCAGGCCGAATCCGGTCACGTCGGTCGCCGCGCTGACGCCCACCGCCAGCGCGGCCCGGGCGGCGCCCTCGTTGAGCGTGGTCATCGAGCGCACCGCATCGGCCATGCCTGCCTCGATGAGGGCGTCGCGCTTGAGTGCCGTCGCCAGGATGCCGGTGCCGAGCGGCTTGGTGAGGATCAGCACGTCGCCCGCGCAGGCCCCCGCGTTGGTCAGCGCGCGGTCGGGGTGGACCTCGCCGATCACGACCAGCCCGAAGAGCGGCTCGAGCACGTCGATCGAGTGCCCGCCCAGCATGAGGCAGCGCGCGCGCTCGGTGACCTCCACCGCGCCGGCGAGGACCTCGCCCAGCATCTCGAACGGCAATTTCTCCCGCGGCCAGCCCACGAGGTTGAGCGCGAAGAGCGGCGTGCCGCCCATGGCGTAGACGTCGCTCAGCGCGTTCGCGGCCGCGATCGCGCCCCATGCGCGGGGGTTGTCGACGATCGGGGTGAAGAAGTCGGTGGTGGCCACGAGCGCGCGGTCGTCGCTCAGCTTGAAGACCGCGGCGTCGTCCCGCGTCCCGGCATCCACGAGGACGCGCGGGTCGACCACGCTCGGGAGGTGCCGGAGGACCTCGGCCAGATCGACCGAGCCCAGTTTGCAGGCGCATCCGGCGCCGTGGGAGAGGGCCGTGAGTCGAACCTTGGGGGTCGGGGCGCTGGAGGCGTGCGTCATGCCGGAACTTATACCGGGCCTCAGGCGGGGGACACGGTCTCAGGCCTCGGGATTGGCCCACCGGAAGGCGCGCAGCGCGATCAGGGCGCGCTCCTGCTGGGCCATCACGCCGAAGGTGCCGTCCGCCCGCTGGCGCTCGGCCAGCGCGGGGAGCGCCCGGCCGACCGCGGTGCGAGCCGCCTCGAGCCCGGTGGCGTGGAGCGCCTCGAGCGTGGCGAAGAGGTCCGCGTTCGGCCAGAGGCCGTCGGGTGCCTGGTGCGCCGCGATCATCCCGACGAGCTGCTCGACGCTCGCCCGCGCATCGGGTCCGCCCAAGGCGAGGGCATGCAGCCCCGCGACGATCACATCGGGCACGAAGGAGCCGTTCCAGCTCGTCCACTGCTCCGCCAGCAGGCGGAGACCATCGAGGTGCTGCGCGGGGCCGGGACTGTCACCGAGGCCCGCCCGGAGAGTCGCCCGGAGCCCCAGGCAGCTGATGGCAAATCGCGCCGCCGACTCGACCCGGAACGCCTTGCCGTTCGGCAGGGTGATCGGCGCCACCCGCACCTTCACCGGCGCCGGCGAGAAGAAGCCACGCGCCCAGTGCCCGCAGATGCGCTGCGCATGGCGCGCCTTGTCACAGCCCTCCCCGTAGGCGCCGGGCTGTCCCTGGCGGCCCATCAGCCACGCGAGCAGCGTCACGAGCGCGGGATCGGCGGCGTCCCGGCCGAGATCGAGGAGCTCATGTGCGCGCCAGATGGTCGGCACCGCGCCGCCCACGATCGTGCCGTCCGGCTTGAGCTCGGCGGACATCGCGCCGGCCAGCTCCTGGGCAAGGGCGGCGTCTCCGGCGCCGGGCGTGCCCAGTGCCGCCCGTGCGAGAATCCCCTGGCGGGTGCGCAGCACGCCGAAGTAGAGCGCGAGCCGCTCGAGCGCCGTCGGGCTCATGCGCCGAGGGTCCAGGCCAGGAGTCCCCCGGCCACGACGACGCGGGCAACGCGTGCCGCCCCCGCCAGGGATCGCACCGGCCACGCCATCAGCCCGCCGAGCAGCAGGAAGACCAACCACCAGGCGCCCGATCCCAGGCTCCCGAACCAGAGCGCCGCGAAGAGCGCCAGCAGCAGCGCCTCGCCCGTCAGGGGGGCCAACTCAGCAGCGGACGGGCGCCCGGAGCCGGTCACCCGGCGCTCGCCGAAGGCCCAGATCGCGAGCCACGCCCCGACCACGACCCAGGCCAGGAGGATGCGGCCGAACGCCACGTGCCTACCAGGCCTTCCGGAGCGAGTCGGCGGAGAACAGCGAGCCGCGCGACATGACGCGGTCGATCGCGAGGGTGTGGCGGATATCGCCGAGCGGGTCACGGGTGAGGATGACGAGGTCGGCCACTTTGCCGGGGGCGAGGATGCCGAGCGAGTCAACGCCGAGGAGCAGTGCCCCGTTCCGGGTCGCCGCCAGCAGGGCATCCCGGGGCGAGAAGCCCGCCCCCACCAGCAGCTCGAGCTCGCGGTGCTCGCTGTAGCCCGGGATGAGGAGTTGATTCGAGGCGTCGGTGCCGGTGGCGATCCGCCCGCCCGCGGCGGCGAAGAGGCGCAGGAAGAGATCCTGTTTCGGGCGGCCGGCCCGGAACGCGGGATAGTCCTGGTCGGTCCACCCAGCGCGGCGGACCATGTCGGAGACATTCCAGCGCGCCTGCGCCAGCTCCGGGACCGCGCGGAGCATCGTGTCGCCCAGGACCGCCGGATCGTCGAGCCGGCTGAACGTTTCGTGGAGCACGAGGGTCGGGACCATGGTCACCCCGCGATCGGCCAGCTCCTTGGCGACCCGGGCGAGCGCCGCCGAGTCGAGGCCGGCCCAGCTCCGCTCGAATGCGGTCCAGCCCGGGAAAAAGCCGCGGTAGTGCGCCGCGTAGAGCGAGGAGGCATCGGCCATCGACGCTTCGGGCACGCCGCTCAGGTGCTCGATCGAGCCGATTCCCTCCTTCGCCGCGGTCACCGCGTCCGTCATGCCGAGATGCCCGGCCACGCGGAGATTGAAGGTGTGGGCTTCGTCGAGGATGGCGCGGAGCAGCGTCGGGTCCACCCGGGTGTAGACCTTGATCAGGTCCACGCCGGCATTGACCAGGCGGTCCACCGCCTTGCGCGCGTCGCGCGGGCTGTTGGCGCCGATGGCATCGGGATAGGTCGTGGGGAGGCCGTCGATCATCGCCCCGGCGCTGTACATCCGCGGTCCGGCGACGGCGCCGAGGTTGACCCGCTTTCGGAGGCGGAGCACCGAGTCGAGCGTGCCGTGCACGTCCCGCACCGTCGTGACGCCCCAGGCGAGATACCGCGGCAGCGCCCACGGCTCGACGTGGGCGTGCGCGTCGATGAGCCCCGGGATGATCCAGCGCCCGGTGACGTCCACCTCCCGCGTCTTCGCGGGCAGCGTAAAGCCGGCCCGCGTGCCCACCGATTCGATATGGCCCCGGCGCACGACGACGACCGCGTTGGGCAGGACCGGTCCGCCGCTCCCGTCGAACAGGGTGGCGCCGACCAGCGCCACACCGTCGGGCGGCGAGCGGTGGCAGGCCGTGAGGGGGCCGAGCGCCAGCATCAGGGCCACGCTGGCGAGGGCAGGAATGCGGATGAGGGGCATCACCGGAAGTAGAGGTGTAGGAAGGTGAGTGGGTGACCGGGCTCATGCAAGATCCTCGGTCGCTCTCGTTATAATTGGGCGATGACGGACTCCACCCTCGATATCTCCTCCGACGTCGCGCCTCGTCGGCCCGTCCCGAACCGCACGCTGACGCTCTCGGAGTACGCCCTGATCGGCGACATGCGTACCGCCGCGCTCATCGGGCTCGACGGGGCCATCGACTGGTGCTGTCTGCCGCGCTTCGACAGCGGCAGCGTCTTCGCCGCCATTCTCGACCAGGAACGGGGCGGTACCTGGGCCATCCGGCCAGAGGGCGAGTGGACCTCGACGCAGCGCTATCTGCCGCGCACCAACATCCTCGAGACCACATTTCGGACGCCGGACGGCGTCGTCGCCCTGACCGATTTCATGCCGGTGAGCGAGGATGGCCGCCCGTCCGGCCCCCAACCGGAGATTCACCGCCAGGTCCGCTGCACTCGCGGCCGCGTGACCATGCAGGTGGTCTTCATGCCCCGCTTCGAGTACGGGGCGCGCACCACCCGGCTGGAGCTGCTGAAGAACGGCCTGTTCGCCACCGACCGCTCCGATCAGGTCCTGACACTCTCGAGCGCCAAACCGGTGGACTGGGTCGTCGAGCAGTCCACCGCCTCCACCCGCCTCACATTGGAGAAGGGCCAGGATTGCTGGATGGTCCGCCGCTATGACGACGACGACATCCACCCGGCCGACCGCTACGAGAGCGCGCTCAAGCTCGACATCACCGCCGCCTTCTGGGCGCGGTGGGCGGCGGGGGTGCGCTACAGCGGGCCGTTCCGCGGCATGGTCAAGCGCTCGGCGCTGGCGCTCAAGCTCCTGACCCACGTGGAGACCGGGGCGATCATCGCCGCGCCCACCACCTCGCTCCCCGAGACCATCGGCGGCGTGCGGAACTGGGACTATCGCTTCGTGTGGCTCCGGGACGCCGCGTTCACGCTCGCCGCGCTCGACGCTGTCGGCCATCGCAAGGAGGCTGATGCCTTCATGCGGTTCCTGAAGAAGGTCTGCCGCCACGAGGGCGGCGGCCACCTGCAGATCATGTACGGCATCGACGGCCGCCGCGACCTGGTCGAGCGCCAGCTCGACCACCTGGCCGGCTACCAGGGGTCACGGCCGGTGCGGGTGGGCAACGGCGCGGTGGGGCAGCTCCAGCTCGACGTCTACGGCGAGGTTCTCGAGACGGCGGACATCTGGCGCCGCACCAACGAGATGACCGAGGGCACCTGGCGCGTGCTGCGTGGGCTGGTCGACTGGGTCAGCAAGAACTGGCAGCTTCCCGATTCCAGCATCTGGGAGGTCCGGGGCGAGGTGCGTCACTACGTGTTCAGCAAGGTGATGAGCTGGGTCGCGCTCGACCGTGGCGTCCGCATGGCCGAAGAGCTTGGGCTGGAGTCGAACACGGATGATTGGCGGGTTCAGCGGGACGCCTTGCATGCGGAGATCATGGAGCGAGGATGGAGCGAGCTGCACCAGGCGTTCACCCAGGCGTATGACGACGACGCGCTCGACGCGGCGGCGCTTGCGATTCCGATGGTGCGGTTCCTCCCCTGGAATCATCCACGGGTGCACGGGACCGTGCGCGCGATCGCGCGGGAGCTCACCAGCGCCGATGGCGAGCTGGTGTTCCGCTACAAGCACCCCGACGGGCTGGAGGGAGTGGAGGGGGCGTTCTCGATCTGCACCTTCTGGCTGGCCCAGGCCCTGACCATGATTGGCGAGCGCGAGCGCGCCGAGCGGGTCTTCCGCCGGATGCTGCGCCACGCCAACCACGTCGGGCTCTACTCCGAGGAGATCGATCCGTCCACCGGCGAGTTCCTCGGCAATTTTCCGCAGGCGTTCACCCACATCGCGCTGATCAACTGTGCCGCGGCCCTGGCGCGCACCGACTCCCCGGCCAAGGCCCGGGGCACGGCTCGCTAGCGCCGGCCGCGCTTGGCCTTCCTGGCCGCCTTGCGTGCCGGCTTCCTGGACGACTTCTTCGACGACTTCTTCGCGGCCTTTCGGCTGGCCTTCTTCGCCGGGCGCCGGGCGGCCTTCTTCGTGCTCTTCTTCGCCTTCCTGGCGGTCTTCTTCGCCGCCTTCCTGGCGGACTTCTTCGCCGCCTTTCTGGCGCTCTTCCTGGCCGTCTTCTTCCCTGCCTTCTTGGCCGCGGGCTTGGCCGCCTTCTTGGCGGGCTTCGCGGCCTTCTTCGCCGGCTGCGCCGGCGCGCTCGGCCGCGCGTTCGCAGGAGTCGGCTCGGGTGGCGCGGGCGGGGTGGGAGTGGGGGTCGGGGGGTACTCAGTCGGAAGCGGATCCATCCATCCGGATCCGGACCAGCCCATCTCCATATAATGAAGCTCGGCCATCTTCGCTTCCTCCGATCGCTGGTACGGCGCAACCCGCCGGCGGTAAGGCGCGCCCGCGCGCCTGTGCAGGGGTGATTCAGATATAAGTTGCACTTCTTCGAGGCTTCTGCAAGACGTGCAGCGACGCCGGGCGCCGGCCGGGCGCTCGGCGGCCCACAGGAATCGGCTGAGCCGCCCGGGCCGCGGCCAGACCGACTTGGTAGTAGGCCGTAAACTGCTGTCAGGCAATAACATATCAATTTTGGACCTGACGGCGTGTCGACGCGCGGCGCCGAGGCATCATGCGACCGTGCACGGCGTGCGCTATACTTCCCAAGCGTTTCCCTCATCTCAGTGGACACAATCGCCGGTGAACTCTCTCCGACCTGAAGCGGACCGCCCCGCACGCCGGCGTCCGGCACGGGCCGCTCGCGGCCTCGCGCTGGTGGCATGGCTCGCGGCCCCCATCTCGGCCCCGCTCGCCGCTCAAGGTGCCATCGAAGTCCAGGTCACGCCCGAGACGATGACGCTCGGCGTCGGCCAGAAGCAGCCCGTCTTCGCCTCGGCCTACGACCGCCAGGGCAACATCATCTCGTCCGCCAAGTTCGTCTTCTGGAGCTCGGATACGGCTATCGCGCGCGTCTCGAAGAGCGGCAGCGTGCTGGGCGTCGGTCCCGGGCTCGCCAAGGTCGAGGCGCGGCTGCAGGGCAAGCGCGCGTCGCTCGCCGTGCTGGTGACCGGCGGCAGCTCGGTCGGTAG
>Ga0137463_1000776_pt1 | contig 10697 bp, 10 predicted proteins | sample EasRivERMGT800_2_FD_102333 | JGI IMG/M metagenome (GOLD analysis project Ga0137463, IMG submission 102333) | Soil microbial communities from meander-bound floodplain in the East River, Colorado, USA - East River MetaG ERMGT800_2 | ecosystem: Environmental > Terrestrial > Soil > Floodplain ...
AAATCGTCGAACCAAAAAGAAGTGGACTGTGTCCACCGAAGCCCACAAAAGAAAAGCCCTCCTGCGCTGAAAGCTTCGGAGGGCGAAGGTGGAGATAAGGGGACTCGAACCCCTGACCCCTAGCATGCCATGCTAGTGCTCTAGCCAACTGAGCTACATCCCCAAATAATAAGATCTGTTCATTTCAACCCCCACCCTCCCGATTCATCGGGATGCTCTGGCCAACTGAGCTACATCCCCGGTGAAGGGCAAAAATAATGTTTTCATTATTATCAGCCTTATTCCAGGAGTTTTCACTAAGTTATTTTGCAGAACAGTTTCTTCCTCATTTAAGGCAATAACAGATACCTTTGCTGCTCCATCATTCCGGACTGCTAAATAAATTTTATCAATAACCGTGAAAGCAGATTATGAGAATAAATTTAGCGCTTATTCTTTCCATTATTGTTGCAGTAGGTATTGTAGCGTTAGTCTTTACTGCATTCCAGATTTCTTCAGAACGGCAAAAACTGAATAATGAACTGCAATCAAAAACAGTTCGTGTGGCGGAAGATTTTTATCAAACCTATTTCAGGAGTTTAGAAGAAGGGGATAGCCTGCATCTGAAAAAAATCACCGCCAAAGTGATCAATCAGTACGACTTCAACGGCATAGCCGTTTCTTATAACAGGGATAGTATTATTGCTCTCAATGATTCAATAAAGCCTCTCCTGCAATCTTCTTCCGATTACATAGCCAGAGCCATTTCTGCGGACTCATCCATGGGTAATGCCATCAGAGTGGATGGGAAAAAATTTTACGAATACATCAGGGTGATAAAAAGGCAAGACAAACCTTCGATCGCTGTGGTTTTTTATGCTGATGCAGGGTATATTAAAAATATCATCAATAGCATCTGGCTCGGAAATTTTATGCGCTGGTTTATACAGGCCCTGGTTATTGCCATCGTTACGCTGCTGATTATCAGGTGGGGTATTTTAACGCCTTTAAACAGAATTGTAGAATGGGTAAAAGCGGCAAGGTTTGGGAATGTGGAGCAAATACAAAAACGTCCCCCTATTAATTTTCTGGCGCCTTTGTACAAAGAAGTTTCAGGAATTGCACAAGCTATGCAGGAAGCGAAAGCGATTGCACAGGAAGAGGCACGCCTTAGAACTACTGCAGAAGCTATCTGGACACCTGAACGGTTAAATGAAGAAATGAAGCAGGTTTTGGAAAATAAAATGATGGTGGTAGTTTCTAACCGTGAGCCTTATATGCATGTACATGCCGGAAAGGAAATAAAATGCATTGTGCCTGCCAGCGGTATGGTAACAGCTATGGAACCAATATTAAAAGCCTGCGGTGGATTATGGATTGCATCCGGAAGCGGCGATGCTGATAAAGAAACCGTTGATAAAAATGATAAAGTGCAGGTGCCCCCTTATGAAAATAAGTACACATTGCGCCGTGTATGGCTTACCAAGGAACAGGAAGATCATTATTATTATGGCTTTTCAAACGAGGGCCTTTGGCCACTTTGTCATATTGCCCATACAAGACCGGTATTCAGAAAAGAAGATTGGGAATATTATCAGGAGGTTAATGAAATTTATGCAAAGGCAGTTGTAGAGGAAATCAAAAACGAGGAAGAGCCTTTTATCCTGGTGCAGGATTATCATTTTGCCCTGTTACCTAAACTCATAAAAGAGCTTCGGCCTGATGCAAAAGTTGCCATCTTTTGGCATATTCCCTGGCCGAATCCTGAATCATTCGGCATCTGCCCCTGGCAAAGAGAGTTATTGAGTGGCATGCTTGGCGCTGACCTTATTGGTTTTCACACTCAATATCATTGCAACAATTTTTTGGAAACCGTAAATAATTCCCTGGAATCGAGAGTGATATGGGAAAATTTTTCGGTAAAAATCGGCAACCAGTTCACCCTTGTTAAACCTTTCCCTATCAGCATTGCGTTTACTTTAAAGGATTACGACGGTGATAACGGAAATGAAATAAGACAAGAGCCCTCAGAAATACTGAAACAATATGGATTACACGCAGATTATTTGGGCGTCGGGGTAGACAGGATTGATTATACAAAGGGCCTGATTGAGAAATTTCTTGCTATTGAAAGATTCCTGGAAAAATATCCTTTTTACCAGGGTCAATTTACATTTGTACAAATTGGAGCTCCCAGCCGTTCTTTGCTGAAAACTTATGCCGATACTATTACTGCGGTTGAATACGAAGCCAACAGGATAAACTGGAAATTTAAATCTAAAAACTGGCAGCCGATTTTATTTCTTAAAAAACACCACAGCCATGAAGAGATCATGCCTTTTTACAAGTCGGCAAATTTGTGCATGGTTACATCCCTGCATGATGGGATGAACTTAGTAGCGAAAGAATTTATTGCCGCACGCAATCAAAATGATGGAGTGCTTATTCTTAGCCGTTTTGCAGGTGCATCACAGGAATTAACCGGTGCTATTATTATTAATCCTTATGCAATAGAACAAACAGCCGATGCTATAAAAGCTGCTTTGGAAATGCCAAAGGAACAGCAATTGCATAAAATGAAGCAGATGCGCCGGGTAATTATGAGCCATAATGTATATTCCTGGGCAGCCGGAATTTTAAGAACTATGGCATCTATCCAAAATTAATTTTCCTGGCACGGGGAAATTTACGAAGCTGCATCCATAAAATTGTTCACTTCATTTTTGCAGTAGTCTGTTTGCTGATTTCACTTACTTCCGTTAGGTTCTCTGTTTTTTACATGTAGATTTTTTTGCCCAACTGTTTGAATGAGTTTTTTGAGTTTTGAACAATAAATCTAAGTGGCATTGCTTTTGGATTATTCAAGATGGTTATTTTAACAAACTACTTAGTTATGGACACCCGACAATTATTTCTACAGGAAAGAATAAAAAATTTAGGCAGTGCTATATTTTTTAATCAAAGTGACGCGGTTTTAAAACTACCCACCAGCATTGTGAGAATAATTCATGTTGATGATTATGGATATATCTGGTTTTTTGTTCAAAGACCGCAGCAGCGATTAACTGAATTTGAAAAAGAATTCCCTGTTAAACTGGATTTTTTCAGGAAAGGGCTTGATTATTCTTTGCAGGTTATCGGTAATGGATACATAGTAAGGGATCCCGAAGAATTATTCGTAGTAACAACAAACATAGACGAAGTAAAGCAATTCAACCCCGAAAAAATGGTGTTGATAAAAGTAAAAATGACAAGGGCTGATTTCTTTGAAAATATTTCAGGGCACAAATCTTCATGGCTTCAAAATACAATCAACATGCTCCAGGCATGGATATTTCCTCATGCACCCGGCTATGGACCCACCACTTATTACCCGGGAATGACAGAAGTCAGTTAGAATTATTTTTATCAGCTATAAATTTATTTTATGAGAGCAATATGGTCAGGCGCTATAAGTTTTGGTTTGGTAAATATTCCGGTCAAACTGTACAGCGGTACATCGGCTGAACATGATTTAGACCTGAATATGCTTTCTAAAAAGGATATGGCACCCATCCGCTATGCACGTATATCGACCGCCAGTAATAAAGAAGTAGAGTGGAAAGATATTGTAAAGGGATATGAAGTGGAAAAAGGGAAATATGTAGTGATTACAGATGAAGATTTTAAAAAAGCGAGTCCAGAAAAAACGAATACAATCGAGATACTTCAATTTGTGCTTGAAAAAGAGATAGACCCCATTTATTATGAAAAGCCGTATTACCTGGTGCCAGATAAAGGGGCTGCAAAACCATATACGCTTTTATTAAAGGCTCTTGAAAAAGCAAACAAAGTGGCAATAGCCACCTGTGTGATAAGAAACCGGGAACATATTTTTAGCGTTAAGCCATTGGCCGGAGAAATACTTTTGCTGGAACAATTACGCTACGCTGACCAGATAAATGAGATACCAGATGTAAAAAGCTCTCATGCAAAGATTACCCAGCAGGAAATAACACTTGCTTTGAAACTAATAGATCAATTGACTGAAAAATTTAAACCGGAATCTTTTAAAGATACATATACAGCCACTATGAAGAAGTTTATTGAAGCAAAAGCACATGGTAAAAAGATTACCGCACCTGCTGCAGAAAAGAAACCGGCTGCAGTAAAAGACCTGATGAGTGTATTGAAACAAAGTCTGCAAACAGCACCTCATGGAAAGAAAAAAGTTGCGTAATAATGTGCTTATGTGGAAATATAATAATGTGCAAATTAAGTTTATCTCATAACCCGTAACTCGTAACCAGATTTTTTATGAGCCTGACTCTATATAAAAAGAAAAGAAGTTTTCATGAAACGCCGGAACCGGCAGGCCAAAAAAAATCTACTCCAAAAGGTGGTTTGAAGTTCGTTGTACAAAAACATGATGCTTCTCAGTTACATTATGATTTCAGGCTTGAATTGGAAGGGGTGCTTAAAAGTTGGGCGATACCCAAGGGACCATCCATGAATCCCCGGGATAAACGGCTTGCAATGATGGTGGAAGATCATCCTTATGATTACAGAACATTTGAAGGAACTATTCCTGACGGTAATTATGGCGCGGGAACAGTAATGGTTTGGGATGAGGGAAGCTATGAAGCGTTAAACTATGAAGAAGAGCCGGTAAAAAATCAGGAGAAAACTCTTTTAGAGGAATTAGAAAAGGGTGATTTGAAATTTGTATTGCACGGACAAAAATTAAAAGGTGCTTTTGCATTAGTAAGAATGAAAGGCAGGGGAGAAAATACATGGTTGCTTATCAAAAAAAATGATAAGGAAGCTTCCGCTGCTGACATTACAAAAAAAGATCGTTCCGTAAAAACAAAACGTACATTGAATCAGATAGCAGAAGAGACGGGGGGAAAAAAGAAAAAAGCTTCTTCTGCAAAATCCCGCAAACCCGCGAAGCTGAAATTACTGGAGGCAGAACCGGCCCGTACAGTAAAAAAAAAGTCCCTGGTATAAAAGAGCTTCTAAAAAATTATTCTGAAATAAAAAAACTGGCAGCTCCTCGTCATGTAAAACCCATGCTGGCTACCCTGGTTGATGAACCCTTTGATGGTGAGAATTGGCTTTTCGAAATAAAATGGGATGGATACAGGGCAATTGGTTCTGTTATTAAGGGAAATACCGATCTCTACTCTCGCAACAATATTTCTTTCAAAGAAAGGTATGCACCCATAACAGGCGCGCTAAAAGATTTTTCAAACGATGCTATACTCGATGGCGAAGTAGTGGCATTGGATGAAAAAGGACTTCCCCGATTTCAATATTTGCAAAACTGGCAAAAAGATCAGCAGGGTGAACTGGTATATTATGTTTTTGATTTGATGTGGATCGACGGTTATGATCTCACTCAACTACCTCTTATTGAAAGGAAAAAGATTCTGAAGCAAATAATTCCTGAAAGTGATATAATAAGATATAGTGATCATATTGAAAAAAACGGGAAAGAATTTTTTGAACTTGCAAAGCAGCAAGGCCTGGAAGGAATTATTGCCAAGAATAAGAACAGCAGTTATGATTTTAATGTAAGAAGTCGTAACTGGCTAAAAATAAAAACAGCAGCGAGGCAGGAAGCTGTGATCTGTGGGTTTACAGCACCCAGAGCAAGTCGCCAATATTTCGGAGCTTTGATATTGGGTATTTATGAAGATGATAGATGGGTATATGCAGGGCACACGGGTTCAGGTTTCAACGAAAAATCATTAAAAGAAACATGGAATAAACTGCAACCGTTGATAACCGATAAATGCCCTTTTGATACGGAACCTAAAACCAATATGCCTGCCACCTGGGTGAAACCTAAACTGGTTTGCGAAATAAAATTCCAGGAATGGACACAGGATCATATCATGAGAGTGCCCATTTTTATGGGTCTGCGAACTGATAAAAAACCAACAGAAGTTAAAAAAGAAAAAGTTATGGAAACAAAAACCGTAAAGAAAGAAAAACTGCCAGCCAATAAAGAGCAAAAGAGTACTGATAAAAAAACGTTTTCAAAAAAATCTGGCAATGAGAAAGCCAGGAAGAAATCATCGTCAAAAAACAATAAGATGGGTGACCCGATAGCTCCCGATAGCTATCGGGACGGGTGGATTAGTGCTGATGAAAATGAAAAATCAGTTACGCTGAATGGTCAAGGGCTGAAGTTAACCAACCTGGACAAAGTGTATTGGAAAAAAGAAAATTATACCAAGCGTGACCTGTTGAATTATTATCATGACATTGCTCCTTTCATGCTTCCCTATATGAAAAACAGGCCGCAATCATTGAATCGTCATCCTAATGGAATAAGTGGTATGAGTTTCTTTCAAAAAAATGTACAGGGTAAGGTGCCTGACTGGGTTGAAACGTTTGAGGAGTTCAGTGAATCAACAAATGAAACCGTTCACTATTTTGTTTGTACAAACGAAGCGAGCCTGATTTATCTCGCTAATCTTGGTTGTATTGAAATGAATCCATGGCACTCTACCATCATGAAGCCAGGAAATCCGGGTTATTGTTTAATAGATCTTGATCCCCATGAAATTGGATTTGATAAAGTAATAGAATCAGCGCAGGGAGTAAAAAAAGTGCTGGATGAATTAAGTATTCCTGCCTGGTGTAAAACTTCCGGTGCTTCCGGTTTACATATTTGTATACCCCTGGGAGCAAAATACAATTATGATCAATCACGTCAATTAGCTGAACTGGTCGTTAACTTAGTACATCATGAGATTCCTTCTTTTACCAGTGTTGAAAGAAGTCCTTCTAAAAGAAGAAGAAAAGTTTATCTTGACTTTTTACAAAATTCAAAAGGACAAACTGTTGCCTGTGTGTATTCTGTAAGACCAAAACCAGGGGCAACGGTTTCAACGCCTCTTTTCTGGGAAGAAGTAAAAAAAGGTTTATCTCCTTCAGATTTTACCATAAAAAATCTTTTTGAAAGATTAAAAACCGAAGGTGATATTTTTAAACCGGTTTACGAAAAGGGAATTGATCTGAAAAAAACATTGGCAACAATCGAATCGGTTCTGCAATAACTTATTAAAAAGCCCCGCAATACGGGGCAGGTGTATAATAGAGCATGAATCTTTCATTTTAGAAAATATCCTCTTCTTCCTGTTCTTCCTTTTTTGTTTCTTTTTTTTCTTCATCTCCATTTTTATGGCTCAGCCAGGTCTTTAGCTTATCTAACCATTTATCTTTTTGTTCAGCAAGAAAATGAGAGGAATAATTTTTTAAGAAATAGGGAACCACTATCCTGGTAAACCACCCTGCTCTTGATAAAATAAAATTCTTCACAACCGTATTGATGGCAATATCTGATCCGAGTGTAAGAAGTAAACTTGTTTTATCCTTTGTGGTTATTTTCTTTATAAATTCAACAGCATCTTTTACAGGTTGCAGTTGAACTTTTATTTCCTGGATATCATAATAAATAACCTTTCTTTGAGCCTGCAGTAAAACCTCCAATCGCTGCTTTTCTTTTAAAATATCCTCGTATGAATTGAAGTTCTTATTCATAGATCTTACGGGTGATAAGATTTCTTAAAAAAGGAAAGATCAATTTTTTTCTCATTATAATTAAAACGATCATAGCAATTAAAAAAATGCCAGCTACAAGAAAAAAACCGCCCGCCCGGCTGTTAATAATAGTTCCCAGCCACCACGCAACCCCTATACCTGTAAAAGAAATAATAAGCAAACACAAAAAAACCAGTACAATAGCATTAATGATCGCAGAAGCAATGTTAATACCTTTTTGAGCAATATTAATAGTTATGAGCTGGTAATAGGTTTCCAGGAAATCTCCAATATGTTCAGCAAGGTATTCTGTTTCTTTTTTTATTTCTTCAGTCTGGGTTTTTGCTTCTTCCATGTTCAAAAAAATTGAATAAAAATAAAAGCAGTCCCTCATGTGCGGGACTGCTTTTTCATGGCTAGCCAAGATCTTCTTTCAGGTTTGAAACTTTTTGTTCAGCAGAAGATTTCATATTCCTTGCCTTGTTCTTAAGATGTTCAAACTCTTCACGGCCATTTTTAAAAAGATTACTTAGCTGGTCGGCCCAGTCGCCTGTGGTTTTTGCAATACGTTTACGGGTTTCGCTTCCTTTTTCAGGAGCAATCAGTAAACCGATCGCAACGCCTGCAGCTGCAGCTCCAAGAATACCAAGAAATACTTTGGTTCCTGTTGTCATAAACACATATTTAAAGGGTGAATAAATATTTTTCTGATTTTTTATAGGAAAGAATCATACCAAATATTGTTCAGTAAAAAATTATGAAAGCAAAAGAAGATTTGATTTTTTACAAAGGTATGATTAAAAAAAATTATACAGAGCCGGGAAATTTATTCTACAACAGCCAGTGGGCGAATTGGAATCAGGAGCTGGGAATCAGGAATCGGGACCCGAGCCATCGGGCTGGCTATTAATAAATCTCTTACCCTGATAACTATTGACTATCGACTCATAACTGAACTATTCCCCCCAAATTTCATCCTTACCTTCTAACCATTTTTTTACCAGGTCAGTTGTTACGGATTTGGGTCTTTCAATGGGCAGGCCCAGGGCCCTGTCCCAGCAAAGGCTTGCGAGAACTCCCAACGAACGGCTCACCGCAAAGAGTACAGTGTAAAATTCATATTCCACCATGCCATAGTGCACCAGTAAGGCACCGCTATGCGCATCTACATTGGGCCAGGGGTTCTTAATTTTTCCAAGTGATTGTAAAATGGGAGGAACTGTTTCATAAATATTCCATACGGTTTGTACCAGGGGATCATCCGGTATATGCTTTTTTGCAAATTCCATTTGCGCAGTAAAACGAGGGTCGGTTTTGCGCAATACAGCATGACCATATCCCGGCACCACTTTTCCTTCGCTCAACGTTTTTTGTACGTAGGCTGCTATTTGTTCTTTTGATGGCAATTCAGTTTTTAATTCATCCCGCATTTCAAATATCCATTTGATCACTTCCTGGTTGGCAAGACCATGCAAAGGTCCTGCAAGGCCATTCATGCCGGCAGCATAACTCAAATAAGGATCACCCAGGGCCGAACCAACAAGATGTGTAGTATGTGCTGAAACATTTCCACCCTCATGGTCTGCATGAATGGTCATGTATAAACGCATCAGCTCTTTAAAACTTTCATCCTCATAACCAAGCATATGTGCAAAATTACCAGCCCAGTCAAGCAAGCCATTGGGATTGATATGATGATCATTTTTATACTTGCGGCGGTAGATGTATGCCGCAATTCTCGGCAATCTTGCGATGAGCAAAATAGTGTCATCAAAAGTAGGCACCCAATAATCTTTTTTATTTATACCTTCCGCGTAAGCTTTAGCAAAATAGCTTTCGGTTTGCAATGCCATTACGCCTATCACAAACATTGTCATAGGATGCGTGCTTAAGGGCAGGGCATCAATCGCATCAAATACATGATTAGGAACATGGCTGCGACGCTGCAAAGTATCTGTTACATGATTTACATCGGATTCAGTTGGCAATTCACCCACAAGCATTAAATAAAACAATCCTTCAGGTAGCGGCTCATCACCTTTCGGAGCTTTCGGTAATTTTTCCCGCAACTCAGGAATGGAATAACCACGGAACCGTATCCCCTCCTGTGCATCAAGCAATGATGTTTCGGATACCAACCCGGTGATGCCCCGCATGCCCTGGTAAACCTGCGACAAATGCACCTCCCCTATTACTTTATTTCCATGTTCCTTGAGTAAATTTTTTATATCAGTGTTCATTATATCAGCCTTGTCTTTAAACCTGTCTTTTAATACTCCCATGTTTATCGATTTTTTAAAAAAGAAGATGGTTGGAGTGATAAAGGTAGGAAAGAAATTCAGATGGCTGAGTACGCATGATCGCACGAAGGATGATCCATGATTGATGACAGATGGTAGATAGGAAATTTCCAACAGACATCTGCCATCTGTCATCCGCCATCGTTCCTACTTCGGTGTTATCCTGTATAACCAATAAGCAATACCGCCGAAGATAATATTCGGAAGCCAGGCTGCTATCAGCGGAGGAAAGTTCCCTTTAATAGAAAATACTGTAGATAAGCGGTCAAAAAGAATAAAGATGACAGCAATGATAATTCCAATAGCAAGATGCAGGCCGCTGCCCCCTCTTACTTTACGGCTTGAAACTACCACACCGATCAGAGTTAAAACCAACACAGTAAATGGCGTTGCAGTGCGGCGATATAATTCTACGCGTAAAGTATTCAGTCCTTCCGATCCGCGGAGTTCTTCCATCTTTATAAAATTTCTTAACTCTGATGTGGTCAGTTTATCTTTTAGATATTCATCCTCCCGCAGGTCACGCGGCTTGATATTTAAGTTGAGATGCATTTCCGGTTTTGAAATTACCTCCTCCTTCATGCCATTAAAATATCGCTCAGTTACATTTGTCAGCTTCCAATTCTTTTTTGCTGTGTCCCAGGTCATCGTTTCAGCACGAAGATTATACGCTACTTTATTATCCCTTACCCGGTCAAGGTAAAAACCACCGGCAGTTTTTGAACTTGTATCATAATATCGAAAGCCCACATAGGTATTTGGATCGGATCGTTTGTAAATAGTAGAAATATAGCCAGGGTTTGATTTTACTCCATACTTATCAACATAAGTTGATTGAAAATTGCTGCGTATTTCCTGGGCCTTTGGAATTACATATCGGCTGGC
>Ga0137463_1000777_pt1 | contig 10686 bp, 10 predicted proteins | sample EasRivERMGT800_2_FD_102333 | JGI IMG/M metagenome (GOLD analysis project Ga0137463, IMG submission 102333) | Soil microbial communities from meander-bound floodplain in the East River, Colorado, USA - East River MetaG ERMGT800_2 | ecosystem: Environmental > Terrestrial > Soil > Floodplain ...
TAGATTCATCCTCCAGGATAATTAATTCTTCAAGGGCTGAATCTATAAACAATGCGGCCTTTAATCTTGTATTACCAAAATCAAAACAAAGAGTAATGGAAGCCATCTGCATTATTTATTGCGGCAAAAGTAGTAAATGAGTGATGAATGATTAGTGATAAGATTAAAATTGAAATTTTATTCCATAAAAGCGAATCAGCCTGTACAATTATTCAAATCCTAAACCGGAGAGATTTCTGAAATGGCCATTAAGTTTGGTCTTTTCTTTTAAATGTTCCATTTCTGCTACAAGTGGAATTACTTTAGTAAGATGCCGCTTCAGATATTCCTGTCTTTGTCGTTCATCTAAAAGATGAAGCAATTCATATTCTTCTTCCAATGAAAGGCCAACATGATGAGCTACATCATACGCTTTTACGTCTTTGTCTTCTTTTTCAAAATCCTTATCAACCCTGAGCAGTTTATGCAGTTCACGAATGCTGTTCATTACTTTTTTCATCAGTTCGCGGTTGCCCTCTTCATTGGTCTCGGGATAGTTTACGATCGCCCCGCTGTATAACTTATCCGGTACTTCTTTGATCACTTCCAGAATGCGGAAAACTTTTGATCCTCTTGTTTTAATATCTATCTCTCCATTTTCATGCACCGTAGTCACTTCAATTATCTCTACCAGCGACCCATAGTCCTGCAAACGATTTTCAATTACAGCAGGAATACCAAATTGTTTTTTTAGAGAATAACATTCGTTGACTAATTGTTTATAGCGGGGTTCAAAAATGTGCAGGTTTAAATTTTCGAAGGGATATACCACAATACCCAGGGGGAATATTGGAATAAAGTTCGTCATAGTTCAAAGTAATTCGTCATAGTTCAAAGTTAATAAGTTCATCAAACCTGGGTGCTCAGACCCGAATGATTTCTATTTTTGACTGTTTACGTTTGATAGTTCGCGCTTGTTCAATTCCGATAATCGTGCATATTTAATAAACGTATAATACGAGGTCATTTTCGCACAAACATAGCCAGCCCACCCATCTAAAAAACCAAGTTTGAAAATATAATATTTAAGAAATGAAAATACAGGTGCTCCATATACATTCAGCCAGGAAGATTTCTTTCCCATCTCAGCATATTTTTCTGCATTTAATAATGCATACCGTAACATTTTATCAGCAAATTCGATCACATCCTTTACAGTGTAATGAAGAATGAATCCTTTTAATTTTTTTATTTTAGTACCGGGAGGCATCAGCAGGCCTTCATGTACAATTGCCTCATTCCAGCTCACTTTGTTCCGGTTAAACAATCGTAAATGACGGTCGCCCCCCCATTCACCAAAACGTAAATATTTATTGCCAAAAAAATTCCTGAATTTCAATTCGAAAACTTCGGCTTCATTATTCAGTGATAAATCCAATAATGATTTTTTTAATTCTTCATCAATAGATTCATCTGCATCAAGGTTAAGTACCCAATTATATTTTGCAATCCTGGTGGCTTTGTTCTTCGTTGCACCGAAACCTTCCCAGCTTTCTTCGACCAAACGAACACCGGCTTTACGGACAATATTCTTCGTATCATCGGTACTGCCATTATCAAGCACAACAATATCGTCAGTAAGCCCATGCAGGCTTTGAAGACACCGGCCTATCTCATCTTCTTCATTTTTACAAATAATGACCGCTGAAATTTTTTGCATTGCCGAATGTAAAATTTTTATTGTTCTTGCCCTTGAAGCCATTTATACCACCACAATAAAATAAAAGCATGCCCGAACACTCCATACTGCACCTCCAAACCAATATCAAACAGGTAACTTAAAGCCACAAAAATATTAATCAACCACCAGCTAATATTGTTTTTAAGTTTTTTAATAAAAAAAGGAACAAGCATAATAAAAGAAAACAAAATAAATCCTGGCCAACCGGTAGCTGCACCATATATTATCCATTCGCTGGAAGGTAGAATTTTATCTGTTTCTTTCATCTGTGGATAATTTCTCCCGTAGAATTTATCGGTTTCTTTCTTTATATCGCCAAACCCCACTCCTGTTAAAGGGTTTTGATTTTGTAATTGCCAGCCTGCCTTTATTGATATAAACCTGTTACCATCATTTGATCCCTGCAGGTAAATATTTTTCTTTATATACGACAGATCATATTTTAAATAGAGGATCCTGTTTTTGAAAGTTGGAAGAGTGAAATAAGCAATAACAGGAAGCGATAATAGCAAAACAAACAACAGGACATATACTTTTTTATAACGATGATTCCCCAATAACCAGGCAAAAAAAACAGCGGAACCAAAATAAAAACATAGTAAACCTGTGCGTACGGCAAGCACATGCAGATATATAATCAGGATTGTTGCAACGATTGATAAGAAAAAAATAATTCCTTTTTTAAAGTTTTTTTTGTTTTTTATCAATAAAAAGATCGCTGTTAGTACCGCAATAGCGACCAATAAACTAAATCGTACATGATCATTCCCCAGCGGTGTCGTAATGGTATGCGCTTTTAAATAGGCTACCTGGATCGAATTTATATCCCGGAAATATTGCCACAAGCTCCAGCATACGCCACCAGTTATTAAAATCAAAAAAATAAAAGCAATTTTTTCCCAATCCTTAAATTTAAATTGGTCTATCCCGGCAAAACAGACGGGTAATAACAGGAATGGTAATTTAATTTGTAATACCTGCAGCCATTTGGAAATATCATCACTCCATAGACCAGAAATTAATGGCAAAAAAAATAACAGGCTCATTGCCCACAGGAAAGGGGAGGAGAAAAAATTTTTCAGCTGCGCCAATATATTTTTATGAATAAGACAAAGAACTGCAAAAACAATTAGCCCTGATGATAACAGTGCTCTTGAAAATAAAAGCCCCGTCAGCATTGCAATCATACTGATAAAAATGACCTGCTTTCGCCATTCGTTAAATGGCAAACCTTTTCTCAAATCGTTCATGTTATTTTTGCAAGGGGCAAGTTACGGGTACAAGATAAAAGATGTAAGTTGTTACACAATCATTCAACAAGACAATGCACGAGCAATTACTGAAACAAATACGGCAAGGCGATATAAAAGCATTGACCCGCGCCATCTCTTTTATCGAAAACGAGCAGCCGGGTTATACAGATTTACTACAATCTCTTCCGGCCGGTATACCGGCAAATGTCATTGGCCTCACCGGCCCGCCCGGCGCTGGTAAAAGCACCTTAGTGAATGCAATGATTGGTGAACTACTGAAAGAAGATAAAAAACTGGCAGTGATTTGTGTTGATCCTTCCTCGCCGTTTAACCTTGGAGCCTTGCTGGGTGACCGCATCAGAATGAGTGAATGGTACACGCATCCAAATGTTTTTATACGGTCATTAGCAACAAGAGGATCAATGGGTGGTTTAAGTCCAAAAATTATTGAAATAACTGATCTTCTTAAATCTGCCGGCTTTGACTTTATAATTATTGAAACCGTAGGGGTGGGGCAAAGTGAAATTGAAATTGCCGGTCTTGCTGATGTTACAATTGTGGTTGTTGTTCCGGAAAGTGGCGATGAAGTGCAAACGATGAAGGCGGGGATGATGGAAATCGCGGATGTTTTCGTTATAAATAAAACTGACAGACCTGATGCAGATGTATTTGAAAAAAATCTCCGGCTTATGCTTTCTCCGGCTTATCATAGTCGTGCAAAGGAAGTGCCTGTTATCAAAACTATTGCTACAGAAAAAAAAGGAATTGATGAATTGATGAAAGCGATAAGAGAGCAATTGACGGAAGAACGAAATCAGGAAAGACATTTAGCATTATTGACTGATAAGGCCTGGCAATTATTAGTCCACAAAAAAATGAAGGACATAAGCAAAACTGAACTAAAAAAGACGATAGAAGCCGTATACAAAAATGAGGGATTCAATCTTTACTCATTTATTGATAAAATGTAGTGGGAACAACCCCTGGATAGTACTGCTTTCAATAGTAGATTTATAGAAAAATCCGAATCAAAAAATCGGACTTTTACTTATTATTTCCATTACACCTGGCCATTTCTTCCTGCTACAGGAAATAATTATTAGTTTAACAGCTTATAATTCCTATGAAACCAAGTCATTATAATATTTCTTTCATTAGAAAGGCCATTCGCCTTTTGGTTCTATTTTCAATATTTATCTTTCATGTTCTTTTTATTTTTTCACAAACAAATATCAGTGGTGTTGTAAATAGTTATTATAAAGTAGTGGAGATTATTCCTGCCAAAGCCTGCGTAAGACTAAATAGCGTTGCAGGCTTAGCCCGTTTGCAAAAAGTGTTGCTTATACAAATGAAGGGAGCTTCCGTTAATCAAACAACTACTCTTGGTTTCGGTGATACAACCTCTCTTAACAATGCTGGTAATTATGAAGTAGCTGTTATTTGTTTTATTGATGGCGACTCCGTTTTTATGTTGCACAATTTTTTAAATGCTTATACAGTCACTGACAAAGTACAATTAGTAAAATTTGCTGAATATTATTCAGCCAATGTTGTTGATACGGTAAAAGCTTCTCCCTGGAATAATACAACAGGAACAGGTGGGGTCATAGCCCTTAATGTTTCTGAAGACTTAACATTAAATGCTCCTGTGTACGCTGGCTCTTCGGGCTTTAACGGCGGAGCATATCTATTAAGCAATGGAATATGTCTTAATTCTCCCTTTGCTGCAGTAAATTATTATTATGATGCTTCTTCCACCACTCCTCAAAGCGGTGCTTCTAAAGGTGAGAGTGTTTATGATTTTCCTGCCTCACAAAGTGGCGGACGTGGCGCACCCGCAAATGGCGGCGGCGGAGGTAATAATCACAATAATGGCGGGGGTGGCGGTGCCAATCTGACTGCGGGCGGGAAGGGTGGCGGTAATTCCAGCAGCGCCGGATGCACAACGGAGTTACACGGTGAAGCAGGAAAGGCATTAAAAAGCTGGAATGAAAAAAAAATATTTTTTGGCGGGGGCGGTGGTGCCGGTCATTCCGATGGAACACCTACTTTTCCAAATGGCGGTGGTGGAGGTGGAGGCATCATTTTTATCTACGCCAGTTCTTTAACAGGTAATGGTTATAAAATTTCGGCAAATGGAAGAGCAGGGGCAACAGCTCTTTCTGATGGGGGATCAGGGGGTGGCGCTGGCGGCACGATCATCATGAATGTAACTACCTATTCCGGTTCTGTTATTATACAGTCAAATGGCGGTAACGGTGGAGATGAAAATGATCTGGGGACTACGCAAAGATGTTATGGTGCAGGTGGCGGAGGCAGCGGGGGTGCTATCTATTTTACCGGATTAGTGCCGGCCGTTACAATTTCAGTTACAGGCGGAACTGCCGGTTTAGAATATGGAGGTGATCCTGCATGTAATGCAGCAGTCCCAGCCTCCAACGGTCTGAATGGCAACACAATTTCTTCATATACTATTTCTCAATCAACAAACTCCGCCTCTTACTGTCTTTCACTTGGTCCTCTGCCTGTCAGGTTACTATTTTTTAAAGCCGCTGCAGGTCAAACAAATATTCAATTGCAATGGCGTGTGGCTAATCCTGAATTGACAAAGGAATTTATTCTGGAAAAATTGATTGACAATAATTGGTCATCGATCAATACCATACCCGCTAATGATTTAAATGAGGATTATAATTACATAGATGCCCAGCCAATCCCTGCCAATTTATACCGCCTCAAAATCATTGAAAAAAATAATACTTTCTTTTACTCAAATGTTCAGGAAGTGATATTGAATACAAAGAATGAGCATTTTGTAATTTATCCTAATCCTGCATCGAACCGGTTTGCGATTAAAGGTGAAATTTCCGCCTACACCCACATAAAATTATTCGAGCTCACAGGAAAATTGATTTGGCAAAAAACACAATTGGTGACAACAAACAGGCTGATCGTTGATCTGCCTGCCTTAACACCCGGTGTTTATCTATTAAAATTGAACGAAGAAATCAAAAAATTGGTCATACGCTGATTTTTCCGATACAGCCAACAAAGACTCCTATTCCTTTAGCACATAAGAACCTGGACAACGAATAAATATACACTTCCCGTCGATGTACATCGTTCAAACCAGCATGTTTGCCGAAATAATTTTCCTATTGCTGATCCTGCTGGTACTTTTAATTCATAAAAGAGTTTATTATGAAAAAAAAATCAGCAATTATTGGCCTTGTCTTATTTCTTTTCTTCCTGAGTGGTTGTCTCTTCCCGAGCCTGCATCCCATCTTCACAGAAAAAGACCTGGTATTCAATAAAAATCTTTTGGGCACCTGGAAAAATCCAAAGAATAATGATATTGTTCAGTTTGAAAAAGCTTCACCAAAAAATTTAAAAGAATTTAATGAACCTCTTAAAAAACAGGTGGACAAAATTTATATGCTCACTAATAAAGACTCAGCGGGTAATGTAAAGAGTAAGTATTACGTATTCCTGGTTAGATTAGGAAATAAATATTACATTGATTATTATCCTGCAGAAACGGACAAGCAAAATAACTATGATGGCTTTTTCACGGGGCATTTTATTAAAATGCATTTATTCTACAATATTCATTTTGTAACCAACCAGGCTCTTGAGTTAAAACAATTTGATAAAGGTTTCCTGGAAGACCTGATCAAAAAAAAGCAGATCCGCATAAAACATGAAATAATGGATGACGGAACTTATTTCATCACGGCAAGTACCGAAGAGTTACAACAATATCTCATTAAATACAGCGACGTGCCCAAGGCCTATGAAGAAGATATTATTACTTATTCAAGAATTAACTAATCAAAACATAAAATCATGTTATTCAATATAAAAAATTTGTTGGTCTTTTGCTCATTATTATTGCTGCAATCCTGTATCACCAGCCTTCATCGCCTTGTTACTTACGACAAGGCAGTCCTGGAAAACAATATTTCAGGCACATGGCAAGGAAAAGAAAAAATAATAGAAATACGACCTACGAAACAAAGTGAATTAGCAAAGGAGTTCAAACAATCATGGAACGAAAAAGATAAAAAACAATTGTCAGAACAGGACAAAAAAGATTCGATATTATACTATGAAAAATCTTATGTCTTTTCATTTATCAAATCAGATGTTACCTATTTTATGTTAGCCAATTTCATCCGGCTCAATAACGAGTTGTATGCAGATATCTATCCATTAGAAATGGTAAATACAGATGCGCCAGACAAAAAAGAGATTAATGAATACGACGGAAAATCTGGCTATACTGCAGCTCATACTTTTGCAAAGGTGATTTTTTCGGGAAATAACTCCCTGGAATTAAAATTCTTGAGTGGAAAATTTATAAGTGGACAGATCGGCAAAGGAAGAGTTTCTATAAAAAATGAAAAGGATGAATTATCCGGCGTTATTCTTATTACAGCCTCAACGGAGGAATTGCAAAGATTTATTGTGAAGTATGGGAGAGATGAAAGGTTATATGACAAGAATAATACCGTTATCTTAACAAGAAAAACGTAAGTGATCATGCTGCAAAAACGTTTTTGGCTGGATGATCCCAGGATACGGGCATTACAACATCTTTTTTTCTGGGGTTTATCTTTTTATATATTCCTCCAGTTTTTTAAAACAGGGGCAGAGGCGGAAAAAATCGATTATCTATATACTTCTTTGTTTCACATTACATTGTTTCCTGTTGTTTATTTAAACCTCGAATGGCTATTACCAAATTTTGCCAACAAAAGAAAATGGTTAACCTATGCAGCCCTCATACTAATTATGATCGCATTATTTTCCTGGCTAAATTTTCAGTTCTTTGAGCTCTGGTCAACCAAAATTTTGCCTGATTATTTTTTCATTTCTTATTTCACTCTTTGGCAGGTTATAGAGTTTTTTATAGTTTATGTCGTTGTTACTTCTTTACTTAAACTATCGAAATCCTGGTTTGCGGTAAATGAATTACAGCATCAATTATTACATTCAGAAAAACAAAAAGTACAAATTGAACTAAAAGCATTAAAGGCCCAGGTTAATCCACATTTTTTCTTCAATACCCTGAACAGTATTTATTCCATGTCGCTGGATAAAGATGAGCGGTTACCCATCACCGTTTTACAACTTTCAGATATTATGCGATATTTCCTTTATGAATCGAAAGAAGATTTTGTTCCATTGGAGAAGGAATTACAGGTGCTACAGGATTATATAGCTTTACAAAAAATTCGTACCGATGAAAAATTTGTCATGGAAGAAGGAATGGAAGGAGAAGTAAAAAATGAAAAGATTGCCCCATTATTACTCATTACCTTTCTGGAAAATGCATTTAAACATGGAGTAAAAACAGGTCCGGAAAATGCCTTTATAAAATTATTTGTCCAGGTACAGCAAGGTTATCTTGATTTCCAGGTCGAAAATAATAAGGGAATAATTGACAAACCGGATCCAGGTGAATATAGTGGCGTTGGTCTTGAAAATGTAAAAAGACGATTAGAACTTTTATATCCGGACAAACACGAACTTATCATTCACGACCTTGCTGATCGGTTTGTTGTGCACCTGCAATTAAAATTATGAGTTCGAAATATAGCTGTGTTATAATAGAAGATGAACCATTGGCACAAAATGTATTGAAAAAATACATTAATGATCATCCTGCGTTAGAGTTGACGGCAATTTTTGGGGATGCATTAGAGGCCCAGCCCTTACTGGCTCAACATAATATTCAATTTCTTTTTTTGGATATCAACCTGCCAAAACTTTCCGGTATTAATTTTTTGAAAACACTGACAAACCCGCCACTTGTAATAGTAACAACAGCGTATCCCGAGTTTGCTGTGCAAGGTTATGAATTGGACGTGGTTGATTATTTACTTAAACCTTTTTCATTCGAACGTTTTCTTAAGGCAGTGAATAAAGTTTCAGAAAAATTGAGCAGAATGAAGAGTAAAAGGGAGAAATTTTCTCCATTCATCTTTATAAAAGCGGATAAAAAAGTATACAAGGTTGACCTGGAAACCATTCTTTATATTGAATCGACTGGAGATTATCTGAAAATTTATACTACCGAAACACAATATCTTATTCATAGTGCTTTGAAGAATTTTCTTGACGAACTGCCTTCATCATCATTTTTACAGGTCCATAAATCGTTTATCATCGCCAAGAGTAAGATTTTTTTTATTGAGGGCAACTATATTCGTATTGCAGACAAGGATATCCCTATCGGGGCGTCTTACAAAGAAGAAGTAGCCAGGAAACTGAAGAGCAATCATTAGTGCCTCTTTCCCCTAATTTTTATCCTTACATATTAAAGCAAAGAGAATTCTTGTTCTAAATGAGATTGATTAATCCTTCATTCTTTTATTATTCATCCCAATCACATCCAATGGGTGCGCCCGGAGGGATTTCCAAATTCACCTCTGATGATTTTGCTTTTTCAGGTGATTTCATTCTTTCCAGTGCCAATAACAAATGGCCGGAATAAATATCATCTTTACTGATCTTTTTTTGTGCTTCAATAAAAGATTTCAGATCGGCTAATGCTTTTTGTGCGGCCGCTCTTGCCACAAAATTTGCGGTTTCATCAACAGATAGTACAAGTAAATGGGTCAGCAAAACCTGCTCTGTTTGTAGTTGAATCAATTTTTCCATGCCTGTACGGCGAGACGCCTTCCATGTGACGCTCATTAATTTTTTTATCATCTCATTTACTCCTAATCCTCCATTCATTTCAAATTCTGCCATACGGCTTACCCGCTCGCTGTTAAATAAAAATGATAATGCGAGATCAGCAGCATTTTCAGCCGGCGTCAAGGCATCAAATGCAAGCCCGGTTCTTTTTTTAAAAAGTTCTCTTGTAAAATCATATCCCAATGGCCTGGGCGGAATAAGTTTTACAATATTATCGGGGAGCATCAACACTTGCGGATCTAAACAGTCTATTACCGCATTCAATGCTTTTAACTGCTCATCTTTTGATAATGACCTGGTAATTATTTGACCATCTCCACGCAAGGCATAGGTATAATACATGCCTCCTGCCATTTTAGTAACTGCTTCTAACTGGTAACGATGAAATAAATACACGGGCACCAACACATCTTCGAGCAAGGCCATCGGCGCGCCTGGCCTTATATTATTTTCGCCAAATTGCGACAAGGCCTTTGATCTCACCTTCATTACTTCTTTTAATTCAGCTACAGCATCCATCCCATTATCCCACAAATGAGCTTGCGGATGTAAGCCACCTGCTGCTCTTGCGTCACGATCTGAAATAAATTGAAGGCCTTTTTTTTCACCATTGGATAAGATTTTATTCAATGCCATTGGTTCATCAGTTCCTTTTGGAAAATCCGGGTATCCCCATTCACTCTTAAAGAACCGAGTGTAACATTTCCTTTTATTATTTCTCCTGTCCGCGGATCAACTACAGCAGCTCCATAAGACCAACCTCTTGTTGATCGATGCACCCAGTTGATCATATTATACCGTATGTCCATTGGGTCGGCATCGGGGGGTAATAGTTTCACCTGGAAGGCATTATTATACCCTGCAGCTTCAAAAGCCTGATTCCACCAGCTTGCTCCATCAAGTAATGCGCTACGGATAGGTTCCGGTGTTCCATTATCGAGATAATAAATAATTGGTTTCACCGGCTCGCTGATGGCAGCATCCGGATCTTTCTTTTTCAGGCGATGA
>Ga0137463_1000778_pt1 | contig 10685 bp, 11 predicted proteins | sample EasRivERMGT800_2_FD_102333 | JGI IMG/M metagenome (GOLD analysis project Ga0137463, IMG submission 102333) | Soil microbial communities from meander-bound floodplain in the East River, Colorado, USA - East River MetaG ERMGT800_2 | ecosystem: Environmental > Terrestrial > Soil > Floodplain ...
ACTCGCTTTTTCGCCGGACAGCGCGACGCTGGCCATCAGCGGCGGCGGTCAGGCTTCCGGCACAGCGGGGGCGAAGACAACCATCTTCTTGCGCGAGTCAGCGACAGGTAAGGAAGTCGTCACCAAAACGCTGCCCACTAACAGTGTTATCGCGATGGTCTTCTCCACCGACGGCAAGACGCTGTATAACGCAACCTTTGACGGGGCGCTGGGCACGATGGACGTTGCCACTGGCGAAATCAAGTCGCAGACTTTCTATTCCGCCGACCCCGGTGTTTCTGGGTTTGGCGTGCTGGGCGATGGCAGCTTCGCATTTGCGCTGGGCGATGGCACCATCCATATCCACCCCGCCGACGCGACTTCAGCCGACAAGGATACTGTTCTGTCCGAGCACACCAAACGGGTCTATACCCTGCGTGTCTCTTCGGATGGGAAGAGCTTTGTCAGCGCCAGCCAGGATGGCACAGCGCGTGTGTGGAAGGTGGGGCAGTCGACCAGCAGCCTGAAACTGGCCGAGCAAGCGGCTTCCGATAAATTGTTGGATTATCTCAAGACGGACTGGGGTATCACCGTCAACGATGATGTGGTCATCGATCTGCGCGCGAATATCGTGAACGGCAGCCCGGTGACACTGGAAACCTTCGTTCAGTCACAGTTTTCCTCGTCGTCGCCCATCACCCAGCCTCTGATCCAGCCGATCCACCCGGTAGAGTTTCAGATCGCACGCAGCCTGGCCACCGCGGACACGCCGCCGAACGGCGTATCGCTCACCAAACTGGTCACTACCACCGAAGGCGTGGGAAATTCGTGGGGCGAGACTTCGCCAGTAACCGACGGCCCGGTCAGCTACGACCCGGCTGCGGATATAGCCGGCCCGGTGGCGGTGGCCGTCAGCGGCGAAAATGCCACTACCCATGCGCGTATCGTGGTCTTTGGCGACTCCGACTTTGCGACTGACACCCTCCTGAGCAACACGACTTACGGCAATGCCGATCTGGTGGTCAACGCCGTCAACTGGCTGTCGGCGAAAGAGGAACTCATTGACCTGCCAACCAGCAATGTGGGCGCGCGCACCATCACCCAACCGTTGGTGCCCGCCGAAACAGTACTCCTGCTGATCACCAGCCTGTGCTGTATTCCAGGTATGTTAGGCGCTTCCGGCGGTGTCGTCTGGTTTGTTCGCCGCCAGCGGCGTTAGGCGCCAGCGCAGAGATACAAACCCAATGGCGGGGCGATGCCTTCTGGGGTCGCCCTTCCAATGACAAAGAATGGTGTTTGAACAATTCCATCCTGTGATAACGGTGGAGTCTACCCCCGAACCCCGGTGCCGGGGTTCGGGGCTGAATTCGGAGAAGCCTGAACGTGAAACCTTCCAATCAACTCATAGTGGCGCTGGTGTTCTTGATCCTGGCTGCTGCCGGAATTGCGCTGGTCAACAAGGAAGTGATCAAGCCTTTAACCACGCCGACACCCACCGAGCGCGCCAAACTGCTGGCAGGCGTGCTGCCCACCGAAATTACCCGCGTATCGATCACGGATAATGCGACTAAAACGACCTTTTCTGCGGAACTGGATAAGAGCAGCCAGTGGAAGATCACGAAGGCCGACAAGAGCAAGGATCTTGGCCTGGGGGTCGATCAGAATCAGTTGGTTAACGCGGTGGCGGTGCTGCCGAATATGACGCCAACTACCTCGTTTGACGTGGTGGAGCTTGTACCATTCGGGCTGGATAAGCCCGCCTATACCCTGATCCTGACGATCCGGGGAAGTGATACGACACTCCAAATTGGCGCGGAGAACCCGGACAAGACCGATTACTATGTACAGGAGTCAAACGACAAACAGTTATATCTGATCGGCAATTACAATTTGCAGCCCTTTATCACGTTTCTGACTGACCCGCCGTATGTCAAGCCAACCCAGGACCCGAACGCCACCCCAAGCCTGACACCGGAGTCGACGCCCACGCCGCAGTCAACGGCGACGCCTCACTCAACGGGTACGCCTGGGCCAACCGGCACGGCAGCTTCAGCCGTGACGCCGACCGCTACCCCCTATTAGGCCGGAAACTACAAACGGGGTGACTCGGTTGTCAGGACAGGTGATGTTGCGCGGTTGGTGCCAGACCGGCAGATTGGAGATCGTAACGCCAAATCGGGGTGTTGGCGTCATCCAACTTGGGGTCGCGCAGCATGATACTCACGAACGCGCCTGATCACTCTCGATCTGTCCTGCATCGCTGCGACGGTCACCCCCGATTGCCGTGTTACGATCTGGCCTGCGATGGTGGCCGGGAGATAGGCTGCCATTCGCCGTAAAAGGGTGTAAGACTATACTAGAGGGGTAGCCCGCACAGGGCTGCCCCTTTGAATTTTGCACGGAGAAATGGGTTATGGAACGCAGCGGCGTTAATACGCGCATCGCGCAGGGGTTGTGGTGGGTTGGGCTGCTGAGCGCTGTCGCGGGCATCGTGCTTTTGATTGCGCGAATCTCTCTTATCGGTGGGTTGGCGCTGGGGGTTGGGATGGTGGTGCTTGGCCTGAACACCCTGCTGGCCGGTGATCTGAGCACCGGGCCAGGCGGGCGGCCTTTCAGTGTGCGCGGCCCTGTCGTGAGAGGAAATCTCGAAGCGCGCTCCGGGCTATCCGACCTCAGCGTAGGCGTGTGCCCGTCCGACCGGATTGCCAGCCTGGTGTACGGGCCTTCCGGCAAGCCGGGCTTCGAGGTGAGCGAAGGAGTCGCACGGGTACGCCTCATCCAGCCTGCTTTTCCACCCGGTTTGGCCGATTGGCGCGCCGACCTTGCCAGCAACGTGTTGTGGGACGTCAAAGCCACCAGTTGGCTGGGCAGCCTGAACATTGATCTAAGCCAGTTGCGATTGGAGACGCTCACTGCCGCGACGGCGCTGGGCCATCTCACAATAACCTGCCCCACCCGCGGTTATGTGCAACTACTGCTCAAAACCGGGCTGGGTGAAGTTGAGGTAAACATCCCGGCGCAAACCGCTGTGAAGATCACCGTCAAGCGGGGGAAGCTGGCTTCTCTGACGGTTAAGAACCCGCGTCTGATTGCGTACCGGCATGATAGGTACGGCACACAAGACTATGATTCGGCGTCGGCGCAGGTTGAAATCGTGATCGAAAGCCAGGCCGGGGATATTGTCCTGGCATGAATCAAAAGGGCGATGCATCATCGCCCTCGGCTTACTTCATCAATTGCTCAGGCATCACTCAGATCGCCCAGTGTCGATGCGGCCCCGCGCCGCTTGCGCCCCCCAACACCCGTATGGATCGGGATCTGCGCCATCAACAGGTTCTGACGATTCTCGCTGGTGAGGTCAATTTCCACTTCGTCAGGGTCGAATTCGACGTAACGCGCAATGACTTGCAGGATTTCATCCTTCATGGCCGCTACCTGGGCGGGCGTCAAGTTGCTGCGATCATGAACCAGGACGAGTTGCAGCCGCTCTTTTGCGACCTCACTGCTGCTGGGTTTGCGTCCTCCAAAGACTTTGTCGAAGATGTTACCCATCTTCCTTATCTCCTGTCGCCATCAATGACAATCTTACACTACAATACAATCACTAACTACGTTCCGTTCATAATAAGCCTATTTGCTTTTGGCGGCGACCTTCTCAGGCTTTTCGTTTTTCTCAAGCTTTTCGGATTTGTCCGATTTGTCACCTTTATCGGCTTTCACCGGCTTGCGAATCTCTTCTTCCATTTCGTCATCATCGTCATCATCTCTGACCGATGGTTTAGCTGAAATTTTAGGCTTCTCCGCGACAGCCGCCTTGCGGCTGTTTTTGCCTTTGCTACTGACTTGCTTCTTGTCGGTGTTAATACCCAGAGCCTTGCCGAGACGTTGCATAAACGTCGAATCTTCCTCCAGCGGCATGAAGGGAACAGTCTCGCCCATAATCCGCCGAGCGATATTCTGAAACGCTTTGCCCGCGCGCGACTCTTCGGGCGACATGGCCGCCGGATGGCCGCGATTGGTGGATACAAGGATAGTCGAGTCTTCAGGAACCAGCCCGATCAGCTTGATCGCCAGAATGTCGATCACATCGTCCGGGCTAAGCATATCTCCCTTTTTGACCATGTCAGCTTTGACGCGATTGAGCACCAGCCTGCCCGGGCCTTTGCCCTCCGCCTCAATCAGCCCGATGATGCGGTCAGCATCACGCACGGAAGAAATTTCCGGGTTTGTCACAATGATCACTTCATCCGCCGGAGCTACTGCGTTGCGGAAGCCACGCTCGATGCCCGCCGGTGAATCGATCAGAATGTAATCGACCAGCGGCTTTAGCTCGTCGCATACACGCACCATATCGCTAGGGCTAACAGCCGTCTTGTCACGGGTCTGCGCCGCCGGGATGAGATACAGTTCTTCCTTCAAGCGCTTGTCGCGGATCATGGCTTGACGCAGCCGGGCACGGCCCTCAACCACGTCGACCAAATCGTAAACGATCCGGTTTTCCAGCCCCAGCACAACATCGAGGTTGCGCAGGCCAATATCCGCATCGATACAGGCGACCTTATTACCCAGGAGCGCCAGAGCCACCGCAAGGTTGGCGGTTGCCGTGGTCTTGCCAACACCACCCTTGCCTGAGGTAATCGTAATTACGCGTCCGGACATTCTATTTGTACCTTCCTAACCGATGATCAGCAGCTATCAGCTGCCCCATTCCTCTGCCACAATCTGTCCCTCACGAATAAACGCCACTTCGGGGCGTGGGCGTGACGTTGCCGATTCAGGTGTGATCGCCACTTGATTGGCAATCCGAAGCTGCATCGGCCGCATATCCAGGGCGCACACTACTGCATCACTATCGCCACCCGCGCCCGCATGAACCGTTCCGCGCAGCCGTCCCCAGATTAAGACATCCCCACCAGCGATAACGTGCGCGCCGGGGTTGACGTCGCCAATGACGACCACATGCCCCACATGACGCACGGTTCGGCCATTGCGCAGAGTACGTTTGATCAGCACCCCGCTGCTGCCCTGCTCGTCAGAACTGATAGGAGGCAGCTCACCTGGTTCGGTGGTGGCAGCCTGCTGCCCTTGAGGCTCGGATAGCTCTGTCTCAAGATCGAGACGGCGGGCCGAACGGGTGGTTTCGGCTGATTCGCCGAGAATAGCCCGCAGCGTTACATCGTGCTTGGCTAATCGATCCCGGAGCTTACGGATGTCATCGCCATCCAATACTCGATCTCCCACTTGCAAGGCAATTTTTGCGCCCTTGAAAAAATCGCTTGTGATAAGATTGTCTCCAGAAATGCCGTTTCAACCTTATCCCATAATCCGGGGCCAAGTGTTACCAGAAGGCCGTCGCCAACCCCTTTGATGGTTACTTCAACGTCGCTCACGCGGCTGTCCCTCGCTCAATCGCGATTGTAGTATAGCGATCTTTGCCGCGCAACCAGCTATGCCCTGCTTTCGACGTGCGGCAAACAGGCGAACATAGCTATTGACCAATGGCCATGCCTCTCAAAAAAGGGTTGCCTTTTTCCCTGGCCGTGGATCGTAATGGCTGGCAAACTGTTCGAGCATATTTTTCTCGATCAGCCAGGTATTTGCGAATTTGCGCGCCGACAGCTTGCCACTACGAATCAAGCGACGCACAGATTCCGGATGAATATTGAGGCGCTTGGCAGCCTCGCCAACGGTGACATAATTTTCGAAACTGTCGCTCACGCTTGAATTCTCTGGATAGAATTGTTGTAAAGTACAACAACAGAAGTATAGAGGGTTTGGCTAACCTGTCAAGGGGACAGCGTAGGAAGCGCCAATTGATCGATTGGTTGAGGCTGCCCATACCCTTCTATCTCTATTGGAATCAAGTCGTAGGTGATGTTCAGGCCGCCTGAACCACGGATCACCATCAGTCGAACGATCATGCTTTCACGCGTCTGGCGTGACCAAGTTTGATCAAAGACAAAGTTACCCAACGAATAAAATATCAGCCCATTATGGTAATTCTCAATCGGCTGCAACCAGTGCGGATGAGCGCCGAAGATCACATCTACCCCCGCATCGATCAGGGCATGGGCCAACGCCTGCTGGCGGGCGGACGGATTGGGCTGATATTCATACCCCCAATGCAAGATAGCAATCACGAGATCAACATGCTGGGCGAGCGCGGCTGCTTCGCGGCGGACGCGTTCAAAATCCAGATCGCGATCATGATCGTCGTAAGCGAGGACGCCGATTCTGATCCCTTTGATCTCGCGCTCGACGGGGGCACCGTCATAGACCCCGTCGATCCCAGCACCACGGAGAGCACCAAGTGTGGCCGTGCGACCTGGCAGGTCGTAATCCAGCGCATGATTGTTGGCCAGGCTCAACACATCAAACCCGGCCAGCGTCAACCCCTCTACAGCACGGACATCGCCGCACAAGCGCATCCCAATGCCTTTGAGATCACAGTCCGGCACGAGTGGCGCTTCCAGGTTGGCAAGCGTAAGATCGCCTGCCGACAGGATGTCACTGGTCGATTGAAAAGGCCACGTAAAGTCATCCTGCTGAACGCTGGTCTTGTTCACCATGCGACCTAACATCACATCGCCGACCGCAAGAATTGTTAGACGGGACGAGGGTAAAGGTGAAGGCGTCCCGGTCACCATGACAGATGGCTTGGTTTTCAACACGGGCGTGACCGTTGTTGTGGCTAGCAATTGTTGAGGGGTTGCGGATGCCAGCGGGGCAACGGTGGGTAACGATAGCTCCGCTGGTTGATCCAACTCGCAGGCCGCGAGGATCGGCAAACAGAACAACATGAAAACAGCCACGCCATGAAACGGCGTGGCTGGCCCAAATCGCTTACGCAACGTCTTCCTGATTGGCTGCTACTTTGCTATGGCGGGCCATACCGTGAGTCACATGGCGATAGACGTAATAAGCCAACGCCGCCAAGATGACGACAGCAATTGGAATATCGAAGGGGCGCATGATCGCGCGAAGCGTTTCCCAGTGATCGCCAAAGTACCAGCCCCCCAGCGCCAGCAGCCCGCACCAGATGAACGAGCCAGCAAAGGACAGCAGCGCAAAACTCCAGAAGCGGATGCGAGCCACCCCGGCTGGAAACGATATGAATGTGCGAACTATCGGCAGCAGCCGCGAGAGAAACGCTGTCCAGTTACCCCAGCGCGCGAACCAGCGATCGGCGCGATCAAGGTCATCATGGTTAATCATGATGTACTTGCCATGCTTCTCCACGAGTGGACGCCCGCCAAAGTAGCCGAGGGCGTAACTGAGCATACTGCCCAGCGTACAACCCAGCCCACCCAACAGGCCGCCCCATAATACCGCCTCCCACCATGCGCCATGCTGGGCCTGAACCAGCAACCACCCGGACAGGGGCATCGTTACTTCGGAAGGGATGGGGATGTTGGCGCTCTCCAGAGCCATAATGCCCACAACCCCCGCCCAGCCCATCGAGTGGAAAAGTGTGGTCAGAAATTGGATAACAGCCTGTTCCCAAACTGGCGGCATCGTTGAAATCTCTCCCTAAAAAAATCGGCTCAGGATTTCCCCGGGCCGTGAAAAGACTCTTGGTGAACCAAGCTGAGTATAACAGGTCGATTCGGGTCAAGCAAGAATTCTGTCAGCGCGCCGCCGTCGGCGAGGCTGCCGTTTTTTGCCGCGTCAGGGTAATAAGGGCCAAGGCAATCGGGACGCACGCAGCTATGACGGTTAGCCAGCTTGTTAAGGCAAAGCCGGTTGCCGCAAATAGAAGGCCACTCCCCAGGCTACCCACGCCCGAAGAAATCTTTACGAGCGAATCGACTGCGCCGCGCCCTCGACCTTTTTCCTGAATCTGAAGCGCTTCATCGAGCAGAGTTGAACTGGCGACAAAGCTCAGATTCCAACCCAGGCCAAGCAGAAATAGGCTGACAGCCAGCCACAGCATGGTGGTGGCAAATGGCGCGATCAAGCAGGCGATTGTCAAGGTTAGCCCGCCAACTAAGATCACCGACGCCCGGCCAATTTTATCTGCCAGCCAACCCGTGAAGAATGAGAAGCCAAACATACCAAGCGTATGAGCCATGATGACCCACGAAACGTCGGCCAGAGAATGGTCGTGGCCTGCCATGTCGACCGGAGTTATCGTCATCACCGTTATCATCGCCAACTGGCTGAATATCAGCCCACAGGCGGCAAGCTGTATCGCGGGATCACGCAGGAGAGCTCCCCATGGGCGAGCAGGGCGTTCTGCACCTTGTTGCTTGGTGTGCTCGGTAATGTATTGGCGGGCAATGTCACGCGGATCGGGACGCAGCAGCAGCAATAACATGATGAATCCAAGCAAGAAGAAAATGCCCATCATCATCCATGGCCCGATTGTATCAACCACGCTGAGAGAGGTCGTCAGCGCCTGAGCCACATTGATCAGGGTCGGCCCGGTGATCGATCCGATTGTCCCGCCCAGCACAACCAGCGCGATAGCCCGTGCGCGGCGGCTCGGCGGGCTGGCATCGGCAGCCGCATAGCGGCCCAGATCGAGGGTGCCCCGGGCCAAGCCAAACACCACCGCACCTGCTAGAAACAGGGGGATGCTGCGGTTAAGAATGGCCATCACCACCATGCAGGCCCCGATAACACCCAGCGCGTGACCCAGTGAAAGTCCGAGCCGCCGCCCGATTACATCCATCAACCGGCTGGCCGGGTACGCTATCAGCGCCTCGCCGATGAGCATAGTTGTTGCGGTAACACCTGTCCACTGTTTGTTTCCACCGGCTAACGCAACCAGATGGATCGAGCCAACCGTCGCAATCATAATGATCGAGGCCGAGGTAAGGCTCTGAGAAGCCAGCAAAACCGCCACGATCTTGTTGGGAGAGTAGTTAATTTTTTCCATGAAGTTTACAGGCTTCTAATCCGCTGAGGCACTAGCAGGCCGACTCAATGCCGGGTTCATGGCCACCAAACGGTGCATTTGGAGCGCCAGCACTGCGCCTGCGGTGGCTGCCGCAAACACCAATCCCGTGAGCATGTTGGTGATCATCGTTGCCGTATTAGCGGCTCCGGGCGCGCCCACCCGCCTGCCAGCCAGATCAAGCAGCAGGGTGGGGATCAGGAAGCCCAGCGCGCCCGCCGCGCCGCTGAACAGGGCCAGCCGCGCTGCTGATCGCGCGTTTCTCAGAGCGATACCGTTAGCGATGCCGTTCAGCGCTGTAACAACAAATGTCCCCGCCGTAAACAGGATTTCGAAAAGGATGTGTATAGGCATATTGGCTTGACCCTGTTCGACAAGTATGCGCTCAAACAAACCAAGACCGAGCGCAACGAGTATGATTGACGGACCAAAGCTCAGGGTGTTGGTAATCATCAAGCTCCGGGCGTTGGCGTATCCGGAAATGCGGGCGAGCGCCCGACCCCACAACGAGCCGCCTAATAAACACAGCAGCATGATAATTGAGTAGCCTATCAACTCAATGTTGTGTATCTGTAGCGCACTCAAGCCAAAACCGACAGCAACAGCAAGGCCAAAAAAGCCTACCAGAAAAAGGAGAGCATTCCCCGCGCCCTTGACCATGACTGCCCGTTCCTCAGACATATCTCCTCCCCGTGGTCTAATATTCGTATGAATTAAATGCGATTATCCCTCAGAGCGCAACCGTTTCGTGGCTTTTCTCAGGCAAAAGATCATGCTTGATGCATGATGCTTTTCATTTTGCATTCCATTCATATCGATTACAATCAGGGACAATTGGGAGAGGCAGACGAAGTGTCTGCCTTTGTTACGTATTTACATTATCTTTCACAGGAGAACCTCGTATGGCAGTCCCCAGCGATATTGAGATTGCCCAATCGGCGAAGATCGAACCTATCATCAGGATCGCCGAGAAGTTGGGTCTAACGGAAGACGAGCTCGATTTTTATGGCAAGCACAAAGCCAAAGTTCACCTAGATGTCCTCAAGAAATTCAAAGACCGCCCGCAGGGTAAATATATCGATGTGACGGCAATTACCCCCACACCGCTGGGCGAGGGCAAGACTACCACCACGGTCGGGCTGACCGAGGCGCTGGGATCAGCGCTCGGCAAGAACGCGATGGCTTGCATCCGCCAGCCCAGCATGGGGCCGACCTTCAACATCAAAGGCGGCGCGGCAGGCGGCGGCTACAGCCAGATCATCCCCATGGAAGATTTTAACCTGCACCTGACGGGTGATATTCATGCCATTACCGTGTCGCACAATCTGGTAGCTGCTGCGCTGGACACACGCATGTTCCACGAGAGCCGCCAGAGCGATGAAGGGCTGGCAAAAGCCGGGTTGAAGCGGTTGGATATCGACCCCAAAACCGTGACGTGGAACCGCGTCGTGGATGTGTGCGACCGGATGCTGCGGCGGATCGAAGTCGGCCACGGGGATGAAGAGCACTTGATGGCCGATGGCTCACCCAGCCCGATTTTCCCGCGCACAACGGGGTATGACATCACCGTCGCCAGCGAGATCATGGCGATCCTGGCGCTAACCACCAGCCTGCGGGACATGCGCGAACGGTTGAGCAAAGTGGTGGTTGGCCTGAGCAAACAAGGCAAGCCCGTGACGCTGGAAGATATGGGCATCGCCGGTACTGTCATGGTATTGATGAAAGATGCGATCATGCCCAACCTGATGCAGACGCTGGAAGGACAGCCCGCGTTTGTCCACGCCGGGCCATTCGCCAACATCGCGCA
>Ga0137463_1000779_pt1 | contig 10682 bp, 9 predicted proteins | sample EasRivERMGT800_2_FD_102333 | JGI IMG/M metagenome (GOLD analysis project Ga0137463, IMG submission 102333) | Soil microbial communities from meander-bound floodplain in the East River, Colorado, USA - East River MetaG ERMGT800_2 | ecosystem: Environmental > Terrestrial > Soil > Floodplain ...
GCCGATACCTTGCGCCGGCTGCTCGAGGAACTGCGTGAAGACTGGAAAGAGGGCGGCGTGGAACTCGCCGCGACGGCGAGCGGCTGGCGCTTCCAGACGCGCGCTTCGTACCAGAAGTACCTGGAGCGGATCCATCCCGAAAGGACGCCGCGCTATTCGCGCGCCGTGCTGGAGACGCTCGCGATCATCGTGTACCGGCAGCCGGTGACCCGCGGTGATATCGAAGAGGTTCGCGGCGTCACCGTTTCCACGGAGGTGATCAAGCGGCTCGAGGAGCGCGACTGGATAGACATCGTCGGCCACAAGGAAGTGCCGGGCCATCCGGCGCTTTACGCCACCACCAAGACTTTTCTGGACGACCTCGGCCTGCGCTCGCTGCACGAGTTGCCGCCGCTCGAAGAAATTGCCAAGACACTCGACCTCACCACGCCGCCCGCTGCGGAGGCCGCGACCGACGCGCCCCCCGCAACGGCCCAGGCCAGCCCCGCCTAGGCCAGCCTCGCCCAGGCCAAGCGGCCCGACCGAGAAGCTCCACAAGGTTCTCGCGCGTCTCGGCTTGGGGTCGCGGCGCGACATGGAGGCGGCCATCGCGTCCGGCCGCGTCTCGGTCAACGGTGCGCGCGCGACGCTGGGTCAGCGGGTGCGCGCCAGCGATCGGGTCGCAGTCGACTCGCAGCCGCTCCGGGTCGAATCCCGGACCTCCCGGACCCTCGTTCCGCGCCTGCTGATGTACCACAAGCCGGCCGGGGAACTGGTCACCACGCGCGATCCGGCCGGACGGCCGACGGTATTCGCGAACCTGCCGCGTCTGCGCGGGGCACACTGGATCGCCGTCGGACGGCTGGATTTCAATACCGGAGGCCTGCTGCTTTTCACCGATTCCGGGGATCTGGCCAACCGGCTCATGCATCCGCGCAACGAGATCGAGCGCGAGTACGTGGTGCGCGTGCGCGGTGAGCTTTCGGGCGACCAACTCGCCAGACTCAGCCGCGGCGTGACCCTTGACGATGGTCCGGCGAAGTTCGAACGCATAGCCCCGGCCGGGGGTGAAGGATCGAATCGCTGGTATGCAGTGGTGCTGCGCGAAGGACGCAATCGCGAAGTGCGGCGCATGTTCGAGATGCTCGGGGTCAGCGTGAGCCGGCTCATCCGGATTCGCTTTGGACCGCTCAAGCTGCCACCGAGCCTGCGCCGCGGGCGATTCCGTCGCGTCGAGGAAAGGAAAGTGGTTTCGCTGATCGCCGAACTCGACGCAGGCGACACGTCCCGACCCGATACAGGCGACGAGTCTTAGTCTTTGCGTTGTTTGGGCTGGGGTTTCTTGCTATACTCCGCCGGTTTGGTGATGGGCTCTCGGGCCCATTTTTTATTTCTGCGAGGTGCGTGGTGAGCGTAGTCGCGCTGGAGCCGTTACTGGAACTGACCTTGAGCGGGCTTGGATACCAACTTGCAGACTTTGAATACTCTAATCACGGCAATATGTTACAAGTGTTTATTGAGAAAATGGATAAAGTATCTGGCGATGCCGGCGATGGCATCACGCTTGCCGATTGCGCAGCCGCCAGTCGCCAACTGCAGCGCGTGCTCGAGGTGGAAGGCATCGCCTACGGACGCCTCGAAGTTTCCTCGCCGGGATTGGATCGCCGCCTGAAAAGAGCCGCGGACTTCGCCCGCTTCGCCGGTCGCGAGGCTCAGGTGCGCCTGCGCCACCCGGTTGACGGGCGGAAGAATTTCACCGGGATCGTGCGTTCGGTTGAGGGAGATCGCGTCGATTTCGAATTTGACGGGGGTCAATTGGCGTTTGATATTGCGGAACTCGACCGGGCGCGGCTGGTGCCCAAGCTATGATCGCGGAGCATATGAGCCGGGAATTGCTGCTGCAGGCCGATGCGCTTGCCCGGGAGAAAAACGTTCACAAGGAGGTGGTATTCGGCGCGCTGGAAATGGCCATCGCCTCCGCCACCAAGAAGCGTTTTTCGGAGGACGCGGACATCCGCGTGGCGATCGATCGCAACACCGGGGGCTTCGAGTCTTTCCGTCGCTGGCACGTGGTGTCGGACGGGACCGTGGAAAATCCGTCCCAGCAAATCGCCTTCACGGAAGCGCAAAAGCAGTATCCGGATATCCAGCTGGAGGACTACATCGAGGAACCTCTCGAGCCGATCGATTTCGGACGCATCGGTGCGCAGACCGCGAAGCAGGTCATCATGCAGAGGATCCGCGACGCTGAGCGCGAGCAGCTCCTAAACGATTTTCTCGCCCGCGGGGAAAAGCTCATCAACGGGGCGATCAAGCGCATCGAGCGCGGCAATGCCATCATCGAGGTCGGCCGCGTGGAGGCGGCGTTGCCGCGCGATCAGATGATTCCGAAGGAGAATCTGCGCGTCGGTGACCGCGTTCGCGCGTTCGTGATGCGCGTCGATCGCAACGTGCGCGGGCCGCAGCTGGTGCTCTCTCGCACCGCGCCCGAGTTCATCATGGAGCTGTTCAGGCTCGAAGTTCCGGAGATCGAGGAAGGACTGCTCGAGATCAAGTCGGCCGCACGCGATCCCGGCATCCGGGCAAAGATCGGGGTGCATTCCCGCGACAAGCGGATCGACCCGATCGGCACCTGCGTCGGCATGCGCGGTGCGCGCGTTCAGGCCGTGACCCAGGAACTCGCGGGCGAGCGCGTCGATATCGTGCTGTGGTCAGAAGACCCGGCGCAGTTCGTCATTGGAGCGCTGGCGCCGGCGGATGTTTCCTCCATCCTCGTGGATGAGGAAAAGCACAGCATGGACGTGGTGGTCGACGAGGAAAACCTGGCGATTGCCATCGGGCGCAGCGGGCAGAATGTGAGGCTCGCCTCCGAGCTCACCGGGTGGAACATCAACCTGATGACCGAAGAGGAATCCACCAAGAAGAACGAGGAAGAGGCTTCCTCGGTGAGAAAGATCTTCATGGAACGTCTTGACGTCGACGAGGAAGTCGCCAACACGCTCATCCAGGAGGGGTTTTCCACCCTGGAGGAAGTGGCGTACGTCCCGATCACCGAAATGATGGAGATCGAGGGGTTCGACGAAGCCACGGTGAGCGAGCTGCGCAACCGGGCCCGCGACGCGCTCCTGGTGCAGGCCATCGCGAGCGAAGAGCAGGCAGAAAATCTCGACCCGGCGCTGCTCGGCCTCGAAGGAATGGACAAGGACCTGGCGACCAAGCTTGCCCGGTCCGGCGTGAAGACCCGCGATGACCTGGCCGATCTCGCCACGGACGACCTGGTCGAGATGGCGGGACTCGACGCCGAACGTGCCAGCAGCCTGATCATGAAGGCTCGCGAACACTGGTTTGCCCAGGAGTAAGGCTGCAATGGCCCAGACGAGCGTTGCCCAATTCGCCGGCGAGCTGAAAGTGCCGCCGGCACAGCTGCTCGAGCAGTTGCGGGCTGCCGGCGTTCACAAGGAGGTTGCCGAAGACGTCCTGTCCGAGCAGGACAAGACCCGGCTGCTCGATTACCTGCGCAGGGCGCACGGATCCTCGGAACCGAAGAACAAGATCACGCTCACGCGGAAGCAGACCTCCGAGATCATCAAGAAATCCGACGCGAGCGGCAAGGCACGCACCATCCAGGTCGAGGTCAAGAAAAAGCGGATCTTCGTCAAGCGCGACTCCGATCCCGCGGCTGCGGAGACGCCACCAGCGGCGGCGCCCGGGATCGATGCCCGCGAAGCCGACCTGCGCGAAGAAGAGCGCCGGCGCCAGGATGCGCTGGTCGCGGTTCAGGTCGCCGAACTTGCGGAAAAGCAGGAGCGGGAGCGCAAGCTCGCCGAGCAGAAGCCTGCCGATGCGAAACCGCAGGCCGCGCCGGGGCCCGCTTCGCCCGACACCACCCTGCACAAGCCCAAGGTGGCGCCGGGCGCCGAAAAGAAGGGTGCGAAGAAGGCGAAAGAGGTCAGGGTCTGGCAGGACGAAGGGGTGAAGCGCCGCACGATCAAGACCCGGGGCGACGTGCAAGGGGCATCGGGTTGGCATAACCCCAAGGGTGGCCGACACAGGTCGTCGTCTGCGCCGGCCACCGCGGACTCTGCGCAGCAGTTCAGCGCGCCGTCCGAGCCGGTCGTGCGCGACATCATGCTGCCGGAGACCATCACGGTCGGGGATCTTGCGCACAAGATGTCGGTCAAGGCCGCCGAAGTCATCAAGGCGCTGATGAAGCTGGGCACCATGGTGACCATCAACCAGGTGCTCGATCAGGAAACGGCCATGATCGTCGTCACCGAAATGGGGCACGCGCCGAAAGCGGCAAAGCTGGACGATCCCGAGTCGATGCTCGAGGACGCGCCGGACCACCCGTCAGGCGAACTCAAGCCGCGGGCCCCCGTGGTCACCGTGATGGGCCACGTCGACCATGGCAAGACTTCGCTTCTGGACTACATCCGCCGCACGAAAGTCGCATCGGGCGAAGCCGGCGGCATCACCCAGCACATCGGCGCGTACCACGTGCAGACGCCCCGGGGCATGGTGACCTTTCTCGACACGCCGGGCCACGAGGCATTTACCGCGATGCGCGCCCGCGGCGCCAAGGCGACCGATATCGTGGTGCTAGTCGTCGCGGCGGACGATGGCGTCATGCCGCAGACCGAAGAGGCGATCCACCACGCCAGGGCGGCCAAGGTTCCGATCGTCGTGGCGATCAACAAGATCGACAAGCACGAAGCCAATCTCGACAAGGTCAAACAGGAACTCGTGGCCAAGTCGGTGTTGCCCGAGGAGTACGGCGGCGATTCACCGTTCGTGCCGGTATCGGCAAAGACCGGCCAGGGCATCGATACGCTGCTCGAGCAAGTGCTGTTGCAGGCCGAGGTGCTCGAGTTGAAGGCGCCCGTGGACACGCCGGCAAAGGGTCTCGTGATCGAGGCGCGCCTGGACAAGGGGCGCGGTCCGGTTGCGACGGTTCTGGTCCAGTCGGGCACGCTCAAGCGCGGCGACGTGGTACTCGCGGGCACCTCCTTTGGCCGGGTCAGGGCGATGCTCGACGAGAACGGCAACCCGGTCCCTGAAGCCGGCCCCTCGATTCCGGTGGAAATCCAGGGATTGTCGGGCGTGCCCGCGGCGGGCGAAGACGTGATGGTGCTGGGGGACGAGCGCAAGGCAAGGGAAATCGCGCTCTTCCGCCAGGGAAAATTCCGCGATGTGAAGCTCGCCAAGAAGCAGGCGGCGAAGCTGGAAAATATTTTCGAGAATATGGGCGAAGGCGGTATCCGGATGCTGCCGCTGCTCATCAAGGCCGACGTGCAGGGCTCCCAGGAAGCCCTGGTCCACGCGCTCAGCGGGCTTGCCACCGAAGAGGTGAAAGTCAACGTGATACACAGCGGCGTGGGTGCGATCACCGAGTCGGACATCAACCTCGCGCTCGCCTCCAAGGCCGTGATCATCGGATTCAACACGCGCGCGGATACTGCGGCCCGCAAGGCCTCCGAAGCGTCCGGGGTCGACGTGCGTTACTACAACATCATCTATGAAGCGGTCGACGAGGTGAAGGCCGCGCTCTCGGGGATGCTCGCGCCCGAAAGGAAGGAGAACCTGCTCGGCCTGGTGCAGGTCCGGCAGGTCTTCAGGATTTCCAAGGTCGGAGCGGTCGCCGGTTGCTACGTGCAGGAAGGCCTGGTGCGGCGCAATGCCCTGTTGCGGGTCCTGCGGGACAACGTCGTGGTGTTTTCCGGAGAGATCGATTCGCTGAAGCGCTTCAAGGAAGACGCGCGCGAGGTCAAGGCAAGTTTCGAGTGTGGCATGTCGGTGAAGGGCTACAACGAGATTCAGGTCGGCGACCAGTTCGAGATCTACGAAGTCCAGGAAGTTGCGCGGACCCTGTAGCGTCCGCGCAATCCTCCAGGAGCACGTAGCGCGACGAAGGATCTGCTTTCAGGACGTCAGATCGCTTTGCCCGGCATTCGATCACCTCATGGCAAACCAACAGCGATTGCGGCGCGTGGCCGACCAGATTCATCGTGAATTGTCCGAGCTGTTGCGCACCCAGCTCAAGGATCCGCGCGTGGGCATGATCACGCTGACCGGGGTGGAGGTTTCTCCGGATCTCGCTCATGCCAAGGTCTTCTTCACTATGCTGGGTGAGTCGGATGCCCTGACCCAGACCGAACACGGGCTGAAGCATGCCGCGGGATTCCTTCGTTCGCTGCTCGGTGCGCGGCTCAAGCTGCGGGTCATCCCGGAGCTGCACTTCCACCACGACGCATCGGTCGAACGCGGCGTTCGTCTTTCCCAGTTGATCGACGCCGCGGTCAAGGGAAGGAATCCGGATCAGGACTGAGCCGATGCAGGTTGTCAATGCTCCGGCGGTGGACGGAGTCCTGCTCATCGACAAGCCGGTCGGGCCGAGCTCGAACGCGGTGTTGCAGCACGCCAAACGTGTGCTCGGCGCCGCGCGGGCGGGGCATACCGGGACCCTGGATCCGCTGGCGAGCGGCCTGCTCATTGCCGGGTTGGGCGAAGCGACAAAGTTTTGCGGTGACCTGCTGGACGCCGACAAGGCCTACCTTGCAAGACTGACGCTCGGTGTCCGCACCGCCACCGGCGACGCCGAGGGGCCCGTACTGGCACGCAGCGAGGTCGCCGTCACGCGCGACCGGCTGCTCGAGGCGTTGTCGCGATTTCACGGCGAGATCGAACAGGTTCCGCCGATGTATGCCGCAATCAAGCACCAGGGGCGGCCGCTTTACTCGTACGCGCGCAGCGGCACTACCGTGCAGCGTGCCCCAAGGCGGGTGGTGATCCGGCGCCTCGAGCTGGAGGACTATTCCGCCGAGACCGTCGTACTGCGCGTGACCTGCAGCAAAGGCACCTACATCCGCGTCCTGGCCGAGGATCTCGGCGAGGCGCTCGGATGCGGGGCGCATCTCGCAGCTTTGCAGCGGCTGGTTGTCGGAGGCTTCAGCCTGGATCAGGCGATCGGGCTGGAGACGCTGGAATCCTTGTCCCCGCCCGAGCGCCTGGCGCGCCTGCTGCCGCCCGAAGCGTTGGTGAGTTCGCGGCCAAGGCTGGATATCCACGGAGAGACGTCGGCCAGATTTCGCCAGGGAGGGGCCGTCCCGGTCGGCGGACCCAGTCGTTCCGTGGCGGTGTTCGGGGAAGGCGGCGCGTTCTTCGGAACCGGGCAGGTCGACGCGGACGGGACTTTGCACGCCAAGCGGCTGCTCGCGCATCGGTAAGGTGCTTCCTGGCGGCCATGAAACGCTTGTTGAAGACTCTGAATTCAAGGTAAAATGCCCGCCTTTCGCGAAGAGATTAGTGAGTGGATATGCCGGTCACCGTGACGCAGAAAGCAGAAATCGTCCAAAAGCATCAGCGCGCCGCAGGGGACACCGGTTCGCCCGAAGTGCAGGTTGCGCTGATTACTGCGCGCATCAACGGGTTGACCGACCACTTCAAGGCCCATGTCAAGGATCATCATTCGCGGCGTGGCTTGCTCCATCTGGTCAGCCAGCGACGCAAACTCCTCGACTATCTCAAGCGACAGAACGCCGGGAAATATAAACAGCTGATCGAGCAACTTGGTCTGCGCAAGTAACCCCCTCGACCCCCGGCATCCGTCGGGCGTTTTGATTCTTCAGTCCGGCTCCGTGAGTTGCTGCGGAGCGAACCCCCCACCGAATCACCGGGCAGTGCTGCCGGATTCGGTCAACCTATCGGGAAAACCATGGCTCTGACCTCTGTCAAGAAAACGTTTGCTTACGGCGCGCAGCAAGTGACGCTGGAGACCGGCGAGATCGCCCGCCAGGCGCACGGCGCGGTAGTGGTTACCATGGATGACACCGTCGTGCTGTGCACGGTGGTCGCGGCCAAGGCGGCGAAAGCGAACCAGGACTTTCTCCCCCTGACTTGCGACTACGTCGAGAAGACCTACGCCGCCGGCAAGATTCCGGGGGGATTTTTCAAGCGCGAAGGGCGCCCGTCGGAGAAGGAAACCCTGACCTCGCGCCTGATCGACCGGCCCATTCGTCCGTTGTTTCCGGACGGGTTTTACAATGAAGTTCAGGTGGTTGCGCAAGTGCTGTCGTGCAATCCCGAGGTCGATCCCGATATTCCCGCGTTGATCGGTGTGTCGGCGGCGCTGACCCTCTCCGGGATCCCCTTCAGCGGCCCGATCGGAGCGGCTCGCGTCGGTTACATCGACGGACAATACGTGCTCAACCCCACGGCCACCCAGCTCAAGGAGAGCAAGCTCAATCTGGTCGTCGCGGGAACCGAGCACGCGGTGCTGATGGTGGAGTCGGAAGCCGCCGAGCTTCCCGAGGACGTGATGCTCGGCTCGGTGGTGTTCGGTCACGAGCAGATGAAAGCGGCGATCCAGGCGATCCACGAACTGGCCGATCAGGCCGCCAAGCCGGCCTGGGACTGGAAGGCCAAGGAGAAGGATGCCTCCTTGGTGGCGCGTCTGAAGGACCTGGCCGAGAGCGACCTGCGGGAGGCGTTCAAGCTTCGGCAGAAGCGGGCGCGCTCGGAGGCGATCGACGCGATCTGGAAACGCGTGTTCGAGGAGACCGGTGTTGGCAAGGAAGGCGGGCCGGATGCGAACACGGTGAAGGAAATCTGCTTCGACCTGGAATCGAAGATCGTTCGCGGGCAGATTCTGGACGGGGAGCCGCGCATCGATGGCCGCGATACGCGTACCGTACGCCCGATCACAGTCAGGGTAGGTGTACTGCCGCGCACTCACGGGTCGGCGCTCTTCACCCGGGGCGAAACGCAGGCACTGGTGGTGGCGACGCTCGGGACCGGCCGCGACGAGCAGATCATCGACGCGCTGATGGGTGAATACAAGGAGCGTTTCATGCTCCACTACAACATGCCCCCGTATGCCACCGGCGAGACCGGACGCATGGGGTCGCCCAAGCGCCGCGAGATCGGTCACGGGCGGCTTGCCAAGCGGGCGCTCCTGGCGGTACTGCCTTCCCCAGAGGAATTCGCGTATTCGATGCGGGTCGTCTCCGAGATTACCGAATCGAACGGGTCCTCCTCGATGGCCTCGGTCTGTGGCGGCAGTCTTGCGCTCATGGACTCAGGCGTGCCGATGAAGGCGCACGTGGCCGGGATTGCCATGGGACTCATCAAGGAAGGCAAGCGTTTCGCAGTGCTCACCGACATTCTTGGCGACGAGGATCATCTGGGCGACATGGATTTCAAGGTCGCAGGCACCGAACGCGGCATAACCGCATTGCAGATGGACATCAAGATCGAGGGCATCACCAAGGAGATCATGCAGGTGGCGCTCGATCAGGCCCGCGAAGGCCGCATGCAGATTCTGGCGATCATGAAGCAGTCTCTCGAAGGATCGCGGGCCGAGATTTCGACCTTTGCGCCACGCATCATCAAGATCAAGATCAATCCGGAAAAAATACGCGACGTCATCGGCAAGGGAGGCGTGGTCATCCGTGGCCTGCAGGAGGAAACGGGAACGACTATCGAGATTTCCGATGACGGTACCGTCTCGATTGCCTGCATCAATTCCGACGGCGGGCTTGCTGCGAAGAAACGCATCGAGGACATCACCGCCGATGTCGAGGTCGGCAGGATCTACGACGGGACGGTTCTGAAACTCCTGGATTTCGGCGCAATCGTGCAATTGCTCCCGGGCAAGGACGGTCTCCTGCATATATCGCAGATCAGCCACGAGCGCGTCAACAACGTATCGGACCATCTCAAGGAAGGCCAGCAGGTCAAGGTCAAGGTCCTTGAAGCCGATGAGAAGGGGCGCGTGCGCCTGAGCATGAAGGCGGTCAAGGAAGCCGCAGCGGCGCAGTCCTGATCCCGCGCAGGGTCAAAAGAAAAATGGCGCCGTCGGCGCCATTTTTCATCGCTCCTGCGAAAGCTTTCGTCACTCCCGCGGAAGCGGGAGTCCGGAACGGTCTATGGTCGCTGGGTCCCCGCGTGCGCGGGGATGAGTAGTGTCGCGAGAAGCGCGACACTACTCACTTCGACACCTGCTTTTCCCGCAATTCGTCGAGCGTCTTGCAGTCGATGCACAAGGTGGCGGTGGGCCGCACATCGAGCCGCTTCAGTCCGATTTCCACGCCACAATTTTCGCAATAGCCGTAGTCGTCCTTTTCGATCCGCGCAATCGTCTCGTCGATTTTCTTGATCAGCTTGGTGTCGCGGTCGCGATTTCGCAGTTCCACGGCAATGTCGGATTCCTGGCTAGCACGGTCGTTCGGGTCGGCGAAGAGGGTGGCGTCGATCTGCATGGTGTGCACGGTGCGGTCGATGTCCTGCGACAACTCGAGCTTCAGGGCCGCGAGAATCGCCTTGAAATGCTCGCGCTGTCCGGTATTCATGTACTCCTCGCCCTTTTTCGGCACGTAAGGCGCGAAGGTCTTGTGCAGCAATTCCACGCTGAATCTCCGCGAATCGACCTGAGTTTGATACCAGAAATCCAACACCGGGGCAAGCGCATGCTCGAAGTCCACGGATCGGGGAAATCGCGTTGACCGCGCTGGGGGCTAAGGCGTAAGATTTCGCACCCGCGGGGTGTAGCGCAGCCTGGTAGCGCGCTTGCTTTGGGAGCAAGATGTCGGGAGTTCGAATCTCTCCACCCCGACCAAGACCTGCAGTGCCCGTAGCTCAACCCGGATAGAGCACCAGCCTTCTAAGCTGGGGGTTGTGGGTTCGAATCCCGCCGGGCGCGCCAATCA
>Ga0137463_1000780_pt1 | contig 10679 bp, 6 predicted proteins | sample EasRivERMGT800_2_FD_102333 | JGI IMG/M metagenome (GOLD analysis project Ga0137463, IMG submission 102333) | Soil microbial communities from meander-bound floodplain in the East River, Colorado, USA - East River MetaG ERMGT800_2 | ecosystem: Environmental > Terrestrial > Soil > Floodplain ...
GCGAGAAGCACGTCGATCTGCTCGCGTATCTCATGTCGCAGAATCAGCTGGTCGCCAGCGACAAGCCGTTGCCGGCAGATATCGATCAGCTCAAGACGATGCTCTTACCGGGCGCGACAGGCGGGCCAAGCGGCGGCCTTTCGCCGAACGCCGTGCTGCCGTCGGCGCCGCACGTCGTGAACCCGTTCGACACGTACACGCCGATCACCGACGCGATGCTGCAGAACCCGCCCGCGGGCGAATGGCCGTCATGGCGGCGAGGCTCCGACGGCCAGGGGTTCAGCCCGCTCAAGCAAATCAACAAATCCAACGTCGCTGAGTTGCGAGCGGCGTGGAGCTGGGCGCTGCCGAACGGACCCAATGAAAGCACGCCGCTCTTCCACGACGGTGTGCTGTTCGTGCACTCGTACGGCGACAAAGTGCAGGCGATCGACGCCGCGACCGGTGACCTGCTTTGGCAGTATTCGCGACGACTGCCGATGGGCACGCCCGTCAGCGTCAAGCGCGCGATCGCGATCTACGGCGACAAGGTCTACGCCGGCACCTCCGACACACACATCGTCGCCCTCGACGCCAGAACGGGACGCGTCGTCTGGGACAGACCTATTGCGGACCAGAAACACGGCTACGGCTTGACCGGTGGTGTGACCGTCGCCAAAGGGAAGATCATCGCCAGCACCACAGGCCGCGCGCCCGGCGGAAATTTCATCGTCGCGCTCGATGCGCAAACGGGCAAAGAAGCGTGGCGGTTCGGCACGATTCCGAAAGACGGAGAGCTCGGCGGAAACACATGGAATAACGTGCCATATGAAAAGCGCAACGGCGGATCGGTGTGGGTACCTGGCAGCTACGATTCGACGACGGGACTTCTGTACATCGGCGTGGGACAGACGTACGACACCGGGCCGTATCGCAATCCGGCTGCCGGCGCAAATGACGATCTGCTCTTCACCGATTCGACGCTCGCGATCGATCCCGACACCGGAAAACTCAAGTGGCACTTTCAACATCTGTCGAACGATCAATGGGACTACGACTGGGCGTTCACACGCATGCTGATCAGATTGACGCCCGGCGGCAGCCTCCTCGTCGGAACCGGCGGCAAGCAGGCGGTCTACGACTATCTCGATGCGAAGCAGGGCGAGTACGCGTTCTCGTTCGATCTCGGCGTGCAGAACGTCATCACGAGCGTCGATCCGAAGAGCGGCGCCAAGCAGATCGACCCGCGCCTGACGCCCGGCGACGGCCAAACGGTCATGACGTGTCCCCACGCGGGCGGATCGAAGAACTGGCTACCCGATTCCTACAATCCCGACAGCCACGTGTTGTTCGTGTCGCTGGTCGAAGCGTGCATGGATCTGCTGCCGGTCCCGCCGGGTGGGCGCGGCAGCCTCTCGACCGGCGTCCGCTGGGCACTGCGTCCGCGGCCGGACAGCGACGGCAAGTACGGGCGTGTCCACGCCATCAACATCCAGACGAAGAAAACGATGTGGATGGCGCGTCAGCGGGCGCCGATGTCGACCGGCGTCCTCGCCACCGCCGGCGGCGTCGTGTTCGCGGGCGCAATCGACCGCGGCTTCTCTGCGTATGATGATGCGACGGGCAAGGAGCTGTGGCACACGCGATTGAACGACGTGCCGAGTTCGGCGCCGATGACGTACGTCGTCAACGGCCGTCAGTACATCGCGCTCGTCACCGGCAACGGCGGCGCGCAGGCGGCGACGTTTCCAGCGCTGGTGCCTGAAATCAAGAATCCCCCCGATCACGGCGCGACGCTGTGGGTGTTCGAGCTACCCAGGCGCTGACGGCCGGATATCGGCCGAGCACCTAATGGCGACTCCTGTTCGCATGTGCCGTTACGCCGTCCCGAACTGGGCCACTGTGTAAGATCGCGGTGGCAGCTTGAACGTCATCCGGCTTCCTGGCGACGGTGCATCAAGCCGCTGCGGCGCGACACGGCGCGGCTGCTCGAACGTGTTGACCGCCTTCAGGTCCGGACCGGTCATCGTCTCGCACGCGATCACGCGCGTCGGCGTCAGGGTGCCCCATTCGAGCACCAGCTCGCGCTCGCCGTCCAGGTCGCGGTTCAGCATCAGCACGCTCGCCTGACTATTCCGCGCGTCATGCGTCGCGACGACGTCGACGAAGGGCACCTGATCGTTCCGGGCGAAGTCGGCCTGCAGGCCCGCCGCGGCAATGGGATAGGCCTCCGCCTCCACGCGCACCTCGAGGACGCGGCCGCGCGCGTATTGGAGGGCCCACGCGTACGGATAGTAGATGCTCTGGCGGAGCACGCCGGACTCGCTGGTCACAAGTGGGGCGATGACGTTGACGAGCTGTGCGAGGCAGGCCACCCGGACCCGGTCCGCGTTCCGGATCAGCGTGTTGACGACGCCGCCCACCAGCAATGCGTCTTCGAGGTTGTACACCTCCTCGAGCAGCCGTGGTGCAAACGCCCGACGGCCGTCCACGGCGTCGCCGCCGCGAGCGCGGTACCAGACGTTCCACTCGTCGAACGAAAGCCACAGGCGCTTGCTCGATCGACGCAGCGCCTGCACGTAGTCGCACACGACCGTGACCTCGCGAATCTGCCGATCCATGTCCAGATTCATTGCCAGGTACCGCGCGGTGCTGCTGCCGGTCAATGCGCGTGTGTTCCCGTAGTAGGCGTGGAGCGAGATCCCGTCGACCTGGTCATAGCACTCCTCCAGTACTTCGCGATCCCACACGAGATACTGCGGCATGTTGGTGCCGCTCGATCCACAAGCGATGAGCTGCAGGCCGCGGTCGACGACGCGCATCTGCCGCGCGACGTCGCGCGCCTTGCGGCCGTACTCGCGCGCCTGCATCTGTCCGATCTGCCACGGGCCGTCCATCTCGTTGCCCAGGCACCAATGGCGGACGTTGTGCGGCTGCTCGTAGCCGTGCGACCGGCGCAGGTCGCTCCACTTCGTGCCGCGATCGAGGTTGCAGTACTCGACGTAGGCGGCGGCCATCTCCGCGGTGCCGGTGCCGAAGTTCATGCCGAGGAGCGGTTCCGCTCCCACCATCCGGCACCAGTCGACGAACTCGTTGGTGCCGAACTGGTTCGTCTCGATGGAGTTCCAAGCGCGGTCCAGCACCGTGGGACGCTGCGCCTTCGGACCGACGCCGTCGAGCCAGTTGTAACCGGAAACAAAGTTCCCGCCGGGATAGCGGACGATCGGGACGCCAAGCGCCTTCACCTCGCGCACGACGTCGGTGCGGAACCCCTTCGCGTCCGACAGGCGCGAGCCCGGATCGAACACGCCCGTGTAGATGGCGCGGCCCAGATGCTCGAGAAAGGAGCCGAGCACGCGGCGGTCGAAGTCGCCGCGCGACGGCGACGGCTGGATGAACGCTCGCGCGGGCCCGCGGCCGCCCTGCGCGTAGCCGATCAGGTCGAGCCACGACGCACTCGCGAGCAACGCGCCCGTACGGCCGACGCCCGAGAGAAAAGGTCGCCGACCGATTCTCATTCCGCGCAAGCGAAACTCGCGGCGTCCTCGACGCTGCCGCGACCTGTGTACCGCGCGTAGGAGGGGAAAGGACAGAGCGGGCGCGTGCGATTCGGAAAGTAGCGGTTGGTCGGGAGCGCGCTCGCCAGCACACGCTCCGGCGCCGTGCCCTTCTCCACCCAGTCGACGATCGCCAACAAGCCGTCGTAGCTGTCGGTCGCGGGCCCGCCGAGGCAGTGGTTCATGCCGGGAATGAGAAACAGCCGGGCCCACGTGCGCGTCGCCGCGACGCCGCCGTTGCTGGCCGCCAGCCGCTCGAAGTAGTCCACCGACTCGCTGGCCGAGAAGATCCCGTCCGCGGTGCCGTGAAAGATCAGCAACTTGCCGCCGCGCGCCTTGAACGCGGCGAGCGTGGCATCGCGATAGGTGTCGAATTCGCGGGAGAACGCGTCCGTGCGCGCGGGATCGCGATCGAAGTCGAACGCCGTGATCGCGAATGTCGGATCGGGCGGTGTGAAGAACTCGTACGCCAGGGCCCCAGCCATCAGCGTGGTGTTGGCGGCATTCGGCGCGCCGGTCGCAGACGTGCCCAGCTTCCACTGGCGCCAGCCGGGTGCGGCGATGCCGGGATCCCACAGTTGCCCTACGTACAGCGACCGACCAGAGGAATCCTTCGGCCCCCCGAACGCCCGCGCGAGCGCGGCCACTTGCTCGGCCGAGAGGCACGCATCGGTCTTCGCGCCAGGGCATCGCAGCACGGCAGGGTCGAACCGGCAGGAAGTCGGCCGCTGCACCGTCCCGTCCACCACGCCGTCCGCCGCATCACACGCCGCGAGAATCCCCTTGGCGACCAGATCCAGGTCGGCAGCCGAGAACGCGCGGCTCAGCACTGGCCTGCCATCGGCGCCCGCGGGCGCAATCGACGTGAAGGCGATGGTGTCCCACGCGGCAGCAATCGTCGCGCGGCTCGACACGCTCATGGCCGGCGAGCAGACGACGATGCCGTCGAAGTAGTCCGGATAGCGCTGCGCGAACATCATGCCCTGACGACCGCCGCCCGAGCAGCCCACGAAGTAGCTCTTGTCCGGCGGCCGCCCGTAATAGCGCGCGATGATCGCCTTCGCCGTCGTCGCGGATCGCTGGTGCGCCACGTACGCGTGATCGATCCGAGCCACGGGATCGAGACCAAACTCGGGCGTGCCGCCCTGGTGCCCGGCGTCGGTCGACACCACGGCGAATCCCCGGGCCAGCGCATGGCCGTCGAACGACCCGGTGTTGCGACCGATCGCCTGGCCGACGCTGCCGTCGTTGCCCCCGCCGCCCTGGTAGAAGAAGCGGCCGCTCCAGTCTGTGGGCAGGCGCAATTCGAACCGCGTCTCATACGACTTGCCGTCCACGCCCGTTCTTGGTGCGATGGCGCCGCGAACGACGCAGTGCGCCGGGAGCGACGGCAGGGCACCTGGTCCCGCGCCTCCGCCCACGCTGGCCTCGAAGTAAGTAGCACTCGTGATGGCCGTGGCCGGCAGCGACGCGGCTGTCAGCGCGCGGCATGCGACAGTGTTTGGACCTGTGGGCGCCTGGGCCACTTGCCTGGGTGCCGCCGAGGGTTGAGCCGACGCGGTGGCGGTGACCCATCCGAATAGCAGACCGATCAGGACCTTCACAGTGCCTCCGGTGGACGCGATGATAGCTGATGCGGGCTTGGGCGTAGAATCGCCGACACGGAAGGAGACGCTGATGCGACTCGTTCAACACACTCTGTGCGCGCTCGTTGGAGGAGCGATGATGGCGGGCGCGGCGTACGCGCAGTCGCCCAATGCCTCCACCGCTGCCGCGGGTAGCGGACCCTATCCCGCGGTGATGGAAGCCGACCCCGGCCTCACGACGCACATGGTGTATCGCCCGCGGGAGCTCGCTGCGCTCGGCGAGCGCAAGCTGCCGATTGTCGTGTGGGGCAACGGAGCCTGCGTGAATACGGGCAACGCGTTTCGGACGTTCCTCACCGAGATCGCGTCGTACGGGTTTCTGGCCGTGGCCGTCGGCCCGCTCGGACCCGAGCGCGCGGTCGCGAATCCGCCGCCTGCCGCGAACCCTGCTCCGGCAGTTCCAGCGCCACGCACTCAGGCTGCACCCGCGTTGCCGCCGGCGGCGACGAAGGCATCGCAGCTCATCGACGCACTCAACTGGGCGATCGCCGAGAACGGCCGCCGGGGCAGCCGCTATTTCGGGAAACTCGACACCTCGAAGGTCGCCGCGATGGGCATGTCGTGCGGAGGCCTCCAGGCGATCGATGCGGCGCACGATCCGCGCGTGACGACGCTCGGCGTGTGGAACAGCGGCGTGATCGCCAATGGCCCCGACCCTCGCGTGTTCGCCGGCGCGAACGCCACCAAGGAGAGCCTGCAGACGCTGCGCGTGCCGGCGATCTACGTCAGCGGTGACGCGTCCGACATCGCCTTTCCGAACGCCGAGGACGACTTCGCCCGGCTCTCACAGATCCCGGTGTTCCGTGCCTGGCGAGAGAAGACCGGCCACGGCGGGACCTATAACGAACCAAACGGCGGCGCCTTCGGGCGCGTCGCCGTCGACTGGCTGCAATGGCAGCTCCAGGGCGACTCGCGCGCCGCGGCGATCTTCGTGGGCGCGAACTGCGGGTTGTGCAGTCACCCGGAGTGGCACGTCAGCAAGAAGCAGATTGATGCACCGAGCCTCGCCTTCGCCTTCGAGCTACGCGCGACTGTCGCCGCGCCGACCGTGCTTGGCCAGGTCCCGAACGGCATGCGACGGATCGTGGACATCACCGGAGGGACATTCGAAGGGCCGGGCATCAAAGGCAAGGTGCGTCCCGGCGGCGCCGACTGGCAGATCGTGCGGGCCGACGGGTTCACCGAGCTCGACACGCGATACACGATCGAGACCGACAAGGGGCAACTCGTCTACGTGCAGAACGCGGGCATGCGCCACGCCCCGCCCGACGTGATGCAGCAGCTCCTCGCGGGGCAGCCAGTCGACCCCAAGCTGGTCTACTTCCGGACGGTCCCGAAGTTCGAGACCTCCGCGCCGGAGCTCCAGTGGCTGACACGCGCCGTGTTCATCGGCCTGGGCGAACGCTACCCGACCGAGGTCGTCGTCCGGTTTTGGCGCGTGGAGTAGTCATGCGCGGTCTCGCCATCACCCTGCTGGCAGCAGTCACGGCGTCGGCCCACGCGCCGGGCTTCGGCGTCGCGCCGATGATCGACGGGCGCACAGCCGCAGTGACAGGACTCTTCAACTGGATTCACTCGACGTCTGACATCGATCGCGCCGTGGCGTTCTACCGTAGCGTGTTCGGGTTCGACCTCGTGAATTCCCCCTTCACGACGGCGCCTGCGGCACCAGCGTCGCCCGTGCGTCCACGCGCGGAGGCCTCGTCGGATCCGCTCGTCTGGGATCTGACAGGCACGCATGGATCGCGTTTTCGCAACGCGTTCATGAAGCTTCCTGGCGCGGCATTCGGACATGAGCTCTCCGAGTTCGTGGACATCGATCAGCGGAGTGTGCGCGCCAACGTCTGGGATCCTGGCGCAACGATGTCCATCTTCCACGTGCGCGACGTCGATCGCGTGGTGACGGCGCTCAAAGAGGCTGGCGCGGAGATCATCACACGAGGCGGAGCGCCTGTCAGGCTCGGACAGGCGCGCGCGGTGGTGGCGCGGGACCCGGACGGGCACCTGGTCCAGGCGGTCGAGTCCGCGACAAGTGGAGCGGCTATCGGGTTGACAGTCGCGAATCTCGCCGCCACGCGACGCTTCTACGAGGACGTGCTCGGCTTCAAGCTCGACACGCCGGCGTCCTTCGAGCGGGATGCGCGCGGTCTCCTCGGGATGGAGACGGGCGAGTATCGCGTGAGTACTGCGCTCGTCCCTGGCACCTCGATTCGCGTCGAGTTCTATGAGTTCAGGGGCCTGCCAACGGCACCCGCCCGCTGGCACTTTCAGGATCCCGGTGCGCCCCAGTTACAGTTTCGCGTGCGCGACATGGATGCGCTCCTCGCCGCGAGCCGGCGTGCCGGCGTGCCGTTTGTGAGCTCGGGCGAGAAGCCCATCGATCGCGCGTTCGGCCGGTTCGTGTTTGTGACGGATCCCGACGGGGTGTTCGTGGAGTACGTGCATCCGAAACCGTAGCGTGATCGGCAAACCGGAGATGGAGGAGAAATGAGAGAGCGTGCCCGTGGCCTTCTGGTGGCGGCCGGCCTGGCTGTCGCGTTCGGCGAATTGACGCCGGCGGGACAAGTCGGAACGGCGGAGACGCACATCGCCGCCGCCAAGGCGGCGGCCGGGACGGACCACGCCTTCATGTTCGAGACGCTCTGCGTCCAGGCGCTCGCCGGCCTGAACCAACCGGCCGCTCCGCCGGCGGTTGCCGCGCAAGGCCGCGGCGCCCAGCCGGCCGGGCCGCCCGCTCGCGCCACCTGGTACGCTGAGCCGGTCAAGGTCTTCGACAACCTCTACTTCGTCGGGCAGACCGAGTTCTCCGCATGGGCGATCACGACGTCCGCGGGGATCATCGTCATCGACACGATCTTCGACTACTCGGTGAACGACGAGGTCATCGAAGGTCTCCGGAAGCTCGGCCTCGACCCGGCCACCATCAAGTACGCCATCGTCTCGCACGGCCACGGCGATCACTCGGGCGGGGCCAAGGCGCTTCAGGACCGCTTCGGCACGAAGATCATCCTGTCGGCCGATGACTGGGACCTGCTGGACCGCAGCACCGGCACGAAGCCCAGGCGCGACATCGTCGCGACAGACGGCCAGAAGCTCACACTGGGCGACACGACGATCACGTTGTACCTGACGCCGGGCCACACGAAGGGCACCATTTCGACGATCATCCCGGTGAAGGATCGCGGACAGCCGCACGTCGCCGCGTACTGGGGCGGAACGATGTTCAACTGGATCCGCAACCGCGCGTCGTACATCACGCCGACGACGCCGGACAAGTACTGGTTCGATATCTATGCCAGCTCGGCGGCCCGCTTCCGCGACATCGCGGCCCGGGCAGGCGCCGACGTGCTGTTGTCGAACCACACGAACTACGACGGCACCAAGCAGAAAATCCCGCAGCTGGCCATGCGCAAGGCCGGCGATCCGAATCCCTACGTGGTCGGGACCGGCGCCGTCCAGCGCTATCTGACGACCGTCGGCGAGTGCGCGCAGGCCGGGTCGATCATGAGCCGCTAGCCGCCCGCGATCACCAGTGAGTGAGCGAGCCGTCGAGCCGCCGTTGCGACGCTCCAGGCGCCGCCTCGGTCATCGCCTCGATGAAGGTGAGCTGCCTCTCGTCCACGCTGATGCCGAGGCCCGGCCGATCGTTGGGCCACACCTTGCCGTTCCGGCACTCGAGGAACTCGGGCATGTACGGCACCGGCCGTTCGCCCTGGTTGTATTCCATGAGCACCTGACCCGGGAACGCCATCATCGTGTGCATGTGGCCGGCCGTTGCGATCGGGCCAGTGAAGTGCGGCACGATGCCGACGCGATGCGTGTCGCACACGGCCATGATCTTCAGCATCTCCGTGATGCCGCCGACGTTGGGTAGTGACGCGCGGGCGAAATCGATGTCGCGCTGCTCGACCAGGGGACTGAACTCCGCGCGCGTCCCCCACTCCTCGCCCGGTGCCAGCGGCACGGACGTCAGCAGCCGCAGCTTCGGAATCTGCGTCCTGAACTGTTCCTCGCGGACCGGATCCTCGACACAGTACGGGCGAAGCGGTTCCATGAGCCGGCAGACCTCGACGGCCTCGTGGAAGTCGAACTTCTGATGCAAGTCGATCATCCAGTTGCCGTCGAGGCCGACGCCCTCGCGGATCTGCGTCACCGCTTCGATGATCTTCCGGATGCGCGATCTCGAATCGAACGTCGAGCCGCGACTGTCCGGCGGAGGGCCGCCCGCGCCGCGGGTGCTAGGCAGGATGTCGCTGTCCACGCGAAACACCCGATAGCCGGCGGCCATTGTCGCGGCCGCGCGCTCCTTGAGGCCCATCGTCGCGGCTTCCGCCGGCGGCACGACGCCCTGTGGCAGACCCAAGGTGGCATAGAGCTCGATGTGCTCGCGTGCTTTGCCGCCGAACAATTGATACAGCGGCACGTTGAGCGCCTTGCCCTTGATGTCCCACAGGGCCATGTCGATGGCACCGAGCGCGTGCAGCCGTTCCTTGCCGGGCGCGTAGAACCCGTCCATGTAGACGGCCTGCCAGATCATCTCCGTGTCGAACGCGTTCTTGCCGATGACGCTTCTCGCGACGTTGCGGACCGTGTCCGGCGAGCCGCCCTGCCCGATGCCCGTGATCCCGGCGTCAGTGTCGACAAGAACGACCATGTTGCTCTGGGGGAAGGCCTGCGGGCCATTCGCGTTGTAGTTCGGCGGATAGAAGATGCGAATCCTCTTGACGATCGCCGGCGCCAGCCGGGCGGCGCGGGCCTGCGGCGCGGGTGCTTGCGCGGGAGCGGCGGCGGCCGCCGTCGAGCCGGAGACGAGCGCGCCGACGGCGCCCGCCAGAGACGTTGCGAAGTGTCGACGATCCACGTTCATCGCAGGCGACCCGCGTCTTTCTCGTTCTCGAGACAGATTTCGTCGTTGAGCTCGATGTCCGAGGCGAACTGCTCGTGCAGCGTGACGGTCCAGGGCTTCGTGTAGGCCTTGGGATCGTCCACGGTCACGTCGATGTCGATGTGGCCGAAGTCGGGGCGCGTGAACCGCTCACGGACCTTGCCTGCCGACGTGATGACGCTGCCGTTCCAGTCGAGCCACAGACCATCGCGAAATCCGACCGTGTCGACGACCAGCGCGTCGCCATCCCACTTCGCCGATGAGTACCCCTGCCACGATGGATTGGGATCCACTGGCAGCGCGCGGCCATCCAGGAAGATTTGGCGGTAGCCCGCGTTCATCTCGTTCAACATCACGAGGACATCCTGGTTCTGGATGAACTTCAGGTAGTGCGGAAGCCCGTATGCGCGCAGGAAGAAGTCCGGAAAACATCGGACGTGCGGATCGTCCTTGGCGTTGTTCGCTGTCCGCTCTTTCACGACCGGCACCAGCCACGGCTGATACGGCAGCACGCCTCCCGGGAGGCTCGCGCCGATGTTGTTCAGCTGCCCGCCTCCGGCGCCGGGTCCCCCGGCTCTCGGTGCGCGCGCGGTCGTCCACACGCCGGACAAA
>Ga0137463_1000781_pt1 | contig 10674 bp, 8 predicted proteins | sample EasRivERMGT800_2_FD_102333 | JGI IMG/M metagenome (GOLD analysis project Ga0137463, IMG submission 102333) | Soil microbial communities from meander-bound floodplain in the East River, Colorado, USA - East River MetaG ERMGT800_2 | ecosystem: Environmental > Terrestrial > Soil > Floodplain ...
CTGCTGCCGCCCCATGGCCTCCTGCTCATGACCATGAAGGGCGTGTCGCCTCCCCAGGTGACGATGGGGCATATCTTCCGCGCGGTGATCCCCTATATCGGCATGAGCCTGCTCATGCTCGCGTTGGTGTTCTTCGTGCCCGCGGTGGCCGTCTGGCTGCCGAAGGCGCTGATCTAGCGGCAGGAGCCAAAAGCTTGATCCACAGAGAGCACAGAGATCACAGAGAGAACTCTTTCTGGAAAGTCTTTCCTCTGTGTTCTCTGCGTCCTCTGCGGTAAACGCTTTTCGAGGGTCTGAATCATGGAACGATCATTCAAAAAGGAAGTCGAGCTGCTGAAGCTCGGCGCGGGGGAGACCTTCCACGGCGAGGGCATTCTCGCCGTCACCAAGGCGCTGCTGCAGTCGGGCATTTCCTACGTCGGCGGCTACCAGGGCGCGCCGATATCGCACATGATGGACGTGCTGAACGACGCCAAAGACATCATGGAGGGCCTGGGCATCCACATCGAGACCAATGCGTCGGAGGCCGGCGCGGCGGCAATGCTGGGCGCGTCGATCAATTACCCGCTGCGCGGAGCGGTGGGCTGGAAATCGACGGTTGGCACCAACGTCGCCTCCGACGCGTTGTCCAATCTCGCCTCGGCCGGTGTGCGCGGCGGGGCCCTGATCGTGATCGGCGAGGACTACGGCGAGGGCGCATCCATCATCCAGGAGCGCAGCCACGCGTTCGCGATGAAATCGCAGATCTGGCTGCTCGATCCGCGCCCGAACCTTTCCACCATAGTCAACATGGTGGAAAAGGGCTTCCAGTTGTCGGAAGTGTCCAACACCCCGGTGATGCTCGAGCTTCGCATTCGCGCCTGCCACGTGCACGGATCGTTCGAGACAAAGGACAACGTCGCGCCGCAGTTCTCGCGCAAGAACACGCTGGAGAACCCGGATTTCGATGTCGGCAGGATTCCGATGCCGCCTTCGACCTATGCACAGGAAAAGCATAAAGTTGACGTGCGCTGGCCGGCGGCGGCGAAGTTCATCCGCGAGCACAAGCTGAATGAGGTTTTCGACGGATCGATCGAGGAAGTCGGCATCGTCACCCAAGGCGGCATGTACAACGTCACGGTGCGTGCGCTGCAGCAGTTGGGGCTCGCCGATGCCTTCGGCGAATCGAAGATCCCGATCTACGTGCTGAACGTCACCTACCCGCTCATTCCCGAGGAAGTCGTCTCTTTCTGCGCCGGAAAGCGCGCGGTGCTCATGGTCGAGGAAGGCCAGCCTGCATATCTCGAGGACGCGCTGCACGTCATCCTGCGCCGCGCCGATCTGCAGACCAAGGTCCACGGCAAGGACTTTCTCCCGATGGCCGGCGAATACACCGGCGAGATCGTGCTTACGGGGATGGCGAAATGGATCGAAGCCATGGCGCCCTATATCGAAAAAGCGGGCATAGACACCGGCCATATCCATCGGGTATTCGAGACGCTTACCGCGCCGAAGCAGCGCGCCGCCGAGCTGCTCGGCGTGCCCGTCCCGGCGCGCCCGCCGGGTTTCTGCGTCGGCTGCCCCGAGCGCCCTGTGTTCTCGGCGATGAAGCTGATCGAGCGCGAGTCGGGCGCGTTCCACATCTCGGCCGACATCGGCTGCCACACCTTCTCCACGCTGCCGCCGTTCAACATCGGCAACACCGTGCTCGGCTACGGCCTCGGCCTCGCGTCCAACTCCGGCATCGCGCCCATGTTCGGCAAGCGCACCGTGACCATCATGGGCGACGGCGGCTTCTGGCACAACGGCCTCACCTCGGGCGTCGCCAACGCCGTGTTCAACAAGGACGACGGGATCCTTGTCATCATGAAGAACGGCTACACCTCGGCCACCGGCACGCAGAACATCCCGTCTTCGGTGCACCAGAACGATTCGAAGTCCACGGACATGAGCATCGAGCGCGCGCTGAAAGGCGTCGGAGTCAATTGGATGAAATCCGTCTACACTTACCGCGTCAGCGAGATGGCGAAGGCGCTGCGAGAGGCGATGGCGTCCACCTACAAGGGTCTGAAGGTCATCATCGCCGACGCCGAGTGCCAGCTCGAGCGCCAGCGCCGAATCCGCCCGCAGGTCGCCGCGGCGCTCAAAGCAGGCGAGCGCGTGGTTCGCACACGCTTCGGCGTCGATGACGACGTCTGCACCGGCGACCATTCCTGCATCCGGCTGTCCGGCTGCCCGTCGCTGACGGTGAAGCCCAATCCCGATCCGCTGCGCACCGACCCCGTCGCGCACGTGAATAACGGCTGCGTCGGCTGCGGCCTGTGCGGCGAAGTCGCGCACGCGGCGGTGCTGTGCCCGTCTTTCTTTCGCGCCGAGATCATCCAGAATCCGAACGCCTGGGACCGGTTCATAAACCGCGCGCGGCGGACCGTGATCGGCTGGCTGCAACCGGCGTGAACGACAATTGAACCGCCATGGACGCCAAGTACGCCAAGTACGCCAAGGAAAGAATGGGTTCCTTCGCGTCCTTTGCGTCCTTGGCGGTAAAGGAGTTTTCTTGTGAGCTTGCCTGAACGGCCCATCACCATCCTGATCGCCGCGCTCGGGGGCGAAGGCGGCGGCGTCATGGCCGACTGGCTGGTCGATGCCGCGACCGCGCAAGGGTTTCCAGTGCAGAGCACCTCGATTCCCGGCGTGGCGCAGCGCACCGGCGCCACCACGTATTACCTCGAAATCTTCCCCGTGCGCCGCGGCGCCCTGGGTGACAAGCGCCCGGTGTTCGCGCTCACGCCCTCCCCCGGCAACATCGACATCATGGTGGCCTCCGAACTGCTCGAAGCCGCTCGCGCCATGCAAAACGGCTATATCAACCCCGAGCGCACGACACTGATCGCCTCGACGCATCGCATCTTTTCCATTGCCGAGAAATCGGCGATGGCCGATGGCCGTTTCGACAGCGATCGCGTTCTGAAAGCCGCCGAAGCACTCGCAAAGCGCTCGATCCTGTTCGACATGGCGGCGCTCGCGCAGGCCTCGGGCACGGTGATCAACGCGGTGCTCTTCGGCGCAATGATCGGCTCGGGCGCGCTGCCGCTTTCACGTGAAGCCTGCGAAGAGGCGATACGGCGAACGCGGGGTGCAGACGCGAGCCTGCGCGGTTTTAACGCCGGCTACGATCATGCTGCGGGCAGCGCGCTGCCGGTCACCACCGAGGAACAAAAGCGCCGGCGTGGCCGACCCAGCGCGCAAGCGCGTTCACTGACAGAGCGCGTGCGCGGCCAGTTTCCGGTGGAAACTCATGGATTCCTGGAAGAAGGCGTGGCGCGCCTCGCTGATTACCAGGATGCCGATTACGCCAATCTCTATCTCGACCGGCTTCTTCCGGTCCTCGCGGCTGAGCGCGCCCTGGAAGGTGGCCTGGCGGGCTACCGGCTCACCAATGAGTCCGGGAGGCATCTTGCGCTGTGGATGAGCTACGAGGACGTGATCCGCGTCGCCGACCTGAAAACGCGCCGCTCTCGCTTCGAGCGCGTGCGCGCCGAGGCCGGCGCCAAGCCCCATGAGCCCGTCGTCGTGGTGGAATTCCTCAAGCCCGGCATTGAAGAGTTTTGCTCGGTACTGCCGCGCGCGCTCGGCCGGGCGGTGCGCAATTGGGCGGAAAAAAACGGCAAACACTTCAACTTTGGCATGCACGTCAAAACCACCACGGTATTCGGCTATATGCTGCTGCGCTCGATGGCGTGGCTGAAGCCGCTGCGCCGCGCCAGCCTGCGCTATGCCGAAGAGCAGGCGCTGATCGAGCGCTGGCTCGCGGCGGTGCTGGAGGCCGCCAGCACCAGCTCCGGACTCGCGCTCGAGATCGCCGAATGCGCGCGGCTGATCAAGGGCTACGGCGACACGCATAAGCGCGGCAGCGAAAATTTCCTGCGCATTTTCGAGGCACTGGTCGAACCGGAAGGCGAATGGGTTCCGGCCGCACGGGCCGAAGCAATCAGAAAAGCGCGCGAAGCGGCGCTCGCCGATGCGGAGGGCAAAACTCTCGGCAGGGAGCTCGGCGCGGCGAAGCCCGTGGTATGGCTTTCGCCGCAGCGCGCCGCCATGCTCTCCGACAAGGCCGCATAGAAACATAAAACTCTTTCACCGCAGAGGACGCAGAGGGCGCAGAGGAAAAACCCAAGTATTGCCTTACTCCGCGTTCTCTGCGTCCTCTGCGGTTAATCCGATCTTCCTGCATGGCCGAGATCTTCACGTACGAGCAACCGGTCCGTTTTGCGGACTGCGACCGCGCGGGGATCGTGTATTTCCCGCGCCTAGGCGACGCCGACCCGGAATCCGCCGTCAGACGCAAGTTCAAACCGTCCTTCGCGCACGGCGCGCAGCCAGCGCGCAGTGCGGTTAAGGCCGCCAAAACAAAAGAAGTGGATGCCCGCGATCGTCGCCCCGGCGTGCTGCACGAGTTTTCTCATCACGATCTCCGGTCCCGCATCGACGAGTAGGCGCGTGATGGTCCTGGGCCGCGCTTTCAGGGCCCGCACCGAGTTCCCGATGCCGCACAGCGCCGCGAATCGCAGCAGCCGCGTCAGGCTGGCCGGGCCGGCCAGGCCGATGCGCAGCGGCAGGCCGTGCACTTTCATTTTCGCCGCCCAGGAGAGCACCGGGGCGGCTTCGAAGCAGAACTGCGTCACCACCTGTATCTCGAGGCCCGAGCGGCGGGCGACCGCCTTTTTCGCAATCAGCGCCGAATCGAGCGCGCCTGCCGCCAATCTGGGATGGCCTTCCGGATATCCCGCCACGCAGACGCGGACGATGCCGTGTTTCTGGAACAATCCGGTTTCAAGCAAGGCCAGACTGGATTCGAACGGGCCACTGGCGCGGTCATTGTCTCCGGCAATGACCAGCGCACTGTCGACGCCCGCTTCCCCCGCGGCGCGGGCGAGAAAATCTTCGAGCGCCGCGCGGCTGGCGATGCGGCGCGCTGCGATATGCGGAACCGGCCGGTATCCGGCCCTGCGAACGCGGGCCGCGAGCGACACCATCCCGTCGCAGGTCTGCCCCGGCGGCATGCTGATGTAGATCGCGCGGCCGGGCGCGAGGTGTTCGGCGCCGGCGTCGATTTCAGCCGGGTCGCGCGAAGACAGCTCCAGCGAGGCGCCGGATGCGAGCGCGACGATGCATTCCCGTTCCCTGTCGCGCGTATCGGCCTCGGCCGCGGGCCCGGTCATGGCGCCCTCAGTCGCGCTTGCGCGAGATCACGAACGATTCGTCGAGGAACCACAGCCCCCCGTGGCGGCGCAGCACCTCCTGCGTCGCCTCGAGATAGCCGCGGTCTCCCATGACATCGGCGAGGCGGCGGTCCTCGATCTGCGCCACGTAGACCGCGGCGTTCCAGGCCGCGAGCAGGGTCGAAGTGCCGATCGCGTCGCTGATCTCCTCGGGCAACGTGTGCATTTCGTAGCGGAACACCGAGCGGTTGTCGGCGTAGGCGTTAAAGTTGAGGTCGCGGCCGTCGCCGCCGAGCTCGGCGCGCGTGGCCTTCAACAGGGCGTGGCGATCGGTCTGGAACGGGTTTTCTCCGGGCCAGATCCGCTGCACGATCTCCAGTCCCGGATCGCGGCCGCAAGAATGGATTGCGATCATCCGGCCTCCGGGCGCAAGGCTGCGCGCGAGCGGCGCAAGCACCTTCTTCGACTTGAATTCGACCGAAGCGCTGGCGCGATACGGCTGGGATGCAATCACCAGATCGTAATCGGCGCGTGCGACACCGCGCCGCGGCAGAACCTGGTCGAGCAGGAACTTGTGATCCTCCCGGTAGAGCACCAGCACCACCGGCTTGGCGTAAGCGGGATTGCCGCTGGTCTTGCTCACCGATGCGCGCCAGTGCTCGTTGAGGAACGGCTGCAGTTCCGTGATCTGCCGCTCGAACTCGCTCGAGGTGCTGCCGGTGAGCGAAACCTCTTTCCAGACCAGGCTGGTCGCCGCGGTGACCGACTTAGGCGACAGCCACGGCGCTTCCGAGTAGTAGAGATTGGTCATGACCAGCACGGTCGCCGGGTGCTCGAAGAAACGGTCGGGCATCCGGTCAAGCGCGAGGCGCACGTCCTCAAGGCTGACTTCCTTGCCGACGATGTAGAACGGCATGGTCGGGTAGCGCTGGTGCATGGCGCGCATGACCCGCGCAAGCACGGTCCCGTCGCCGACGCCGGCATCGAATATGCGCACGGCGGGTGGCCGCGGATGGATGCTGGCGAGCTCCATGCCGACGCGCTGCGCCACCACCCACTTTTCGCTGCAGGTGTTGACGAACAGCAGGTACTTTTGACGGTTGTCGTAGAAACGGAAATTGCTCCGCGACGCGTCCTTCGGCTCCGCCGGCGCGACCGATGCGACTGCGCCCGGATCGTGCGCCGCACCCTTGAGGTTCTGCAGGCTGCCGGCAGAGGATCGCAGCCGGATCAGGCCGCGAGTCTGGAACGAGCGATTCGCCGACATGAATGCCCGCACCCGCTCCACCGTTTCAAGGGTCACGCGCCCACCGATGCGCAGCCGGCTCACGAGCTTGCCGTCGTTGACGGCGCGCCGCCCGAACGTCGATTCGGCCATGCCGACCCGGCGGCAATAATCCGATATTTCTCCCAGCAGTTGCTCGGCGTTCATCACGGCCCTCCTTTATCGATCCGCGCCGCGCTTTCTTGGCGCTCCGCGCCAACCTTTTGCCGCTTTTCCCTCGCGCTATTACAAAGGCGACGTACGATGGCAGTCAACCACAATCACGCCCACCGCGAAAGTGGGACAGATAGTGGGCACTTGCCCACTATGACCTGGACAGACTTCGGAATGAATCTGCTTGCCTGCGCGACTCGCGATTCAATCCTGAATGCAGGGTATTGCCCGTTTCCCCCGCCCGTTCGCCGTGATCGATCACACCTGGCATCGAGATTGCCGCCGCCTTGCCAAAGGCGGAAAATTGCTCCAGGCTTGCGACCCCTCCCGGAGAAACCCATGTCCGCAGTTCTGCAAACCAGTATCGCCGCCGAGCGCAAGGCGTTCTATGACCGGCTCGACAAGTTGAGCAGCACCCCCCTTTGGGAGGTGTTGCACGGCCTGGTCACGCCGACGCCCAACACCCCTTGCAAGCCCCACCTGTGGAAGTGGGACACGATGTGGCCGCAGATCCAGGAGGCCGGACGCCTGATCACCGCCAAAGAAGCCGAACGCCGCGTGCTGATCCTCGAGAACCCCGGACTGCGCGGCCAGTCTCGCGTCACCCACAGCCTTTATGCCGGACTGCAGTTGATTCTTCCGGGGGAAGTCGCGCCGGCCCACCGCCACTCGCAATCAGCGCTGCGCTTCATTCTCCAGGGCAGCGGTGCCTACACCGCGGTGGACGGAGAGAAAGTCACCATGAACGTCGGCGATTTCGTGATCACGCCGTCATGGACTTTTCACGACCACGGCAATCCCTCCAGCGAGCCGATGGTGTGGATGGACGGCCTGGACGTGCCGCTGGTCGAACTGCTCGATGCGCAGTTCATGGAAAAGGGCGCGGAGGAAACCCAGCACACGAATCGCACCGAGGGCGAAAATCTCGCGCAGTTCGGAAACACCATGAAGCCAGTGCAGTACAAGGCGAGGAGCCGCACCTCGCCGCTTTTCTGGTATCCGTACGGCCGCACCCTCAAGGCGCTCGAGACGATGAAGGCAGGACGCGACGCGCATCCCTGCTGGGGCTACAAGCTGCAATACACCAATCCCGTGACGGGCGACTGGGCGATGCCGACCATGGGCACCTTCATGCAGTTGTTGCCCAGGGGATTCAGGGGCAAGGACTATCGCTCGACTGACTCCACGGTATACGCGGTGGTCGAAGGCAAAGGGAGCTGCTTCGTCAACGGCGAATCGCTCGCCTTTGGCCCGAAGGACGTGTTCGTCTGCCCCTCATGGATGCCTTACCGGCTTGAAGCCGACGAGCAGGCCGTGGTCTTCAGCTTTTCCGACCGGCCGGTGCAGCAGGCGCTCGATCTCTGGCGCGAGGCGTTCTGAGTCGGTGGGTCGGAGGCAGGTCCGGAGACCATGCCGCCTCGGCCATACCGGGGCAGAAAGATGAACGCCGAAAAAACCAATTACGATCTTCTCTACAATCCGCGGCTGGTGGTCGCCGATTACCAGCAGCATTTCGATCGCTGGCAGATGGAATCAGAACGAGCCCGCGCCAGCCTGGATTGCTATCTCGACGTGCCATACGGAACGACCGAAGCGGAAAAGCTCGACATATTCCGGGCGCAAGGGAACAGCAGGGGCCTGCTCGCGTTCATTCACGGCGGCTACTGGCGCGCTCTCGACAAGAAGACTTTTTCCTTCATCGCCCCGGCATTTGCGAAGGCGGGCATCACGGTGGCCGTGCCGAACTATGCGCTTTGCCCCGAGGTGCAGGTGGAAGATATCGTGATGCAGACGGTGCAGGCCTGTGCCTGGCTGTTCCGCAACGGCGAGAATTTCGGCGGCCCCGCCAACAGGCTCCATATTTGCGGGCACTCGGCTGGCGGGCATCTCGCCGCAATGATGCTCAATTGCCGGTGGCCCGCATATTCTCCCGACCTGCCGAGGACTGTGGTGTCGGCCGCGTTTTCGGTCAGCGGGGTGTACGATCTCACCGAGATCGTCAAAGTGCCTTCGGTAAACTGCGATGTGCGCCTCACGGAAAAATCCGCGCTCAAGGTGAGCCCGGCGTTCATGCCGCCGGCGACCAATGCGCCGCTCTTCACGGCAGTCGGAGAGCAGGAAAACGAGGGCTTTCACATCCAGAACAGGCTTATCGCGCACAAATGGGGCAAGGCGCGCCGCGCCGACGTTCCCTGCCCCGGCGCGAACCATTTCACCGTGCTCGATCAGCTCTGCGCTCCGGGCAGCATATTGTTCGAAGCGGTGCTGAGCATGATGAGCATATAGCGCCTCGTCAGAAGGGGTGCCGCGAAGCGGCGGGAGATTTCAGCGATTTGAATGCGAGGCAAGCCGCCAGGCCAATCCGCCGTGCCGTCGCCGCGCTTGGCGCCGCCGGAGAAAGCCGCTAGAGTCTGCGGATGAAATCCAGGCAACTTCTTGTCGAGAGTTTCCACGCTGCTGTCGCCGCCGCTGATCCGCTGAAGATTCTTCCGCAGCATCTGCCGGCGCCGCCCTCGGGCCGGACGCTGGTCGTCGGCGCGGGAAAGGCAGCCGCGTCCATGGCGCTTGCGGTTGAGCGGCACTGGCCCGCGGGCGCGCCGCTAGAGGGCCTCGTCATCACCCGTTATCAGCACGGGTTATCCACTACACGCATCAGGGTCATCGAGGCCGGGCACCCGGTGCCCGACGAGGAAGGCGAGCAAGCCGCACGTGAAATCCTGCGCGGGGTCGCCACGCTCGGGCCGGGTGACCTGCTGCTTGTGCTCGTCTCCGGCGGTGGCTCGGCGCTGCTCAGTCTTCCGGTCGAGGGCATCAGCATGGACGCGTTGAAGGCGACGACGATCGAACTGCTTCGCAGCGGCGCGCCGATCCAGGAAATGAACGCGGTGCGCAAGCACCTTTCCGCGATCCAAGGCGGCAGGCTCGCCGCCGCATGCAAGGCCAGGATTGTCACCCTCATCATCTCCGACGTCACCGGGGACGATCCCACGCACATCGCCTCGGGGCCCTGTGCGCCGGATCCCACCACCTACCGCGACGCGCTCGATATCCTTGAGCGCTATGGCGTCGAGGCGCCCGGCGCGGCGCGCAGCCATCTCGAGCGGGGGGCGCGCGGCGAGATTCCGGAAACGCCCAAGCCCGGCGACAGACTTTTTGCCCGAGTAGAAAATCGCGTCATCGCTACTGCGCAACTGGCGCTGCGCGCGGCCTCGTCCTTTTTCCACCTGCACGAAGTCCCCGCCGTCATCCTCGGCGACAGCGTCACAGGGGAAGCCTCCCAGGTGGCGAAGGTGTACGGGGCGCTTGCGCGCCAGATCGCGCGGCACGGTGAGCCGGAAACGCCTCCGGTCGCGCTGATCTCCGGCGGCGAATGCACGGTCACTGTGCGCGGCAATGGCCGCGGCGGCCGCTGCACCGAGTTCCTGCTGTCGCTCGCAATCGACCTCGCCGGAGCGGAAACCATCCACGCAATCGCCTGCGACACAGACGGCATCGACGGCTCAGAGGACAATGCAGGCGCCGTGCTGATGCCCGATTCGCTGGCGCGCGCGACAAAGCTCGGACTCGACGCAAAAAAGCTGCTCGCCAACAACGACGGCTACGGATTTTTCTCCCGGCTTGACGACCTGGTCCTGACCGGGCCGACGCGCACCAACGTCAACGACTATCGAGCAATCCTGATACGTTGACTTTGCCGCTGGTATGGGGCATCCATGGAGTCATCCTGATCGTCAGTCTGCCCATCCGATCCGGTCCCCCAACTTGAGATCAAGCTTCTCCGCCGCGCTGCCCTGGTTCACCGCGATCTCGACCAAGCCCTGGCTGTTCTCGTACCAGAACGCCCCGCCTTCAGACACCGAAGAGAACACTTTGGCATTGTCGAGATAACGGCCGTTCACGACGAGTCTCGCGCCGCGGGATACGGCACTTGCGCGCGCGCCGGTCATTGCGTTTCCGTAATGATCGACGAATATGATCTCCGCGAGATCATCGCCGCCGAAATCCACCGAGAGCTTTTCGAGCGGTTCGAGCCAA
>Ga0137463_1000782_pt1 | contig 10665 bp, 6 predicted proteins | sample EasRivERMGT800_2_FD_102333 | JGI IMG/M metagenome (GOLD analysis project Ga0137463, IMG submission 102333) | Soil microbial communities from meander-bound floodplain in the East River, Colorado, USA - East River MetaG ERMGT800_2 | ecosystem: Environmental > Terrestrial > Soil > Floodplain ...
AAAAGTTTCCCGGCGTGACCACCCTGCTTTATACCATTAATCCAAAGTGGAACGATAGTTTGAATGATCTTGAATCGGTTACTTATTTTGGGAAGGGTTATGTGATTGAAAAATTGGAAGATTTTCAATTCAAGATCGGCCCCATTTCATTTTTCCAGACCAATACAAGACAGGGCGAGCGACTATACCAGGTAGCAAGAGAATTCGCAGAGTTGAGCGGCCATGAAATCGTGTATGATCTTTATTGTGGTACAGGCAGCATTGGAATTTTTCTAAGCAGGCGGGCTAAGAAAATTATCGGTGTAGAAATGATTGAAGCAGCTGTTGAAGATGCAAAAGAAAATGCAGCATTAAATGATCTTTCGCAGTCATCCGAATTTTATACGGGCGATGTGATTGAAATATGCAATGATGAATTTTTTGAAAAGCATGGTAAACCGGATGTTATTGTTACCGACCCGCCACGCGCCGGCATGCATGAAAAGCTGGTGAAAAAAATTCTTAATATAGCGGCTCCGATAGTGGTATATGTCAGTTGTAATCCCGCTACACAAGCGAGGGATTTAAATTTGCTTGGCGAGAAATATGTTGTTACAAAAATTCAGCCTGTAGATATGTTTCCACATACACATCATATAGAAAATGTGGTGCAGTTGAAATTGAAGTAAAATTTTAACAATGAAACCCCGGCAATTCTTCCTTTTTGCTTAAAACATATCATTTAACTTTACCGCATGAGTGATTTCAGATACCATCGGCCAAGTAATTTTCCCCCAATAGTTAAGAATCTTATCGTTATTAATGTATTGATTTTCGTAGGGCAGTTAACGCTTGAGAATTCATATCATTTAACCGAACGGTTCATGCTTTATCCAATTATTCCGGAGCCATTAAAAAAATATATAGAATCGTCGGGGGAATCTTACTATGGTTTTCATCCTTACCAGCTATTCACCCATATGTTTTCTCATTCTCCAACTATTATTTTTCATATCATATTTAATATGCTAATGCTTTGGATGTTTGGAAGAGTGCTGGAAAATGTTTGGGGTGCAAAAAGATTTTTATTTTTTTACCTGGCCTGCGGCCTGGGAGCGGCAGCCCTGCATCTCGCCGTACAATATTTCAGGGCCGAACAATTATGGCAAGCTATCCAGGCAGGCAATCAGTCTGAGATCGCAAAATATGGAGGAGCTTTAGCGGGTGCCCTGGGCGCTTCCGGTGCAATTATGGGAATTATGGCCGCCTTTGCTTACCTGTTTCCTAATACACCTTTAATAATCATTCCATTTCCTTTTCCGATCAAGGCTAAATGGCTTGTCATCGGCTATGTTGCAGTGGATCTTTTTGGAGGATTGGGTTCAATATCGGGAGACAATATTGCGCATTTTGCACACCTGGGAGGAGCTATTACTGGCTTTATTATTGTATTTATCTGGAACAAAACCAATCGCCGAACGTTATACTAATTAGTTGCTGGTCGCTTGTTACTTGTTTCTGGTAATAACCTTTAAAGTTTTATACCCACTTTATAAAAGTACCTGAATTAAGAAACCAGCAACCAGTGACAAGAAACCAGTAACATTCATGAGCTACTACGAAAAAGAATACAAGCGTCGTTTATCTCTCAACCAGGATGGAAATGCTTTAGTGATGTTGATTGCGATTAACCTGGTGGTTTTTGTATTGTTTAAATTTATTTATGTTCTCTATTTTTTTGGCTATGAACAGGATATTGCCAAAGCCAATTATTTTGTGGACTTCACTAAAAATCTTGCAATACCGGCAAGTTTTCATGAATTTGTTAAAAAGCCCTGGACACTTATTACCCAAATGTTTTATCATGAAGACGTTTGGCATATCATCAGTAATATGTTATGGCTTTGGGCATTTGGTTACATCCTGCAGGACTTAACCGGAAACAGGAAAATTATTCCAATTTTTATTTATGGAGGACTTGCAGGGGCCATCGCATTCCTTCTATCATTTAATTTCATCCCGGCATTCAAAGCTTACACGGGTCCTGCTTTAGGCGCATCTGCCGGTATAATGTCTATTGCCATTGCTACAACCATGATAGCCCCAGGCTATAGAATTTTTCCCATGCTCAATGGCGGCATACCCTTATGGGTATTAACAATGATATTTTTAATAATTGATCTTGCCACTATACCCGGCACTAATTCCGGAGGGCATATTGCACATCTTGGCGGTGCATTTGCAGGTTTTCTTTTTATTTATACGCTTCGCAGGGGTTATGATGGCAGTGAATGGATGAATAATGTTTATGATTGGTTCAATAATCTTTTTAATCCCTCCAAACCTCCAAAAAGAAGAAAGGTAAAACAGGAATTATTCTATAAAGCCGGTACCCAACCCTACACAAAGACTCCTAATCTCACCCAGCAAAAAATTGATGAGATACTCGACAAGATCAATCAGAAAGGTTACAGCCATTTAACTGAAGAAGAAAAGGAACTGTTGAAACGGGCCAGCGAACAAGATTTATAAATTTGGAAATCCTCATTCTAACGTAACTTATTCTCCCGTCTAATAATTTCATTTTATAAATGATAATCCCTGGTAGGCTGTTTAAATTTTGCAGACCCGATAACTATCGGGTGGAATGCGGATGACACTGATCAACCGCCCGCCCGCCTGGCTGCGTCTTCGCAAAGCTTCAGCGGACTAAGGCCGGACAGGATAATATCGTGGAAATCCCTGCCGAAATGGCTCAGTCGGGCAGGTTTCAAATCTCCCGCCGTGTTCTGATTTCCTGACTCTAAATTTCCCCATGCCGATATTTATCGGGACCAATATTTCGAAATTCATAACATTAGTTCCGGTATTTTTGTCCAAATCGTTTTCCTTGAGCATAACTATTTCTACCAAGAACCTTGTTAAACGTTATCACAGCCGCACGGTAGTAGATCATGTTTCCATTGAAGTAAAGCAGGGAGAAATCGTCGGCCTGCTTGGCCCCAACGGCGCAGGGAAAACCACGACCTTTTACCAGGTTGTTGGATTGATAAAACCTGACGAAGGCGATGTATTCCTGAATGAAGAAAATATTACCAACCTTCCCATGTATAAACGGGCAAGAATGGGAATAGGTTATCTTCCACAGGAAGCTTCTGTATTCAGAAAATTAAGCGTGGAAAACAATATTGCGGCAGTGCTCGAAATGTCTGGCCTGAGTAAAACAGAACAAAAAGAAAAATTAGAAACTTTATTGGATGAATTTCATCTTCATCATGTACGTAAGAACAACGGAGATCTTTTAAGTGGGGGCGAAAGGCGAAGAACCGAAATTGCAAGAGCTCTCGCAGTTGATCCAAAATTCATTTTATTGGATGAACCGTTTGCAGGAATTGACCCGATTGCTGTAGAAGATATTCAGTCCATTGTAGCAAAATTAAAATATAAAAACATTGGCATTCTTATTACCGATCATAACGTTACTGAAACTCTTTCCATCTGCGACAGAGCCTATCTGTTGATTGAAGGAAAAATTTTTAAACAGGGAACTGCAGAAGAACTGGCCGAAGATGAACAGGTAAGAAAACTTTATCTCGGAAGGAATTTTGAATTAAAACGAAAGGATTATTTACTTGAAGAAAGCAGGAGATAAATCATTCGTTTTTTATATATAATGTCAGTCGTCCTCCTGCACCATTTGTAAAATTTTGCCAACTGTTCGAAATTATCAGCAAAAAATTCCCGCTTTTTTTAAGAACATCAAACAACAACAAGTTTTCTTTATTGCCGATGCAATTAATGATTGAAAATTTCCGGGCAGTAAAATAAAACTGTACAGGCGGTTGCAAGTTCATCCCCATTGTTCCTAACTTTAATATCCCTCAAACTTATGTTTATGAAAAAAGCTTTATTCCAATTGATAGTTGCTGTAATTGCCACCTTGCAACTTACAGCACAAAATAATCCATTGTGGTTACGGTATCCCACTATTTCTCCTGACGGAAAAACAATAGTTTTCAGCTATAAAGGCGACTTATATAAAGTTGCCGGTAGTGGTGGCGACGCGGTGCCGCTCACGCTGCATGAGGCCTATGATTATATGCCCGTTTTTAGCCGTGATGGTAAATGGCTTGCCTTTGCCAGTGATCGTTATGGAAATTTTGATGTGTACATTATGCCTGCAAACGGTGGAGAAGCCAGGCGGCTTACCTATCATTCCGCTACAGACCTCCCTTATGATTTTACACCTGATGGAAAGTATGTACTCTTTGGCACCACAAGAAATGATATTTATACCAGTGCAAGATTCCCTCAACGGGGTTTGTTCCAAAAATTATATAAGGTCCCGGTAGAAGGTGGCCGTTCTGTAATGTTCCTCTCTGCCGGTTCTGAATTTGCACACTTCAACAGTAAGGGCGATAAAATTATTTTCCAGGATCGTAAAGGCTATGAAGATGCCTATCGCAAACATCACACTTCTTCTGTTACCAGGGATATTTGGGTGTATGACACCAAAAAAGATGAATACATCCAGGTTTCATCGTATGAAGGTGAAGACCGTGAGCCTGTATGGGGAAGCGATGACAATACTTTCTATTATTTAAGTGAAAAAGATGGAGGCTCACAAAATATTTATAAAGCCACCATCGGTGGTCAAAGTAATGTAACACAACTATCAAAATTTAAAAATAATCCCGTTCGCTTTTTGAGCCGTTCCAATGATGGAACCTTTTGTTTTACCAATGACGGAGAGATTTATACCATGAAAGAAAATGGTTCTCCGCAAAAAGTAAATATCAGCATCAATACAGATAGCAGAACAAATGAAGAAAAAATTCTTCCTGTAAATACGGGTATCACTCAAACAGCGCTTTCACCCAATGGAAAGGAAATTGCGTTTGTGGTGCGGGGCGAAGTTTTTGTAACATCTGTGGAAGGTGGTCTTACCAAACGCATCACCAATACACCTCAACAGGAAAGAACTGTTGAGTTCAGTCCTGATGGCCGCTCACTTTATTATGCAACGGAAAGAGGAAATAGCTGGGATATTTACAGAGCTTATATTGAAAGAAAAGAAGAGCCCTATTTTTATGCTTCAACTGTGGTAAAGGAAGAACCGCTGATAGCTACTGATGCTGATGAATTTCAACCCAAGGTTTCACCTGATGGTAAAGAAATAGCTTATCTCGAGGAAAGAAACATCTTGAAAGTATACAATATTGCATCTAAGAAAAGCCGCGCCATTGTTCCCAAAGGAGTAAACTTTTCCTATGCTGACGGTGATCAGTATTATGCCTGGTCGCCCGATGGCAAATGGCTTACCTTCAATTCCAATGAAGGTCGGTGGGGGTCCTCCGAAGTTGCCATGATGAAAGCAGATGGATCAGGTGAACGAATAAATCTTACTCAAAGCGGTTTTTTTGATGGTGGTGCTAAGTGGGCCTTTGGTGGTAAGGCATTGCTTTGGACAACCGACCGGGATGGAAAAAAACCATTGGCTTTCCAGGGAGCAAGAGAAGTGGATATCTATGCGATGTTTTTTGACCAGGATGCGTATGATCGCTTCAAACTGACAAAAGATGAGTTTGCCCTATTAAAGGAAAAAGAAGATAAAGACAAAGAAGATGCTAAGAAGGATACGAGTATAAAGATTTCACTGCCTAATAAGAATTGGACACCACTACTTGAAGGACTTGATAATCGCAAACTTCGTCTCACTATCAATTCAGGAAATATTTCCGACTACGCATTGAATAGCGATGGGGACAAATTATTCTTTGCGGCAAGGATGGAAAAGGGATATGATTTATGGATGACAAATCCGCGCACCAAGGAAACAAAACTTGTTGCGAAACTTGATGGGGGACCTGCCGGCATGGACATTTCAAAGGACGGAAAAAGTTTATTTGTAGTAAGTGATGGTAAAATTGTAAAAGTAGAGGCAGAAAGTGGTAAGATAACACCGGTAACTGTGAATGGCGAAATGGTTTTACAAGCTGCGGCCGAAAGAGCGTATATTTTTGATCACGCCTGGAGGCAGGTGGCCAAAAAACTTTATGACCCCAAAATGCATGATGTTGATTGGAATAAATATCATGAAACCTATGCAAAATTTCTTCCTCACATTAACAACAATTACGATTTCCAGGAATTGCTGAGTGAATTTTTGGGTGAGCTGAATGTTTCTCATACAGGTGGACGTTATTCGAGAGTTCAGGAAAATACAGATGCTACTGCCAGCCTCGGTTTGCTTTATGACGAAATGTATGATGGAGAGGGAGTGAAAGTAATGGAAGTATTAGAAGGCGGTCCATTCGTCAATGCAAAAACGAAAATTAAAAAAGGAGTAGTCATTGAAAAAATAGATGATGAGGCGATCAAAGAAAATATGGATTGGGCAAGAATACTAAATCGTAAATCAGGAAAGAATGTGCTGCTGAGTTTGTATGATCCCGAAACAAAAACAAGATGGGATGAAACAACAAAACCCATTGCTCAAAGTGAAGAGCAAGGTTTATTGTACGATCGCTGGGTGAGAAATAATCGCAGAAAGGTGGATGAAATGTCGGGAGGTAAAGTTGGATATGTACATATCCAGGGCATGAATGATGGCAGCTATCGTACCGTTTACGAAGATGTGCTTGGCAAGGCTACTGGAAAAGAAGCATTAATTGTTGACACCCGTTTTAATGGAGGTGGTTGGTTGCATGATGACCTGGTCACATTTCTAAGTGGAAAGAATTATCTCAATTTCTCGCCACAGGGGGCAACACCCACATCGGGAGAGCCCCGAAATAAATGGGTTGGCCCTTCAACTGTTTTGATGAGTGAAAGCAATTACTCTGATGCATTCTTGTTTCCATATGCTTATCACAGTTTAGGTATTGGAAAACTAATTGGTATGCCTGTACCTGGTACCGGAACAGCAGTTTGGTGGGAGACACAAATTGATCCTACCCTGGTTTTTGGAATACCTATGATTGCCACTATTGGTAAAGAAGGAAGACCAACTGAAAATATGCAATTGGAACCTGATATTAAAGTAACAAATGACTTTAAATCAGTTTTGAGTGGAAAAGATCCTCAATTGGAACGTGCGGTTAAAGAAATGCAGGAGGCCATAAAGAATAATAAGGACAAAAAAAGTTTCTAACCAAAAGATCAGCTAAATAAATGGCCCTAATGCAATTTGGGGCCATTTATTTTAAGATATCAATCAATTTAAATAAGCCTGTAATTGGATTTTCCTTAGGACTTTCCCTGAAATAAGTTAGTATAGAAAACGTTATTAAATGAATCGCTACCCTCGATGAATTATACAAAGATCCTTCTGTACCGCTTACCTGTTTCCTTTTTCCTGATCCTGCTGTTTCACAGTTCATTAGCACAAATGATCACCGGCGTATGGCATGGCAAAATAGATAACCAAAAAGTGGAAGTTAAAATGATCCAAAGTGGTGATAGTATTACCGGTACTTCGTATTATTACGAATCTGCCTCAAACTACCGCCGGTATATTATTAAAGGATATTTTGATGAAACAGATAACAGCGTAATATGGTGGGATGATCAATTAATTGAAGACAGAACAAAAGGACTAAATCTTTTTGCCCGTAAAAAACGTGGATCATCAAAAGCTGATTTTAATTGCCCGGGTCCGGGAGTTATGATGCTTGACGGCAAAACGTACCTGGCAGAAAACCAAAAAAAACCTGAAGGAGATGTACATCTTGATAAAACAGAAACTACATTATTTAAAGATGAGTGGGATTTTATTATAAATAATTATACCGTTGGTGCCAATGATCCTGATGTGATAGATAGCGTCTCGTCGATAAAAAATCAGGATTATGCAACATCAGGCCCTTCTACCATTCCAGGTGAAAAACCAAAAACCATTTTACCACCAGTCGTAAGAAATGACGAACCGGTCCAAAAGGACTCCCTTGGCGTTAAAAAAGAAATTGTGAGTGTGCCGGTAATAAAACAAGAGAATAAAATAGAAACAAAAATTACTCCCCCGGCCATTGAACAAAAATTTACAAGCCGGGAAAAAATTTTCACAACAGAAATTCCTTTATCCGGTGATTCCATTGAACTACGCTTTTATGATAATGCAGAAATTGATGGCGATTCTATCTCTCTTTTTCTGAATGGCAAACTTATTTTTGAGCACATCCGGCTTGCAGAAAAAGCGTACATTATAAAATTACCAGTCAATGAATTGCAGGAAATCAATGAACTCATCATGGTGGCAGAAAACCTTGGGGCTATCCCGCCTAATACTTCTTACATGGTTGCCATAGTAGGTGATAAGCGATATGATGCACAATTGGCAAGCACGGAAAATAGTAGTGCGATGATTAAACTAACGAAAGCTGCGAGCCACGAGCCCTGAGCTACGAGCAAATAGCTAACAGTCCGAAGCTAATAGCTCATAGCTTTTCTCACACTACTACATTCACCATCTTATTCTTTACATAAATCACTCTCTTTGGTGGTTTGCCTTCCAGCCATTTTTTAACTATCTCATTAGCTAAAACAATTTCCTCTACCTGCTGCTGGGTGGCATCAAGGGCAATTCTCAATTCAGTTCTTGTTTTGCCATTAATAGCAACCGGGTAAGCTTTGAAAGACTCCCTTACATATTTTTCTTCAAACCCTGGATAATCAGCATCAACAATGGAAGAAGTATGTCCAAGCAAATGCCAAAGCTCTTCTGAAATATGCGGAGCATAGGGTGCAAGAAGAATTAATAATGGTTCAAGAATAGAACGCTTATGACATTTCAGATCGGTGAGCTCATTGGTAGCGATCATAAAACCACTAACCCCGGTATTGAAAGAAAAACGCTCTGTATCCTCTTGAATTTTCTTAATGGCTTTATGCAATACTTTTAGTTCTTCATTGATTGCTTGTTCATCTTTTACAATAAACCCTTTTTCTTCATCAATAAACAAACGCCAGAATTTTTTTAAGAACCGGTGAACTCCTTCAATCCCTTTAATATCCCATGGTTTTGAAGCTTCAAGCGGACCGAGAAACATTTCATACATGCGGAATGTATCAGTTCCATATTTTTCTACAACCGTATCAGGGTTGATAACATTGAAATAAGATTTACTCATTTTTTCAATGGCCGATCCGCAGATATATTTCCCATCCTCTAATATAAATCCGGCATCGGCAAAATCGGGTTTCCATTTTTTGAATGCTTCTATATCCAACTGCAACCCATCTACAATATTTACATCTACATGCAAAGGATCTGTTTCATACTGGTCTTTCAGACCAAGTGATACGAACTTGTTTTTATTACGAATACGATATACAAATCTTGAATCACCGGTTATTTTTCCCTGGTTGATTAATTTTTTAAATGGTTCATCAAACTCCAGGTAACCAAGGTCGCGCAGAATTTTGACCCAAAGCCTTGAATACAATAAATGTGCAACAGCATGTTCCGAACCTCCAATATATACATCTACCTGTGCCCAGTAATCAAGATTCTTTTTACCGGCAAAAACCTTGTCATTATGAGGATCCATGTAGCGAAGAAAATACCAGGCTGCCCCGGCATGAGTTGGCATTGTATTCGTATCTCTTCTCTCATGTTCATTAATCTGGACCCAATCTTTTACATTGGCCAAAGGACCTTCACCTGTACCTGCAGACCTGAAATCATCCAGAGGCGGCAGTTTTAGCGGAAGGTCTTTTTCATCCAGTGCATAAGGAATATCGTCCCTGAATATTACAGGAAAGGGCTCACCCCAATAGCGTTGACGGCTCCAACCGGCATCGCGCATTTTATAATTTAATTTCTTTTCACCGATTCCCAATTCTTCCATTTTCCTGATCACTACTTCAATAGCATCCTTCATGACCATGCCATTGAGGAAATCACTATTCTGTAAAATGGCATCCTTTGTTGGGTTGGCTTCTTCACCATTGTAATAATCACCAATAATGTTTGTAATTGGAATATTAAAATGCCTGGCGAACTTATGATCTCTTTCATCCCCACAAGGCACACCCATAATAGCCCCCGTTCCATATCCTATCAATACATATTCCGAAATCCATACAGGAATTTCTTTTTTACTGAAAGGATGAATGGCATAAGCACCGGTAAAACAACCTGTGATCTTTTTTACTTCCGCCATTCTTTCCACTTCGCTTCTTCCCTGTACGTACATCAGGTATTTTTCTATTTCTTCTGAATGGGATGAAGCAGTAATTTCTTTTACCAGTTCATGCTCGGGGGCTAAGACCATAAAGTCAACACCAAAAATTGTATCCGGGCGGGTTGTGTAAACTTTCAATCTCCTGACTCCCGATTCCCGACTCCCGATTTCAAATTCGATCTCCGCTCCCTCACTCTTCCCTATCCAATTTCGTTGAATATCTTTCATTGATTCGCTGAAATCTACTTCCTCAAGACCTCTCAGCAACCGCTCAGCATATTCAGTGATGCGAAGACTCCATTGCCTCATTTTCTTTTTAACGACGGGGAATCCGCCACGGTAACTTACCCCATTTATCACTTCGTCGTTTGCCAAAACAGTACCCAGTGCTTCACACCAGTTTACATCCGTATATGCCAGATATGCAAGACGATATTGCATTAGCACGTCTTGTTTTAGCTTTTCATTAAATGATTTCCATTCATCAGCAGTAAAATCTTTC
>Ga0137463_1000783_pt1 | contig 10661 bp, 10 predicted proteins | sample EasRivERMGT800_2_FD_102333 | JGI IMG/M metagenome (GOLD analysis project Ga0137463, IMG submission 102333) | Soil microbial communities from meander-bound floodplain in the East River, Colorado, USA - East River MetaG ERMGT800_2 | ecosystem: Environmental > Terrestrial > Soil > Floodplain ...
CCTATCCGGACGTGCAATTCGTGGTCATGGGACGCTTGCAGGAAAAGCCGCTCGAGCTGCTGAGACTGCCGAACGTGATCAGCCTTCGCGCTCTTGGCTTGGGGCTGGGGCACGAGCTGAGCTTGATGCTCGGGAGCGACCTGTTCATCGGTACTTCGAGCGGATTCGCCGCCATGGCCAATTTCTCCGAGGTTCCCTATTTCATCACGAAGATGAACCCGGGCGCTTGCGAGGCGTACCGAATCGCGCCGGGGAGCGAAAGGCTGCCGTTCGCGACCGAGCGCCAGATTCTGATCTACGAACCCGAGACCCGGGAGTTGCTGATGCGCCTGCTGGAGCGGGGTTTGCAAGGCGTGCCCCCGCGCGGCGGCGCCCCGGGCTTTCCGTCAGACGGAACGATCGACGTTCGAAGCTGGGAGTGGCAATGTTCCCGGTGGCTGCACCCCGGGGCGACCACGGTTCGGTTTTTTATCGACGACGGCTACAGCGACAAGGAGACGGCGTTCCTGGTCTGGCCGAGGGTCAAGGAGGCAAAGCTTGCCTGGAGCAAGGGCCTGAAGGATAGCGCCTGGGCGATATTGAATCGCATCGAGGCGAGATTTCCCCGCATGTGCGAAAAGTTTCCGGAGTTCCTGCGGCTCAGGGCAATATTGGCGGCGGAGAGGAATGAGCCAGAAACTTTGAGGCGCTGCAAGGCAAACCTCGAAAGGCTGGTCGTTCAGGAAAAAGGGCTGGCTGGCTTCCTGAGGATGTTGAGGCGGTACCTGCACCGCGGTTTCCCTCTAAAAAGGCAGCTCAAGCGCGTGTGGACACGCAAGCATAGGATTCCGGGGAAACTCGTTGACATCCTGATGCGGCTGGCCACGGGACGCGCCGGGACATGAGCCAGTTTATTTGCGATTCGGCTCCGACTGAGTGCCTTATGCCGCTGGAGGACAAAGAGGGACTCTTGCCCGCCTGGCTGTGGGCGGCCTTCTGCAGCGAAAGACTTTCAGGCATAGGGACTGTGAGCAAATTGCCTTTGGAATAGAAATTGGTCAGATTTCTATCGTTTCGCTGATCGAAGGCGGCAACAACCCAGATCCGGGATGGCTGAAGCACCCGGCATTCCCGGGCGCGAGTGCCGGGACGAAATCCTAGGGACACATCCATCGTCGCCGCGGCCGCTCATCGGCCGGGCGGCACTGATAACATATGCACATTTTGAACGGGAACCATCACTAAAATGAAAGCGGTCATTCTCGCCGGCGGCTTGGGCACGCGCATCAGCGAGGAGTCCTTCCTGAAGCCCAAGCCGATGATCGAGATCGGCGGCAAGCCGGTCATCTGGCACATCATGAAGATCTATTCGGCGCACGGGATCAATGAATTCATCGTGTGCCTCGGCTACAAGGGCTACGTCGTCAAGGAGTACTTCGCGAATTACTTCCTGCACATGTCCGACGTCACGCTGGACATGGCGCAGAACAAGATGGAAGTCCACCAGAAAGGCGCCGAGCCGTGGCGCGTCACGCTGGTGGACACGGGGGAGAACACCCAGACCGGCGGGCGCCTGAAGCGCGTGGCGGGCTACGTCGGCGGCGAAGATTTCTGCTTCACGTACGGAGACGGCGTCGCGGACGTCAATATTCGCGAGCTGATCGCGTACCACAAGTCCCGCAATGTCAAGGCCACGCTCACCGCCGTGCAGCCCCCGGGGCGTTTTGGCGCGCTGGTGCTCGACGACAAGCTGATCACGAGCTTCCAGGAAAAACCCAGGGGCGACGGCGGCTGGATCAACGGCGGGTTTTTCGTGCTTTCTCCGAAGGTGATCGACTATATCGAAGGGGACGGCACTGTCTGGGAACGGGAGCCGCTGGAACGCCTCGCGCGCGAGCGCACGCTCGCAGCCTACTTCCATCGCGGCTTCTGGCAGCCGATGGACACGCTGCGCGACAAGAAGCAGCTCGAGGAGCTGTGGGCGCGCGGGTCGCCGCCCTGGAAGGTCTGGTGACTGCGCGCGACTTCTGGGCGGGCAAACGGGTTTTTGTAACGGGCCACACCGGATTCAAGGGCGGCTGGCTCGCGCTTTGGCTCCAGCGCCTGGGCGCGCAGATCCTCGGCTACTCCCTGCCGGCGCCGACGCAGCCGAGCCTGTTCGAGACCGCGCGGATTTCGGAAAGCGTCCAGAGCATCATCGCGGACGTCCGCGACCTCGCGCGATTGAAAACCGCGTTTCGCGAATTCTCCCCGGAGGTGGTGTTCCATCTCGCCGCGCAGCCCCTCGTGCGCGCGTCCTACGACGACCCCGTGGCGACTTATTCGACCAATCTGCTCGGCACGGTTCACGTGCTCGAGGCGGTGCGGCAATCGAATAGCGTGCGCAGCGCCGTGATGGTGACCACCGACAAGTGCTACGAGAACCGGGAATCGGCGGGGGGATACCGTGAAACGGACCGGCTGGGCGGGCACGACCCCTACAGCAACAGCAAAGCATGTGCTGAACTGGCGATCGATTCCTATCGCCGGTCGTTTTTCAGCGGCAGCGGATCGGCCGCGGTTGCCTCGGCGCGCGCGGGCAACGTGGTCGGCGGCGGAGACTGGGCCGAAGATCGCCTCATCCCGGACCTGGTTCGCGCCGCGGTCGCCGGAAAGCCGCTCGTGCTGCGCAACCCCAAATCCACGCGCCCGTGGCAGCATGTGCTTGAGCCGCTGTCGGGGTACCTGATGCTGGCTGAGCGGCTTTGGGACGATCGCGCGCGCTACGCCGAGGCATGGAACTTCGGCCCGCGGGACGACGATGCCAGAACGGTCGAGGATATCGTGGCGCTCGCGGCGCGCGCGTGGGGCGGCGGCCTGAAATGGGTCGTGGACAGCCGGCCGCAGCCGCATGAGACGCGGATGCTGAAGCTCGACTGTTCCAAGGCTTTGGGCGCCGGGTGGCGCCCGTTGCTCGGCGCGGAAGAAGCCGTGGAATGGACCATCGAATGGTACCGCGCGTGGCGCGACCGGCGCGACGTGAAGGCGCTTTCGTTCGAGCAGATCGAGCGCTACAACGCTTCGAAGCACCGGACAAAATGAAAGCCTGTCGTTACCACCCCGACTGGATCGCCAAAACGCGCCTGGACTACGTTCCCGTCCTGCCCTGGAACCTGAAAGTAGAGATCGTCGAGCAGATGGCGCACATCCGCTCCTGGGGCGGAGAATTCGTCGTGCCGATCCCGAAGGTCAGGGTGCTGGATTGAAGTTCCTGCCCACGCCGCTTGGCGGCGCATTTCTCATCGAGCTGGAGCAGCTCGAGGACGAGCGGGGGTTCTTCGCGCGCTCCTTCTGCCAGAACGAGTTCCGCGCGCACGGCCTCGATCCCGTCGTGGCGCAATGCAACGTGTCGTTCAATCGCAAGCGCGGCACCTTGCGTGGACTCCATTACCAGGCCGAGCCGCACGCCGAGGCAAAGCTCGTGCGCTGTACCCGGGGGGCGATCTGGGACGTGATCGTGGATCTGCGCAAGGGCTCGCCGACGGCGCGGCAATGGCACGCGGTCGAGCTTACCGCGGAAAACTGCCGGGCGCTCTACATCCCGGCCGGCTTCGCGCACGGATTCCAGACGCTCGCGGACGACACCGAGGTCCTCTACCAGATGTCGGAGTTCTACCATCCGGATTCGGCGCGCGGCGTGCGCTGGGACGATCGCACCCTCGCCATTCGATGGCCCATCAAGGACGCGGTCCTGTCGGCACGCGACCGGGCGTTTCCGTCTCTCGACAAAGTACTCGCTTCATGAAAATTCTGCTGATCGGCGCAACCGGGCAACTCGGAGGCGATCTCGTCCGCAACAATCCCGGGCACGACATCGTTGCGCCCGCGCGCGATACTCTCGATCTGACCCGGCCCGGGCAGCTCGCCGAGGCCGTGCGCGGCCTGCGGCCAAAAATCGTCGTCAATTGCGCGGCGTTTCACAACGTACCCCTGTGCGAGGAGCAGCCGGGCGAGGCGTTTCTCGTAAACTGCGTGGCGGTGCGGGACCTGGCGGCGCTGTGCGCGGAAACGGGCGCCTGGCTGGTGACGTTCAGCAGCGACTATGTGTTCGGGGGCGAGAGGACGACGCCGTATCTCGAGAGCGACGCGCCGGCCCCGCTGCAGATCTACGGCATCACCCGGCTCGCGGGGGAGTGCGCGGCGCTCGCCGCCGCGCCGGAGCGCGCGGTGGTGATCCGGACCTGCGGGCTTTATGGCCGCTCGGGCGCGAAGGCGAAGGGCGGGAATTTCGTTGACGGCCGCATCGCCGATGCGCGCGCTGGAAAGCGCATCGAGATGGCCTCGGAACAGGTGCTGGCGCCAACTTCGACCGACGATTTGAGCCGCGCGGTGCACGCGCTGATTGCCCATCCGAAGCTCGCTCCGGGCATCTATCATCTCGTCAATGAGGGTCCATGCTCGTGGTATGAGCTCACCTGCGCCATCGTGGAAATCCTGGGATTGCGCGCGGAGGTCGTGCCCGTGAACCGCAGCGGGCGCAGCGGGAACATGCGCCGGCCCCTGTATTCCGTGCTTGCCAATACGCGCGCGCGGGCGCTGGGCATCGCGCTGCGCCCGTGGCGCGAGGCGCTGGCCGATTACCTGCGCGCGAATTACCCGGAAGCGAGATGAAGTTTTCACCAATCGAACGTGCGACCTCCGCTTGTATCTGTTTCTTGGACTAAAACGTGGCTGTTCCTGAATCATCCCCAGTCTTGCCGCCTCGCCGCAATAGCCACATTACGCCGCCCGGCACACCGATCACTATTTGTGTCAGACCGAAGAGCAAGGAGATCGCCAATGCCTCCGGGGCTGATATCCCGGCGAAACCTAGTCCGACGACCATTGCGCTCTCGCGTACTCCCCATCCGGCGAACGAAATGGGCACCATGGATATCAACAGGATCGACGGGAGCAAGAGCACGTGCATGGCTCCAAGATGGATGCCCATTGCCGTGGCGCAAACCAGGACTACCAGCACCACGATCGCCTGGACCAGTAGCGCCAATCCCAAGACCAGGATGCTCTTCACGGAAGTAAAGAGCACGATTCGCAAATTGCCAACCAGAATACCGATCGGCCGCAAGAGTCGGTTCCTCTGAAACAATTCGGAGATTTTTTCACCGAGCAAAAGAAGGAAAATCAGTCCCGAAGCCGTTAGTGCCGGCGCGATGATGGCAAGCTTTTTAAGTAAGGGCGCATGCAATCCCGCGTGGGATAGCAAGGGCATGGTGACCGCGACGATAACAGTCAGAACGACCAGCGCGGCGACCCGATCGCAAACAATGCTAACCACGGCTCGGCCGAAGGGCACTTTCTCCCGCAAAAGCAACCACGCGCGCACCGCGTCACCTCCGACAGACGTCGGCAGGACTTGATTGAAGAATTGACCAATAAGCGCGAGACGCACAGCTTGCCCAAGACCAATCGCCGCCGAGACAAGGCGACCGACGATGTACCACCGAATGCCGGTGAGCAGCAATTGCCCAAACAGAAACGCGATGGCGGCAACCGCCCAGTAGACTTGTATGGAACGAAGCTGAACTACCACCGCGCGCACGTCGATCTTGCTTGCCAGTAACCAAAGCAGCCCTACCGTTATGACTGGTTTGAGGACCAGCAAGCCAATCTGCCGCGCCTTCATGAGAGCGAGACTGAGAGTCCGACGCAGTGAAGAAGCGTCTCACGCGTCTTCATCTTCGTGATTTAGAAATCTAATCGTTTGAAAATTGCCCATGGCAGAGCCGATACCAGCCAGGCGATCAGCGCCCAATAGCGCGGCAGGTACCTCATTCCAATATCCCGATCCAGGTTACGAACGACCACCGCCGCAATCTCGGCGGGGTGCGCTGGTCGAAACAAGAGCCGGCGACCGAAGGTCTGCTGGGTCTCGACATAGCCGAGCTGGTAAAACTGGACACGGACCTTCGACGGGGCGGCAATATGGCGCAGACTCTCGAAATAGCTCGCCAACCCGCGCTTGGCGGCAGCGTAAATTATGTTTGTCCGACGGCCGCGAATTGCGGCGATTGATCCAAAACCGACGATGCATCCGCGATTGGCTGCTAGCAAGACCGGGAGAAAATGGCCAACGACTGCCATGACCGCGAGCAGATTGGCGTCGATGAGCCGTCGTGCCTCGTCCACGGGCAGTGTTCCGACGTCGTCGTTTCTGGAGGCCCCGATCGGGAAGAACAACCCTTGGATTTCACCGAAGCTCTGGGCAGCGGAAATAATTTTCCCGAGGAATTCCTCGGAGCGAATTGCGTCGGCTGCTGCGATTTCAACCTGTACGCCGTACATTAGGCGCAGATGCGACGCTTGCGGCTCAAGGTCACGGGTGTCGCTGGCCACCAATAGCAGGTCGTCACCGCGCGCAGCCAGCGCCTCGCTCAACGCTCGGCCCACGCCCGCTGAAGCACCCACAAGCAATGCTCTCACAAATGCAATCTATCCGAGAGCTCGGAGCGAAACCAGCGCTTGGGGTCGAACGCGTGAAGCATTTCGCGAAACTGCTGCGCCTCCGGGTAGCTCGCCTCAACCACGGAATGAGGGACACGTGAATCCTTGATAATGCTGGGGACACCTCCCAGCGAGACAATCAGCGTGTCCAGAAATTCCAGAAAGTTCTTGGACTCCGACGTGCGGGGAAAATTCAGCGCCAGACAAAGGCCGTCGCCCGTAAAGCGGAGAAGTTCGCGCCGGCCCCGAAACATTTTCCCCGATGCGAGTGTGATGGCGATTGGCTGGCGGACCAGATAATCGCGTATGGCCTCGATATACTCGGAGACGCTCCCAATCGGAATGATTGCCTGGAATTCATGGAAACCAGCGGTGCCGAACAGCTTGAAGTACAGCTGCTTCGTGTGTACCGGAAACAGCGCGTCGTGAAGAGTCGTCAGCGAGCGGGCGCCCAGCCACATCTGTTTTCTTGGGTAGGAAATGTTTATCAGCTTCGTGGTCCACCGATTCAGTAGAGGCAGGCGCCAGGCTGCACGGCTGGCAGCCGAAAGCGAAAGCGAGTGTTCCATGGCATGCGGTGTGCTCGGGGCGCGCGAATCGGGAACGAATCGCGCGGCGCAAATGAAACCCTTCCCGAATGATGCGCCGGTGGTGCTGAAATCGTGCCAGGTGTACACAAAATCCATTTCAGCCGCCAAGTTCCTCAGCTGCTCGGTGCCAGACTGCACATCCGTTACCGGTTCGATTCGCACTTCAACGGTATTTGACGGCACAGGGCTTGCACGAAGCCGCGCTTTGATGATGTGGCCCGTCAGACCGTACCCACCGCATGTCAATCGGAACAGGTCCGGTTCGGTGCTGTCGTCCAAATCGATGAAACCCTGTGCCGGGTGAAATAGCGTCAGGCCTGCTACCTGGTTGATGAATGTGCCGTCCCGAGCCTGATTCTTGCCATGTGCGTCGGTTGCGATACAGCCACCGACAGTAATGCGGCCGTACCCGGGCTGTATTTTCAGAAAGAGCGCTCGCGAAACAAGGAATTTGTGGAGCGCATCGAGCGAAATGCCGCTTTCTACCTCAACGATGCCCTTTTCGCTGTCGAAGTCCAATACGCGGTTGAAAGAAGTGTGCTCGACGGACAGCCCACCCTCGCGAAAGCTTGCTGCCGCATACGACAACCCGGCGCCGCGCGGGATGCGCGGCTCGCATATTTTGTCGTTCCAGAAGCGATAACGGTCCGGTCGCTGGAGCGCTGTGCGTATCCGTACCCCCCCGTCGAAACTTGAAACGTCGCATTGAACTTCAGGCCAGGCTTCGCCAACGCGCGCGCCGGAACTGGTGTCTTGCGCTGGATCGCACGTGCTCCGAGTACGAACCTTCGAAGTGACATCGGATAGCACTTCAGTCAAGTTGAAGATAGGTGTAGCGCCGGTGGATAACGTAGTTCGGCCGTCCGAGACCGTTCTTGTATGTCCGGGCGACATACAGAGCGATAAAGGCTACCGTACCGCCGAGGTAGGCGCATGCCAGCAGTATGTTCATAAGAAAAATCCATGGGCTTCCCGTCTGGATTTGAATGATCCCAAGGACACCGGTCAGGACAAGCCAAAATGGAAAAAAATAGATGGGGAGGCGAAGCCCCAGAGTGGAGGCCGCAAGTATGCCCGCGACGGCAAAAATGGTCATTTTCGGGAAATTGTAATGGGTCTGGCCGCCAATTCTGCGCTGGCGTTTATATGGAATACCGATGCGGTTGAAACCGACCCTGGCAATGGAGCTGCGTATGAAGGGGAAAGAGCTCTGATCCCTGATGATCGCGTCACGTACCTCGGCGGTGAGCAGGGCGAACTCCGCCATGTCGAGAATGAAGTCCTCGTCCGCTATCGAATATACAATTCGATAAAAGAGCTTGCGCAACCAACTGATTGCGCGATTCTCCTCCCGGGCGACGCGTTCTCCGTAAACGATATCGTAACCTTGCTCGTACCCTTGTACAAACTGGAGGATCATTTCCGGTGGATCCTCGCAGTCCACATCGATAAACGTTATGAGGTCGCCCTTGGCATTCCGGAGCCCACATTCTATGGAGCGCTGGTAGCCGACGTTAGAGCTCAGAGAAATGACATAGACGAAAGGATTTTCCTTTCGCAGGGCACTGATCGCATCGAACGTGCCGTCGGTGGAGGCGTTGTTAAGGAAGAGCACATCCACCCTGTAGCGGATTGAGAGTTGCTTGACGACGGGCGACAGACGCGCGAAAAAAAGCGGAATGACGCTCGCCTCGTTATATACCGGGCAAATAATGGTCAGGTGCACTGGAGCGCGATCCCGTTATTCGACCCGTTCAAGATAAGTCTCCCTTGCCACCGTCGCCAAGCCCCCGAAACCCGCATCCGGCGTAGATTTTAGCGTCCTGGACGCCTCAATGTGAAGGCAGAGTATGGTACATGAGGTGCGGACAGGCCCTATTATGTCGTCCAGAGCTTCTCGCGGCACAGCGCCAGCTCCTCCTTGCTGAACGAATAGGGCTTGCCGATCTGCAGCGCCATCTACTGCCGGCAGGCGCTTTCCTCCGTGCAGTTCGCGAGCACGAACGCCTCGGCGATGTCATTGCCGGCCGTCACGGCGCCGTGCGACAATCGAAGCAATAGTCATCCCATTAAACTGCGCGGGGACGTTTGATGCAGAAGCCTGGGTTTTCGACCGGCGCAGAGCCGTTTTCTCGGCGCGCGGTGTTGTTCTTTTCCATCGCCTTTCTTTTTGTTCTCTATCTCTGCTTTGCCCTCAACCAGAATTGCCTCCTGGCGGCAATGGACGGGGCGATTGAGATCATACAAGGTAAGACACAAATGGCAAATCGCCCGCTTTTCAGTCAGGTGGGCGTGAGTCCCGTCGAAGCAAGCTTCGACGCATATTATGCTTTGTCCCACGACTACGCGCTGCCGAGCGTAATTGCGCGTTTCCTGTCCGGCGAGTTTCCCGACAAGCTCGCGACTTTTTTCATTCTCGCAGTATTCCTGTTTCTTGCCACCTATTGGTTGGCGCGCACCATCGGGATCGAGCGGCCGGCGGCGCTGCTGGGCAGCTTTCTCCTGCCGTTGTTCGCGTTCCCCGGATTGGTGAATTCGCTGAGTAAGTTCTACATTCTCTTCTCTCTCAGCCCTAATCCATCCCAAATCGTGGGCTTGTCGCTGTTGATCGTCGCGGCGCTGTGGGCGCTCGACGGCAAGGGGCCGCGCGCGAAATATGCTCTTTTGCTGGTGCCTGCGGTCTGCCTGATGTTTGCGATCCTGGGATATGCCGCGTACTTGCCCCTGATGATCCCGGCGACGATGCTCTATGGAGGCGCGTCGCTCCTCGACGCACGGCGCTTGCGGGACAATGTCCCTCGTGTTGTCGCCATGCTCTTGATGATCGCCGTTCCGGCTGCGCTGGGCGCACTGGAATACGTCTACGGACTGTTTCGGTATACGGCTTATAATTTTTTCTCCCACGAGTTCGACCAGGTGCGCAGCAACCTGCTGTTCGCCTCGACCTTCCGGTCCAGTTCCTATGGCGCCCTGGCGATTATCTTGGGCCTTGCCGGAGCCGTCTGGACGGCCCGTGCGGAAACAGGCCGGCTACGTGTTTTCGCCTGGACCCATCTGGTCGTGACTGCGCTGTTTCTGGCTACCGCGGTTGCCGTCGTTCGCTTCATCCCCGGCTACAAGGGTATTTCGCCGGTCTATTTCGAGACCTGCTTCTGGCCCTACACCCTGATTTTCGCCGCCGCCGCGATTATGAAAATGGCGCGGGCGATCGGTCATCGAATCGGCAGCATGTCCCCGGGGCCGGTCGCGGCATGGATGGCCGGAAATAGCGCCGCGAGTACGCTCGTTCTGATCATCGTTCTCGTGACTGGCTACAATACCGCAGTGGCGGGACTGGGACGTCCATCGCCCTGCAGGAATTACGGTTTTTCTTACATCAAGCCGACGGCGATCACGGAAATTCTGCAGCGGAATATCGCCATCAAGCCAGGCTCGACGTTCAACGGCATCGCGGCCACGATCGATGGCATCGGGGGACGCCCATCGGTCACTTGGCAGGAGTTGCATGGCTATGACAACGAAGTGTGGAAGGCGACAGGCAACGAACACCGCATGCTCGGACTCTGGAACTACGCGATCCCGACATTGTTCCAGTACGGCTCGTTCCGCTCG
>Ga0137463_1000784_pt1 | contig 10655 bp, 9 predicted proteins | sample EasRivERMGT800_2_FD_102333 | JGI IMG/M metagenome (GOLD analysis project Ga0137463, IMG submission 102333) | Soil microbial communities from meander-bound floodplain in the East River, Colorado, USA - East River MetaG ERMGT800_2 | ecosystem: Environmental > Terrestrial > Soil > Floodplain ...
CATCCCTGAAAATACCACAAAACAAGAACCATCCGGTTCCTCTTTCCAGGCGCAAATGGCATGCCGAGAGTGGCGAAAATGTAAGGGACTTGTGTGTAAGGATGAGAGCGGAGCTTGGGAACGCCTTGTGCGAAGCTCCCGCTTCGCGTCTCTGCCCGCGGTCTCTGCCCCTCGGCCCGCACGTCCAATCCGTCGCGACATTGAAGTAGGATTCTCGGTTTCGAAGAAGCGAGAGCGCGAGCGAGTCGTGAGGATTGGCCTGCGGTTGCCAGAGTCGGTCGGCAAACGCCATGATGAAGCACGCGAAGCGGGAGCTTCGCAGGCTGCGTTCCCAAGCGGGAGCTTGGGAACGAGGAAGTGAATAATATGAACCCGTTTCGAATCGCACTGGCCAATCTCAGGTACCCGGCGACTCCCGACGAGTCGATCGCGCTCGCCTGCCAGTCCATCGAACACGCTTCGGGAGCGCTGGCGCGGATCATCTGCTTTCCGGAATGCTTCGTCCCCGGCTATCGAGCAATGGGCAGGACCAGACCCCCGCCCGATCCGGCGTTTCTCGAACGGGCCTGGTCCGAGATCGGCAAAGCTGCTGCAAAGGGAAAGATCGCAGTCGTTCTGGGAACGGAACGGGTCGTGGAGGAGGCACTGGTCGCGAGCGCCGTGGTGATCGACCAGGCAGGATCGATCGCCGGATTTCAGGACAAGGTCCAGATCGACCCGTCGGAAGAGGCGACGTACACACCCGCCTCCGGCCGGCGCGTCTTTCAGGCCGGTCCCCTGACGTTCGGCATTGCGATCTGCCACGAAGGGTGGCGGTATCCCGAGACTGTCCGCTGGGCCGCCCGGCGCGGAGCACAGGTTGTGTTTCATCCACACTTGCACGAAGCCGAGCCCGGCTCTTACCAGCCAACGACGTTTGCCGACTCGGCGAATTCGTTTCACGAAAAGGCGATGCTGTGCCGCGCCGCCGAAAACACCTGCTATTTCGCGTCAGTCAATTACGCCAGTCCCGGCTCCCCCACCACGTCGGCAGTCGTCCGTCCAGACGGGACGCTGCAATGCTACCAGCCCTACGGCGAAGAGGGCCTCTTGATCGCCGATCTCGACCTCGCGACAGCGACCGGCCTGATGGCGACACGCTGCCGAACGGTCTCGTGAGTGAGCGAATATTCGTGGCCGGGATTCGCCGCGGACCGAGGGCGCAGTTCTGGCTTTCCAAGTCGGGGTTTTTGTTTGCGGTCATGTGACAGTGCAGTACAATCCCAGAATGACAAGACCAATAAAGGTTGGCATCCTGATTTGGATTTCAGGCCTCATCCTTGCGACCACTGTTTGGCTTTGCGCCGTGGTCGCAGTTGGGCGCGGGCAAATTCTGAACGATCCAGCGACGTGGCGCGAATGGGCCAGAGATTTCATCTTGCTTCAGGCTTTTGCGCCCTGGATGATTCCGCGAATCGCGAGAATGCTTAAATTTCACGCGTCGAACGGCGACCAAATTCGCGAAATTAGGCATCCCGACTCTCCCTGACTTAAGTCAACTCCCCGGGCCCGGCCCAAAGTGCGATCCGCACGCGAAATGTACCGCTGCCGGCCAGTGCAGACACTTGATCACAGCGGTGACTCGTGGTGTGATGATGAAAGTCTCATTCGCAGCGAGGTGACAATTGGCGAATCCCGTCGATCGTATGAGCGCCGTGCGCGTCCACATCACCCAGGACGATTTCGGGTTCTGGATGATGAGCTATGAGTGCGCCGACGGAACGCTGGTGCTGGTCTCTTATCGTTTTGAACAGGCCGATCACGAGATTCGGCAGGCGTACCACCCCGAAGAAATCGGCTTTCCGGCGGATGTCGAGGTCCGGATCAGCGAGCCGAGCGTCCCGCTCAGGGCCGGCGACTCCCAGTGGGCAAAACCGGACCCGCGCCGCGCGCGCGAACCCTGCTACGTCGTCAGGAACGGAAAGCGAGAAACCTGATGCCGCCCAAGTGGGTCTATTTTCAGGCGGACGGCACAAACAGCACGGCGGCCCAGGTCACGCATGCCCAGGCCAAAGCGATCGCTGCGCCCGGCTCGCTGTTTGTGTACGGCGGGGACGTCTACGACAACGGCACCGATGCCGATTTCGTGACCTTTGACGGCGTCTACGGCGACGTGCGGAAGCAACTGGTTGCAATCCCCGGCAACCACGACTGGAATACGGCCAATGCTCAAGGCTATGAGAACTACTGGCTCAGTCACGCGCCACCGGATTCATTGACATCCATCGATACCAGCCAGGCTGGCACGGATCGCCACCACTTTGCTCTGCCACTCGGCAACGGCTGGCTGGGCATCATGATTGATTGTGGCAGCGCCGCCGAACAGCCATTGACCCCCCTGGCGCTGACGCAGATCGACAATTGGATTACAGCGCACGGATCGCGCAACGTGATCATCTTTCCGCACAACGCACGGCTGACACGCGGCCAACATGGCGACAACACGGCGCTCGACCCGCTCTGGCAAGCCTGTTTTGATTCGGCAGGCTTGCCGCGAGTTGTCGCCTGGGTCGCCGGTCATAACCACAATCTGGGAGTGTACTCCCCGCGCGGAAAGGGATCGGGCGCCGGAGCCGTTCCGCCCGCATCGTCACTCGGGATTGCGAATGGCGTCCAGATTTTTATTAACGGGGCCGGAGGGGCGGGGTTCTACAGTCTCAGTGTCGGCGCGTTCGGGACGATGCCCGATCTATTTGGCGACGATGCGCATTTCGGATTTCTGCAGATCAAACTCATCGATGCAGACACCGCGATCTTTCAGAATTTTGCGACGAGTGCAGCAGCCACGGGGGCAGCGTCCACCATCGGCCCGGCGGTCGGCGTCAGCCTCGCGCCTTGATCCGGCGAGCGGCCGGCGGGCACCGATTCGAAGAGAATTGGTCCCGGCTGGTTGGACCCACCAAACCGGGATCGCGCAACGGGTGGAACTCTTTCAGAGTTCGTATCGCGATAAGATTCGATCTCGGATTTCGTGGAATCGCTGGTGGAGGCCTGTTACGATCGAGCGCCGGCAAGGCTTGACAGAAAGCACGAAAGGAACGCTATGACAAGATTCGCGACATTGCTCATCCTGCTGGTCGTCTGCGCGCCGGCACTCGCCGCTGATTGGCCGGCCTGGCGCGGACCTGGCGGGCAGGGCTTCTGCGAGGAGCAGAACATCCCCGTGACCTGGAGCGAAAGGGAAAACGTCAAGTGGAAAGTGCCGCTGGCGAATCCGGGCAATTCGACCCCGGTCGTCTGGGGCGACAGGATTTTCCTCACCCAGGCCAACACCGGAGGCTCGCAGCGCAGCCTCCTGTGCTTTGCCCGCGCTGACGGCAAGCTGCTCTGGCAGAGGGACGTCGCTTATGCCGAGAAGGAGAGGAACTGGAACGAAAACTGGTATTGCAACGCCTCGCCGGCACTCGATGGCCAGCGGGCAGTCGTGAGTTTCGGCTCCGCGGGAATGTACTGCTACGACTTCGATGGCAAGGAGCTGTGGAAGCGGACCGACCTGGGGACCTGGGACCATGCCTTCGGTAACGGATCGTCACCGGTGCTGTACGGTGAACTGGCGATTCTGTGGTGCGGGCCGAATGAATCGCAGGGACGAAACTTCCTCCTGGCGGTGAACAGGAAAACGGGCGAGACGGTCTGGGACCAGGATCACAGCTCAGGCTCGTGGTGCACGCCCCTCATCACCAGGGTCAACGGGCAGGACCAGCTCATCCTGAGTTATTCGAAAGACGTGAAAGGCCAGCCCAACAACCAGACCGGTTTCCTGTATGGCATCGACCCGGCGACCGGCAAGGAAATCTGGAAGTGCCAGGGGCTGAACAGCTATTGTTATGCCTCGCCTCTTTTCGGCGACGATGTCGCCGTCGGCTTGGCGGGGTTCGGCGGCTCGGCTCTCGCAGTGAAGCTGGGGGGCGCGGGCGACATCACGCCGGACCGACTCTGGTTGCACCCCAAGAATACCCAGCGGGTCGGATCAGGCGTGCTGGTAAAGGGACACGTCTACATCGTCGACGAGAACAGCGTGCCGCATTGCTACGACCTTAAGTCGGGCGAAGAGCGGTGGAAAATCGACCAGCGGCCTGGCAGCGGCGCCTCGACCTGGGGCTCGATGGTTTACGCCGCCGGCCGGCTGTATGTGCTCATGCGCAACGGCGAAACGCTGGTCTTCGCCGCCGACCCCGCCTATCAGATTCTTGCCGTGAACAAGCTGAACGGCGAAGCGACGAACTCCTCGCCGGCCATCTCGAACGGTCAGATCTTTTTACGCACATTCAAGAATCTGTGGTGCATCGAGGGAAATTAAGTGAAACGACCGCGGCCGATAGAAGTATCTCGACAGAATCGCGGGCGTGTATTGCCGCATTCTCTGACTCTCTTCGTCTGGCTGTCTCTCTGCCTCGGGGTGCCTCGGTTCCTCAGTGCTGAATCTCCCGCGAGTGCGCCGATCGAGGTGGGGTCGCAGAAGCAACTGTTCCTCGACGATTACCTCTTGGCCTCCACCACCAACATCCACCGGAGAATTCACCCTGCTGAAAAATCCGGGAGCAATCCCGTCATCCGTCAAACCGAGCCCTGGGAAGACCCATTCAACATCCTGTATGGCTCGGTGATTCGTGACGGCCAGCAATACAAGGCGTGGTACAAGAGCGGGCCGGGCGTCAGCTACGCCGTGAGCGACGATGGGATCCATTGGATCAAGCCGCCGCTCGACCTCGTGCCGATCAATGGTGCGAAGACCAATCTCCTGTTCCGCAAGAATGGCGAGCTCACAGGGTCTGACGCACTGCCTTACTATCACGAGCTGTTCGGCGTCCACAAAGACGAGCGGGAGCCCGATCCGTCGCGACGCTACAAAATGGGCTATCTGAGCATCGACTGGGAGTACAAGGGCCCGCGTGAAGGCCGGTTTCGCGAGGGGCAGCGTCGCGGCCTGGGGGTCGCGGGGAGCCCGGACGGGATTCACTGGAAACTGATCGATAGCTTCGCCAGCGAAGCGATCTGCGACGGGGCGACGCATTGGATGTTTGACCCCGCGCTGGGCAAATACGTGCTGTTCGGACGGACGCTCAAGACGCCACCCGAGATCGAAGCCGCCTGGTCTCGATATGACTGGTACAAGAACTGGTATTCCGGCCGGGCCGTTGGCCGCATCGAATCGTCAGACTTCGTGAAGTGGAACCTCACCGCTCCGTTCAGTTCGCCGGTGATCATGACCGCCGATCTGGAGGACAAGCCGGGGACCGAGATTTATTCGATGCTGGTGTTTCCCTACGAAAGCGTGTACATCGGCCTGGTGCAGAGGCTGCTGGCCCTGCCCGATGTGCCGGCCATCGACGTGCAGCTGGCGGTCAGTCACGACGGCGTGCATTTCGCCCGCGTCGGCGACGGGGCTCAGGGCAGCTCGGTTCCGGCCAGCCGTTCGGCATTCCTCTCCAACGGGCCCGTCGGGAGCTGGGATCGATTCAACCAATCGCTCGCCAGCAACCCGCCGATCGCCCAGGGGGATGAGTTGCGCTTCTACTACGGCGGCCGCACCTATCGCCATGCACCGTACGAGGGGAAAGACACCGGCCCCAGGGCTGGCTCAATCGGTCTGGCGACGATCCCGCGCGATCGCTTCGTCTCCCTCGATGCGTCATTCGACGGCGGCGAAATCCTCACGAAACCGCTCACGCTCAAAGGCAAACACCTGCACCTGAACGCCAAAGCCGACTTCGGCGAAATCAACGTCGAAGCACTCGACTCCACGGGTCAGTCGATCGCCCGATCGAAGCCCATCCACTCTGATAGCCTCGATACGCTCGTCGAATGGGAAGGAGGCGAGATCCGGGGTGCGGTGGTCTTGCGGATCAGGCTGAAGAACGCCTGCCTGTTCGCGCTCTGGTGCGATTGAGCGGCAATCGGTGCTCGAAAGAGAGGCGGATTGACCCGGCGTCTCAAGACACGTAACCTGCTCGATAGCGTGTCGGGGCGCTGCCGTGTCCGCGGAGAGGACTGAGTCCACCCGACTGCAATCGACGATCGACTTCTCTTCGGCTGACAAACCTTCTTTCAGCCCGTGACGCGGACACCGGGTGCTTTGAAAGGAGGTCGTTATGACCGCTTCTCATCTCTCATCAGGCCGCGCGTGGCCGCACTGGCCGAACTTCAACCAGTTCAAGCGTCAAGCCAAGGAACTGCTCAAATCCTACCGTGCTGGCGACGCCAACGCAGTCGCCGAAGTCGAGCGATACGAACAGACTCCCGACCCGGCTGCTTTCGCTTTGCATGACGCGCAGCGTGTGCTCGCGAGAAGCTACGGCTTCACAAGCTGGCAGAAGCTGAAGAGCTATGTCCAGACGATTGAGAACTATCGCCAGCCGCTCGAACCAAGAGCTGATGACGATGCGAATAAATTCCTGCGCCTGGCGTGCATCACTTATTTTGACGGCGATCATCCTTCGCGACGTGAGAGGGCGCGGCAGCTCCTCGCCGAGAAGCCGCACATCGCAAGTGCCAACATCTACACCGCGGCGGCAGTTGGCGATGTCGCGGCGGTTACCGACTTGTTGACGAAGAACGCAGATGTGCATGCGAAAGGCGGGCCGTTCGATTGGGAACCGCTGCTTTACGCGGCGTACTCACGAATCGACAGCGAAGCCGAAGAGCATTCGACGTTACAAGTTGCGCGGCTGTTGATCGAACATGGCGCCGACCCGAACGCGGGCTTCCTGTGGGACTGGGGAGGACAGTTTCCGTGTCTGTTTACCGCGCTGACGGGAGTGCTTGGCCTGGGCGAGACCGACGTGCATCGAGTCAAAGGGCCGTTGTACCAGCCGCCGCATCAACACTGCTTCGAGTTCGCGCGGCTACTGCTCGAAGCGGGCGCCGACCCCAACGACAACCAGGGACTCTACAACCGCATGCAATATCCGAACGACGAGCACTTGAAGCTGCTCTTCGAATATGGCCTGGGCAAGGATCAGGGGGGGCCATGGTTCAAGCGGTTCTTTCAGCACTGGCCGCGCGTCGACAACCGCAGCCCGTCGGACATTCTCTCGTATCAGTTGCGTTATGCGGTAACGGCGAACTATTTCGACCGCGTCAAGCTGCTCGTCGAGAACGGCGCCGACGTTAACCACACAAGCCAGTACCCGACCAACGCTCGCGCCCCGTATGCGGAAGCCGTATACCACGGTCATCAGGAGATCGCCGACTACCTGGTCGCCAGCGGAGCGAAGCGAATCGCTCTCAGTACGGCGGATGAATTTGCCGCGGCCTGCAACCGAGTCGACGCGGATCGCGCCCGTGAACTCGTGACGAGCCATCCGTCGCTCCTGGACGATGCGCGAGAACTCCTCTCGCTGGCGGCCGAAGAAGGCCGGGCGAACAGCCTTCGCTTGCTGGTGGAACTAGGCTTTGACGTCAACGGCGAGGTGGGCAGTTTTTCGCCGTTGCACTACGCCGCTCTCGCCGGTCAACTGGACACCGTCAAATTGCTCGTCGAACTCGGCGCGGACGTGGACGGTCGCGACTCTGAATACGACAGCACGCCGCTGGGCTCAGCAAACTACAAAGGCCAGCGGGACGTCGTTGAATATCTGCTTCAGTTCGCGCCGATCTGGGACGCCGTCAAGTTCGGAGGACTCGACCGCGTGCGGACGTTGCTGCGCGAGAAACCAGAGTGCGTGAATGTGCGAGACGATGATGGACGCACTCCCTTGCACTCCCTTGACAACGACACGCAGCACGGCGCGGAGATCATCGAGCTTCTCATCGCACACGGCGCCGACATCAACGCCAGGGACAACGAAGGCCGCACTCCCATCGACCAGATGCTGCAAAATGGCCGCCTGGACCTGGCGGAGGTTTTGCGTCGGCACGGCGGCGACTCGGCGTGAGCAGCGCAGTCCCCCGATGAAACGTCTCGACGATCCGATGGAGTGCTCAAAAGGCACAACGAGCTACGGAAGGCAGGGTCTCGCACTCTCCAAATGGCATTAGTCCGCCGCCGGTTTGATCGCCTCGATGCAGGCTGCCGGAATCGTGAGTGAAAGTTCGCCGCGTTCGGCTGCCAGGTTGTTCAATCGTTTCTCAAGCGCGGCAAATGTCGCCTCGACGGCGTTTTCCGGAGCGATGGCCTTCCAGGCGGGGAGGAATCCCAGGCGAATGAAGTAGTGGCGGAGCAGTGCCGACCCGTCGACGAATCGTTCCCGAAACGTGCGCGCGACCGCTTCGACGAACTGGAAGCCGGCACGCTCCAGCAGTGCCTTCACTGAATCGACCGTGGCGCGGTGGTTGATGTGCGCATCGAGCGCGGCGAGTTGACTGGTGAAGCCACGTTCCAAAAGCACACTGCGATAGACTTCGTAGAACTCGCTCATATGGCCGACGAGGTTGGTGGTCAGGAACAGGCTGGCTCCGGGTTTGGCGACCCGAAAGCAGGAGCGCAGAGCGGCTTCGGGGTCGTCGAAGTTATTGATCGCGAGGTTTGACACGATCAGGTCCACCGAGGAATCGGCTAGATCGATCGACGCTGCGTCCTGCACAAGCGTGCGGACGTTCTGGAGCCCCAGGTGCTCTACCTTGCGGGTCAGCCGCTTGATCGCAGCGTCCCAGGGGTCGACCGCGATCACCTTTGAATCCGAGCCGCAGCGCTGGGCCAGTTCAATGCTCAGGAAGCCTGTGCCGGCGCCGACGTCGAGAATCGTGATGCCCGGTCGGAGGCTGACATGCTCGAGCAGCAGCAGGCCGAAGGGGGCCGACCAGAGCGGGAGCTCGTCATAGAGATCGCCGAATTCGGGCGTCTGGTAATCAATCTCTTCGAGAAAGTTCATCATCCAGATCCTCGGCCATCAAGTATAGGATCAAGGGGCATCGCAATTCGACTGCATCCGGAAACCGAAAATCTTCGAGTGATAACTTCGACAGAAGTCTTCCTGTAATAAATCGCCGCCCGATGCTACCAATACTTCGGGGAGGAGATTTCGGAATTGCCCGATGACAACCTTGAGTCGCTGTTTCAGAGCTGGCTCGTCGAGCATTCGGGCGCAGTCCTGAAGGTGGCGCGCGCCTACACGCTCACGACTGAGGAGTGCCAGGATCTGGCCCAGGAGATCCTGCTCCAGGTGTGGCGCTCGTTGCCGCAGTTTCAGGGGCGGGCCAGCGCGGCCACATGGTTTTATCGCGTGGCGCTCAACACGGCGCTCGGCTGGCACCGGCAGGAGAAACATCGCCGGACCCGACAACGGCCGGTGCTGGAAATCGAAAACCTGACGGCTGCTGGATCGGACAGCGCCCAGCAAGCGGTGCAGCGCGAAGCTGTCGAGCGGCTCTACGCCGCGATTCGCCAGTTGCCCAAAACCGATGCCGCGCTGGTCCTGCTCTACCTTGACGACTTGAGCTATCGGCAAATGGCTGAAGTTCTGGGGATCTCTGAGAGCAACGTGGGGGTCAAGTTGAATCGGGCGAAAAAGGCTTTGAGTGATCTGATGCGCGAGGAGCCTCATGAATCCTGACAACTTCCAGCAAGCCTGGCAGACGCAAGCGTCAAACACCCGGCTGGCGATCAATACCGACCTGCTGCTGCAGGAAGTGCGCCGCAACCAGCGGCATTTTGCCACGATCATTTTCTGGCGAGATGTTCGTGAAGTCGGCACGGGACTGGTTCTGATCCCGGTGTGGTTTTACATGGGAGCGAAGCTCGCCTTGCCCTGGACCTGGTATCTGAACGTCCCCGCGTTGCTCTGGATCGCCGGGTTCATGCTGGCCGACCGGAGGCGGCACAAACAGCAACCGCCCGAGCCGGGCGAATCGTTGCGTCAGCGTGCGGAGAGTTCCCTGGCGCAGGTGGAGCATCAGATCTGGCTGTTGCGGAATGTCTTCTGGTGGTATCTGCTGCCGCCGGGATTGTCGATGCTGGCCTTTTTCTGCCAGGTGGGCTGGAACGTGCGGGCGGAGGGCTGGCGGGCGGCTGTTTTCACAGCCGTATTGATCGGCGTCGCGACCATCATCATGGCCGGGGTTTACTGGCTCAACCAGTACGCCGTCCGGACCGAACTCGAGCCCCGACGCTTGGAACTCAAGGCGCTGCTTGCAAGCCTTCAGGATGAAACGCCTGTCGAGAACGCGTGACCGCAAATCTCCTGGTTTGGCGGCAGATTGCCTCGACGAAGCCGACATTCTTAATCCAAATCCGCCCGGCACCAGCGGTGGTAAGCCAGCGCGATTGTTGCCACGCTCGCCGCGACTAAGATCAACGCGATCGCGATATTCAGCTCGACACCGATCGACTGGACGATGAACAGCATCCAGATCGCCATCATCAGGAACGGGCCGAATGCACACAAGACACTCGCTACCAGTCCGCGTTTCAAGAGCCAGATTCCCAGCATGGCATACATGGCGTACGTACAAAGCTGGCCCACCGCTGTGCCTAGAATGAACAGGAGTATGGTTTTGACTTGCAGCAGTTCCGGCGCCCAGAAGGCGGCGCCTATCCCCATAAACAGAACGCCCCCGAGCCAGCAGAGGGTGATGTCCCACAAGAGCGTCAGGCCAAGCTCGCGAACGAATTCCTGTCGCGTTCGCGGCCGCAGGGATTCATAACCCAGACGATGAAGGCGATTGAACAAGAAGGA
>Ga0137463_1000785_pt1 | contig 10648 bp, 10 predicted proteins | sample EasRivERMGT800_2_FD_102333 | JGI IMG/M metagenome (GOLD analysis project Ga0137463, IMG submission 102333) | Soil microbial communities from meander-bound floodplain in the East River, Colorado, USA - East River MetaG ERMGT800_2 | ecosystem: Environmental > Terrestrial > Soil > Floodplain ...
CATTTTGAGCGAGCGCTATCGCAACCGACGAAAACGCTTTGCCATCAGATTCAATCTGATTGCCGCCATTTGCAACTTGGAACTCAAACAGGCTTAAGACCCTACTTATGCAAGAGGTCTATTCAACCCTTCCTTGGTGGGTTGGTGTCTCGCAACCCCCAACTTATCCAAGGAAGGCTCTTTTGTCATCTCAATGACTTTGCAATCGCCCTGTTTGGCAAGGTACGCTTCAAAAACGCCTGCCGGGTCTGGATTACGAAATTTGTGGTAAAGTCATGGCACTTGCGGTTATCGCGGAGGCGACCACCCATGCATCGTCAGACCCGTACCGTTACACCTGCCCGTTCATGGCAAATGCAAGCCCTGATCGGCCTCCTCGTACCCATTGGTCTGTCGCTGGCGGGCGCAGGCTTGCTCGGCCTACATCCGCCCTCCGCCCGGGCAAATGGCTTGCCACCGGGTGAAGCGTCTGACCCCACCCCCACCGCGACCCCTGACCACACCAACACCGCGCCCACGCTGGCCGATTTCTGGAATGGCACGGCGACCTGGGCCCTCGACAAGCACGAGGTCGGCCTGCCGGTGGGTGAGTCGGACACCGTTGATATGGGCAACGGGATATTCTGGTCGTATTTGCATGCCAGCACTTCGTCAGCGGGCATCACTGATTCATGCGGAAACGCCGTGTCTTTTCCCGGCTGCGTCACCCGCTGGGTTAGCACCGATGGCGGGATGACGTTTTCACTGCCAAACTCCACCTGTCTGTTTGCCTGTAAAACTTGCCCCTGCGCCGAGAGCGACAAAACCCGCCAGCAGCAGTATCCGCGTGTCGTCCGTGCGCAAAGCGGCACCTTTTACATGGTCTTTGAACACGACGCGGAAGCGTGGATCACGCGCTCCAACGACGGGCTGAACTGGGTGACCCCGGTCGGGGTGGCCGGAACCGGCCTGTGGAACGGGGATTGTATCAACGCGATGAAGATCGGCCCCCATCCGTTTGTCGAGTCCCAGCTTTACGATTGTATGGCAGGCGGCCCACCAGGGATAACCATTGTCGGCAATAATCACCTGACCGTCTTTACAGGCTTTGGGCAGGATCCCGGCCACATGGGCTGTTTTCAATCGCCAGGCATGACTATCACCGGCTTTCATCGCTGCCCCATGAGTGTCCTGTTCGCCGGGTCGCCAACCTATGGGCCTTTGGAAGTGACGGGCGGCCTCGATGCCAACCCGTATTTTGACTTCCGCTATGTCACGTCCGCCGACGTGATCCGCGTCGGCGACACTTACTATATGGCCTATGAGGGCGTGCGCGGCCCCGGCGTGGGTGCCACGCGTGACACCCAATTTGGGTTGGGTTTTGCCCGCAGCAAAATTATTAACACCACCTGGGAAGAATATCCCGCCAACCCCGTGCTGCAGGACGTCTCCGACAACTGGGGAGTGGGTCATGCCGACCTGCTGGTCGTGGACGGCACAACCATCATGTACACGGCTACGCCGGAGCTGACACGCGGCCGGTATGTGCTGGTTTGGAAGTGATGGAAGGCTGCGCCGTTGCCAGACACGATCCAGACGGGCTATTTTGTGATTGCTGATATCAGCGGTTATATCGCCTTCGTGACTCAACGAGAGCGTATATTCAAACTCATGCGAGCCAGTATAATCAACTCAGATGAGTTTGTATACGCGCCCTAGTCACATGAAGGAGACTGCCAGTGTCAATCGAAGAGAACAAGGCAACCATTCGCAACCTGTTTGAAAAGGGTTGGAATAAGAAAAATATCGAGGCAATCGCTCAATTCTATACGCCCGGCGAAAACGTCGAAGGTCTGAAACAATTTGCGTCGCTAATTTTTGCTGCCTTTCCAGACTACCAGCTCACCGTAGAGGAATTAATTGCGGAAGGGGATAAGGTAGTAGTCCGTTGGAGGGCACAGGGCACTCACAAAGGAGTGTGGCGTGGACTCGCCCCAACTGGCAAGATGTTTGATATCCTCGGAATCGATATTGAGCGCCTTGCTGATGGTAAAATTGTCGCAGAGGTGGGAGTGTTTGAAAATCTGACCATGTTAGAGCAGCTGGGAGTTGAACTACCAGGAGCGCATTGAGTTCTAGGGCATATATGCAAACTCATGTGAGTTGATTAGGCTGGCTCGCATGAATCTGCGACATGAACTTACAGACGAACAATGGGAACAACTTAAAGGGCTGCTTCCGCCTCAGAAGCCGCATATCGGACGAACAGCGAATGACCAGCGGCCAATGCTGAACGGAATACTATGGGTTGTACGAACCGGAGCACCCTAGCGGGACTTGCCGGAACGATAGAGGAAGCTGACGTGTGTGTATAGCCGCTTCCAACGCTTGAGCAAAAGCGGTGTGTGGGATCGGGTTTGGGCCGAACTGAAGCAGCAGGCCGATGCTAGCCCCCGGTACGGGGTTAGCATTAGCAAATAGCAGACCGGATTATCTTTTTCCGCGCCCTCTCAGACCCGCCCTCAAACACAGCCAAAGCGCACAGCCGCGTTATAGTTAGCCACTGCTAACTGGGGCTTTTTCCGTTACACTATGCCGGATGAGCACTTTTCCGTTTGTAGCCCTGGTCGGACGCCCGAATGTCGGCAAATCGACCCTGTTCAACCGCATCGTCGGTCACCGTCTGGCGGTAGTCTATGACCGCCCCGGCACGACTCGCGACCGTCAGCACTCCGACGCGGAGTGGGCGGGCCAGGCCTTTACCCTGATCGATACGGGCGGCATCGAGGTTACCCGCAAATCCCTCGCCGGGCTGGTTGACCCGTTGGCCGAAGACTCGGCGGGCTTCATTCAAGAGATTCGTGCCCAGGCCGAGATTGCCATCCGCGACGCCGACGTGATTGTGCTGGTGGTTGACCTGATGTCTGGCATGACCGCCGCCGATGAACAGATCGCCGATATTCTCCGCAAGACCCGCAAGCCGGTCATTATTGCCGCCAGCAAGGGTGATAACGCCGCCCGCCGCGACGCGTATGCTGAGTTCTACAATCTGGGGCTTGGCGAGGTCTTCCCGATTTCCGGCATGCACGGTTCCGGCGTGGGCGACCTGCTGGATGCGGTCGTGGCGGCCCTGCCCCGTCAGGTTCCCGATCCCGAGGAAACCGACGATACCCTGCGCGTGGCGATTCTGGGGCGGCCCAATGTCGGAAAATCGTCTCTGCTGAATCGCCTGACCGGTGAAGAGCGTGCCATTGTCAGCCCGATTGCCGGGACGACTCGCGACGCTATCGACACGCAGATCATGTTTCACGGCGAACCGATCACATTGGTCGATACGGCGGGCATCCGGCGGCGGGGCCGCATCGAACACGGGGCGGTGGAGCAGTACAGTGTTATCCGGGCGCTCAAGGCGCTCAAGCGCTGCCACGTGGCATTTCTGGTGCTGGATGTGACCGAGGGCATTATCGCGCAGGATACGCACGTCGCCGGCTATATCCTCGACGAGATGAAAAGCGTCATTGTGTTGGCCAACAAGTGGGACGCCGTCGAAAAAGACACACAGACCATGAATGAGGAAACAGCCAAAATCCGCGAGGCGCTCAAATTTCTGCCCTATGTGCCAGTGCTGTTCATCTCTGCCTTAACCGGCCAGCGGGTGGGCGATGTGCTGCCGCTGGCGGTAAACGTGCACGAGGAGCGGTTTACGCGCATCTCCACGTCGCAGGTCAACCAGGTTATCCGGGATGCGCTATTCCGGACTCCACCGCCATCCCATGCGGGCAGGAAGCTCAAGATTAAGTATGGCGCTCAGGTAGCGGTTGATCCGCCCAAATTCCTGTTTCACATTAACGACCGCAAGCTGCTCCATTTTTCGTACGAGCGTTTCCTGGAGAACCAGATCCGGGAGAGCCATCCTTTTACCGGAACGCCGATTCTGTTGAGTTTTCGCGAGACTCGCCGCGATACCGATTGACCCCTGGCGGACGGGCTTCGGGTAGGTGTGTCGTCCTGATTTCGGGTTGATCGGTGTTATAGGAGATGGGCTTCGTCTGGCAGTTGGCCCAAAAAATGGTACACTCTGCGCGATAGTTTTATTGAACCAACCATTGCTCTCCGCTCACGGATTTCCATTCATGATGAAACGCTCTTTATATGCGATGCTGCTCGCCGGTATGATACTGGCTGGCTGCGCCGGTTCTGCGACGACAGCCCCGGCCACCTTTGATCCGCATTTACTCACGATCACCCCAGCCCCGACGATCACCCCTGAGGCAACCTACACGCCTTTCCCAACCACGGTTCGCTTGCCGTCCAGCACGCCGTTTCCAACCTTCGCGCCGGTGGTGACCCTGATACCGTTTACCCCCGCGCCAACCAGGACTCCCAAACCTGCGTCAGCCTCGGCCAAACCGTCCGCCATCCCGGTCCAGCCGACCAGCCCTATTGGGATTTCCGGTGTCGGCCCGGATCGGCCTGAACTCGCGCCTATTCTGACGTTTGAGCCGATTACATTCTGCCACACCTGGTTTCTGGCGCAGGTTGGCATCGTCAATCGCGGCACAGCCGCCGCCTATAATTTTGATGTCCAGTGGTCATTTGGTTGGAATGCGCCGGAGACCGTGCACGTCGATGAGCTTCAATGGTTCGCCGGGCCGCTTTATCTGTTCAGCGGGCAGACCGCCGTTCAGTGCGATGGCGATACTACCCTGACGGCCTGGATCAAGATCGACACGGGCAATACCGTTGACGAATCGATTGAGGATAATAATAATGCTGCTCAGACGTATACGGTCCGACTGGGAACCCCCGCGCCGTAACGGCGCGGGGGAGTGGAGGGTCTATGGCTGAGGGAAAGATCATGATTGTAGAAGACGACCCGATCATGGCCGATACCATCGATAGTATGTTGGGGCTGTACGGCTACGAGACTGTCATTTTTCACGATGCACAGGCTGCTGTGAACGCCATCCCGTTGGAAAAGCCGGGGCTGATGGTGCTCGACCTCAACCTGCCGGGCGATTTGAGCGGGATCGACATTTGCCGCCGTGTTAAAGCTGATCCAGAGACGCGCGCGACGCCCGTCATCATTGCCTCAGCCGACGATACCCCCCGGGTGATTGAAGAAGCCAGAGTCGCTGGTGTGGCCCGCTACCTGGTCAAGCCCATTGGTCTCGACGATCTGGAGCGCGCCATCAGCGAGACGCTCCGCGAACAGCGCAACCCTCCCACCTAGCGTCCAGAATGCAGCAGGGGCGAGTGGTACCACTCGCCCCTGCTTGATTGCCGATCAGGTGTGACTAGCCCGTTAGAAAAACGATTGCTTCCTGCACGGTCTCGTAAACAGGGAACATCGTATCATAGCCAGCCACCCGGATCACCTCCATCACATGCGGCGATGGTGCGGCGAGGTATAACCCTCCCCCTCTATCGTGCAGGCCTTTGGCTGCCATCAACAGCATTCGCAACCCGTAGCTGGACATATATTCCAGCCCGCCCAGATCGACGATAACGTTGCCGCCCTGCTCAGTCAGGCGGTTCTGAAACTGTTCTTCCACGCCCATCGCGCCGGGCGCGTCCAACATGCCTGACAGCGATATCTTGAGCAGACCATTTTCCAGAAATTCCTCGGTAAAATTAACGCCCATTTTCTAAAACTCTCCGGACTCAAAAGATTAACCGGGTGTAACACCTGTCAAGTATAAGCATGGCGCACAACAATACAAAACACAGCCAGCGCTACTGTTTGGTAATTTCAAACTTGTCCTCAAGCTTGCCATCCGCATCGTAGAGGTACACGCTATCCCCAATTTCCCACAACGGGTCATGCATCCCCCAGTACAACTTGATCGGAGTATCCTGTCCCACGCCCGAATAAATGGTCACGCCGCCGCCTTTGAACAGGCTAAAAGCCGGAAAGGCGTATGCATGGCCTTTCCCATCCGACAATGTCCATTGCTTCAGATCGGCAGTCGATCCGGTATTCACAATCTCCACTGCCTCGCGCGTGATGTCGCCAATATTGAGCACCCGCGCAATTTTCACGCTGATCGTGCCTGGCGCAGGCTCAGTGCCGGTGGCAATCGGTGTGGGGATATCCCGTGTCGGAACGAGTGTATCGGTCGAAGTTGGCGCGATGGTTTGGGTGGGAATGCCGCACGTCGGTATCACCAGGGTTTGCCCGACAACTAGCAAATCAGGGTCAAAGCCGGGATCAACCACCTTATTCATGGCTATCAGGTCGTCAAGGCTCACGCCATATTGGGCTGATAGGCCCAGCAGCGTATCACCGGCCACCACGTCGTGGGTAGGGTTCTGGCAGCCCGCGTCGGATGGTTGGCTCGAAGCATCGCTAACGCCCGGCTCGGTGGCGACCTCGGAGCTGCTCCCGCCGTCCGGCTGGGTCGCGCGCGGGGGGATCAATGCCGTACCGCTGTCGGTCGGCAGGACAATGACGCGCTGTTCCGGTGATTTTTGCGCATCCCAGATGGTGAGGATCAACAGGGTTACCGCCAGCGACACGAGGGCCGGCAGAACGACCATAATAACGAGCGAACGGCCACGTTTCATCGTGCGCAACCCGATCAAGTTTGAAGCGTTGAAGGCTCGCTGATCCTATCATAGCACGAGCAATTTGGCGAGACCGCGCGCTCTTGACAATTTAGCTCATCTGTTCTATAATCGCCCCGATGCCCTATCGATTGCCCACCTACAACGTCACGCCCAACTACCGGCCTGACCACTGTCTGATCTGCCGCCACCCGCTGATCCGGTCACGGGTCGGCAGGCCTCGCCTTTCTTGTAGCCCGACCTGTCGCCAGGCGCTCTACCGCAAGCGCTACACCCTCTACAACCCGGATGACAAACGCTGGCGTGCCGATGCCCGCCGCGCTGAGGTCGAGCTGGCCCGCTTGGAGCGTCGCTTTGGGCCGTTCGATGACACGCCGCGCGAAGGCGGTCTCAGCCCGCGCCAGCGGATCCGCTTCCGCCTCAGCCGGGGGATTCCACTCCTGCGTTGCAAGATCTGCGGCAAGCCGTTTATCCACGACGCGCCCACCGGGCTGGGGGTGCGCTACTGCTCGCATCGTTGCAAGGAAAAGCAGATGCGGCGCTATCGGCAGTTGCGCAAGGCCGTGTATGTCCATCACGACCGCCCGCTGACCGAGACCGCGCTCGTCGCCATCCGCCGGGGTGAGGGCTACCAGTTCTGCGCCCACTGTGAAATGCCGTATGTGCCCAACCCGGCCTCGCGCAGGAAGCCGAAATACTGCTCGCAGAGATGCCGTCAGGCCGCTTGTTACCGCCGCAGCCACCCCGAAGCAATAGGCCGCGCCAATTGTTTGGAGTGCGGCCAGCGCTTTGCGGTTCACATGCCGCGTCATAAATACTGCTCCGCCAACTGCAAGTCCCGTGCCGGTCACAGCCGTCGCAATGCCCTGACCGAGAAATCGCATTTCTGGGGATACTGCATCGTGTGTGGTGTGACCATTGAAAACAAGAAGAACGGCGGGCATCGCCGCTGGTACTGTTCGAGTCGTTGCAACAGCGCGGCCCATCGGATGCGGAACAAGCAGCGCGCCGAGCAGGCTTTGGGCCGTCAGGCGCGTCGATGCAAGTGGTGTGGCGATTTGCTGGGCTGGCAGGCGAATGCCCGCCGCCTGTATTGTTCGACCGCCTGCCAGCGTCACTACGATGTTCAGGCCGCGCGTCTGCGCCGGGCCGCCCGCCCGCCGAGACCGGCCATTCACCGCAACTGCGTCGGGTGTGGGCAGTCCTTTGTGGTGAGCCACCGAGCCAGTGGCCGCCAGCGTTTCTGCTCTGCGGACTGCCGGAGACACGTCTACCTTGCCAACCGCCGCGCCATTCCTGCGCCAGTAATTTTTTCCCGACTACTCCAAGGCACACAGAGCAAGTAAGCTTTCACAGCAAGATAAGACAAAAGTGGTCTTTAATCTAAACCGAGTGCTTGCTATATAATTCTAATGACGTTAGCCCACATTGGATTTAATGAGGCAATTCTTACGAAATGGTACAAGGCCAGATTGATGTCAACTTGCAAGACGTGCGAGCCAATACGAGTTATCGTGACACGCTTCGTGATCTTCTTGGACATGATCTAAATTTTCACGGCCAAGGTAATGGCTATCAAACTCACAATTTTCACTCCTTCCCGGCAAAGTTTCCTCCCCAACTTCCTCGTGAGTTTATTCTTGGGTTGACTAAGCCGGGAGAGGTTGTTCTGGATCCAATGGCAGGATCAGGTACCACAATAGTTGAAGCTCTGTTGCATACGCGATGTGGTATAGGTTTCGATATTGATCCTCTTGCTATTATGATGATGCGTGCGAAAACAACCGAGTTGGATCCAGAGCGTATTGCCGACGTAGGCACGATCATTTCGCGGAACGCTGCTTTGACGGCTAATGAGCAACCAGATGCTCTAAATCGACAACTCGAAACAAGATGGGATGCGAAGACCAAGACCTTTGTTGATTATTGGTTTGCCAAAGAAACCCAAGTTGAATTGCTTGCGCTGATTAACGAAATAGACAGAGTCTTGGATTCTCGACTAAGGCTGTTTTTCCGGCTGATTCTTTCTGGCATCATTATTACGAAGTCTGGTGGTGTCTCTCTCGCCTTTGACCTAGCCCACACCCGACCTCATAAAGCCAAGGTTGTTAAGGCGGCTTCCGGTGAAATTCTGTTTGGGCAAGAGTTGGCCATAGATCCGTCTCCAAGAGTCTCTCTGTTAACCAAGACGGTGCGCTCGCCTTTGGCAGAATTTGATAAAAGATTGCGCCGCAGCATGTCTGGCCTTATCAGTTATCAGACGGGTTTTAGGCAACCTCTTATCCAGTTTGGCGATGCGCAGCAATTGCCGCTAAATGATGACTCAATTGATTTGATAGTCACTTCGCCCCCCTACTTATCCAATGCCATAGATTACATGCGGGCGCATAAATTCTCATTGGTCTGGCTGGGTTATTCGGTCGAATCATTAGGCACGAAGCGAAAAGAGTATATTGGCGGAGAATCACTGACTGATATCGAATTCGAGGAAATGCCGGAATTCACCAACCAAATTATTGCCCGCATTAGTCAAATCAATAGATCGAAGGGGCGTATCGCCCATCGGTATTATTCGGAAATGGCTCGTGTATTGCGGGAAATGTATCGCGTATTAAAACCAGGTAAGGGCGCTGTTTTGGTAGTTGGCACTTCCATAGTGCAGGGCATTGATACACAAATAGATAGATGCCTGACTGACCTTGGAGTGGCCTGTGGTTTTGAAGTAGTCGGCGTAGGAATCCGCCAGATTGATCGAGATAAACGTATGCTGCCAGCTGGGGCGATAGCGAATCGAAACTCCCAAATTCAACAGCGCATGCATAGTGAATACGTTATTGGCTTACATAAGACATTCTGATTCGGCCTTCAAGGAATTCAAACATGAGCATCCCTGAGCTGCGAGCCGAGTATCATTCTCGTGTTTGCGCCAATATTATTCGGGTCAATCGCGCCAGAGATGAAGGTGGCTATCCTAACTTCGCAGATGGCAGCAATCGGGCAAGTTCGAATATAGCCTGGAATCTGCTGGATAAATTGAAATGTTCAGCGATCTTCGGTGGGATCTCCGGGCAGACAGCAGGAGACTTATTTGAGTCTGAAACAAAAGATTTCTTGGAGGCGGCGTTCGGATTATTGCGCCATCTTAGGCCCGGTCGCTGGATGTATACAACTGAACGTACTGCCATTTCAGGATTTGAACAATATGCGCATTTGGCGCGTCTGGCAGAACTGATTGACCAAAACAGTGAGCTGGCCTCGGCTTTGGGCGGCGATTATATTGTTGAGCCTGATATTGTCATAGGACGGTTTGCCGTGTCTGACGATGAAATTAACGCGAACGAGCAAATTATCAATTCAGAATCTTCGATAGCTCAGTTTACTCCTTTGCGGCTCTCAAATCGTGCCACGCAACAACCAAGTCTTCACGCCAGCATCTCATGTAAATGGACGATCAGAAGTGACAGATCACAAAATACGCGTACTGAGGCGTTGAACCTCATTAGAAATCGTAAAGGACATATACCCCATATTGTTGCGGTGACAGCAGAACCATTGCCTTCACGTCTGGCGGCACTAGCTCTCGGAACTGGAGATCTAGACTGTGTGTATCATTTTGCCTTACAAGAACTCACTGAATCGATAGCAGAAATAGAGAATGAGGATCAGATGGAAATGTTAAACATGCTTGTGCAAGGGCAGCGACTTCGGGACATTAGCGATTTGCCATTTGATCTGGCTATTTAGTTTTGACAAGAACTAACGCGACTAATTTCGTGATTGCTGTTGCCTGATCGTCTGTTGTGTATATGGAATAAATAAGGGCGCATCTCAGATGCGCCCTTTTCTGTGTCCTCTGTGTCCTGAACCCGGTATACGGGCTGTGGACGCCCCCGCCGTTCGCCTTTAGTCCACTTCAGTGGACTTCACATCGGTAGCCCGGCATTTCTAATGCCGGGTGAGTCTTGCGCCGATGAAAGCGGGTGAATAACCAATCGAAATTTGGCGGCTCTTTTCGCCCGTTTTTGGGTGTATCATGGATAGGATATGCCGCGCTGAACTTGGGATCCGTCCATGCCAGAACCCATCGCCCCTGACAAACCCC
>Ga0137463_1000786_pt1 | contig 10645 bp, 7 predicted proteins | sample EasRivERMGT800_2_FD_102333 | JGI IMG/M metagenome (GOLD analysis project Ga0137463, IMG submission 102333) | Soil microbial communities from meander-bound floodplain in the East River, Colorado, USA - East River MetaG ERMGT800_2 | ecosystem: Environmental > Terrestrial > Soil > Floodplain ...
CATTTTCGTCAGCGACCAGCCGAGCTTCACCTTTTCATATTCGGGGTAGATCGGCGCGGTGGAAAACAGATCCTGTTCGATCTCCGGCAAGCGCGAATCGGTGAACTCGGGCAGCCGCTCCGCGTTCGGCTTCGCGCGCTCTTCGGCGCCGCGCGCGAGCTGCCGCGCGTAGGTGAAATAACGGGTGGCAAATGCCCGCGCGCGCTCGATGACCGAATACTGCGTCTCGATGTCGCGATAGGCGCGCTGGGCCTTCTCTATCGCATCCCACGCCCCGCCTGCCCTCGCCTTGAGCGCCGGCCGCGAAGCGACAAAGGCGCGCAGATCGCGTTCTTCCCGCCGCTTGCGCCTCATCAATGCGGGGTCGAGCAGCGCTTTCAGCTCGCCGCGCAGCGCCTTATAGCTGTTCTCGACGCCGAACAGATCGTCTTCCGCGATACGCGCCGCCTCGGGTCCGAGCTTGCCGTACTGTTCGAGGACGCCGCGCTCCTCGGCAAGGCGCAGCAGGTCGCCCAACAGGCGTACGTCGCGGAAGGTATCGAGCTCCGACATGGTCAGCTGGCGCTGGGTCGAGCCCGGATGGCCGGTGACGAAGACCATTTCTCCCGCCTCCGCGCCGGTTTTGCTGAACGGGAAGAAGTCCTGCGTCTGCGCCGGTCTTCCGTTCTCGTAGGCGCGCAGCAGGGCGATGTCGAGGTCGTAGCGCGGGAAGTTGAAGTTGTCCGGGTCGCCGCCGAAGAAAGCGATCGCCTGTTCCGGAGCCCAGGCGAGGCGCACGTCCTGAAAACGATGATATTTGTAGAGATGGTAACGGCCGCCGTGATAGAGGTCGACCACGTCGCAGCGCGTGGTTTGTTTTTCGGCGCCGACGCAAGCCGACGACAATTTCGCCTTGATGGCATTTTGCGCGTCCTTGAATGCCTCGCCGTCGAGGCCGGCGGTCGCGCCCTTGACCTCGCCGGTCACGTCGGTAATCCGCTCAAGGCGGTTGAGCTCGATCTCCGGGCAGCGCGCTTCCTCCTGGCGGCCGTGCGCGAGGAAGCCGGCGGCGGCGAGATTTTTCTCGGCGGTCGAAAGCTGGCTGAGGCAGCGCGCCGCGCAGTGGTGATTGGTCATCACCAGGCCGTCTTTCGAGACGAACGAAGCCGAGCAGCCCCCGGCGATGCGCGCCGAGGCGCGCATCACGCGATCCACCCAGTCGCGGCCCGGCGTGAATTTGTATTCCGCCTGCAGGCGGGAGAGCGGCAGATTGTCGAGGAGCCACATTCCCTCGGCGGCGAGCGCAGCGCCCGGGATCAACGGAAAAAAGCCGAGGACGGCGCGCAATGCGAATCCGGCGAGTCGGGCGCGGTGGGGGACGAGGGACTGATGCGAGGAAGCGGGCACGCGGCTCATTCTATAATGATCGTTCGCTACGGCGCCGCTGTCCACACCGACTCTTTCACCGACCCATGAAAAACCCCCGCCTTCTCCTCGCCGCGGCTTTGGCTGCGGGTCTCGGCTTTCCTGCTTCGGCTCAGACCCCCGCGACTGCGCCTTCTCCGCGGCCGAACGAGACGCCGTTGACCTCGCTCCCCTACACACCCGGCCTCGACGTGAGCGCAATGGACAAGTCGGCGGATCCCTGCGTCGACTTCTACCAGTTCGCCTGCGGCGGATGGATCAGGAGCAACCCCATCCCGCCCGACGAATCGCGCTGGAGCGTGTACGGCAAGCTCACACAGGACAATCAGCGTTTCCTCTGGGGAATTCTCGACGGCCTCGCGAAGCGCACCGGCGGCAGAAGCCTTACGCAGCAGAAAATCGGGGACTATTTCGCCGCCTGCATGGACGAAGCCGCGGTCGAGAGATCGAGCGGGCGGCCGTTGAAGCCCTATCTCGACCGGATAGTCAGGATGAAATCGAAGGGCGATCTTGCCGCGGTGCTCGCCGGACTGCACCTCGCGACCGGCGGGAGCGGCCTTTTCTTCGTATTCGGTTCGAACCAGGACTTCGCCGATTCCACCAGCGTGATCGCCTTCGCCGGCGCAGGCGGTCTGGGCCTGCCCGACCGCGACTACTACACGAAGGACGACGACAAGTCGAAGGAGATTCGCGCCCGGTACGTGGCCCACGTCGGGCGCATGTTCGAGCTCCTCGGCGACTCACCCGAGGCGGCAAAGCGCGAAGCCGGCAAAGTCATGGAAATCGAAACGGCGCTTGCCAAGGCCTCGCTCACCCGCACGCAGCGCCGCGATCCCTACCAGTTGTTCCACAAGATGGATGCCGCGGGTTTGAAGGCGCTCACGCCGGGATTCGATTGGGACGTCTACCTCAAGAGCGCCGGTCTTTCGCGGTTGAATGCGTTCAACGTCACGGAGCCGGAATTCTTCAAGGTGCTGGACCGGCAATGGCGGGCGCTCGACCTCGCCGACATCAAGACCTATCTGCGCTGGCATGCCGCCCATGCGACCGCGCCGTTCTTGTCTTCCGCCTTCGTGAACGAGGACTTCGATTTCTTCGGCAGGACGCTCTACGGGGCGCCCGAGCTGCGGCCCCGCTGGAAACGCTGCGTGGCGCTGGTCGACGCGCAACTGGGCGAGGCGCTCGGCCAGGAGTTCGTGAGGCGCGCCTTCAGCCCGGAGCTGAAACAGAAGACTCTGCATATGACAAGGCAAATCGAACAGGCGATGGAGGACGACCTCATGCGGCTCGAGTGGATGAGCGCGGCGACCAGGCAAAAGGCCCTGGAAAAACTGCACGCCATCGTGAACAAGATCGGATACCCGGACAAGTGGCGCGACTACGGACCCGTGGAGGTGAAGCGCAATGACTTCGTCGGCAACGTCACGCGCGCCAACGTGTTCGAGTCGCGGCGCAGGCTCGCCAAGATCGGCAAGCCGCTCGATCGCGGCGAGTGGAGCATGACCCCGCCGACCGTCAATGCCTACTACAACCCGCAGATGAACGACATCAACTTCGCCGCGGGCGTGCTGCAGCCGCCCCTGTACGACCCGAAAATGGACGACGCGCCCAACTACGGCAACACCGGCGGCACCATCGGCCACGAATTGACGCACGGGTTCGACGACGAGGGGCGCCAGTTCGACGCGCACGGCAATCTGAAGGACTGGTGGACGGAGAAGGACGCCGGGGAGTTCAACGACCGCGCGCAATGCATCGTCGATCAATACGCCCAGTACACGATCGTCGACGAAATCAGGATCAACAGCAAGCTGACCGAGGGCGAAGACATCGCCGACTTGGGCGGGCTCGTGCTCGCCTGGGCGGCCTGGAAAGCCGAGACGGCCGGCGCGAAACCGGAAAGCCGGGACGGCTTCACGCCCGAGCAGCGCTTCTTCGTCGGTTATGCGCAGTGGGCTTGCGAGCACCATCGCCCGGAGGATCTGCGGGCAAGGGCCCTGACCGACGCGCACTCGCCCGGCAAGTACCGGGTCAACGGCCTGGTGGTGAACATGCCCGAGTTCGAGCGGGCGTTCGCGTGCAAACCCGGCCAACCGATGGTCCGTGAAAACCGCTGCCGCGTGTGGTGATGGATGACGCCCGCGCCGGCGAAACCGGCGAGCGATCGATGACGGATTCCGTCGCCGGGAGCGCGGCCGCACCCAGCCCGGCTTTGAGCCCGCTGATCCTCGCCTGCCTCGCCGCCACCTGGCTCATTTGGGGCTCGACCTACCTCGCGATCAAATGGGCGCTGATCAGCCTGCCCCCGTTTTTCCAGATGGGAACGCGCTTCCTCGTGGCGGGGGGGCTCCTCATGGCGTGGATGCGCCTCGCGCGCAAGGCGAGCTGGCCCACGCGCGTGCAGTGGCGCAACGCGCTCTGGGTGGGAACGCTGATGCTGGGCGGCGGCATGGGCAGCACCGCCTATGCCGAGCAGTCGGTGGAGTCCGGGCTGGCAGTGGCTTTCATCGCCGTGGTGCCGATCATGATCGCAGCGGTCAACATGATCTGGAAGGTGTATCCCTCGAAACTGGAAGCGACCGGGATCGCGGTGGGACTCGCCGGCGTTTTGATGCTGACGCAAGGCGCGGGGTTTCGGGCGTCGCCGCAGGGCCTCGCGGCGATCGCCGTGGCCTGCCTCAGCTGGTCGGTCGGCAGCGTGATGAGCCAGCGCCGCTGGACGCTCGCGCCCGGGGCCACGGGTTTTGCGAGCGAAATGCTCTGCGGCGGCTGCGCCTTGATGCTGATGTCGCTCGTCGCCGGCGAGCCGGCCGCAGTGGCTTCGAACTGGCCGTTTCACGCGAAGGCCGTCCTCGCATGGGCCTACCTCGTGGTCTTCGGCTCGCTGATGGCTTTCAACGCCTACATGGTGCTGCTCGCGCGCGTGTCGGGCGGCCTGGCATCGAGCTACACCTTCGTCAACCCCGTCATCGCGCTGCTGCTGGGAGTGTGGCTGGCGGGCGAAGTCGTCACCGGTTACGAGTGGCTGTCCTCCGCGGTGATCCTGCTGGGCGTGATCCTCCTGATGTCGAGGGGCTGGCGCTGAGGGCATGGGCGTTTCACGGCGAAATTCTTATCTTGAACACCTCGAACGGGAGCTGCACCCGCGAGACGCCGGCGTTGAAGAACGGCAAGCGGTGCGCCTGCGAGCTGGGGAAATAGAGCCAGCCGTCCGGTCCGACCGAGGGCTCGTTCGGAAAACTGATTCGCGGATCGGCGATGAGCGTTTCGATCTTCCGGTCCTTGCCCATCCTGAGAATCGCATTCTCGGTGAACGAGCAGAGGTAGAGGTTGCCCGCGCGATCGATCGTGATCCCGGCGAGCGGCGGCACGCGCGCGACGTCCTCCACGCAAGCGGCCACCTGCGCCGCGGACAAGGTCTCGTCCTTCAGGACCTTCGTTTCGATCCGGCGCAGCACCGGCCCGAAGAGCGGCATGAAGTAGAGCCACCTCAGGTCCTCCGAGAGCTCGAGCAGATCGACGTGCAGCTGCGGCACCTCGCCCGTTTTCCGGCGCAGCTCCCGGCCTTCGACGACGGGAACGATCGAGGGGTCGGCGCGCGTCGATGCGTCGCCTTCCAGGAGCTTTCGCGCGCGGCCGGTTTCGAGATCGACGACGACGATGGCTCCGTGGTGCGCCTCGGTCACGTAGGCGAAGCGCGCATCGACCCGCATGTGCCCGATCATCGTGCCCTCGGGCAGGATCTCGGCGCCCAAGGGGTAGACGCGGCTCACGCGGTCGGTATCCAGGTCGATTCTCACGAGCTTCGCCGCGCCTGCGACCGGGGGCGCGACGCGCGGGGCGGCGTCGTCCACGATCCAGAGCGTGTTCCGGGAATCGGCGAAGACCGCGTGGCTGGAGACGACGCGATCATGGCTTGGAGCGCCCGGCCGCCATTCGTTCCATTGATTGCCCGGGTAGGGCCTGAAGCCGCCCCCGGGCATCGCTTCCATCACCGAGGGGGCGGCCAGGGAAGTCCAGCGCGGGAAGCTCGCGAACACCCTTCCGCGCGGCGATACCGCGACGCCGTTCAGCATAAACTCCGGGGAAGCCGCGACCCGGACCAATTCCGGCTGTGATTTCATGCCGTGCCGCAGCCCGGGGCGCGGGCTCACGCCGAACGGGCGGCAGTGTGTTCCCGGGTATCGCTGCTGATCACCCAAACGTAGTGCGTGGCCGCGCCGTTCTTGTTCCTTACCGCGGAGACGCTTGCCCGGACGGAGACGAGTTTGCCGTCCTTGCGCGGCTCCTTGAACTGCCCGTGCCAGCTGCCCGTCCGGCCGACGGCGCGCCAGATCTCCTCGAAGAGCTGCCCGGACTGGAGCGCGGAGCGCAGATCGTTGACGGTCCGCCCGACCACTTCGCCCGGCTCGTAACCGGTGAGGTCCGCGTAGGCCTTGTTGACGTACTCGACGCGACCCGAGCCGTCGCTGATCAGCACGCCGTCGCTCAAGCCGTCGAAGGCGTGCGCCGCGAGCAGCAGATCGATTTCCGCGCGCGCGCGGGCGGTGACGTCGCGGCACACGAGGATCACCGTTTCCCCGTTGCCGCGATGGTCGCTGGCGGGATTCCCGTCGCACTCGAGGACGCGCGAGGGTCCGTGCGGGGAGAGCATGCGCAGTCCGACGCGCTCGCTCGAGCGCGACGTCGTCATGTAGCGCAGAAAATTGCGCGCGCGCTCGCGATCGTCCGGATGCACCAGGGCGAGCCAATCCCCGCCCTCCCTCACGGCCTCTCCGGCGAAATGCGCGCGGTGCGAAGCGCTCGCATAGAGAAAGCGGGCGTTCGCGTCGAGGACGGCGACGAAATCGCCCGCGTGCTCCGCGATGAAGCGGGATTGTTCCTCGCTCGAGCGCACCGCGTCGCGGGCCCGGATCAGGCGCTTGTTCTGCTGGTAGACGATCGTTCCGATCCAGGAGGTGTAGGCGACGATCCCGAGAAGACACAGACCCGAAACCAGCGGCCCGGTCTGCGGCTCGAACGGATAGCCGAGCACCGCGCCCCACGCCGCCGCGGCCGCGGCGAACAGGGCCGCCCCGCAGGCGAACCGCTTGAGTCCCCCGGTGGTGGCATTGTTGAGGCAGACGGCGGCAAAAAGACCGCACGAAGGCCACAGGGCGAAATGCAGCTGCGCCGCCCAGATCCCGAGCATCACGGAGTCGGCGGCCAGGTTGCGAAGCTCCGCGCGCCTGGAATCGGGCGCCAGACGCGCGTGCAGATAAGCGAGATGCGGATAAACGAGGAACTGCAGCACCCCGAAAAACAGCAGCCAGGCCGAGAGGCCGCGCTCGATCGTGAGCGCCTGCAGCACCAGCAGCGAAAAGGCGAAGGCGAAAACCCGCGGCGCGTAATTGACCTGCGCCAGACGGTGCGCCGGCCGCAAAGCAAGCATGGACGCCCTCCCAGACAGTCCTTCAGCCCGACAGCTTATCACCTCGGGCCTTGCCGCCCCTTGTCTTGGTAGGGCGTGCAGGAGTCGAACCTGCGACCAACGGATTAAAAGTCCGCTGCTCTACCAACTGAGCTAACGCCCCGGAAAGGAGCGCGATTCTAGTATGTCGCGCAAACGAGCGTCAATGTAAATGCGCGCTCATGCGGGACTCAGCGTTCACGCTTGCCGCGCGAGTCTCCAGTACTGGATTTTCATCGTCAGCGCCGCGCCGGCGACGATGGCGGAGAACGCGAGGAAGGAGCCTAGCGCGAGCGTGGAAAGGCCCGATATTCCCTGGCCGATGGTGCAGCCGAGCGCGAGCACGCCGCCGAAGCCCATCAGCGCGCCTCCGACCAGGTGGTTGATCAGGTCCTCGGCGTCGCGAAAGCTCTCCAGCCGGAACGTCCGGGTCGCGAGCGACCAGGCGAGCGAACCCGCGACCATCCCGAGAACCGTGGCGGTGCCGAAGGTCATCACGCGGCTCTTGTCGCTCCACAGCATGAGAAGCTCGAGGAAGTAGGCCTGCGGCGCGACGAAGGAGAGCGACTCCATGCGGCCGGAGTTGGTGGCGAGGAATTTCTCTTCGAGCGTGGCCGGGTCCTCGGCGAGGTACCCGACGTGGCCGGAGAGATACCAGCCTCCGACGACGACGAGGCCGACGACCACTCCGCCCAGGACGTTGTCGAAAGTCCGAAACTCGCGCGCCTTGAAGACGAACGCGGCGAGGCCCAGCGAGATCGCGAGACCGAGCGCGGCGAGCACGATTCGCTTGTCGAATCCGAGCGGACCCGCGATCAGCGAGGGAAGATCCTGGCTTCCGGCAAGCGTCGCGCCCACCGAATCGAGCGCCGCCACGCGGAACACGCCGAGGATGCCTTTGAGCGTCATGTACGCGGTGAGCGCCAGCACGATCGCGACGACGAGCGACTTGAGATTGCCGGTGCCGATCCGGATCAGCGTTCTCGACCCGCAGCCCGAGCCGAGCGTCATGCCGACCCCGAAGAGCAAGCCGCCCAGGATGTAGGAGAGCCAGGTGAATCGGGGCGCGGTGTAGATCGTCTTGGAGAGATCGACCAGGCCGGCGAGCTGCAGGGCGCTTGCACCCGCGGTCGCCACGGCGATGGCGAGCAGCCACATGCGCATGCGGTTCCAGTCGCCCATGTTGACCACGTCCGAAACCGCCCCCATGGTGCAGAAGTGCGTCTTGTTGCCCACGGCGCCGAAGATGAAAGTGAGGGCAAACGCCCCCCACACCACCATCGAGGCGAGCGCTGCCGGATTGGATTCGGTCAAGAGACCCCCGATTCGGGTGCCCCGGAGCGCGGGGCGCCGCTTATTTCTTTTGTATCAGGCGCTGCTTGGCCTGCTCGGCCGCCGAGCTCGAAGGATACTTCTTCACCAGCGCGCGCAGCGTCTCGCGGGCCGCCGGGCTCTCTCCGAGCTCCGCCTGGGAGCTCGCGATGTTGAGCAGCGCGTCGGGCGCCTTCGAGTTGTCGGGCCAGAGCTTGACCACCTTCTGCTGGGCGGCGATGGCGGACTTGTAGTCGCGCATCGCGTAGTAGGCGTTGCCGATCCAGTACTGCGCCGAGGGCAGGAGGTCGCTGCTTGAGAAATTGGTCATGAAATTCTGGAAGCTGGTGATGGCGAGCTGATAGTTGCCGAGCTTGAACTGGTTGAGCGCCAATTCGTAGGCCTGCTTCTCGGCGGCCGCGCTGCGCTCGCCCTGGCTCAGCTTGTCCTGCAACTGCGTCTGCGTCTGCTCGAGCTTTCTCAAGCGGTTGTCCAGGTCGACGTAGAGGTCCTTCTGGCGCCGCTCGAGCGTCTCGGTCTGGTTCGAGAGCACCTCGATCGACCCGCGCAGCTTCGCGACGTCCTGCTTCAGCGACTCGATCAGCTGGGCGAGATCGACGAGGCGGTTCTGGCCCGACGAATCCACCGTCCCGAGCCGCGCGTCGATCGCCGAGAGGCGCTCCTCGATGGCCTTCTGGCGCGCCTCGACCTGGTTCCTCAGCTGGAAGATCTGTTTGCGCGCCTCGTCGTCGTCGAACAGGGCCGCGTGGGCCGCGCCCGCGAGGAGCGCGGCCCAGACCGCAAGCGTGATCCGCAGCCGCATCGCCTTAATATTCCCCGCCGTAGAGCATGTCGCTGCGGCGGTTCTGCGACCAGCATCCTTCGTTATGATCGGCGCAGCGCGGTTTTTCCTCGCCCAGGCTGACCGGTTCGATCTGGGATTCGGTCGCCCCCATCAGCACGAGCATGCGCTTGACCGATTCGGCCCTGCGTTGCCCGAGCGCGATGTTGTATTCGCGGCTGCCGCGCTCGTCGCAGTTGCCCTGGACCAGCATCTTCTTGCCGCGATTCTCGGCGAGATACTTGCCGTGGGCCTGGAGCACGGGGCGGTATTCGTCCCTGATGTCGTACTTGTCGTACTCGTAGAAAACCGAGCGTTTCGACCGGTCCGGGAGCGCCTCGCCCTGCGGCGCGGAAGGCTGGATCGGGCGCCCCGCAAGCGGCGGCGCGGCCGGGAGCCCCGGGGTCACGCTGGGCTCTGCGGGTTTGCTTTCTTCGACGGGCGTGCTCGCGCACCCGTAGAGCAGCGCCAGGGCCAGAGCGGGAAACAAAGCTTTCTTCATGAGAATCTCCTTCTTAGTGCCTACAATGAGGGCTACCCCTCGTACTCCCCTGAATCGCGGCCGCAACGATCGATCCGTTGCGGCCTTTGTTTAATTCCCCAAAAACGGCCCCCAGGACGGCTCGCGCACATCGGCCGCCTGGATGCCGAGCCGCTGCTTGAAGCGGCCGTCGCTCGACACCGCGGCGAGCACGCCGCGATTGTCGACGTCGCTCGCATACAAAATGATCCGCCCGTTCGGCGCGAAGCTCGGAGATTCGTCGCGTTGGCCGTCGGTCAGAGTCTGAATCTGCTTGCTCTCCAGGTCCATGGCCATCAGCTGGAAACGCCCGCTGACCCGCGAAATGTACGCGAGGGTCTTGCCGTCCGGGCTGACGCGCGGGGATACATTGTAGTCGCCTTCGAAGCTTATGCGTACGGCCTCCCCCCCACTCACCGGCATGCGGTAGATCTGCGGGCTGCCCCCCCTGTCGGAGGTGAAATAGATGGATTGACCATCGGGGGTGAAAAAGGGTTCCGTGTCGATCCCCCCGGAGAATGTGATGCGCCTCAAGTTCGTGCCGTCGGCGTTCATCAGGTATATCTGGGAGCCCCCGTCCTTGGTGAGCACCGCCGCGAGCTGCTTGCCGTCGGGGGTCCAGGCCGGCGCGCTGTTCGAGCCCCTGTAGTTCGCCACCGGCGCCGGCTGCTTGTTCGCCGAGAGGCTCTGCACGAAGAGGATCGGCTTCTTGTTCTGAAACGACACGTAGGCCATCCGCGTCCCGTCGGGCGACCAGGCCGGCGACATGATGGGTTCGGGGGAAATCAGGATCGACTGGGCGTTCTGCCCGTCCGCGTCCGCGACGCGCAGCTCGTAACGCGGGCCCTGCTTCACGATGTAGGCGATGCGGGTGCTGAACACGCCGCGCTCGCCGGTCAGCTTCTCGTAGACGAAGTCGGCGATTTTGTGAGCCGTGAGCCGGACCTGCGCCGCCGTGAGCGTGAAAGCGATACCGCCGATCTGCGACTGCTTGAGCACGTCGAGCAGGCGAAAGCGCACTTCGAACCTGCCGTCGGGGAGCCGCTTCGCCTCCCCGATAAGCAGGGCATCCGCAAGGCGGCTCTTCCATTCGGGAAAATTGACTTGGGCAGGCTCGGTA
>Ga0137463_1000787_pt1 | contig 10643 bp, 11 predicted proteins | sample EasRivERMGT800_2_FD_102333 | JGI IMG/M metagenome (GOLD analysis project Ga0137463, IMG submission 102333) | Soil microbial communities from meander-bound floodplain in the East River, Colorado, USA - East River MetaG ERMGT800_2 | ecosystem: Environmental > Terrestrial > Soil > Floodplain ...
GAGCGCCTCGAAATGCTCTCCGTCGCCCACGACGCGCACCTCGCTGCACTGCAGTCCCTTTTCGATGTAGCTTTGAACCTGCTCCGGCGTCACCATGCTAGTGCCTCAACCTGTAACCGCTCTTGAGCATCGCGAGCGTCATTCCGGAAACCACGGCCAGGAAAACCGTCACCACGGCCAGACTCCGGAACGGGTGGACGTCCGAGACTCCGAAGAAGCCGTAGCGAAACCCGTCAATCATGTAGAAAAACGGGTTGAAATGCGAGAGCCCTTGCCAGAAAGCCGGGAGCGAATGGATCGAGTAGAACACCCCCGAAAGGAAGGTGAGAGGCATGATGAAGAAGTTCTGGAAGGCGGCGACCTGGTCGATTTTCTCGGACCAGATTCCGGCGATCATCCCGAGCGAGCCCAGTACGGCGCTTCCGGAGAAAGCGAACGCGACGATCCACAGCGGATGGCGAAATTCGATCTCGACGAAGGGCAGCGTCACCAGCAGCACCGCCGCGCCCACCGCCATTCCCCGCACGACCGCGGCCAGCACATAGGCGCCGAAGAACTCCCAGTAAGCAAGCGGCGGCAGCAGCACGAAAATGATATTGCCCGTCATCTTGGACTGGACGAGCGAAGAGGAGCTGTTGGCAAAGGCGTTCTGCAGCACCGACATCATCACGAGGCCCGGAACCAGGAACGCCGCATACGGGACGGCGTCGTACATGCGCGTCCGGCCTTCCATGACGTGGCTGAAGATGAACAGGAACAGGACCGCGCTGAGCGCCGGCGCGCCGATCGTCTGTGTGCTCACCTTCCAGAACCGCAGCACTTCCTTGTAGAGCAAGGTGGGGAATCCGCTCATGAGCGTTGCATCACCTCGACGAAGGCGTCTTCGAGATCAGGCTGCATCAGATCCATTTCCTCGATGCGGCAGCCGGCCCTGCGAATGCACGCAAGGATCTGCTCGACGTCCTCATGGCTCTTCAACCGCAGTACGTGGGCTCCCGCGGTGCTGCCGTGCTCGAGGGGACGGAGCTCGCCGGGAAGCTCGCCGCTCAAACGCAGGCGAAGAAACAGGTGGTGCACGCGCTTGAGCAGGTTGGACGTGGAATCGAGCGCGACGACGCGCCCCTGTTTGAGCATGGCGATGCGCTCGCAAAGCGCCTCGGCTTCTTCCAGGTAGTGCGTCGTGAGGACGATGGTATGCCCGTCCCGGTTGAGTCTCCGGATGAACTGCCACAGGGCTTGGCGCAGCTCGACGTCGACGCCCGCGGTCGGTTCGTCCAGCACGATCACGGGCGGCTTGTGCACCAGGGCCTGCGCCACGAGCACCCGCCGCTTCATCCCGCCCGAGAGCGCTCGCATGTTGACCTCGGCTTTGGAAGCGAGGTCGAGGTGCTGCATCACCTCTTCGATCCAGGCGCCGTTGTCGCGCACTCCGAAGTAGCCCGATTGGATGCGCAGGGTCTCGCGCACGGTGAAGAACGGGTCGAACACCAGTTCCTGAGGGACGACCCCGAGGGATCGGCGCGCGGCGCGGTAGTCGGCACGCACATCGTGGCCCATTACCCGCGCCGACCCGCGGTCGGCGCGCGCGAGGCCCGCGAGAACGCTGATCAGGGTGGTCTTGCCGGCTCCGTTGGGTCCGAGCAACCCGAAGAACTCTCCCCGCGGGATCTCGAGGTCGATCCCCGAGAGCGCCTGCAATTCGCCGAAGCGCTTGTGGACGTCGCGGAGCTCGATCGCGGCAGGCATGCCGGTGTCGCCCACGAAAAAAAATCAGCTCGAAGCCGACTGGAGCAGCTCGGAGACTCCGTAGAGCTTGGCGAGGTTCTGCATCGCAGGGGGCAGGTTGGCGAGGCGCAACGCGGTCTTCCCTTCTGCGGCCCGGCGCAGCCACTCCAGGGCAAGAGCTACCGCGGCGGAATCGACTTCCGTCACGTCGCGGAAGTCGACCACTCGCACCCCCTGCCGCAGGTTTTCTTCCGCAGCGCCGATCAGGGCAGGCACGGTGTCCAGGGTCACCGCGCCTTCGAGGATGAGCGAGTCGCCCTCGCGCCGGATCACGTCTTGTCCGATTTGGTGCGTTCGCCCTGGCGGTTCTTCGTGGCGAGCGATTTGATCAGGCCGTCCACGCCGTGCTCGCGAACTTCGCTCGCGAAGGTGTCGCGGTAGGTCGTGACCAGGCTCACCCCACCCACCTTGACGTCGTAGACTTTCCACCCGTCGGGGGTCTTTTCCATCTCGTAGTCGATGGAGACCGGCTGGGATGACCCCGATGGTTTCACGTCGGAGCGCACGGTGACCTCGGTATCGTCGGGCTTGGCGCGCAGCGGCTTGTAATCGATCAGCTGGTCGCGGTAGTTGGAGAGGGCGGTCGAATAAGTGCGAACCAGCAGCGTCTTGAATTCGGCGGCGAGCTGTTTTTGCTGCTCCGGCGAGGTGTCCCGCCAGCTGCGCCCCATGGCGATCCGGGTCATGCGGATGAAGTCGAAATGCGGGACGATCTTGGTCTCGATCAAATCGGCGGCCTTTTTCGCGTCTCCCGCCTGAATGTCCTTGTCCTTCTTGAGGATGGCGACGACCTCCTCGGTGATGGATTTCACCAGGACGTCGGGCGCAGGCTGCTGGGCCTGCGCGAGGGGGATCAGCAATGCAAAAAGCAGGCAGAAAGAGATTTTCATGGCGACCGGATTCTGGTTATTTGGTGGGTTCATCATCGAGCTCCTCACGCTCCCGCGGGGGATCGCCGTCGTAGACGAGGTTGCGTCGGCGCTGCAGCCAGGCATCACGCACGAACGCGTACTTGTCGAGCGCCGCCTGTTCGATAACGCTCGAAGCATCGAGCAGGTTGGCACGGTTGCTGATCGCGCGCGTCCCGTAGAGGGAGTTATGCACGGGAACTCCGTCGATATAGAACACGAGATCGGCCTGCGTGTCCAGTAGCAGGCCGAAACCGTCGCGGATCGTGGTGGGCCCCAGGATCGGCAGAACCAGATACGCGCCGCTGCCGACGCCCCAGGAGCCCAGGGTCTGGCCGAAATCCTCGTTGTGCTTTTCGAATCCCAACTCGGAGGCAAAGTCGAAAATCCCGGCGATGCCGAACGTCGAATTGAAAAGAACCCGGCCGAAGTCGTCTACCCCTTGCTGAAACTTGCCTTGCAGCACGTCATTCACCGAAATCCAGACATCCTCGAGATTGGAGAAGAAATTGGAAACACCGGTACGGACGATTCCCGGCAGCACGGCGCGGTAGGCTCTCGCCACCGGCTTGATGACCGCCTTGTCCGCGGTATCGTTGAAGCTGAAGACCACCCGGTTAAGGGGCTCGAGAGGGTCGGCCGGGTTGCGCCCAGAAGTGGCGCAGCCCGCCAGCACTCCGGCCAGGAGCAGCGCCGCGCACACTCTGTCCGCCCTGGCCACGCGATCGGTTTCCAAATTCCTACTTCTTTTTAGTCTCTCCCTCCGCAGCTTTATTGTACAGGAACTGACCAATCAAATTTTCCAGTACGACCGCGGACTGCGTGAGTTTGAGGGTATCGCCGTTGTTCAGGTTGGCCGAATCGCCCCCGGGCGAAAGGCTGATGTACTGTTCGCCGAGCAGTCCCGAGGTCATTATCTTGGCGGAACTGTCCTTGGGAAACTTAAAGCGGCCGTCGATGTTGAGAGTCACCACCGCCTCGAAGCTTTCGTTGTCGAAATGGATCCCGCTGACCCGGCCGACGACCACCCCGGCACTTTTCACCGGCGCGCGGACCTTCAGACTGCCGATGTTTTCGAATTTCGCCTGGATCTGATACGTATCCGCCGTCGAAAAAGAAGCGAGGTTCGCCACCTTCAGGGAAAGAAAGAGCATCGCGCCGATTCCGATCACCGCGAAGATCCCCACCCACAGGTCCAGCTCTTTACGCGTCATCATGACTAGGTTCCTCTGAACATCAGTGCCGTCAGTACGACGTCGAGCGCGAGGATCGCGAGCGACGAGGTGACTACCGTGCGCGTTGTCGCGCCCGAAACGCCTTCGGCGGTCGGCGGCGCATCATAGCCCTCGTAGACAGCGATCCAGGCCACTGCCACGCCGAAAACCAGGCTCTTGATCACGCCGTTCAAGACGTCTTCGCGAAAATCGACCGCCGCCTGCATCTGCGACCAGAACGAGCCCTCGTCGACACCGATCAACTGCACGCCGACCAAATAGCCCCCGAACACGCCCATTGCGGAAAAAAGCGCCGCGAGCAGGGGCATGGAAATCACTCCCGCCCAAAAGCGCGGCGCGACCACGCGGGCGATGGGATCGACGGCCATCATCTCCATCGCCGCAAGCTGCTCGGTCGCCTTCATCAGCCCGATCTCAGCGGTGATCGCGCTCCCCGCGCGGCTGGCAAAGAGCAATCCCGCGACCACCGGCCCAAGCTCACGCACCAACGACAGGCTCACAAGCACTCCGAGCACCTCCGAGGAACCGAACCGCACGAGCGTGTCGTAGCCCTGCAGCGCCAGAACCATCCCAACGAACAGCCCCGACACGAGGATGATGATGAGCGACAGCACCCCGGTGAAGTAGATTTCGCGAATCGTTAGATGGAAGCGACGCAGGCTCGGCCCCGACTCCTTGAGCATGAGCCACAGGAAGCGGCATGCGAATCCCAGACGCCAGACCCAGTTGCTCACGATCCGCGCGCCGAGCGCGCGCAGGAGCTCGGCGATGCGCGCTGTCATTGCGCCAGCAGATCCTGCCGATATTCCGGCGCCGGATAGTGAAACGGGACCGGTCCGTCGGACTCGCCGTAAACAAACTGCCGGAGCGAGGGGAGCTTCCCTGCGCGCACCTCGTCGGGGGTGCCCTTGAACTCGACCTTTCCCGCGGACATGTAATAGACATAATCGACGAGATCGAGCGCTTCGGCCACGTCGTGGGTGACGACGATCGAGGTCGCGCCGAGAGAGTCGTTCAGCCGACGGATGAGCTGGCCGATGACCCCGAGCGAAATCGGGTCGAGCCCCGTGAAAGGTTCGTCGTACATCATCAGCATCGGGTCGAGGGCGATCGAACGCGCCAGCGCCACGCGCCGCGCCATGCCGCCTGAGAGTTCCGCAGGCATGAGATCGGCGGCCCCGCGCAGGCCCACCGCCTGCAGCTTCATGAGCGCGAGATCGCGAATCATCGACTCGGGCAGGTCCGTGTGCTCGCGCATCTGGAACGCCACGTTGTCGAACGAGGACATGTCGGTAAACAGGGCTCCGAACTGGAACAGCATGCCCATCTTGCGCCGCAGCGCAAAAAGCTCGGCATCGCCGAGCTTGTTCACGACGCGGCCCGCCACACGGATTTCGCCCTCGTTTGGGAAAAGCGCGCCGCCGATCAACCGTAGCAGGGTCGTCTTTCCGCAGCCGGACAGACCCATGATGGCGACCACCTTGCCCTTGGGAACGACGAGGTTGATGTCCTTCAGAATCCGGCGCTCGTCGTAGCCGAACGAGACTTGGTCGACTTCGACGAGATTGCTTGTCGCCACGGTGTCCTGCATAAGGGACGCGAAGGGCGAATTCTAGCCCAGAAAAGTGCACGGCTCTAGCCTAAAAAAGTGCGCGGCAACAATTTGGACTGCATTTCATCGAGCGAGCGCGGTGTTCCGTGAAAGAGCGCCGCCTTTGCGCTATCATCGACGCCTCCTCACGAAGGGCTTGCCTGCCTTATGCTCGAGCCGTCGGTTCGATTCCGCGGAGTGAACAAGAGCTTTGGCCGCGCCGGAGTGCTGCGCGGGCTCGATCTCGACGTGCACCCGGGCGAATGCGTGGGCCTGGCCGGTGTCAACGGCGCCGGCAAGACCACCTTGATCAGGTGCCTGCTCGATTTCTGCGACCTCGATTCGGGCGCAATCGAGATCCACGGCACCGCGCACCGCCGCCCGCGGGCCCGCGCCCGCCTTGCGTTCCTGCCCGAACGGTTTACCGCCCCCTACTTTCTCACCGGTCGCGAATTCATAGCGATGATGCTGCAGCTGTTCGGATGCCGATACGAGGAGGAGCGCGTTTGCGCGATGTTCGCTTCGCTCGACCTGGAGGTCGCCGCTCTCGACAAGCCGGTCCGCGCCTATTCCAAGGGCATGACCCAGAAACTGGGGCTTGCCGCCTGTTTTCTTTCGCAGCGCGATCTTTACGTTCTCGACGAACCGATGAGCGGCCTGGACCCCTTGGCGCGTGCCCGCGCCAAGGACCTGCTGCTGAAGCTCAAGTCGGAGGGGCGAACTCTGCTTTTCACCTCGCATTCGCTCGCCGACGCCGAGGAGGTTTGCGACCGCATCACCGTTCTGCACGGGGGAAAGATGGCCTACGCCGGCGCGCCTCGCGGATTGTGCGAGCGCTACGGCGAACCGTCGCTGGAGCGCGCCTTCCTGAAGTGCATCCAAGCCCATGTCTGAAAATCCCCGTCCGAGCCTCTTGATCGTCGACGACGATCCGCTCATCACCGAGACCCTGTCCTACGCCCTCGGGAAGGACTTCGAGGTCATGGTGAGCGATTCGCGCCAGCACGCCGTGAGTCTGTTGAGGCAGCTCGACGAAGCGCCGCAGCTTGCGCTGGTCGACCTCGGGCTGCCCCCCATGCCCCACCGGCCCGATGAGGGCTTCCAGCTGATCAGCGACTTGCTCGCGCACTCGCCGACCATGAAGATCCTGGTGCTCTCGGGCCAGAACGATGCCGCCAACGCGAGGCATGCACGCACGCTCGGCGCCGCCGAGTTCGTCGCCAAGCCCTGCGATCCGGAGAATCTCAAAAAGATCCTGCTGCACGCCCTGCAGTTTCGCGCGGCTGAAATCTCGGGAGAAGGGATCGCCGACACCGATCCCCTGATCGGCAAGAGCCCCGCGCTGCAAAAACTGAAAAGTCAGATCAGCCAATACGCCGACTCGCCCTTCCCGGCGCTCATCGAGGGCGAATCCGGAACCGGCAAGGAAGTGGTGGCGAACCTGCTCCATCGCCTTTCGTGGAGGCGCGTGAAGCCGTGGTTTGCGCTCAACTGCGCTGCGATCGCGCCGACACTGGTCGAGCCTACGCTGTTCGGCTACACCAAGGGCGCATTCACCGGCGCCACGCAAAACAAATCCGGTTATTTCGAAGATGCCAGCGACGGAACTCTGTTCCTCGACGAGATCGGCGAGCTGCCCCTGGAGCTGCAGGCCAAGCTCCTGCGCGTGCTCGAGAACGGCGAGTTCCAGCGCGTCGGCGAAACGCAGCAACGCTTCTCCCGTTCCCGGGTGATTGCCGCCACCAATCGGGATCTGCGCCAGGAAGTCAGGAAAGGGAATTTCCGCGCCGACCTGTATCACCGGCTGTCGGTGTTCACGATCGAAGTGCCGTCGCTGCGCGAGATGGACGAGGACCGCGCGCTGCTGCTCGAGCACTACCGCAAGTTCTACGCGGAGCAGGCCAAGCTCGCGCCGTTCGCCCTGGACGAAGCGGCGCAAAAGGCCTGGCGCGACTATCACTTTCCCGGCAACGTGCGCGAGCTGCGCAACGTCGTCATCCGGCTGACTACAAAGTACGCCGGGCAGAAGCTGTCGGTCGCGGACCTCGAGCCCGAGTTCGATCTGGAAGCGCAGGGCGACGGCGGACCTGGATTGCCGTCGGATCCGGGTACGCTCATCGAGCAGGCGCAGCGCCATTTGCAGCGCGAGCGCAGCTTCAATCTCGACCAGATGCTCAAGGCCTGGGAGCAGGGCTACATCGAGGCGGCGATGAAGCTCACGCGAGGCAACGTCAGTCAGGCGGCCAAAATGCTCGGCATCAACCGCACGACGCTGTACTCCCGCATGGAATCGGCGCAAAAGCAGCAATAGGCCGGAGGCCCTCTCCGGCAGGGGGATTCGATGTATCTAGACCATTTCGGGCTGAAAGAGCCGCCCTTTCGCATCACCCCGCACACCGATTTCTTCTTTCAGGGCGCCAACCGCGGCGCGACGCTCGAGGCGCTGCTCTACGCCATCACCCACGACGAGGGCATCGTCAAGGTCTCCGGAGAGGTCGGCAGCGGCAAGACGATGCTGTGCCGGGTGCTCATGGAACGGTTGCCTGCGACGGTCGAAACCATCTATCTCGCCAATCCGTCCCTGTCGCGCGACGAGATCCTCTTTGCCATCGGCGACGAGCTGAAGATGGGGCTGGAAAAGGACCGCGCGACGCGCGTCCTGCGCGCTCTGCAGGAACATCTCCTGCGGCTCTACGGCGAGGGCCGGCGAGTGGTGGTGCTGATCGACGAGGCGCACGCGATGCCCGACGAAACGCTCGAGGAGATCCGGCTTCTGTCGAATCTCGAATCGAGTCGCCACAAGCTGCTGCAGATCGTCCTGTTCGGGCAGCCGGAGCTCGACGAACACCTCGACGCGGCCGGCATGCGCCAGCTGAAAGAGCGCATCACCCACAGCTTTCGACTCGAGCCCCTGGTGCGCAGCGATATCGAGAACTACATCGATTTCCGCATGCGCGCGGCCGGCTACCGCGGTCCCAAGGTGTTCAATCGGGGAGCGGTCAAACTCATCGCCAGCGCGTCCCAGGGACTGACGCGCCGAGTCAACATCCTTGCAGACAAGTCGTTGCTCGCGGCCTTCGCGGACGGCACCCACGCCGTCACCGAAGTGGAGGTCAAAAAAGCGGTGCGGGATTCCGAGTTTCATCGAAAATGGACGGGCATGCAAAAGATGGGGTGGATCGGCGCGGCTGCGCTCGCTGCCGGCCTCGTCCTGGGTTGGGGGACCCACGTGTTGCTTTCGACCGGTGAACGAGCCATCGCGCCGGGTTCCCCGTCCGGCAGTGCGGCGGCAGCGATCCCCACCCCGCCGGCGCAGCCTCTTGTTTCGAGCTCACCCCCGGCCGCGAGCTCGGACCCGTCGGCACTCAAACGAAGTGCGGAAATCCCGACGCCGGCACAACCCCTGCCCCCGGAGCGGGGGGAACTCGCCCGGGGGCGCTTTACCGCGACCCAGGAGTGGCTCCGGAGCACACCTGGAAATCACTACGCAATCCAGCTGGCCATCGTCAACTCAAAAGAACTGGGGCAACTGGAAGACTTCTTGCTTCGAGCATCGAAGATGCTGCCGGTTGGCGAGCTCCTCGTCTACAGCGTGAAGATCGACGGCCAGCAACACTACCGTGTCGCTTACGGATCCTACCCGAGCCCGGAGCAAGCGCTGGCCGCCATGAAAGGGCTGCCGCCGCTGATTTCCGCGTACCATCCGTACTATCGGAGCGTGGAGAGGATGCGCAGCCAGAATCGTCAATAACAATCGCGGCCGGTACGCGCCGTCGCGGAGGTCCTGAAGGGCGCGGCTAAGAGTTCTTTTGGTTTGTTAAATCAGTTTGTTACGTGGTACTGTTATACTGGTGCGGGAAATTCTACCCGGCAGGTTGAGCGGGAATCGGAGGCGACCTTGCGACGCATTTCGCTGGCGTGCTGTGTGCTCGTGCTGGGGGCGTGCGCCCATGCGCCGATTCCGCAATCGGATACGCACCTCAAAGCCGCCGAACCGGCGCCCTCCGGAGCAGTGCCGGCCCCGATACAAATCTCCACGATCCTGCCCAAACCTACACCCACCTCGCGGCCCGAGACCTACAGCGTGGTGGTCAACGGGGTCAAGGTGCAGGAGCTGCTGTTCGCCCTCGCCCGCGACGCCAAGCTGAACATAGACGTTCACCCGGGGATCACGGGAACGGTCACGATCAATGCGATCGAGCAGACTTTGCCGCAGTTACTGACCCGCATTTCCAAGCAGGTCGACATGCGCTGGGAACTGGACGGTCCCAATCTCATCGTGATGCCGGATTCTCCATACCTGCGCACTTACCGGATCGACTACGTCAACATGGAGCGCACCGCAACGGGGACGGTCGGCGTTTCCTCGCAAATCGGGTCGGGCAGCGGGACCGCCGGCGCCGGAGGGGGCGCAGGTGCGGGCGGCGGCAACAGCTCCAGCACCACGGTCCGCAATACTTCCGACAACAAGTTCTGGGCCACACTGGAAAAGAACGTCAAGGATATCCTGCACGAGACGGACAAGGTCCTGCCGACTGGAGGCCCCTCGCCCCAGCCCCGGGCGGCCCCGCCTGGGGCGCCGGGGACAGCCGCCGCTCCGGAAGCGACCGCGCCCAACATCAGCTTCCGGGAGGCGGCGGCGGTGATCGTCAACGCCGAAGCAGGCCTCGTCATCGTCCGTGCGACCTCGCGGCAGCATGAAAAGATCCAGGAATTTCTCGACCAGGTACTGGCCAACGCAAGACGCCAGGTGCTGATCGAAGCGACGATCGCCGAAGTGCAGCTGAACAACCAATATCAGCAGGGAATCGACTGGTCGGCCCTGCGCGTTCAGGGGTTGACCTCGCTTTTGGTGGCGCAGGACTCCCCGAGAACGGTGTCGGGGCTTCCCAGCTCGCCGGGTTTTCCCAACATTCTTACCGTCAATGCCTCAAGGGGAAATATCGCCGGGGTCCTGCAGTTGCTCGAGTCCTTCGGGAACGTGCGGGTGCTTTCGAGTCCGAAACTTTCGGTGCTCAACAACCAGACCGCGCTGTTGCGGGTCGTGGACAACATTGTGTATTTCAACGTTCAGGTGACCCTTGCCGCGGGAAATCTCAACTCGAATCCCGTGACCGCCACCAA
>Ga0137463_1000788_pt1 | contig 10629 bp, 9 predicted proteins | sample EasRivERMGT800_2_FD_102333 | JGI IMG/M metagenome (GOLD analysis project Ga0137463, IMG submission 102333) | Soil microbial communities from meander-bound floodplain in the East River, Colorado, USA - East River MetaG ERMGT800_2 | ecosystem: Environmental > Terrestrial > Soil > Floodplain ...
AAGGCCCACGACATCCTCGTCGTGCACGACCTCGCCTATGCCGACATCACTTTCGACGGCTGGAAGGCACCCTCGATCATGCAGGTCGCCGGCGCGCGCGACATCGCGGTGGAATTCTTCACCATGTCGAAGAGCTACAACATGGCGGGCTGGCGCATCGGCTTTATGGTCGGCAATAGGGACCTGGTGCAGGCTCTCGCGCGCATCAAGAGCTACCACGACTACGGCACCTTCACGCCGATCCAGGTGGCCTCGATCGTGGCGCTCGAAGGCCCGCAGGACTGCGTCGAGGAGCACCGCATGAAATACCAGAAGCGCCGCGACGTCATGGTGCGCGGCCTGCACGAGGCGGGCTGGATGGTGGAGAATCCGAAAGCCTCGATGTACCTCTGGGCGAAAATCCCGGGGGCCTACGCCAAGCTCGGCTCGCTCGAATTCGCCAAGAAAATATTGAAGGACGCGAAAGTCGCGGTGTCGCCGGGGGTGGGCTTCGGCGACTACGGCGACGATCACGTGCGCATCGCCCTGATCGAGAACGAGGCCCGCACCCGGCAGGCGATCCGGGGTATCAAGGACATGTTCAGGAAGGACGGACTGCTCAAAACATGAACATCGTCCACGTCACCGACGCTTCCGGAAAAATCGTCGAGCCCGTCTGGCTCAAGCGCGCCGAGAGCGTGCACCGGCAGCTGCGCACTGCGCTGCCCGCCGACTACGAAGGCAAGATGAAGCGCGTGTTCGCCGGCGGGGCGCGCATGTGCATTGCGGCGGACCAGGATGCGGTGCGCGGGGTCGCGGTGTACCGCATCAACGAGAACACCTTCGAGGGCCTGCACCTCTATGTCGATGACCTCGTGACCGACGAGCGGCAGCGCTCGCGAGGCGTCGGCAGGGCGCTGATGGAACACCTGCAGGACCTGGCGCGGGCCGCCGGCTGCGAGGCAACCACTCTCGACTCCGGCACCCAGCGGACGCAGGCGCACAAGTTCTATTTCCGCGAAGGGATGGTGGTGAGCTCGTTTCACTTCAGGAAACCGCTCAAATGAAACCGATCAACGTGGGCTTGCTCGGCATCGGCACCGTGGGCGGGGGCACCTGGACGGTTCTCGCGCGCAACCGGGAGGAGATCTCGCGGCGCGCCGGCCGCGACATCCGCATCAGCGTCGTCGCCGACAAGGAAACGGCGAAGGCGAGGAAGCTCACCGGCGGCGACGCGCGCGTCGTTGCGGACGCCTTTGCCGTCGTGCGCGATCCCGAGGTCGATATCGTGATCGAGCTGATCGGAGGCACCACCGTCGCGAAGGATCTCGTCCTTGCAGCGATCCAGAACGGCAAGCACGTGGTCACCGCGAACAAGGCGCTGCTCGCGACCCACGGCAACGAAATTTTCTCCGCAGCGCAGAACAAGGGCGTGATGGTGGCGTTCGAAGGCGCGGTCGCGGGCGGCATCCCCATCATCAAGGCCCTGCGCGAGGGCCTCACCGCGAACCGCATCGAGTGGATCGCGGGGATCATCAACGGCACTTCGAACTTCATTCTCTCGGAGATGCGCGACAAGGGCCTCGCGTTCGACGCGGTGCTCAAGGAAGCGCAGAAGCGCGGCTACGCCGAGGCCGATCCGACCTTCGACATCGAGGGGGTGGACGCCGCGCACAAGCTCACCATCATGGCCGCGATCGCCTTCGGCATTCCGATGCAGCTCGACAAGTGCTACAGGGAAGGCATCGCCAGGCTCACTCAAGCGGACATCCGCCACGCCGAGCAGCTCGGCTACCGCATCAAGCTGCTGGGGATCACCAAGCAGACGGAAAAGGGCATCGAGCTGCGCGTGCACCCGACGCTGATCCCGGCGAAACGCCTGATCGCCAACGTCGAGGGCGTGATGAACGCCGTGCTTGTAAAAGGCGACGCGGTGGGCCCGACGATGTACTACGGCGCGGGCGCCGGCGCCGAGCCCACCGGCAGCGCGGTGGTGGCGGACCTCGTGGACGTGACTCGCCTGCACACCGCCGACCCGGAGCACCGCGTGCCGCATCTCGCGTTCCAGCCCGACCGCATGTCCAGCCTCAAGATCCTGCCGATGGACGAGGTCGTGACCTCGTACTACCTGCGCATGCGGGTCGAGGACCGCCCGGGCGTGCTCGCCGACATCACCCGCATCCTCGCCGACGGCTCGATTTCCATCGATGCCATGGTGCAGCGCGAGCCGGCGGAGGGCGAAGAGCAGGTGGACATCATCATGCTCACCCACCAGACGCGCGAGAAGAGCATCAACACCGCGATCGGCAAGATCGAGAAGCTGAAGGTGGTGACGGGGAAGGTGACCAGGATCCGGCTGGAAGAGCTGCAGTGATCGGGACTCGGCGCGGCTGAAATCCCATGCGCTACGTCAGCACTCGCGGCGGGGCGAAGCCGCAGCCGTTCACCGAGATCCTGCTCGAGGGCCTCGCACCCGACGGCGGCCTTTACCTGCCCGAGGAATTTCCGAAATTCGGTCCCGCCGATCTTTCCGCGATGCGCGGCATAAGCTACCGCGAGCTCGCGTTCGCGATCCTGTCGAAGTTCGCCGACGACATACCCTCGGGCGACCTGAAGCGGCTCGTCGACAAGACCTATACCCGGGAAATCTTCGGCAGCGACGAGATCACGCCGCTGAAAAAGCTCGAGCAAGACTTCTATCTCCTCGGCCTCTCCAACGGGCCTTCGCTCGCCTTCAAGGACGTCGCGCTGCAGCTCCTCGGCAACCTCTTCGAGTACGCGCTGGAAAAGCACGGTAAGAGGGTCAACGTGGTGGGCGCCACCTCCGGAGATACGGGGTCCTCCGCCGAGTACGCGCTGCGCGGCAAGAAGAACGTGCAGGTTTTCATGCTCTCGCCGCAAGGCCGCATGAGCACGTTCCAGGCGGCGCAGATGTACTCGCTGCAGGACGCCAACATCTTCAACATCGCCGTGCGCGGCGTGTTCGACGACTGCCAGGACATCGTCAAGGCGATCTCGGGCGATTTTGCGTTCAAGGCGAGGCACCGCATCGGCGCGGTCAACTCGATCAACTGGGCTCGAGTCGCGGCGCAGGTCGTGTATTACTTCAAGGCGTATTTCGCCGTGGGCGGGGAAGTGTCCTTCGCCGTGCCTTCGGGCAACTTCGGCAATATCTACGCCGGGCACGTGGCGCGAAGCATGGGACTTCCCATCAGAAAGCTTATCGTCGCGACCAACGAGAACAACGTGCTCGACGAGTTCTTCCGCACCGGGCGCTATCGCGTGCGCAAGGCCGCAGAGGTGAAGGCGACGAGCAGTCCCTCGATGGATATATCGAAATCCTCCAACTTCGAGCGGTATGCCTACGATCTTGTCGGCCGGGACCCCTTCAGGCTGAGGTCCTTGTGGACGGAGCTCGATGCCAACGGGGTCTTCGCCCTGGGGGGCACGGAGATCTTCAGGCGTGTCGCGGACACCGGGTTCGTCTCCGGCTCGAGCGCGCATGCCGACCGCATCGCGACGATCCGGCGCGTCTGGAAAGACTACGGCGTGATGATCGACCCGCACACCGCCGACGGCGTCAAGGTCGGGCTCGAGCACCGGGAGGAGGGCGTGCCGCTCGTCTGCATGGAAACCGCCCAGCCCGCGAAGTTCGCCGAGACCATCCGCGAAGCGCTCGGGCGCGATCCCGAGCGGCCGGCGGGCTTCGAAGAGCTCGAGAAACTGCCGCAGCGTTTCGAAGTCATGGACGCCGACGTCGGGAAGATCAAGCACTACATCGGCGCGGCGACGTCACGTTCCGTGTGAGGCGTTGACGTTGGGTGGGCACACGAACCCTCAAGAGGATCGTTGGAATGGAAGGCAAGAAGCGGATACTGACCGGAATCCGTCCCACCGGCCCTTTGCATCTCGGCCACTATGCGGGCGCGCTCGAGAACTGGGTGGGTCTGCAGACTCGTTACGACTGTTGCTTCCTGATCGCCGACTATCAGGTGTCCGACTATGCCGACGACGTGGCGCGGGTGCGGGAGGCGGTATGGGAGGTGGCGCTCGACTGGCTTGCAGTCGGACTCGATCCGGAGCGCAGCTCTTTCGTCATCGAGAGCCTGATCCCGGAACACGCCGAGCTCACCCTGTGGCTGAGTTGGATCCTGCCGCTCGGCATGCTCGAGCGCAATCCGACGCTGAAGGCGGAGATGGAGGAGTTCGGTCGGAAGTCCGTGCCGGTGGCATTCTTCACCTATCCGGTCATGCAGGTGGCGAACATTCTCATGACCCGAGCCCACCTTGTCCCGGTCGGGGAGGATCAGCTTCCTCACATCGAGCTCACCCGAGAGGTGGCGCGCCGCTTCAACCGGCAGTTCAAAGAGGTGTTCCCCGAGCCGGAAGGGCTGGTGGGGCGTGTGCCGCGGCTGGTTGGGATCGACGGACAGGCCAAGATGAGCAAGTCGCTGAACAACGCTATCTACCTCAAGGACACGCCGGCCGTCGTGAGCGAGAAGGTCCGCTCGATGTACACGGACCCGACGCGGCTCCGGGCCAGCGATCCCGGCCACGTCGAAGGCAACCCGGTATTTCTCTACCACGACGCGTTCAACCCCAACCGCGAGGAAGTGGCGGACCTCAAGGCACGGTATCGCCGCGGTTCCGTCGGGGACGTCGAAGTCAAGGAGAAGCTCGCCGCGGCGCTCAACACCTTCCTCGCCCCGATCCGTGAGCGGCGGGCGCGCTTCGCGTCCAAGATGGGGTTGGTCCGCGACGCCTTGGCCGACGGCACGGACCGCGCCCGAAAGGCGGCCGGGGTCACGATGGCATTGGTACGCGAAGCCCTCGACCTCGGGTATCTCGAGAAATTTCGCGGATAACCGCCGGGGGAGGGATTTCCGGATAAAATCCCTCCCATGAGCTCGGTTCTCTCGAAAGAAAAAAACGTCCTCGGCGGGCCCTTGCTCGCCTGCAGCTACGCGCCGCTCACGGGTTTTTTCCGTGACGGATGCTGCGCGACGCACGATATGGAAGGTGTCGCGCACCTTGTCTGCATCAAGGCGACCGCGGAGTTTCTCGAGTTCAGCCGTTCGCGCGGCAACGATCTCTCCACGCCGCGCCCGGAGATGCGCTTCAAGGGCCTCGAGCCCGGGGCCCGGTGGTGCCTGCATGTGCTGCGCTGGGTCGAGGCGTACAAGGCCGGCATGGCGCCGCAGGTGGTCCTCGAATCCACTCACGAGAACGTCCTCAAGTACGTCCCGATAGAGGCCCTCAAGGGCCACGCGCTCGATCTGCATTGAATCCGTGCCGGCCGAACCGGGCCGCCGGAAACAATTTGCAACGATTTCCCGTCGTCCGGAAACAGTCTGGAAACGACTGCGAGCGAGAATGCTCGCGTGGTTTCCTCACATCCATTCGAAGGAGAGAGACGTGCTTGAAAATCATGGAAAGAAATTGACTGCCGCGTTGTTCGCTGCCGGCCTGCTCGGCGCGGCTTCGAGCTGGGCGCAGGCGCCCGCCGGCGCGGAAGGCATGGGACCGATGCGCGGGTTCGAGCGGCTGCACAAGGAGCTCAAGCTCCATGCGCAGCAGGAAGAGCTGTGGAAGAAGGCTCAAGCCGCACAGCGCGAGGCCTTCCGCTCGATGCGCGCGAAGGGTGAAGAGACGCGCGCCAGACTGCGCGTCGAGATCGACAAGCCCGGCGCCGACCTCAAGCAATTCGCGCAGCTGCGTGACGAGCTCGGCGCCCAGATGCGCGCTCAAATGGACGCGGTCCGCAGGCAGGTGCGCGAGGCGTGGTTCGCGGTGTACGACGCGCTCGACCCCGGCCAGAGGGAGCAGGTGCGGGTGGCGATCCGCGACGGCATGGACCGCATGGGCCACATGGGACGCCATCGCGGCGGACCCCGCGGCGAGCAGCACGGCTGAGCCTGCGCCGGGCTATTTGCCCGGCGCGGCTTGCGGCACCGGGCTCAGCTGGAACAGCTCGGGCGAAGCCGGGGCTATCCCCGCCCGGATCCAGCGGGTCTGCGGCGAGCCGAACACGACCACGCGGGTGAAGTTCCGGATGGGTTCGCCCGTCGCGGGATCGGCGAGCGGCTGATCCAGCTTGTAGAGGTGGGTGTCGCCGTTCACGAACAGGACCGGCTTTCCGAACCTGAGCGCGAGGCCGCGCAAGGCGTTGCGGAACTCGGTGAATCCGTCCGATCGCTTGCGCCGCATCTTTCCCTCGAAATCGGGATCGCCCTGCGCGAAGATAAGCATGCCGGCGAGATCGCGCCGTTGAGCGAGCCGCAGGCTGTCCTCCAGCCACGCGAACACCGCGGCCATGCGCGAGCGATGCTCGGCGTCCATCGCGGGCGTCCTGCCGAGATTGTTGTTGCTGCCTTGCACGTTGACGCCGACGAAGAGCACGCCGCCCGCGATCCAGCGCATGTGTTCGCGGTATTCCTCGTGGCGGCCCGACTGCCGCTCGAGCCGGAGGCCGCCGCGGCTCGTATCTCCGGATTCGAACAGTTCGCGAAATTTTTTCAGCCGCTCCATCGGGTCGAAGCCCGTGCGGTGGCAGTCCACCCATTCGTTGTCGCCTGGAACGATCACGAAGGGGTGCCTGAGTCTCTCGAACTGGCGTCTCCTCGCCGCCAGCCATTCGTCGGTGCAGGGCCCCTGGCCGGCGGTGATGTCGCCCACGTGGATGACGAAGGCGAGGTCCTCGCGATTCATCTCCTCGATCATGGTGTCGAGCGCGACAACCTCGGCCGCGTTGTAGGGAGTGTCGCCGATCAGGGCGAACTGGAGCGTGGTGGATCCGCCGGAGGGCAGGGGCCGCGGAATGTGCGCCGTGCAGCCTGCGAGCGAGAGCAGCAGGACGAAGAGCAGCCGTTTCACAGCCGCTTCAGCTTGTACAGCAGCTCCAGCGCCTCGCGCGGCGAAAGCTCGTCGGGATTGGCCGCGGCCAGCGCCTCGCGCAGGGCATCGGATTCTGGGGGCGGCTCGGGCTCGGACTTGCCCGCGGCAAAGAGGTCCGACTGGCCGCCTCGAGTCAGGCTCGCTTCCTCCAGCATCTGCAGGTACCTGCGCGCGTTGCGCACGACGGCCTTTGGAACGCCTGCGAGCTGCGCGACCTGCAGGCCGTAGCTCTGCGACGCGGGGCCTTCCTCGAGGGCGTGCAGGAAGACGATCGTGTCCTTGTGCTCGACCGCGTCGAGGTGGACGTTCGCCGCCGACGGGTGATCGAGCGCGAGCCGCGTCATCTCGAAGTAGTGGGTGGCGAAGAGCGTGAGCGACTTGTTGCGCTCCAGAAGCTGCCGCGCGATGGCCCAGGCGAGGGCGAGCCCGTCGAAGGTCGAGGTGCCGCGGCCGACCTCGTCCATCAGCACCAGGCTCCTGTCGGTCGCGTTGTGCAGGATGTTGGCCGATTCGGTCATCTCCACCATGAAGGTCGAGCGCCCGCCGGCAAGATCGTCCGCCGCGCCCACGCGCGTGAAAATCTGGTCGATCGGGCCGAGGCGCGCCGATTTCGCCGGAACGAAGGAGCCGACGTGAGCCATCAGCACGATGAGGGCCACCTGCCGCATGTACGTGGACTTGCCCCCCATATTCGGTCCGGTGATAAGCAGCAGCTGGCGCACCGGCGCGAGCCGCGTGCCGTTGGCGATGAAGGGGTCGACCTGCGCTTCGACGACCGGATGGCGGCCCGCATCGATCTCGATGAGAATGTCTCCGATGAATTCTGGCCGGCAATAGTTGCGCTTCGATGACACCGCGGCGAAGCAGGCGAGCACGTCGAGTTGCGCCAGGGCCCGCGCGATGCGCTGCAGTTGGGTGAGATTTGTCGAGAGCAGCACGAGCAGCTCCTCGTAGAGCGATTTCTCCAGCGCCAGCGCGCGATCCCGCGCCGAGAGCGCCTTGTCCTCGAATTCCTTCAGCTCGGGCGTGATATAGCGTTCGGCGTTCTTGAGCGTCTGTCTGCGGCGGTAGTCGGCGGGCACTTTTTGCGCATGAGCGTTGGTGATTTCGATGTAGAAGCCGTGAATGCTGTTGTAGGCGACCCGGAGGTTGGGAATGCCGGTGCGGCTGCGCTCGCGCGCCTCGAGCGCGGTGAGGAACTCGCCCGAGCGCGTCTGCAGCGCGCGCAGCTCATCGAGCTCCCGGTTGTAGCCGTCGGCGATCACGCCGCCGTCGCGCACCATCGCCGAGGGTTCATCGAGCACGGCCCGTCTCAACAGCGCGAGGCACTCCGCCGGGACTTCCAGATCGTTCAGCATGCTCGCGAGCAGCGACGCGACGCGCGGAACCGCGGGCTTGAGCTCGGGCAGCAGGGCAAGGCTGTCGCGCAACGAAGACAGATCGCGCGGGCGGGCGTTCTTGAGCGCGATGCGCCCGGTGATGCGCTCGACGTCGGCGAAGCGGCGCAGCAGCTTGTCGATTCCGGGATAAGCATCGGCGAGGGCCGCGACCGCCTCGTGGCGCGCGCCGACAGCTGCCTGATCGCGCAAGGGGTGGTGCAGCCAATGGCGCAGCAGCCGGCTCCCCATTCCGCTCGCGCACTCGTCGAGCAGGGAAAAAAGCGTGGGAGCGGGCTCCCCGCGCAGGGTCTCGGTGAGCTCCAGATTGCGCCTCGTCGCCGCGTCCATGCGGACGTATTCGCTCGCGCGCTCGGGAATCACGGCGGCGACGTGCGCGAGCGCCTGCCCCTGCGTCTTTCTCGCGTACTCGAGCAAGGCGCCTGCGGCTCCGATCGCGGGCTCCAGGTCCTCGCAGCCGTAGCCGGCGAGGGTCGCAGCGCCGAGCTGCTTGAGCAGGATCTTCCGCCCGGCGTCGAAATCGAAGTGCCACTCGGGAAGCCTGGTCACCGCGAAGCCGGTCAAGGTCGTGCCCTCGGCCGCTAGAATCTCCGCCGGACCGATGCGGCGCAATTCATTTTCGAGCAGATGCGGCACGATTTCGGTGACACGCAAATCGCCGCTCGCGAGATTGAGCCACGCGAGGCCGACGGCGCCTTTCGTGCGGGAGAGGGCGAGCAGGATGTTATCGGCCTTCTCCTCGAGCAGCTCCGAATCGGTGAGCGTGCCCGGGGTGACGATGCGCGTGACCTGCCGATCGACCGGTCCTTTGGAGGTCGCCGGATCGCCGATCTGCTCGCAGATCGCCACCGACTCGCCGATGCGCACCAGCTTCGCGAGGTACTGGTCGATCGCGTGATAAGGCACGCCCGCCATCTTGATCGGCGCGCCCGCCGAGGCGCCGCGCGTGGTGAGCGTGAGATCTAGCAGGCGGGAGGCCCGGTCCGCGTCGTCGTAGAACAGCTCGTAGAAATCGCCCATGCGGTAGAACAACAGAATGTCCGGATGCTGGGCCTTCAGCCGGAGATACTGCTGCATCATGGGAGAGTGAGCTGAAAGGTCTACCGACGAGGCTTGATTTCCGGTGTTGCTGCTTGGAGTTACAAAATTTCGCCGTTCCATCTGGCTCGTCAGTCCCTGTGGCAATTAGCGCAGACATGTTGCAGTAGGTACGGAGACCTTGCAAGCCAACTCAGGCAAATAGGGGCTTTGATAAAGACGTGCAACTCGAAAAACGTGCGCCCGGCGCAAAATGAGGCACACCAAGCACGAGGCAGCTATTTCCCGTTGCGCAGCCGGTACTCGGCAACCTCTTTCTTGAGATCTTCCAGCTCCTCGCAGGGAATCAGGCAGATTTTCTCGAGCATGGCGATGTGTTCTTCGGCTTTCGCCACGTTTTTCACCATCAGATAGGCCTCGCCCACGTATTCGTGCGCGCCGCGGTGCCTGGGATTCAGCTGGAGCGCGCGGGCGTAGTGCTCGAACGCGAGATCGAGCTGGCCCGTGTGCCGATAGGCATAGCCGAGATAGTTCTGGATATCGGCGTTGCGCGTGTCGCGCAGCGCCGCGGACGAAAGCAGCCGGATCGCACGCGCCCAGTCTTTCCCCTTGATCGCCTTCCTGCCGCTGGCGTAGTCCGGGTCGCCCTGGAGTGCTCCCGACTCTTCCTCGCTCGGGTCGGCAAGCGCCGTGCCTGGCGCGAGGAGGCCGGCCGACGCAGCCACCACGGCTGCGAGCGCTGCCCAGCGCCGGCCGGTGCCCCTCATTTCGCGGCGAGGTACTGCCTCATCTCGCGGAGTTCGGCGCGATCGCCGTCCGAAGTCCGCGTGAGTCGCGCGAGCTGCCTGAAATACGCATCTGCCTTCTTCTTCTGACCCGCCAACTCGGCGGCCTTGCCCGCGCCATAATAGCCGCGCAGCCGGTTGGGCGCGTTCTTCATCGAGACCTCGTACTCCTTCAGCGCCAGGGCCGGCTGGCCTTGCTCGCGCAGCATGTCGCCGAGCAGTTCGCGCATCGGGTAGAGCCGGTTCTCCATTGCGACGTGCTTCTCGCTGCTGTCCTCGAGGTCGGCGGCGGCGCGCATGAGCTTGAGCGCCTCGTCCTTTTTCCCTTCGCCCTGCGCGGCCCAGGCCTGGGTACTGAAGATTTGCACCTCGACCTGCTCGGCCCAGTACGACTGTTGGGTCTTTCCAAGCTCCTCGCGCAGCTGCTTGAGCTTCCCGATGTCGGCCTGAGCCGCCGCGAGATCGCCGCTTCGCGCCGCGCCCAGCGCTCGCGCGAAATAGGTGATCGCCTCCGCCGCGGGGTTTGGCGATCCGAG